>Ga0334722_10007880_pt1 | contig 10267 bp, 8 predicted proteins | sample C3_bottom_MG_FD_207210 | JGI IMG/M metagenome (GOLD analysis project Ga0334722, IMG submission 207210) | Sediment microbial communities from Yellowstone Lake, YNP, Wyoming, USA - C3_bottom | ecosystem: Environmental > Aquatic > Freshwater > Lake > Sediment | place: USA: Wyoming | collected... | reverse complement strand
AAGAGGAGAGGTTGTCTAGTTTTCGGAGCACACTGAGATCTGGCCTGAAACTTTTCAGCTGCATCTTTTCTAAAGACTTCCCTTTTTCTAACTCTTCCTCATTTAAATTAAATTGTTGAAGCAGCAGGGTGCGAATCAGATCTTCCGCTGTGAGAAGCGTTTTGCTAAGGGCCAGCTTTTGGATCAGTCGCTGAACGGCCTCTCCCTTTTCTTCCAGTGCGCTCTGAGGGTTCAAGAGGCCCGCTATTTCCAAAGCTGCAATGAGGCCTGGATTAAAGCCTGGATGGGTTTGTGTAGAACTTAATAAGTTTTTTCTTAAATCTCCAATGCCTGTGCTCAGACTCAGTGGAACGGCGTATTCCACCCCTTCAAACGTGCGTTTGAGTTTGCCCGTGTGGAGGAGTTGATAGAGATCGTCAAGCAGCAGGGGAATCTGGTCCTTTTGAATCAAAATCGCAGGTGCTGTGGCAAAACAGGAGCCGACATTTTGGTAAAGAGGGGTCATGCAGGCACACAGCACTGCCGCTTTAATCTGGGGTTCACTTGGGGAGGAGGAGGGAGGGGAGTAGATCCCCAGCGTCTCAAAAATCAGCCTCTCAGCCCATCTGTTGCAAAGCGGGCCCTTGAACCGTTTCAGCGATTTTAAAAGGGTGTCATCTGCGTTCAATGCACGCAAAAAATGGAGCTGATGATCTCTGATCAGACTGTCGTTGGTGCCGCCTGGAAAAAAAAAGTACCCCTCGTTTTCCAGCAGAGAAATGAGGGGTTTCAAGAATTCTTTTCCAACCTCCCCCTTCTCGTCGAGGAGTGCAACGCTCAACAGCCGCGCGCGGTTTAAAGCGCGAAAGCGGATGCTCTCCTGAATGCCCGATAGGTCAAAGAGCAAGGAGAGGCGCGCTTCCTTAGGAAGATCCCAAAGCTTGGCAAGCGGGTGCTGCTGTTGGAGTTGAAGCAGATCCCAAAAGAGGTGGGGGGTATAAGGAGTCAAATTTAGTCCAAACTCCAGGTTTTTAGTGTATATTTTCTGGTGCCTTGATTTACAATCAAGAGCAAAAATCTGGAGAAAATCCCCATGTTAATCCAATCCAATAATCAAGAAATTGAGCTTCCTGAGGGGAGCTGTGCAAAAGATTTGGCAGAAAAGCGCAACCTCGTTGCTCCCCACCAGTCTCTGGCCGCAAAAATTAATGGCGCAGTGCGCGATCTTGCTACCCCCCTGCAAAACGGGGATGTCGTGGAGTTGCTGCATTTTGAAGAGCCTGAAGGCAAAGAGGTGTTCTGGCACACCTCCGCCCACGTTCTAGCTCAGGCAATCCTGCGCCTCTATCCAGAAGCTAAGCCGACGATCGGCCCTCCCATTGAAAATGGTTTTTACTACGATTTTGCCAATCTTACCCTTTCTGAAGAGGATTTTGAGAAGATTGAAAAAGAGGTGGAAAAAATCATCGATGAAAATTACCGCCCTGAGCGCCACATATTGAAAGGCAAACAGGAGGCCCTCGAGAAGTTTAAAAACAATCCTTACAAGCGGGAGCTGATTGAAGGATTGAAAGAGGGGGATGAGATTTCCGCTTACTCGCAAGGGGAATTTTTCGATCTTTGTAGAGGCCCCCACCTGCCTGCAATTGGGAAGATCAAGGCGTTTAAAGTGCTCAAAACATCGGGCGCCTATTGGAGAGGGGACTCAAACCGCGAAATGCTCACGCGCGTCTACGCCATCTCCTATCCAGATCGCAAACTGCTCAAAGAGTACCTCTTTATGCTGGAAGAGGCAAAGAAGAGGGATCACAGGATCCTAGGTCCTAAACTGGATTTATTCTCCCTAAAAGAGGAGGGGCCCGGCATGCCTTTCATCCATCCCAAAGGGATGATCGTCTGGAATAGGCTCATCCATTTCTTGCGCATGCTGCACGAAAAGGCGGATTACGTCGAAATCAAAACCCCCCAATTGCTGAGCCAATCCCTCTGGGAAACCTCTGGCCACTGGTTCCACTACCGCGAGAACATGTATGCATTTAGCATTGAGGAGCGCCACTTTGCCATCAAGCCGATGAACTGCCCTGGCTGCATGCTCTATTTTAAATCACAGACGCACAGCTACCGGGAGTTGCCGCTGCGCGTCTCTGAAATTGGGCACGTGCACAGACATGAAGCATCGGGCGCGCTCAATGGTCTTTTTCGCGTCAGAAGTTTCCACCAAGATGATGCGCACGTATTCATGCGCCCCTCCGACATCAAACAGGAGATCATGGGCGTTGTGGGCCTCATCGACACCATCTATTCGACATTTGGACTCACCTTTCGCCTAGAGCTGTCGACGCGCCCAGAAAAGAGCATCGGCTCCGATGAGGACTGGCAAGTGGCAACAGAGGGGCTAAAAAATGCGCTCGATGAATGGGGACAGCCCTACCGCATTAACCCAGGAGATGGGGCGTTTTACGGTCCAAAAATTGATATCCACATCAAAGATACTCTCGGAAGATCTTGGCAGTGTGGCACGATCCAACTTGACATGGCGCTTCCTGAAAAATTCCAACTCGAATATATGGATAACGATGGACAATTAAAACGCCCGGTCATGATTCATCGCGCGCTCTTTGGCTCCATCGAGCGCTTCTTTGGAATTTTGATCGAGCATTTTGCAGGTAGGTTCCCCCTGTGGCTAAGTCCAAGACAGGTTTGCATCATTACCGTTGCAGATCGCCACATCGACTTTGCAAAAAAGCTTAGCCTGCAAATCAAGAAGGCTGGCTTCTTGTGCGATGTCGATGACACGGCAGAATCGGTGAACAAAAAAATTAGAAATGCGCAACTCATGCAGTACAACTACATGCTGACAATTGGCGATAAAGAACTCGAAAATGGGACGATGAATCTGCGCACGCGCGAGCAACACCTGCATGGCGAGATTCAGCTGCAAGAATTCATCGAAGCTCTAGAAAAAGAGAGCGCGACAAAATCTCTCACATCTTCCTTTAAAAAAGAGGGAGCATAGGCGATGCATAAAATTGCTGTCAGCAGCTTCAAAGGGGGGACGGCAAAGACCTCCACAACGCTGCACATCGGGGCTGCTCTGGCCACATTCCACAAGCAAAAGGTGCTGGTCATCGATTTGGATGCCCAAGCAAACCTAACAACAGGTCTTGGATACGACCCAGACGCCCAAGACAGTATGGCCCCTGTGCTGCAGGGGCAGAAAAAAATTCAAGATGTGATCCTCCCCACGCAGGTAAAAAATCTCGATCTGATCCCAGCAGATACCTGGCTAGAGCGCGTTGAGGTGACAGGATCTTTGGCTGCTGATCGCTACTCGCACGAGCGGCTCAAAGAGATCTTAAAACCTTTAAAGTATGATACGATTGTCATCGACACACCCCCCTCTCTGTGCTGGCTCACCGAGTCGGCACTCATTGCCACGAATCAATCCCTTGTCTGTGCGACGCCTGAGTTTTATAGCATCAAAGGGTTGCAGCGCCTCTCTGAATTCATGAACACCATCTCCCAGCGCCACCCTTTTAATATCCTGGGAGTGGCCCTCTCCTTTTGGAACGCCCGCGGAAAAAGCAACGACGCCTTCCTCGAAGTGATCGAAACGACATTTCCCGGCAAATTGCTAAATTCAAAAATTCGGCGCGACATCTGCGTGTCAGAAGCCTCTGTCCACGGCAAACCCATTTTTGCAGTCTCTCCCCGCAGTCGAGCTGCAGAGGACTACCTTGCCTTAACTAAAGAACTCTTAGAGAGAATGTAAAAGTGGCTAAAGTTAATTTCATCCTTGCAGAGCGCCTGAAAATGGCAACGCAAAAATTCTCGAAGATGACAGGACTTGTCGAAAGGTCCTCATCAGGAGATCTCTCCAGTTTTTCTGGAGTGTTTCGCGTCGCCGCTCTAAATGAGAAAGAAAAAGAGGTGCTCCTCTCTTTACTCACCCAATATAAAGAGGATGCTCAGGAAATCAACGAAGATCTCCTTCAGCTCTCCAGCTTGACCGCAGAGGTCAAGGCAATTAACAACCAAGCGATCATTTTGCATGGCGAGCGGATCAAAAAAGCCCAAGATATTTTAAAGAACTACAGGGAGGGGGCGTTCAGCGCCTGGTTAATTGCCACCTATGGCAACCGGCAAACTCCCTACAATTTTCTGCAGTATTATGAGCTCTACACCGCACTTCCTGCCGAGCTGCATCAAAAAATGGATGAGATGCCAAGGCAAGCAGTTTACAGCCTTGCAAGCCGCAGCGCAACCCCTGAGCAAAAAATAGAAATTATCAATGGCTATAGCGGGCAGAACAAACAAGAACTCCTCAAGCTGATCCGGGAGACCTTTCCCCTGTCGCAAAACGACCGCAGGGCGCAAGACATGAGCCAGGCAGCCATCACCCAACTGCTGCGCCTGCACACCCAGCTGCTCTCTTCTTCATTTGCCCCAAGCGCCAAACAAAGGGCAGAGCTGCTCGAGATCTTAGAGAATCTGCAACGGCTCATTGAGAAAAAATGCTAGACATCTACCAATCTCCTCTATCCACGCGCTACGCAAGCCAGGAGATGTCCTACCTCTTTTCCCCCCATTTCAAGTTCCTCACCTGGCGCAAACTCTGGCTTGCCCTTGCAAAAGGGCAAAAGACCCTGGGCCTTCCCATCTCAGATAGCCAAATCCAGCAGATGCAGAGCGCCCTTGAAAAAATCGACCTCTCTGCCGCCAGAGAGTATGAAAAAAAATTGCGCCACGATGTCATGGCCCACATCCACGCTTTTGGCGACATGTGTCCCGATGCGCGCGGCATCATCCATCTCGGCGCTACCTCCAGCTATGTGACAGACAACACCGACCTGATCCAAATACGCGAGGCACTCACGCTGTTGCAGAGTAAGATCGTGCAAGTCGTGCGCCAGCTCCACGCTTTTGCAAAAAAACATGCCTCCCTCTGCACGCTGAGCTACACCCATTTCCAGTCCGCTCAACCCACAACAGTTGGTAAACGCGCCTGCATCTGGCTGCAAGACCTATTGATGGACCTAGAAGATTGTGAACATGCCGCTAAAAACTTGCGCTTTCTTGGCGTCAAGGGAGCCACTGGAACACAAGCCTCCTTCCTCTCCCTCTTTGAAGGGAACCACGAGAAAGTCAACAAACTCGAAGAGTTAGTCTGCAAAGAAATGGGGTTTACACACCTTCTGCCCATTGCAGGACAAACCTACACGCGCAAGCAAGATATCCGCGTGATGGCAGTGCTCAGCAGCTTTGCCTCCTCATCCCATAAGTTCGCAACCGACCTGCGGCTACTTGCCCACCTCAAAGAGATGGAAGAGCCCTTTGCCAAAACCCAGGTGGGCTCATCTGCCATGCCCTACAAGCGCAACCCCATGCGCAGCGAAAGGATCTGCAGCCTTGCCAGGTTTTTAATCTCCCTCAACGAAAACCCCCTCTACACAGAAGCCACCCAATGGCTTGAGCGCACCCTCGATGACTCTGCCAACCGCAGACTCTCCCTCCCCGAAGCCTTTCTGACGGCCGATGCAATTGTCAACTTGCTGTGCAATATTACAGCAGACCTCGTCGTCTACCCCAAAGTGATCGAGCAGCACCTGCGCCAAGAGCTCCCCTTCCTTGCCACAGAGCAAATCCTGATGCACGCAGTCAAAAAGGGGAAGGACCGCCAGGTGGTGCACGAGAGGCTCCGCATCCACAGCCTCGAAGATAGCCGCAGAATCAAAGAGGAGGGGCTGCCAAGCAACCTGTTGCACCAAATCGCACGCGACCCTGCTATCGGCCTCAAAGAGGGGGAAATCGAAGAACTGACAAACGCCACACACTTTATCGGCAGAGCAATCGAACAGACCCACGCCTTTCTAGATGACGCCGCTACTTCCGTCCTCTTGAAGTACAAAGAGATCGGAACATACCTTGCCGATATTGACTTGTAGGAGTGCATTTAAAATCTGCTCCTTCACTGCCTCCTGCGGCTGCACGAGAGGAAGGCGCATCCTCGAAGAGCATTTTCCCATCGCCTCCAGAGCAAATTTAACGCACTGCGGGTTGGTTTCCAGCACCATCGCTTTGACAAGGGGGTAGTAACGGAAAAATAATTCTCTTGCCTCATCGATTTGATCTGCAAGCAGCAGCGTTGTCAGGATCTTCCACTGCCGCGGAATGAGATTGGCCACAATCGAAATATCTCCGACAGCACCTGAAGCCATCATGGGCACCACAAGGGTATCATCCCCTGAAAACAAGGGAGTCTTTGTTTGGTGCATCAACTCCAGCGTGTAATCAAGGTCTGCAACGGCATCTTTTATCCCAACAACATTTGGCACACTGGCAAGGCGCGCCATTGCCTTGGCAGGCAGCCTAAATCCACACCGTCCAGGATGGTGATAGATAATCAGAGGCAGATCGATCTTCGAGAGCTCTTGAAAATGTTGCAGGCACCCCTCCGCAGTAGGGCGGCTGTAATAGGGGAGCACCACAAGGGCGCCATCCACACCTGCTCTCTTTGCCTCCTCAGTCAGCTCTACCGCCTTGCGCGTGTCGTAGCTTCCCGTGCCTGCAAGGATAGGAATGCGCCCTTTGGCAGCAAGCACTCCCTCCCTGAAAATTTTCACCATCTCATCATGCGTCAGCGTCGGCGCCTCGCCCGTTGTTCCGCAGAGCACAATTGCATCTGTTCCCGATTCACTATGCCACTGGATGAGCGCACCAAGAGTGGGATAATCGACCTCTCCTGCGGCATTGAAGGGAGTCACCAGCGCAACAATAGAGCCTCTAAACATCTTTCACTCTCCTAGGTCTTAAAATCCCTGTGCAAATCAGAGTCATTGCAGCCCCGATGTAAAGCGGCAGCGTCATCGCATAAGCGGCAAGCGGCCCACCGGCAAGCCCTGTAAAAATTTCCGCAAGCACCTGCACAGAGGTGAGCGTTCCCATCGCCTGCCCTTGAAACTGCTGGGAGGCTGCATTGGAAATGAGGAGCGACCCGTAGGTAATCACAACTGCCAAACAAAGCCCCAAAGGAATCAGTGTGATCAAGAGCGCGTAAGGGTTTTCGGGGATCAAACAGACAATGAATGCCACGGAGAGTAAAAACGAGAAGAGCCGCAGAGATTGCACAGGCTGCAGTCGCTTTGACAGGAAGGGGATCAGCCAAATCACACCCGCAGCAATAGCCAGTGAGTCGTACACCATCACATAGGAGAGCAGCGAAGCGGAGAAATTAAATTGCTTCTGCAAAAAGACAGGATAGAACCGAAAAAATGCAAAATATCCAAGCGCCAAAAAGAAATTGGCGATGTAAAATCTTTTTAATTTGGGGCACTTCAGCCCACTCCACACAGATTTATTCGCTAGAAAAAGCTGCCATTTTTCCTCTTTCTGCACTTGCAGAGTCTCTTTGGAATAGAGGTAGATGACGCTCATCCCAACCAGCGTCATGCAAGCTGCAATCCAAAACGGCGTGGAGAATGTAAACCAACTGACCACTTTGGGATCAGCAAATTGCCCCCCAATCAAGGGGCCAATAATAAATCCAAGGGAGATAAAGATATTGATCCACCCAAAATGCACCGCTTTTTCCGCATGCTGCTCCTCTTTTCCAAGAAGATCGGCAATCACAGACTGTGCAATGGTCACATTCCCCTCACAAAATCCACACAGACAGAGCCCTGCGAACATTCCCCACACAGAATTCAGGTGGACAGCAAGAGAGGTCACTAAAAACCCCACCATTGTGCCCGCAAGCGACATTAAAACAATCTTCTTGCGTCCGTACACATCAGACAACCTCCCCAAAAGGGGAGATCCAAAAAATTGCCCCAGCGGAAAGCTTGCCATTACAAGGCCCAGCAAGATCATTTTAGTCTGCATGGATGCGCCAGGAAGGATCGTGCGCACAGGATCCAGAAACATCCCCGGCAAAATTGGAAGGGGCAAAGAGAACCCGATATACGCAAACAAAATGACAATTGCGTAGGGGATTAATATCTTTCTAGTTTCGCTTCGCTGCATGTGCTGCAGTGTAGCACATCTGATGAGAGCTCTACAAGATGTATGCCTTTTCCTGGAAGATCTCCCGCCACTCAGAGGCGCTGTTGGAAAAAGCATTCAGGTGATGTTTGAAAGGGATATACTTTCCCTTTGGCATTGTGATTTCTTCGAACAAATAGACACAGTGTGCCGCAGGATCCAGTTTTAGGTAGGCACCGCTCTGTTGCCATCGCAGCACGCCAGAGCGCGGCAAATAAGCGCGCACGCTCGGGGGCAAATACCCCTCCCCAGAAAATACCTTCGTGGAAAGGATCCAATGATCCTTTTTTGAAGTCTCTTCAAAAAAGATTAATTCCCCTTCCACAACAACGCGCGCCTTGCGCTTGCCGGCCAACTGACTCATTACAAGGAGAAATGCATCATAGACCATAAAAGCCTTATCTTATTAACCTACATTATACATCATTAAGGAATAATAAAGATCCGGCTAATTTAATTTAATTAGATCCCATCCCCCCATTCTATTTTTTTTGCATGCAAATATTGGGGTTTATTTTTTTTAGTCACCGTCTTTTCCACAATCCCCCCTTCAGAACAAAGTTGAAGTTTAACAAAACCCTCCCCTTTGAAAGGGCGACGCAAAACGCGCGCCTCACAACCCTTCAATGGACCTCTGGAAAAAATCAAGTAGGAAAACTTTTCATCCTCGTAATTTAATGTTGCATCTTTAGTTTTGCGATGGATAGAAGAGCGCGCCACGCGCGCAGAGAAATGGCACCAATCCGTTCCCTTAGCCAAAGGACAGGCGTTAGCATGAGGACAGGGAGCCACCAGATGGGCGCCCTTTACAAGCAGGCGCTGCCGCGCACAGCTTAAAAATTCAAATGCCACCTTAGATCCCGGCTCAACCAAAACTAAAAATTTTCGAGTCACTCTCCAAAGTTTTTCCACCACTTCCAAACGAACACTCTCTTTCAACTCATTCAATGCATAAGAGGCAATCACAAGATCGTGAGGCTCTACACCCCATTCTGAAGTAATGTCTTGACAAATCCACTCTGCCATTTCCGCTGTCAGTTGTTTACCTATAGAAATAAATCCAGGATCCCTCTCCATGAGTGTCGCTCTCTCCAAAGAGGGCAGAACCTCGCTCGCAGCTAAAAAAGCCGTTCCCGGGCCAGCTCCCACATCCAAAAGAGAGGTAACAGATGCTCCTCCTTCTCCGCCGCGAGAAACTAACTCCATCAACACTTTATAAACGGCAGCATAAGTCGCAGGAAATCGTGCAGCCAAATAGCTAAGTCTTTGATTATCAGAACTTAATGACTTAATCTCCAAGGAGCCACTGCGCTCTTTATAACATTGCGTCAACTTTTCCCGCTCGCGCACCAAAGCCTTGAGTGACTTCCCATTTAAAATAGATTCAATTTTAAATTTTAACAATTCATTCATGAAATAAAAAAATTGCAATTAAACAATATTTATAATAAAATAACACTAACAGATTAACCGAGAGCAAGATTTTATGGCAGCTACAACTCTACCCCCCATTCTGCAACAGATAGAGGCCCAACTGGGGGTCTTACCGGGAAAAACGCTTTCCACCAGTGAGGTGGAATCTAAACATCATGAAATGCAGCAAATCTTTACAGCGGCAATGGAGCAAATTGCAGCACACAAAGCCACCCTCCAGCAAGGCACCACTACGGCCAACCAAGAGGCAAGATTCTCAGCAGCCCTCCGCCTCACCCAAACAGAAGACCGATTGACACATGCCTTTAGACGCTACAACGATACGTTGCTCACCCATTATCCAACAGCAAAAATCGCCTATGGCAGAGCCTGCGTCGGCCCCAAAACTCCCTGCCCCACTCCAATAAGCGGATGCACCTCAATGCGCGAAATCCGGGGCGACGGCAATTGTTTCCTATCAGCCTTTACAACACGCCTTCTTGAAACATTTGCAACCCAAAGATGCCTTGATATCCTGATGAACCTAACTACTAGAGATGGACTTGATCTCCCAGAATTAAAAGAGGGGATCATGCAAAAATTACTCACGCTCTTTTCAGATCCCTCACAAATAGAGACTTTTCTACAAAACAATGAAAATATCCTCCCCTTCATCAGTTACTTTCGCCACATAACTGCGAAAGAAATCCTTCAAAATACATCGCAATTTGAAGTGGTATTAAGAGCTGACCTAGAACAGGTCTATCAAGTAGCCTCTGCAAGCACACAACCTCTAGATACCCTGGTGCAACAACATATTATTCCCATGGGTATT
>Ga0334722_10007879_pt1 | contig 10268 bp, 12 predicted proteins | sample C3_bottom_MG_FD_207210 | JGI IMG/M metagenome (GOLD analysis project Ga0334722, IMG submission 207210) | Sediment microbial communities from Yellowstone Lake, YNP, Wyoming, USA - C3_bottom | ecosystem: Environmental > Aquatic > Freshwater > Lake > Sediment | place: USA: Wyoming | collected... | reverse complement strand
CTTCGTTCGCCGGCGGAGACCTCGTTCTCGAGGAAAAGGAGATCGTTCAGGCGGGCTGGTTCGGCGCAGAGGAGGTCCTCCGGCTCCGGATACCGCATCATGGCACCATCGCCAGGCGGCTGATCGAAGGATTCCTGGCGGAGCACCGCCGGGAAGAGAACCCGGCCCCCGGAAATATCATCGTATGATCGTTGTGATCCGACCGTGAAAGGAGAAGAACGGCCATGACGAGAATTCACCGTGTGTTTCCAGCGTTCCTTGTCCTGTTCCTGGCGCTTCCTTCGTCGTCCTCGATTGCGGCGGGCGAGGAGACAAAACGGGTCGAGTCCGCCACCGAGGTGTTGTCGAAGATCATGGAGATTCCCGAGAGTGCGATCCCCCCTGCACTGCTGGCGAACGCCCAGGGGATCGCCGTCATCCCCGGCGTCATCAAGGTCGGGTTCGTGCTGGGAGGGCAGTACGGCCGCGGTGTCCTCGTCGTTCGCGGGAAGAGCGGCGCATGGTCCAACCCGGTGTTCATCTCCCTGATGAGCGGCAGCGTCGGTTGGCAGATCGGCGCCGAATCCACCGATTTCGTACTCGTTTTCAAGACCCCCCGGAGCATCGAGGGCATCATGAAGGGGAAATACACCCTGGGGGCCGACGCGGCTGTGGCGGCAGGTCCGGTGGGGCGGTTGGCGAAGGCGGCCACCGATGTTGAGCTGAAGGCGGAGATCTATTCCTACTCCCGCAGCCGTGGACTCTTCGCCGGCATCTCCCTGGAGGGATCCTCCCTGCAGGTAGACGACAAGAGCAATGCCGCTTATTACGAAAAGGAAGAGGTCCATCCCTCCGGGATCGTCTCGGGGAAGGATGTCAAAGCGCCGGCGGGTGCGGAAAAGCTGAAAAAATCGCTGGAGAAGTATGCTCCCGCGGCCGCGAAATAAAGACCGGCCTCGCGCTCCGGGAATGTAGCAAAGGCGCAGGAACCGCGCGCCGTCCGGATTTCCGCCGCGGGGATCGGACAAAAGGAGGTGCAGAAGAACGATGTCCGAAATGGAACTTCCCAACCCGGAGGAGCTCGAGGAGGCGGCGGGGAAGCGGTTCTCGAAACGCGTCGCGCTGACGACGGCGTTTTACGCCGTCTTGCTGGCGATCACGTCGCTCGGCGGGAACAACGCGACGAAGGACATGATGCTGTCCCAGCAGCTGTCCGGCAACCAATGGTCGTACTACCAGGCGAAGTCGATCAAAGAGTCGTTCGCCCTTGAGCGTCGGGAATCGGTCGAGGCGATCCTGGCCGAGCGCGGCGCGACGATGAAGACCGACGCCCGGGCGACGTTCGAGCGGATGCGGAAAGCCGCGGCCTCCGACGAGGCGCGATACGCCAAAGAGAAGGAGCAGATCCTCGCTCAGGCGAAGGCGCTTGAGAAGGACCGCGATGTTGCCCGCGCAAAGGATCCTTATTTCGATTTCGGGGAGGTCCTGCTGCAGCTCGCGATCGTCACCGCGTCGACCGCGATCCTGTCCGGGTCGTCCCCGGTCTACCTCTTCTCGATCGTCATGGCGGCGTTCGGCGCGGCGTTGTCGCTGAACGGATTCCTGCAGCTGTTCACGCTTCCGTTCCTGGGGCCGTGACGGTTTCTTCTCCCTAACGATCCCTGTCGATCCCGGGCAGGAGCGACGCGATGAACTCCGCGATCGCACCGGGGTCGTTCAGGTCGAGGACGGGGACGTCCACATCGAGCGGTTCGTCGCTGGCCACCGCCGCCAGGCCGGGATCGTTCCGTTCGCCGCGGCAGATGAGCGCACGGTGGAATTCCTTCCGATGGACTTCGATCTTCGGCAGGGAGCTCCCCCGGAACCCTTCGACGAGGACAAGATCCATATCGCTGAAATAGCGCTCGAGTAGTTCCTCGATCGGGGGCGAGGCGGCGTGCCGCTTCACCATCGCCAGCTTCTCCGCCGAGGTGACCACCATCGTGTCGGCGCCCGCCACGGTGAGCCGGTGGCTGTCCTTTCCCGGATGGTCGATGTCGAACCGGTGCGCGTCGTGCTTGACCACCCCCACCCTCAGTCCATTTCGCTTCAACGCGGGGATCAGCCGCTCCAGCAAGGTCGTCTTCCCTGCCCCGGAGTTCCCCACGATCGCGATGGCGTCCGGTTTCTTCACGGCTGTTTCCTCCCCTGATCGACGAATCCTTGCAACCGGTCAGACATTGGTCCCGTCCTTGCGCCCCGAAGTGTTGTTCCACCGCCGGAAGATCGCCCACAGGAGGACCCCCGCGAGGAAACCGAGGGTGACGTTTACCGACAGGATGAGCCCCGCGGTGAGCAGGCAGACGAGGAAATCTTCCCTCGTGCCCGTGTCCCGCGCGGGAAGCGACAGTTCGAGTCCTGCGAAGACCAGCATCGCCCCGAGGATGCTCCTGGGAAATTCCTGGAGCGGCAGCAGGAGGGCGCCCGCGGCGAACAGCCCGACCGCCATCTTTACCGTCCCGAGAGCGACGACGGATCCTCCCGTCCGGGCCCCGAATCGGAACTGACCGGCCAGCCCCCCCGACCCGTGGCACAGCGGCATCCCCCCGAACCAGCAGGATACGAGGTTCATCACGCCGACGGAGCGGGCCATCGCCGTTTCGGGGACTTTCCTCCCCGGGAACAGGTCCCCGGACAATGCGCAGACGGCGACGACCGAGTTGAGCAGTGTGAGGGGAAGCTGGGCGACCGTCCCCTTGGTAAACCCGATGAGCCAGTCGGCGGGGCGGGGAAGGACCAGGAAGGGCGACCACGCCGTGAGCCGCACGTCGCGGAACAGCTCCTGGCGGAAAACGCCGATCAGCAGGAGACCGCCGAGGAAAAGCAGGAGAGCGGCCGGGATCCGTTGCCGGAAATACGAAAGGACGATCAGCCCGATCGCGGCGCATCCAACGGCGACGCTGTCCCACCCGAGGACGGGTAGGGCGGCCAGCAGGCTGATCCCCCCGAGGAAGAGTTTCAAGCCGATCCCAAGCTGGATCCCGCGGACCACTGCTTTCGGCGTGAGGGCGAAGATCTTCCCGGCTCCCGGGACGATTCCCGCGGCGAGGAGAAGCGCTCCCATGATGATCCCCGCCGCGGCGATCTGGGGAGGGGTCATCCCTTCCGCGATGGCGGCCGCCGCGATCGCCTTCATCGGCTGGACCGGGATCGGGAGGCGGAACAGGAGCCCCGTGACCACGTTCCACAGCCCGGCGAAGAAGAAGACGGGCGCGGGAGACAACCCGCACCGGGTAATGTACCCGAGGGTCAGGGGGAGGAAGGTCCCCAGGTCCCCGAGCGAGCCGGAGATCTCCCCACGGTCAAACCTCAAGAGGGGGGCGGTGGCTTCATCCCTCATCCTGGAAGAGGTCCCCCCACACGGGATGGAACCCGACGATGTCCCCCGGGGCGAGGCGGGAGACCCCGGCGGGGATCTCGAAGACTCCTTCGGCCCGCAGGGCGGAGATGAAATCCCCGGAGCCGTTGGAGGGGATCTCCGCCACGACGCTTTCCCCCCCCTTCGAAACGACCCGGGCGGGCGTGAACTTCTTTCCGTTGCTCCGGTTGTGCGCTTCCGCTGCCAGTGGAAGGTAGACCGGCTTGGGCAGGTATTCCCGCGCCCCGCTTGCCTTTAGGAAGAGCGGCTTCACCAGCATCGCCATGTGCACCATCACCGCAACAGGGTTCCCGGGCAGGCCGATGACGACGGTCCCCGAGGGGCTCCTGCCGATATAGAGAGGCTTCCCGGGCTTCACGGCCACCTTGTGCAGGACCTTTTCCACGCCGCACTCCGCGAGGCATTGCGGGACGACGTCCACCTCGCCTTCGGAGACGCCTCCGGAGAGGATGAGGATGTCGTCGGACAACCCTTCCCGGATCCGCTTCCGGATCCGCTCCGGGTCGTCCGTTACGATTCCTCCGTAGTGGACTTCCCGTACCCCGAGACGGGCGAGCGCCGCGCGAACGTAATGGGCGTTGCTGTTCCGGATCATGGGGCCTTCGGCCGGTTCCCACGGTTCCTTCAGTTCGCTTCCGGTCGGCAGGATGGTCACGGAGGGCCGTTCGAACACGGGGATCTCCCATTGCCCGACGGCGGCGAGGGTGGCGACGTGGCGGGGGAACAGAACGGTCCCGGTCGTGAGGAGAACCTGCCCCTTGCGGGCGTCGTCCCCCTCCGGCGCAATATTCTGCCCCCGCTTGGCCTTGCCGGTGAACCGGACGAGTTCCTCCGCGCCGGTCTGCGACTGCTCGACCCGGATCACGGTGTCGAAGGGGGACGGGACGGCGGCACCGGTCATGATCTTGACGCAATCCCCGGACCCGCATTTGCCGCTCCAGCGAATCCCCGGGGTGACCGTCCCGATCACCCGATAAGGGGTTCGGTCTTCTTTGCCGGTCCATATGACGGCGAAGCCGTCCATCGCCGCCCGGGGGAACGGGGGGATGTTCCGGTCCGCAACGATATCCTGCGCAAGGATTTCTCCACCGGCGTCCGGGAGAAGGACGGTGCGGCCCCCGCGCGGGGTACGGACGAGGGCGGTGGCCCTTGCGATGGTGTCTTCGATGGAAACGAACAAACGGGTACCTCCATTCAGGGTGAAAAACATAATAGCCATCCCCGGGGGGATATGGTAGAAAAATAACGATGTTCCTTAATTGAAATGAGCCGGACTCACCGGTGACCATCACGGGAACAGATCGAGGGAACGGCATTGGATTCCACTTAAGATTCCACGTAAATGGGAAGGAGGAGGGGGAATGAGGACGATCATTGCCGTGTTCGCCATCTTGTCGTTCTGCGCGGCCACGACGTTCGCCGAACAGAAAAACCTCGTGGAGTTGCACAAGAACGCGGGTAGCCTTTCCACCAGGGAGTGCCTGTCCTGCCACTCGGACATCACGAAGCAGGTCACGCAGAAAAAGAAGATTCCGGCGTTCCACAGGCTGCACCTCGAGTCCAAGAAGGACACGCCGAAGGAATGTGCCGACTGCCACCGCTCGGTGGACTTGAGGGAGGGATCGGCCGAGGCGTTCCGGAAGCAGGTGGACCCGCCGATCTGCCTCGGGTGCCATGACGGGAGCATCAAGGACGCCAAAGTCCTGTTCGCGAAGTAACGGAGGAGGGGAGCGATGGAGCGCGACCGGATCGTTCTGGAAGACGAGAAGGCGTTGTTCGAGCGGGAAACCGGCAGGAAATTCAGCCGGCGGGACTTTTTGAAGTGGACCTCCGCGCTTGCGGGCGCGGCCATGGCGAGCGGGTTGGTCTGGGACGGCAAGCTGGGCCTGTTCCGCGATGCCACCGCGCAGGAGAAGGCGCTGAAGGATGGGGAGTGGATCTACTCGAACTGCAACATGTGCGGCGGCATGTCGGGGATCAAGGTCAAGGTCGTCAACGGAAGGGCGGTCAAGATCGAGGGGATCGCCAACCCGAACAACGTCGCCAACACCTCGGAGAATTACGAGAAGGCGGTCAACGAACTCGCGGCGGTGTACGGCGGAGACCGCGACGCGGCCGGAAGACTCTGCTCCAAAGGGAACTCGGGGTTGAAGGCGCTGTACGACCCGGACCGGCTGAGCACCCCGATGGTTCGGGTGGGCGAACGGGGTGGCGGCAAGTGGAAGGCGATCTCGTGGGACGAGGCGGTCGCGCAGGTTGCAGAAAACCTCCTGAAGATCCGCGAGAAGTACGGCGCGGAGAGCCTGGCCTGGTTCAGCGAGGACCATTGCTTCACCCACATCCAGCAGGACCTGTGCAAGTTGTACGGGACGCCGAATTACCATAACCACTCCAACCTCTGCGACGTGGCCCGGAAAGCGTCCTTCAAGCTCGTGATGGGGAACGAGCGGCCGCTGGCGGATTTCGAGCAAACCTCCTACGCGCTCGTCTTCGGATGGAACATGCTGGGCGCGACGAAGTGGATCCACCTCCCCGGAACGTGGAATCGCGGCCGAGCAAGGGGCGCGAAGATGGTTTACGTGGATCCCTTCTGCAGCCAGACCGGATCGAAGTCGGACGAGTGGGTCCCGATCCGGCCCGGGACCGACGGCGCGTTCGCGTTGGCCATCGGCCACGTTCTCATCAAGAAGGGGCTGGTCGACAAGCCGTTCGTCGACGAGTGGTGCGTCGGGTTCGACGAATACGCGAAGTACGTCGAGGACAAGACGCCGGAGTGGGCGGAGAAGATCACTTCCATCCCCGCATCCGTGATCGAGCGAATCGCCACGGAGATCGGGGAGACGGCGAAGGCCGGGAAGCCGGTGTGTATCGACACCTGGAGCGGCCCGGGCCACCACACGAACGCCACCCTTGGCGGCTACGCCATCACGGTGCTCCCCGCGCTGTTGGGAATGATCGACAAGCCGGGGACGATGATGGAGCCGTCCAAGATCGGCAATAAATATCACGCAACGGATGTCGACCTGCCGTCCCTGAAAAAGCCGCGGGTCGACGGGAAAGGGACGAAGTACATCCTCGGCCACAGCTCCGGGATCTACATCGAGACCCGGGACGTGGTTCTCTCCGGCAAGGAATCGTCTGCCGGTTCGGGCGTACCGAAGGCGGGTGTGTTCGTCTACCAGAACTTCGTCATGTCGGTCCCCGGCACGCAAAAGAACTTCGATTTTATGAAAAAGCTTGAGTACGTGGTCGTGAACGACACGCACATGAGCGAGACGGCCGAACTGGCCGACATCGTGATCCCCGGCTCGGTATACCTCGAGCGGTACGATTTCACGGGATACTGGGTCACCTGGCCGGTGCTCGGGCTGCGGAAGCCGGTCGTGAAATCCGTCATCGGGGGATTGACGGAGGTGGAGTTCTGGATGGCCGTCATGAAGAAGATGGGCCTTCGCGACAAGAAGGGATACTCCCCGGCCGATCTCACCTACGACGCCTACTACGCCGACGAGTATAATCCGACGGCTTATGCGAAGGAGCAGAAGTGGGAGGAGTACAGGAAAACCACCCTCGCCATGAGCGGGAAGACCGAGTATGAAAAGTTCCGCAAAGAGGTGAAGATGCCCGAGGGCGGGGCCGTCGACGAGAAGACCGGGGTCGTGAAGGGGAAGGACGGCAAGGCGGTCGGAGTGACGATCGGCGAAAGGATCCGGAAAGGGTTCGACACGCCCACGCGGAAGCTGGAGATCGCCTCCGCGTTTCTCAAGAAGCACAAGATGAGCGGCCTGCCGGAGTACCACGAGGCGGAGGACCGCCCGACCGGCGATTTCCCGTTGTACCTGGTCAATTACAAGCAGAATGAGCACACCCATTCGCGGACCTTCAACAACACCTATCTGATGGAGATGAAGCCGGACAACCCCCTGCTGATGAACTCCGCGACGGCGTCGAAGCTGGGCCTGAAAGACGGCGACCCGATCTGGATCGAGTCTCCGCATGCGAAGGCGAAGGGGACCGTGCAGGCCACCGAGCGGATCCACCCCGAGGTCGTGGCCCTGCAGCACGGGTACGGCCATACGGGATTCGGGAAGGTGGCCCGGGGGAGCCAGAACAAGGTCAATGCATGGAGTCCGGCCGGCACGGCGGACGGTCAGTTCCTGGCGGGCAAGGCCGAGAAGTTCTCCGGCCAGATCGTCGCGAAGGAGATCGGCGTAAGAGTCACCAAGGCTTGAGGGAGGTAATATATGGCGAAAAATCCGAACCAGGTCGGCTGGTACTATAACGAGAACAATTGTATCGCCTGCCGGGCGTGCGAAGCGGGGTGCAAGCAGGAGTTCGACCTTCCGTACGGCGTCCGCCGCCGCCGGGTGATCCTGCGGGAGGAGGGGAAATACCCGAACCCGAAGGTCCGGTATATCTCCACGGCCTGCTACCATTGCGAGGAGCCGGCCTGCGCCAAGGCTTGCCCGGTCGGCGCGTACACGAAGGAGAAGGAGTTCGGCGTCGTCCTGCTCGACCAGAAGAAGTGCATCGGCTGCAAGCGGTGCCAGGCGGCGTGCCCCTACGGAGCCCCTCAGTTCGACGAGGCGAAGAAGAAGATGGACAAGTGTACCCTCTGCCATCACCGCCTGAAGGAAGGGCTCCCCCCGGCGTGCGTGCGGACCTGCCCCGGCTATGCGCTGTGGCACGGGAAAATGCCCGACATCGAGGCGCAGAAGATTCCGCCGGAGATCTACCGCAGGCCGTTGGTGAAGGCGTTGCCGCACTTCGCGAATCCATCCCTGACCCGGCCTTCGGCCCTTTTCTCGGAAGACAAATGAAGCAGACCCCCGGGGGCGAAGCGATTCCGCCCCCGGGCCATCTCCGTCCCCCGGACGAGTGGCCCCGGTCGCGAACGTTCGGGCTGTTGTCAGGGATGTACCTGTGCCGGCCGACCCGGGAAGCGATCGAGGGGTGGCGATCCCTTTTCGGAGAGGAGGCGCCAAGTCCTCTTCGGGGATTGCACGCGTACCTCCTCGCGCTCGACCCTTTGGAGGACCCGGTCCTCGACGATCTTCTCTGGGAATACACCCGCCTGTTCATCGGCCCTTACCGCCTTCCATGTCCTCCCTGGGAATCGGTCTATACGTCACCGAAGCGCCTGCTGATGCAGGAGGCGTACGATGCCGTCCTGGATCTGCATCGGGAGGCCGGGCTGACGATTCCGGATACCCGTATTCATGCCGACCACATCGGGAGCGAGCTGAATTTCCTCGCCGTCCTTTACGAGCGAGCGGAATCGGGTACCGGAGAGGAGGGGAAGGCGGCGGAGATGGCGGAACGCTTCCTGTCGGAACATCTCCGGAAGTGGGTTCCCGCCTTCAGCAGGGACCTCGAGGCGGCCGCGGAGAAGGATCTGTACCGCGAATTGGCCCGCGCCACGCGAGTAACCGTCGTTTCCGCCTGATTCCCGCCTCTTCCCCGCCCTCTCCCGTCCGCAATTCTCATATCGTCAATAGATAAATTGACATTTATGAATATAACGCGCAAGATGCATTTGTCGACTCGGCGGCGGCCCCGGTTCGGCGGTGCGTCGCGGGAGTCGCTTCGATTCATTCATGCGTGGAGGTTTCGTGTTCCGTCCCATCCGCACATTCCTTGCGATCTTCATGATGGTGGCAGTTCTTCCCGGAGCGGGTCTCTCCCTCGCTGCGTCTCCCGCGGTGGACGAACTGGTCGCCTTGGCGAAATCCGGCGGAAAACCGGTCATCGCCGACTTCGGCCTTGGGTTCTGCATGCAGTGCAAGAAGCAGGCGGAGACACTGAAGGAAATCCGCGATGCCTGCGGGGACAAGGTGATCCTGCGGATGGTCAACGTCAGCAAGGAGCAGGCGCTGACGTCTCGTTACGAGGTGGAATTGATCCCGACCCTCGTCTTCATCGATCCGAAGGGGAATATCGTTCTCAAGAAAATCGGGCCCCTGGGGTACGAGGAGATCCGCGCACAACTTTCCCGGATGGGAGTGAGATGAGGAGCGAAGGATGAAGACGCTGCAGATCCTCGGGACGGGATGCCCGAAATGCAAGATGCTGGCGGAGAACACGGAGGCGGCGGCGAAACGCCTCGGGATGGCGTACCGGATGGAGAAGGTCACCGAGATCACGAAGATCATGGCATTCGGGGTGATGTCGACGCCGGCACTTGCCGTAGACGGCGCGGTCAAGGTTTCGGGGAAGATCCCGACGACGGAAGAAATCCAACGGATCCTCGCCTCGTCCTGAACCGATCACGAGTTTGGAGGAATCGCCATGAACGGAAAGAAACTGCTGACCGGAATCCTGTTGTTGTTGGTCGTCGCCAGTCTCGTGGTGTTGTTGTACAAGGAGTTCGGTCGAGGACCGTTGGCCGGTTCCGCCCCGGCACTCCTCAAGTGGGCGTCGACGACGGCCGTGCTTACGGAGACTTCGACGCGGACCGGGGAATCCCCGGGTCCGGGGACGCGCGTCGTCGCCTGGTACTTCCACGGACGGGTCCGTTGCGTATCGTGCGTGAAGATCGAGAATCTCTCCGGGAAAGCGATCCGGGAGCGGTTCCCCGAGGAACTCCGAAAGGGCCTCCTCGCGTTCCGGGATGTGAACATCGACGAACCGGAGAATCGCCACTTTATCGACGACTACGGGCTTTCGAGTCAATCGCTGGTGATCGTCGAGTACCGCGACGGACGGCAGGTCCGTTGGATGAACCTCGAAAAGGTCTGGACCCTGCTCGATTCGGAGCAGGAGTTCTTCCCGTACGTGCAGGAAGGCGTCTCCTCCTACCTGAAAGGCGTGTGATGAGCCCCTCCGTCGAACTCGGCGCCGTCTCGGCGCTCTGGCTCGGGATCCTGACCTC
>Ga0334722_10007878_pt1 | contig 10269 bp, 7 predicted proteins | sample C3_bottom_MG_FD_207210 | JGI IMG/M metagenome (GOLD analysis project Ga0334722, IMG submission 207210) | Sediment microbial communities from Yellowstone Lake, YNP, Wyoming, USA - C3_bottom | ecosystem: Environmental > Aquatic > Freshwater > Lake > Sediment | place: USA: Wyoming | collected... | reverse complement strand
CGACAGACCCACGGCCAGCGCCGCGGCTGCCGCGGCGATCGCGAGTCGTGTCAGACCGTCCCGTTTGCGGTGGCCCAAGCGCCCTCCAGCGCGGCTGAGGTATCCGGCGCGATTATAGCTGACCCCTCAATGACTTGTACGCAATCGGCAAGCCGCGTCCCGGGCGTGAACTAGTCGTGACGCAGCGCCTGGATGGGGTCGAGTTTCGCGGCTCTGGAGGCCGGGAACCCGCCCGCCACCAGGCCCACCGCCACGGCAAAGCCGATGCCCCCGGCCACGAGCCACCACGGGATGAGGAACAGGTTGGCGGCCGGCGCCCCCTGGCGCGCCAGGTAGAAGTTCGCGCCGGCATTGATGGCGCGGCCCACCGCCCAGCCGAGCGCGATGCCGAACACGCCGCCGGCGAGGCCGATCAGCGCGGCCTCGATCAGGAAGATGCGCCGCACGTCGCCGTCGCCCGCGCCAATCGCCTTCATGACGCCGATCTCGCGCGTCCGTTCAAGAATCGACATCACCATGGTGTTGACGATGCCCAGCGAGGCGACCGAGAGGGCGATCGACCCGACCAGCCCCAGCAGCAGGTCGAGCAGGATGAACGCCTTCTTCTGGTTCTGCATCAGGTCGGCCACCGAGAACGCGCTGAACCCCATGTCGGTGATCTGCTTCTCGACCTCCTGGGTGTCCTGCGGGCGCCGCACCTTGACGGTGACCGTGGCGTACGTCCGCCGGTCGGCCATCTGTCGGAGCAGCGCCTGGGGATTCGCCAGATCGGCGCCGCCCATCTCGCGGGCTTTGGCAATCGGGATCATGACGGCGGCCAGCATTGCGGCTCCCGGCCCCGGGCCCGACGGCCGCGAGACGATCCCGCCGATGCGGAACGGTCTTTCGGCGCGCTGGATGTTGAGGCCCGCGGGTCCGCCCTCCGGCGCCGCTCCGGCCTGCAGGGCCTGCGCGGCCGCCGCGGCGGAAATGAAGCCCAGCGACAGGCTCTTGCCGACGAGGTCGCCGGGGGCTCCATCCGACAGCCGGCCCGCCAGTTCCATGCTGATCAGGCACACGTCGTCGGTGTCGTTATCGAAGAAGCGGCCGTGGGGGAGGTCCTGGAACACGCCTTCGTCCCGGGCGGACATCGGCACGCCGCGCGCACCGGAGAATTCCGAGAACGTGCCGAACTTGATTTCCACCGGCACGCGCACCTCGGGATACGCGTCGACGACGTTGGCGATGGCGTTGAACTTCGTCACCGCGTCGTCGTCGAGTTTCGGCCGGTCGCCGGCGGCCTGCCGCGCGGGAGGCGGGAAGTTCGGCAGCCGCGGGCCGCCGGCCCTGCCCCTCCCGCGTCCGGGCATCGTCTGCGCGGCGGAGACGGTGATCGAGTTGAAAACGCCAGACCGCAGGAAGCTCCCCATCACCTGGTCCTGCAGCGCTACGCCGAACGACACCATGCCCACCAGTGACGCCACACCGATGGACACACCCAGCGCGGTCAGCACCGTACGAAGCACGGACTCGCGGAGATTCCGGAGCGCGAGCGCGAGGGTGTCGGCGAACCTCATGCCGTCGCCTCCGTGACGATCCGCCCGTCGAGCAGCGTCACCGATCGATCCACGCATGCCGCCGCCAGGGCCGCGTCGTGCGTCACGAGGATGACGGTGCGCCCGTCTCCGGTGTTCAGCGCACGCAGCAGGCCGAGGATGTCGCGGGCCGTGCGGCTGTCGAGATTGCCGGTCGGTTCGTCAGCCAGCAGGATCGAGGGATTGTTGGCCAGCGCGCGTGCAATCGACACCCGCTGCTGCTCGCCGCCCGAGAGTTCCTTCGGCCGGTGCGCGAGCCGCTCGCCGAGTCCGACCTGGGCGAGCAGGTCCCGGGCGCGGGTGTTCCGCTCGCGCCGCGTGACGCCCGCGAACATCATCGCCAGCGCCACGTTCTCGAGCGCCGTCATGGTCGGAATCAGGTTGAACGCCTGGAAAATCATGCCGACGTTGCGCCGGCGGTGGAGGCTCAGTTCTTCGCGCGTCATGCGGGCCAGGTCCTGGCCGAACACGGTCAGCACGCCGCCCGTCGGGCGATCGAGGCCGCCGATCAGGTTGAGCAGCGTCGACTTGCCCGACCCGGACGTCCCGAGCAGACCGACGAACTCCCGGGGCGCCACGCGCAGAGACACACCGTCCAGCGCCCTGACGATGGACTGCCCCATCGTGTAATGCTTCGCCAGATCCAGAGCCTCGACGGCGATGTCGGACGAGCCGGTCATACCGAAGTCCATTGAATCACACGCGGGTGCGATCGGCTACACTTTCAGCCGTTCTATGAAGGCGACTCCCGGAGTCTGGACCGCCCTGCTTGCCGGCTACGCAGCCATCGTCGTCCTGATGCTCGCGCCGGTGACCAACTTCGGCGCGTACGCCACGGCCATTGCTCCGGGCGACGCGAAACTGCTGGCCTGGACCTTCGCGTGGACGAGCCACGCCATCTTCACCGGCACGCCGCTGTTCGACGCGAATGTCTACTACCCCACGCCGCACGCGCTGGCGTACATGGAGCACCACGTCGGGGTCGGGATCTGGGGTCTTCCGCTCTTTGCGCTGACCGGCAATGCCACGCTGGTCTACTCGGTGCTGCTGGCCGCCGGCCTCACGTTGAATGCCCTGGCGATGCACGTCTTTGCGTGGCGCTGGTTCCGCAGTCACGCGCCGGCCCTGGTCGCCGGCCTCGTCTTCGGGGTGTCTTCGTCGCGCCTGATCTCCAGCCCCCACGTGCCGCTGATCTGGACCTGCTGGCTGCCGGTCATCCTGCTGACGCTCGAACGGTGGTTCGCCACGCGGCAGTGGCGCTGGATGGGCGCCGCCGTCGCCGCCTTCGTCCTGCAGGCGCTGGTCGGGTGGTACCTGGCGCTGATGGCCGGCCTGATGGTGCTCCTGTTCGCGGGCTGGAGCCTGTGCTGGCCGAGACTGCGGCCCGGCCGGCTGGTGCTGGCCCAGATGACGGTCGGCGCCCTGCTGGCCGCCGCCCTGATCTGGCCTTTTGCCCGTCCCTACCTCGCGCTGGCTGGCCGCGAAGAGGCGCCACCCGAGCTGGCCCTGCGCTACTCGGCCGACCTCGGCAGCTACCTCTACCCGCCGGAGCACGCCCTCGCTGGACCAGCCATCACGCGCGCCACCGGGCTGCCCGCAAGGAAGATCGGGGCCGAGCGTTCGCAGTACCTCGGGCTCGTCGCGGCGATCCTCGCTGCGTTCGGCGTGGCAAGCCTGTGCTGGCGTCTGGGCCGACGGAACACGGACACGCTGCTGGAAACGGACTCGTTCTGGGGTGGGTTCTCCCTGATCCTGGCCGCCGTCGCGTTCGCTTTCTCGCTTGGACCGTCTTTCCCCGGCTCCATGCCGAGGCTGTTCGACCTCGTCTCGAGCATGCCCGCTGTCGGCATGTTTCGCGTGCCGGCGCGATTCTCCGTCCTCGTCGCGCTTGCCGTGGCGGCGCTGGCGGCACTCGGCATCGACCGCATCCGGCACCTCGCCCCGAAAGCCACCCTGCCGGCGACAGCGCTTCTCGTCGCACTGATGCTCGCCGACTGGGCCGTGGTGCCGCCCGTCAACGCGAAACCGCAGCCCGATCCCACGCCGCCAATCTACCGGCTGTTACGGCAGGCCGGCGCGCACGCCGTCGTGTCGCTGCCGTGCCATCGCCACGGCGACTGGCCGCTCGATGCGGACTACATGCTGTATTCCACTTCCCATTGGCTCCCGATCGTCAATGGCTACGGCCGCTCGCAGCCGCGGGACTACTCATGGGTGGTCGGCGCAGCCGACGCCTTTCCGGGGCCGAACAGCGCGGCCGTGTTCCGGAGAGTCGGTGTGGACCACGTGGTCCTCCACGCCGGGCGCTACCCCGATGGCGCCAGGGCCATCCTGGACGAAGTCTCGGCCGGACGGGACTACCGGATGGTCGCGCACGACGGAAACGACTACGTGTTTCAGGTGCTGCCGGCCCGGCAGTAGGCAGATGGGCAGTGCGGCGCGGACGTCCCTAGACGTCGGAGGGCCGGAGAGACTGGAGGCCGGGATTCGCTTCCTGCTGCGCGGGGGCGGCCTGCTCCCGCTGCGGCATCGCGCCGGAATCGGCCCCGGCTGACGGCGTGAAGGCATCGACGATCGTCGAAGCGGCCCACGTCGCCGACAGCCCGACGACGGCAGCCAGCACGGCAGCCACGAATGTCACCTGGACGACGCGCCAGCGGTCCATATTCAGCCTCTGACTCATTAGACGACCTGGCCGTGTCGCGGCAATGGCGAAACTGTGAAGAGACTGTGGCAGTCTGGATTCACCGGGCCGCCACCGGAACCCGGCGGTACAATCTGGAATCGAGATGGCACAGGCACCCGCATCACCGCCCGAATCCCCACGCGTACTTATCGTGGAAGACGACGCGCGCATTCGAGAACTGGTCGCCCTGCATGTGGGGCTCGAAGGGATGACGGCCATTGGCGTCGGGGCGGGTGACGAAGCCCTCAAGGTGGCCCGGACGGACCCGGTGGACCTCGTCGTGCTGGACCTCATGCTTCCGGGACTGGACGGGTTGACCGTATGCCGGGCGATCCGACGGGAATCTGTGAACCAGGACGTCCCGATCCTGATGCTGACGGCCCGGGACGAAGAGCATGACAAGGTCCTCGGCCTCGAAAGCGGGGCCGACGATTACCTGACGAAGCCTTTCAGCGTCCGTGAGTTGATGGCCCGCGTGCGCGCCCTGCTCAGGCGTCCCCGGCTCTCGCGCGTGATGGCGGCCGAGAACACCGCAAGCCGCGAAGGCGTCATCCGGGCTGGCGCGCTGGTGGTGGATCCCGGCCGGCGGCAGGCCCGCATCCACGACAAGGACATCGAGTTGACGGTGCTGGAGTTCGAGCTGCTGCACCTGCTGGCCTCCAACCCGGGTCTGGTCTTCAGCCGCGACGCGCTGGTCACGCGCGTCTGGGGCGGCGACACGTTCGTGACCGAGCGCAGCGTGGACACCGTGGTCAAACGCCTGCGCCGCAAGATCGAGGATGACGCGGCCAACCCGCGGTTCATCCTGACCGTCTGGGGCACCGGGTACAAGTTCGCGGAGCAATAGACCGTGTGGTATCGAAGTCTCTACTGGCGCATCGGTCTCGGCTTCATCGCCGTGCTCGCGGTCCTGCTGCTCGTCCAGGGCTCGCTCTTCCTCTGGCTGACGGGACAGACCGACGAGTGGCTGCCGGTCCGGTCGCCGTTCCGCCTCGCCACGCTGGTGGCATCCGACCTGTCCGCTGCGCTCACGCGCACCCCCGATCTCCAGATCGACAAGTACGTCCGCGAGCAGTTTGCCCACGTCTACCAGCCGTTCTTCGTGGTGATGAGCGACGGGCGCGTCGCGTCAAGCCGCGACGGCCGCGTGCCGCCGGGGCTGGTGCGCGCCGCTCGGGAGAAACTGGGCGTGCCCGCGCGCTTCCCCTCCGACATCCCGATGTGGATGGCGGAAGGCGGCCGGGGACGCGGCGCGGGCCCCGGCGACGGGCGCGGAGGACGCGGTCCGGCCGACTTCCAGCGCTTCGGGGCGCCGGGCGGCGGGCGCGGCGGCATGCCGCCGGCCGACGCGTTCCTGGCGGAAACGGAACCCATCGAGGTCAACGGCGTCAGGATCGGCCTGGTCATCGTGTCAACGCGCGGAGAGCCGTTCGTCCTGATCAGGCAGTTCGGCCCGATGCTGGCCGTCGTCGGCATCGGCCTGCTCGCGCTCGGCACGGCCGTGGGCACGCTGCTCATCTTCCGGCCGGCGCGTCAGCGGATGCGGCAACTGGAGGACGCGGTGGCTGCCTTCGGCGCGGGCGATCGATCGGCGCGGGCGCCCGAGCGCGGCCGTGACGAGGTGACGTCGCTCGCCCGGGCATTCAACCGCATGGCCGGGGCGCTCGAAACCTCGGAGACCGTCCGGCGGAGGCTGCTCGCCGACGTGTCCCACGAACTCAAGACGCCGCTGACCGCCATTCGCGGTTATGCGGAGACATTGTCGATGCCGGAGGTGCAGCTCGATCGCGACACCGAGCGCCGCTATCTCCGGATCGTCGGCGAAGAAACCGAGCGGCTCGAGGCCATCGTCGGGGACCTCCTCGACCTGGCCCGGGTCGAAGGCGGCGGCACGCTGCTCCACATGGACGCCGTCCCCGTCCGGCGTCTGTTCGAACGGGTGGCCGACCGGCACGCGCAGGCCATCGCCGAGAAGCACCTCACGCTCGAGTCGTCGGTCGCAGCGGACGCGCAGGACGTGTGGGGCGATCCAGGCCGCCTCGAACAGGCCCTGCAGAACCTCGCCGCCAATGCGGTGCGCCACACTCCCCCGGGCGGGCGCATCACGCTCGCGGCCGTGTCCGACGGCGGGTACACCAGCCTGATTGTCCGGGACACGGGCCCCGGCATCCCGCCCGACCACCTTGGCCACCTGTTCGATCGGTTCTACAAGGTCGATGCGTCGCGCGCCGGGCATTCTGCCACCGGCAGCGGGCTCGGACTCTCGATCGTGAAAGCGGTCGTCGAACGGCACGGCGGCGACGTGACGGCCGCCAACGCCGAGGGCGGTGGTGCCGTCTTCACGGTCCGCCTGCGGAAATCAGCGGTCGTGTAGAATCGACCGACATGATTTTCGGCCTCGCCTCCGCGTGCGGAAGTCTGCAGCAGAACCGGACTGCAGCGCGGATGCGGCTTGCCGCCGGAGTCGTGCTGGCCACCGCAGTCGTGCTCGCGACGCTGGCGGCAGTGATCCCCGCCGAAGCGCTTGACCCCTCGAGGGCGCTCACCCAGTACCAGAACGACCGCTGGCAGACCGAGCAGGGTCTGCCGCAAAGCACGGTTCAGGCGATTACCACCACGAGGGACGGGTACCTCTGGGTTGGTACGCTCGACGGCCTCGCCCGCTTCGACGGCGTCAGCTTCACGGTGTTCGACGCCCGCGCAGTGCCGGAACTCGGTACCGGATCGGTGCTCGGGCTGATGGAGGATGCAGAGGGCAATCTCTGGATCGGCCGGTCGGGCGCAGCCGTGCTGTACAGGAACGGGCGCTTCCGGGTGGCGTTCGGCGAAGCGATTACGGCCGGAACCGCCGTCTGGTCATTCTGCCAGGCGAAGGACGGCGCGGTGTGGGCCGCCACCAGCAACGGCCTCGTCCGCTGGACCGCTGCCGAAACGCGGGTCTTCCGGATGGCCGACGGACTGCCGACCGACAGACTCCGGTCGGTCGCCTTCGACAGGGACGGCGTGCTCTGGATCGGCACCACGGGCGGGGGCCTCGTGTCGTACACCGGCGGCCGGTTCACCGCACATCATCCCGACAACGGGTTTCCCCACAAGGAAGTCCGCGCTGTGCTGCCGGACCCCGCCGGCGGAATCTGGGCGGCGACGGCGGGCGGCGGCCTCGCGCGCGTCCTCAACGACAAGGTCAACACGTACACCGTGGCCGACGGTCTCCCCACGAACCAACTCTCGGCGCTGGCGCTGGATGGCCAGGGCACGCTGTGGATCGGGACCTGGGGAGAGGGAATCTGCCGGATGCGATCCGGGCGCTTCTCCTGTCTCTCCTCCGCCGGAGGGCTGTCCGCCGATCAGATCTGGTCGCTGCATGCAGACCGGGAGGGCAGCCTCTGGGTGGGGACCTGGGTGGGAGGCCTGAACCGGCTGCGCGACAGGCGCTTCTTCGTGTTCGGTCTGCCCGAGGGGCTCTCGAGCGACAACACGCGGGCCGTGCTCCACGCCAGGGACGGCGCCACGTGGGTCGCCACCGCCGGCGGCGGCGTCAACCGGATTACCGGCAGCACCGTCACGACGATCCGGAAGAAAGACGGCCTGCCGAGCGACGAAGCCTCGTCGCTCTGCGAAACCCGTGACGGCTCACTCTGGATCGGGACCTACACCGCGGGCCTCGCCCGGTTGAACCGCGGGCGGATCACGGTGTTCGGGGTACCGCAGGGTCTCCCCGGCCCCGACATCCGCGCCATCTACGAGGATCGCACCGGAAGACTCTGGATGGCGACAACCGCGGGGCTTGCCCAGTTCGACGGACGGACGTTCGTGGCGGTAAAGCCCCCCGGAGTGCCACTCACCTCGATTGTCTCGGTGTTCGAGGACCACACCGGCACCCTGTGGTTCGGCAGTGCAGACCAGGGTTTGATCCGGCTTCGAGACGGGGTGTTCCGCGTCCTGACGCCCGCCGACGGCCTCGCGTCGAAGAAGGTCATGGCGTTCCACGAGGATGCCCGCGGAAGCCTGTGGATTGGTACCGGGGGCGGCGGGCTCACCCGGCTCCGCGACGGCCGATTCACGGCAATCCGTCCCGCCGACGGCCTTTGGGACGGCTTCGCACAGACGATCCTCGAGGACCGCGCGGGCAATTTCTGGATCACCACTAACCGGGGCTTCTATCGCGTGGCGCGGGATCAGCTGGACGCCTTCGCGGATGGACGCCTCGCGAGCGTCACGTCGGTCAGCTACGGGTCGCCGGACGCACTTCGGAGCACCACGTTTGCCGGAGGGCAGTCGCCCTCAGGTGCGGTAGCCGCCGACGGACGCTTGTGGCTGCCCAGCTACAAAGGCCTGGTCGTCGTTGACCCGTCGAATATCCCGTCGGCGCGCAACGCGCCGGCGACTCAACTGGAAGAGGTCACGGCGAACGCCGTCGTCTGGGAGCCCGACAGGGCTGTGGTGCTGCCCGCGGGCGCGACGGACCTGACGATTCGGTACACGGCGGCCACGCTGGTCGAAGCCGACCGGGTTCGGTTCCGCTGGCGGATGACGGGCTTGTCGGACGCCTGGTTCGAGGCCGGCACCCGCCGCGATGCCTTCTTCGCCAAGCTCCCCCACGGCGTCTACCGGTTCGAGGTGACCGCATCGGCGGACGGGCGCACCTGGAGCGCGGCGGCCACGCCGCTCGGCATCACCGTCCGGCCGTTCTTCTACCAGACCACCTGGTTCGGCGTCCTGGCCGTGCTGGCCGGGGCCGGCGCGTTCGGCGGCGGCATGGTGTGGCGCCTGCACCTCCACCGGCGGCGCGAACGCGAGCTCCAGGAACACGTGGACCGCGCCCTCGCCGAGGTCCATACGCTGCATGGACTGCTGCCGATCTGTGCGTGGTGCAAGAAGGTGCGGAACGACGGGGGCTACTGGGAGCAGATTGAGGTCTACGTCCGGGACCACTCGGCGGCGACGTTCAGCCACGGCATCTGTCCCTCGTGCGCGGCTCGCGTCGAGTCCCAGTCGGACACGGCGCCCCCCGGGTCCGTCTGACACCAGCGGGATGCCGTCACCGCGATTCGGGCGTGGCGGACGGATCCGGCCCCGCCGGCGCGGTCCCCGGCGGATTGGCAGCGGCTTCGTCGAGCACCACGCGGTCACGACCGGCCTGCTTGGCCTTGTAGAGCGCGAGGTCGGCCGCTGTCACCACGTCCCGCGGCGTCCCGCCGCCCGCGGGAAACACCGACACGCCCATCGAAATGGTGACGGGCCCGATCTGCGATCCGCCGTACTCCAGCCGCAGGCCCTTGACGCCTTCCCGCAAGTCGAACGCCCGCGAATACGCCGCCTCCGGTTCGCAGTCCGGGAGAATGAGCGTGAACTCCTCGCCGCCGTAGCGGCAGGCGACGTCATTCGCGCGCAGCCGCCGCTTGAACAGGTCCGCCACGACCGTCAGGACGAGATCGCCTGCGGCGTGGCCGTGCGTGTCGTTGAAGTTCTTGAAATGATCGACGTCCGCCATGATCACGGCGACCGGCGCGTTCTTGCGCCTCGCCCGGTTGATCTCGCGGGCAAGAGCGTCTTCCATGAATGCCCGGTTGAACAACCCGGTCAGCGGATCCTTGATGGCCTGTTCGGACAGCGTCGCCCGCAGCCGGAGGTTCCAGATGGCCAGTGACAGGATGCCCGCCACAGTCGTCGCGTGCTCGGTGATGACGCTCATCAGCGAAAGCGCGCCGTGCCGGGCCACGTCTGCGGGCTGGCGCAGGTGCAGCAGGCCCAGGACGTCACCCCGTGCCATCAGCGGGACGCAGAGATAGCTGGCCGTGGCGTCAGCGGTCACGTGCTGACAGATGAGGCCGTCCTGCATGTCCTCGACCACATGCGCGCCGCCCTTGCGGAGGCTCCAGCAGTCGTCCCGCGCAAACACGTCCTGGGTCAGGCCGTCGCCGGCCTCGCCCCACCGGGCGACCGGCTCGACGTCGGTCCGCGTCCCGTTCAGCAGGTACAGCGACCCGGCCCACTCGGGGGCCAGGC
>Ga0334722_10007877_pt1 | contig 10269 bp, 7 predicted proteins | sample C3_bottom_MG_FD_207210 | JGI IMG/M metagenome (GOLD analysis project Ga0334722, IMG submission 207210) | Sediment microbial communities from Yellowstone Lake, YNP, Wyoming, USA - C3_bottom | ecosystem: Environmental > Aquatic > Freshwater > Lake > Sediment | place: USA: Wyoming | collected... | reverse complement strand
GCCCTCACCGCGATCGAGCGCAGGGCGCTACTTCTCGATGCGCAGCTTCGGGCACACCGGGTACACCGGAACGTCCATCTGGGCGGACCCGGAGAAACAGCTGTTCGTGGTCCTGCTGACCAACCGGGTGGATCCATCACGCGACAACGTGAAGATCGGGCCGCTGCGCCGCACCGTGATGGACGCCGTGCAGCACGCCATCCTCGACGCGCCGCTGGTGGCGTGGGAGCAGCTGCCGCCCCCGCGGTGAGGCATCGTTCAGCGCCTGGTACACCCTGCTAGCGTGACTTCTCCACCGGCGTCAGCGTGAGGAGCCGGGGACGGGCTTCGGCGACGCGCGGCTGCAACTCCGGATCGGCGTTCTTCCACAGTTCGATGAACGCCCGATAGTGCAGGGCCGCCTTGTCCTTGTCGCCCTTGGCCTCGTACAACTCGCCGAGCCGCTCGTGGATGCCGGCGAGCACTCGCGCATCCAGTCCCTGCTTGCCCGTTGCCACGGCCGCGATGTAGCGCTCCCAGTACGACGTCGCGGAATCGGGCTGGTTCGCCTGGTCGAACGCGCGGCCGAGATCCGCGAACAGGCACGCCGCGCAGTCGTTCACAGGTCCGTCGGGGAGCGAGTCGGACTTCCAGAATTCCCGCACGGCGTCCAGGGGCTTGCGCTCGGCCAGGGCGATCTCGGCGAGCGCGGCATGCCTCTTGGGCCCCAGGAGCGTGATGATGGTCGGGTCGCGCACGTCGGCGTCGAATTTCGCGATGAGGGCGCGCGCCTTGTCAGCACGCCCTCCCAGGGCGTAGATCGAGGCGACGTCGAAGTACGGCCGCTGCTCCACCGGGCGTGACTTGAGCGGCGTCCGGGCGAGGGCGTCATCGAGATCCTGCACGCCCTTCGCGCGCTCATCGAGAAACAGGACCTCGACTGAGGCGCGCTGCACCGGCGAGGTGTAGGGGCTTTCGGGCACGCCGCGCGCGGCGTTGGCCGTGCGGGCCCGTTCCGCCATGGCCATGGCGTCGCGAAGGCGTCCGCGAAGCAGCGCCAGGCTTGCCGCGTTCCCCATGGCGCTGATGCGCACGAGTGCATTCGGATCGTTCAGGCGCGCCTTGTAGTACAGGTCCATCGAGTCGAGTTGCCCCCGCGCGTACAGGAACGCGGGCGGCAGCGCGGATGAGGAGGGAGCGTTTGGAAACTGCGCGCGCATCACCTTTGCGACGGATTCCGCCTCGGCAAGCTTGCCCTGGTCGAACAACGTGCTCGCGAGATTGCCGAAAATGGTCTGCGTGCCGCGGCCGTTCGCCGCGGCCACGCGGTACAGCGTTTCGGCGCGCGCGAGCTGCCGCCTCGAACGCAGGAGGTTGGCCAGGTTGTTCGCCGCCGCGAAGTCGGTGGGATCTATCGCGATCACCTGCTCGAAGGCTGCCGCCGCCTTCACCCGGTCGCGGCCCGGGCCGATCTGATAGTACGTGCCGATGGCGAGATACCGCTCGCGTTCGGTGAGCCGATCCCGGTACTTGAACGCCTGGGTGAGCGCGCTGTCGCGCTGCTGGAAGGGCATGCCCGCGTTGGAGAGAACAACCCCCAGCTTCCGGTAGGCCATGGCAAACATGGTATCCTTTGCCACGGCCTCCCGCAGGAAGGTCGCGGCCTTCGCCCAGTCGCCTTCGAGGTCGGCGGCGCGCGAACCCTCGGCATATGATCGCAGCGCCTCGAGCGATGGCGTGGTCACCTCCTCCAGCCTTGGCGCGTCGCGCACCGTCTTGAGCGACTCGCCTATCCGCCCGCGCAGCTTCCTGGTGACGGCATCCACGGCGTCGAGCAACTGGCTCGGTGCATCGACCGTCGTTCGGTACGCGGCCAGCTCGTTGCCGGAATCGGCGGCGACGAGCCGAATCGAGACGACGTAGCCGTTTCCAAGCTTCGTCACCTCTCCGTCGACGATGGCCTTGACCCCCTCGCGCTGCGCGATGTCGCGGGCCAGCGTCAGATCCAGCCGGCTGAGCGCCGGTCGTTCCATGCGCTGCAGCGCAGACGCGATGGCCGTCGGCGGCATGAGCGAGACGACCGACGACTGCCCGAGGCTGGTGCGCACCGCTTCCGTAACGAGATGCGACAGCGACGAGTCGCCGCCGGCTCGCACGTCGCTCACGATCAGCCGCTCGCGGTCGTGCATCCGGCCGGCGGCGAGGAGGGACGCGGCGGGGCCCACGCCAAAGGCACGGAGGATCATGATCGCCACGATGGCGGTCGCGAAGATGCCGAGGGCGGTGGCGCCGCCGGCGAAGGTGCGTTGCCAGGTGAGGCGGGCGTTCGCGCGCAACGCGGTTGCGAGAACGACGGGAAATCCGGCCGCCATCACGAGGACCGCCCCGGCAAAGCCCCAGTCGGGAATGCCGCTGGTGATCACCGCCGCTTTCGCCACCACGGCGACGGCAGCGAACGCCGCGGCATACAGCGCCAGGGCCCGCCTCGTGGCCCCCGGCCCCGAGAGCAGCGATTGCACGGCGACCAGGCCGGCAGGGGTGATTGCCGCGTCGAGCGAGGCCTCAATGTCGTGCGCCGATTGCTGGCGTGCCGCGGGGTCCTTCTCGAGGGCGCGCATCACCAGGGCCGCAAGCGCGGGCGAAACATCCGCGCGTCGCTGCGCAATCGGCACCGGCTTCTCGGTGAGATGGGCCGCGAGGACGCGCTGCGGTGCCACTCCCTGGAACGGCGGCCGCCCGCAGAGCATCTCGTACGCGACGCAGCCGAGCGAGTAGATGTCGGCGCGCTGGTCCACGTTCGGGTCGCCGGCCGCCTGTTCGGGCGAGATGTACGCCGGCGTGCCCACGGACGTGCCAACCTGCGTAAGCGACGAATCCGCGGCGCCCACCGGCGCGCGCGCGGCGCTGATAGCCTTGGCGATGCCGAAGTCGGTCACCACCGCGGTGCCGCCCGAGAGAAGGACGTTGTCGGGCTTGATGTCGCGGTGCACGACCCCGCGGTCGTGCGCATAGGCGAGCGCCTTGGCGAGATCACGCAGCACGCCGACCACTTCGCCCAGCGGGAGTGGCCCCTGCGCGATGCGGGCGCGGAGCGATTCCCCTTCCACGAAGGGCATCGTGTAGTACGGGAGGCCGTTCGTGTCGCCCGCGGAAAGCACGGGAACGATATTCGCCTGCTGCAGCGCCGCCGCCGTCTGGATCTCGCGCTCGAAGCGCTCGACGCTGATTCCCTGGGCCAGCTCCGGCGAAAGGACCTTGATCACCACCTTCCGCCTGAGCCGCCGTTCCTCGGCCAGGAAGACGCGCGCCATGCCTCCGCCGCCGAGTTCGCGTTCGAGGACGTAGCTGCCGCCGAGCGTCGCCTGAAGCTGGTCCCAGAGCTGCTGGGTCACGTTTGCCGGAACGAAGGGAGACTGCGGCCTGCGAATTCCGAATCTAGAGTTGCGCGGGCTGGTCGGCCAGCGAGTCCGTCACTTCAGCGCCGAGCGGAGAACAGAAGACAGAGCGACCAGCCTCGCCGCCGGCCCCTGTCATCTGTCAACTGTCGTCCGTAGTCTGTCGTCTGTCGTCGTTCAGGCGTGAATCATCTTCCCCATCGAATCCAGCACTGCCTCGGCGATCGTCTCGGACAAGGTCGGGTGCGCGTGGATGGCCATGTCGATCTCCTCCACCGTGAACTCGTTCTCCCGCGCCACGAGCAGCTCGTGGATCAACTCGGTGGCGTGCGGCCCGACGATGTGCGCGCCGAGGATCTCCCCGTACTTGGCGTCGCGGATGATCTTCACGAAGCCCTCGGTTTCTCCCGACGTGCGTGCCCGGCCGTTGGCGCTGAAGGGGAACTTGCCCAGCTTGTAGTCGAGCTTCTTCTCCTTGCACTGCGCCTCGGTGAGGCCGATCGACGCGACCTCAGGGTAGCAGTACGTGCAGTTGGGGATGTTGCCGTAGTTGATGGGGTGGTAGTGCGCGCCGGCGATGACCTCGGCCACCACAATGCCTTCGCGCTCGCCCTTGTGCGCGAGCATCGGCGGACCGGCAACGTCACCGATGGCGTAAATACCCTTGGCCGTCGTCTCGAGCGTATCGCTCACCTTGATGAAGCCCCGGTCGGTGAGCTGCACGCCCGCCTCCTTGAGCCCGATGTTCTCCACGTTGGCGGCGCGGCCGGTGGCGACTAGGACCTTGTCGACCACGAGTTCCTGCTTCTGGCCGCCCACCTCGACGGTCATCGTCACGCTGTCCTTCGCCACCTTGGTGCCCGAGAGCCTGGCCGCGGTGAGCACGTCGAGGCCGCGTTTCTTGAAGGCGCGCGCCACCTCGGCCGACGCGTCCTCGTCCTCGAGCGGCAGGATGCGGGGCAGCACCTCGATGAGCGTCACCTTGGTGCCGAAGGCACTGAAGACGTCGGCGAACTCGCAACCCACGGCACCCGCGCCGACGATGGCGAGCGACTTTGGGGCCTTCTCGAGGACGAGCGCCTCATCCGACGAGATCACCGTCGTCTTGTTGAGCTCCAGCCCCGCCTGCGGCAGGCCGCGCACGCGCGAACCGGTGCCGATCACCACGGCCTTGGAGGCCGTGTGCGTCTCGCTCTTGCCGTCGGCGGTGGTGACCTTCACCGTCTTGCCGGCGCCGAGCACGCCCGTGCCCCTGATCCACGTGACCTTGTTCTTCTTGAACAGGAACTCGACGCCCTTGGAGTTCTTCGTCGAGACGTCGCGCGAGCGCTTCATCGCCACGCCAAAGTCCAGCGTGATGTCGCCCACCTTCACGCCGAACTCGGCGGCGTGCTTGAGGCGGTTGGCGATGTGCGACGACTCGAGCAGCGCCTTGGCCGGGATGCAGCCCCAGAGCACGCAGGTGCCGCCCAGCCCTTCGCGCTCGATGACGCCGACGGTGAGGCCGAGCTGCGAGGCGCGGATGGCGCCGACGTATCCGGCCGGGCCGCCGCCAAGGAAGATCACGTCGAAGTTTGCCATGTCAGAACACCAGCATGAGAGGGTTTTCGATGAGTCGCCGCAGGTCCTGCAGGAAGCGGGCGCCGATGGCGCCGTCGACCACGCGGTGGTCGCAGCTCATGGTGACGCGCAGGCGCTTGCGCACCGCGAGTTCACCGTCCACCACCACCGCCTTGTCCTCGAGCGCGCCGATGGCGAGGATGCCGCACTCGGGCGGGTTGATGATCGCCGTGAACTGCTCGATCTGCATCATGCCGAGGTTCGACACCGAGAACGTGGAGCCCGTGTACTCCTCCGGCTTCAGCTTGCGGTCGCGCGCCCGCTTGGCCAGCTCGCGGGATTCGCGGGCAATCTCGCCGATGCCCTTCTGGTCGGCGTCGAAGATCACCGGGACGATGAGTCCATCGTCGGTGGCGACGGCCATGCCAAGGTGCACACGGTTGAAGAACCGGATCTTGTCACCCAGCCAGTGCGCATTGACCTCGGGGTGCCTGGCCAGCGCCGTGGCCGTGGCCTTCAGGATGATGTCGTTAAAAGAGACCCTATACTCTTCCCCTTCCCCCGCGGCCGCAGCGCGCAGCTCCGCCACGCGTGTCAAGTCAAACTCGGCCGTCAGGTAGAATGTGGGAATGGGGCCGATGGATTCGGCGAGCCGCTTGGCGATGGTCTTGCGGATCTGGGTGAGGGCCTGATCGGTGTAATCCGAGACGGTGGACGGTAGACGGTTGACGGTAGAAACCGCCGTCGCTCCGACGGACGCCACCGCGGCCTCGATGTCGCGCTTGATGATGCGTCCGCCCGGGCCCGAGCCTGCCACGGCGCCGAGGTCGAGGCCGCTGTCCTTCGCGAGCCGGCGCGCGAGGGGAGAGCTCTTGGCTGAGCCTGCGCTCTGGGGCGCCGCAGCGGGTGCCGCGACCGGCGCCGCGATCGGCGTCGCGGGAGCGGGTGCGAGGGGAGCGGTGGGTGCGGGTTGCGGAGTGGCGCCCGGTGAGTTCACCGCGACAGCCGGCTGCACACCGCCCAGAAGGGCACTGATGTCCTCACCGGCCGCACCAATCACGCCGACCAGCGAGCCCACGGGGGCTGTCGTTCCTTCGGCGACCAGTCGCTTGAGGAGCACACCGTCGCCGCGGGCCACGAGTTCCATCACCGCCTTGTCGGTTTCGACCTCGGCGAGGACGTCGCCCGACTTCACGGCGTCGCCCTCACTCTTGTTCCACGTGACCAGGCGTCCCTCCTCCATGGTGGGGGAGAGTGCTTCCATGAAGATCTTGGTGGGCATGAGTAGTCGATAGTTGATAGACGACAGACGACAGACGCGAACGACTAGGGGCGGTACATCACCTTCTTGACGGCGGCGATCGACTTGGCAAGGTCGGGCTTGGCGAGTTTCTCGAGTCCCTTGGCGTAGGGCATGGGGACGTCTTCCTGGTGCACGCGAACGACGGGGGCATCGAGGTCGTCAAAGCAATCGCGCTGGATGTAGTCCACCACCTGCGCGCCGATGCCGCACACTTCCCACCCTTCCTCGAGCACGACGGCGCGATTGGTCTTGCGCACCGAGGTGCGAATGGCCTCGACGTCCATGGGCCGGAGGGTCAGCAGGTCGACCACGTCGACGTGGATGTCCTCCTTGGCCAGCTGGTCGGCCACCTGCATGGCGATGAGCGCCATCTTGCCGCTGGCGATGATGGAGCAGTCGCCGCCTTCGCGCTTCACGTCGGCCTTGCCCAGCGGAATCAGGTACTCGTGCTCGGGCACCTCGCCCTTGGTGTTGTAGAGCATTTCGCCCTCGAGGAACACCACCGGGTTGTCGTCGCGGATGGCGCTCTTCAGCAGTCCCTTGGCGTCGTATGGCGTGCCCGGCGAGACGACCTTGAGGCCGGGAATGTGCGAGAGCCAGCTCTCGAACGCCTGCGAGTGCTGGGCGCCGAGCTGCAGCGCCGCGCCGTTGGGGCCACGGAAGACGATGGGCACGTTGAACTGGCCGCCCGACATGTACAGCATCTTGGCGGCGGAGTTCACCACCTGGTCGATGGCGAGGAGCGCGAAGTTCCAGGTCATGAACTCGATGACGGGGCGCAGGCCCACCATGGCGGCGCCGACGCCGACGCCGGAGAAGCCGAGTTCGGCAATCGGGCTGTCCACCACGCGGTTCTCGCCGAACTCCTCCAGCAATCCCTTGGAAACCTTGTAGGCGCCGTTGTACTCGCCGACTTCCTCACCCATGAGGAAGACGCGGTCGTCGCGGGACATCTCTTCGCGCAGGGCCTGGTTGAGCGCTTCGCGGTAGGTGATGATGGCCATCAGCTGGTCGTGTCCACGAACACGTCCTCGTACAATGCCGCGGCCGGCGGCTCGGGGCTCTGGTCGGCGAAGTCCCACGCGTCCTGAACGATGGCGGCGACCTCGGCTTCCAGTGCATCCCATTCGGCGACCGTCAGCGTGCCGGTGGTGACCATCGTGTCCCTGAGCGAGAGAACGGGGTCGAGGCACTTGTACTCGTCGAGCTCGGCCTTGGTGCGGTACGTGCCACTGACCGCGTCGGACATGGAGTGGCCGCGGAACCGGTAGGTGCGCACCTCGAGCAGTGACGGCAGCGAGTCGGCGCGCGCCCGGGCAATGGCGGCCGCCGCGGCCGTGCGCACCGCGTACACGTCCATGCCGTCGACGACAATGCCATCCATTCCCTTGTAGCCGTCGGCGCGCTTGGACAGGTCGTCCACCGCCGCCGCCTTCTCCACGGGCGTGCCCATGCCGTAGCGATTGTTCTCGATGACGAAGAGGCAGGGGAGCTTCCACAGCGCGGCCATGTTGAGCGCCTCGTGGAACGCCCCGATGTTGACCACCGAGTCGCCCATGAAGCAGACGATCACCTGGTCGCCGCCCCGGTACTTGATGGCGAAGCCGACGCCGGCCGCCAACGGCACGTGCGAGCCGACGATGCCGTGGCCGCCCAGGAAGTTCCTGTGCCGGTCGAACATGTGCATCGACCCGCCCTTGCCGTGCGAGCAGCCGTCGATGCGCCCAAACAGCTCAGCCATCACGGCGCGCGGAGGCACCCCCCGCGCCAGCGCCTGGCCATGATCGCGGTACGTGCCGATGACATAGTCGTCGGGGCGCAGCTGGTTGATGATGCCGGTGGAGACCGCCTCCTGGCCGATGTAGAGGTGGCAGAAGCCGCCGATCTTGCCCAGCGCGTACGCCTCGCCGACTTTCTCCTCGAAGCGGCGCTGGACGAGCATCGAGTGCAGCAACTCGCGGTCGAGCGCCGGGTTGGCGGCGTTCTTCGTGTCGCTCTTCTTTCTGGTGGCCATGGCGGTTGCTACTGGACGCCGGCCGCCTGGACCTGCTCCCAGGCGTGATAGCTCGATCGCACGAGCGGGGCAGACTCGACATGCCGGAATCCAAGCGCCATGCCCTGCTCGTAGAACCAGCGGAACTCGGCGGGCGTGACGTAGCGATCGAGCAGGATGTGGTCGTCGGACGGGCGCAGGTACTGCCCGATGGTGAGGATGTCGACATCGACGTCGCGCAGGTCCTTCATGACCTCCACGATCTCCTCGTTCGTCTCGCCCATGCCCACGATGATGCCCGTCTTGGTGGGGATGTGCGGGGCGAGCCGCTTGGCGGCGCGGAAGATGCCCATCACCCGCTCGTACCGCCCGCCAGGCCGCGCCTTCTTGTACAGGCGGGGCACCGTCTCGGTATTGTGGTTGTAGATGTCGGGTCCGGCCTCGAGCACCGTGCGGATCGCGTCCTCGCTGCCCTGGAAGTCAGGCACCAGGCATTCCACCGAGGTATCGGGATTGTCGGCCTTGATCAGGCGGACGGTCTCGGCGAAGGCCCACGCGCCGAAGTCAGGGAGGTCGTCGCGATCGACCGACGTCAGGACGACGTGACGCAGGTTCATCTTGCGGGAGGCCTCGGCGACCCGAGCCGGCTCTGCCGCGTCGAACTTCGGCGGGCGGCCGTGGGCGACCGCGCAATAGGCGCAGTTTCGCGTGCACACGTCGCCGAGGATCATGAAGGTGGCGGTGCCGTGCTCCCAGCATTCGCCGACGTTGGGGCAATGCGCCTCTTCGCAGACCGTATTCAACTCGAGGTCGCGCATGAGGTTCTTGAGGTGGAGGTAGTTGCCTCCACCGGGCGCCTTTACCTTAAGCCAGGACGGCTTGCGCTCGGGCAGCGGCTCGTCACGGTGGCGCCCCAAAATCTGGTACAGGGTCTCGCTCATGCTGCGTCAGGGGCCAAGGGATGGCCGCACCGGGCTTTCCGGTGTGCAGAGTGGAAAGTAGCGGCAGGCGCCGGTGGTATCCAGATGTAGTAACCGATAAAATACTGTTTAACAGTTACTATATTTTCGATGGTTCCCGGAGCAGTCTCCGGGGCGACAGCGCCGGGAGAGTCCGTTTCCGTCGCTGACGTGTGTCGAACGATGGCGCCGGCCCTTTTGCAACCGGTCCGAAACCTCGCATGGGGCTGGCGCGTAATGCTGACAGAACTCGCACCGAGGCTTTCCATGCTGCGCACCATCTTTGGTATCGGCGCCATCGCCCTGCTGGGCTTGTTTGCCCTCAAGGTGTTCTTCGGGTTGTTCGGCGTCCTGTTCGCACTCTTCTTCGTGCTGCTGGGGTGGGCGCTGCGCATCGCGATCGTCGGCGGCCTGATCTATCTCGTGCTTCGCCTGCTCATGCCGGACACGGCGAAGAGCATTGAGGAGAAGTTCAAGTAGACGACAGACGACAGTCGATAGTCGACAGAGGGGCGCGAACCCGGTATTCGCGCCCCTCTGTCGTTCTTGCCGGTCGCTCTCGAGTTCAGAACGCCCTGGCGCGTTCGTCAATTGCGTCGAGTTCGGCCCGGCTGAGGACGAACTGCTGCGAGCCCACGCTGTCCGCGATTTGCCGCGCGCTGGTGGCGCCCGGAATCACCACGACGGTGTCGCCGTGGAACTGCGTCATCCACGCCAGCGCCACTTGCGCCGGCGAGGCGTCATGCGCCCTGGCGACCGCCTGGAGTTCCTCTACGAGCGGCCGGCTTTGCCCCAGGTGGCGGAAGGCGTGCCTGAACTTGCGTGGCCCCTGTATTCGTTGCACCGAGCCGGGATCGTCGTGGAATCGGCCGGTCAGCACCCCCTGTTCGAGCGGCGAGTAGGCGATGATCGTGATGCCGAGTTCCTTGGCTGCCTTCAGCACTCCATTCCGCTCGATCTTTCGATGGAGAAGGCTGTAATGCACCTGGTTGGACGCCAGCGGGCGGCCCAGGCGCTGGAGCGCGGCGTGCGCACGCCGCATGCGCGACTCGTTGAAGTTGCTCACGCCCACCGCGCCGA
>Ga0334722_10007876_pt1 | contig 10269 bp, 9 predicted proteins | sample C3_bottom_MG_FD_207210 | JGI IMG/M metagenome (GOLD analysis project Ga0334722, IMG submission 207210) | Sediment microbial communities from Yellowstone Lake, YNP, Wyoming, USA - C3_bottom | ecosystem: Environmental > Aquatic > Freshwater > Lake > Sediment | place: USA: Wyoming | collected... | reverse complement strand
AGAGTACCAGTACCAGCCCCAGCACAGGAATGTCGGGAATAGCGCTCAGCGTCGCCGCAAGGATGACGATTGCCGAGCCGGGAACGCCGTGCGCGCCTTTCGAAGTGATCATCGCAACCCCCAGAATTACGAGCAGGCTTGTAAGCGAAAGCGACGTATTCGTGGCCTGGGCAATGAATACGGCGGCCAGCGTAAGGTAGATCGAGAATGCATCGAGGTTGAAGGAATACCCGGTCGGAATCACCAGGCCGACAGTCGAGTCTTTGATGCCCATCTTTTCGAGCTTGCGCATTATTTGCGGCAGCACGCTATCCGAGGACGCAGTGCCGAGCACGATCATCAGTTCGTCCTTGAGATAGCGTATCAGCTTGAAGATGGAGAATCCGGCCATGCGGAGCACTCCGCCGAGTATGACAACGACGAAAATGACTATGGTGGCGTAGAAGAGCACGACCAGATAGCCGAGCTGCTTCAGCGACCCGGCGCCGTACTTGCCCACGGTGAACGCAATCGCGCCGAGTACGCCGATCGGTGCGAGACGGACGACGAAATACATCATTTTGAACAGGACATGCGAAACGCGTTCGATCAGGTCGGAAATCGGCCCGCCGGCCTCTCCCAGCAGAGACAGCGCACAGCCGAACGCGACCGAAATCAGCAATACCTGCAACACATCACCGCTGGTGAACGCGCCAACGAGGGTGGATGGAATGAGCTTTAGCAGGAACTCGACCAGACCTGCGTTCTTCACTTGCGCGGCGCTGTCGATGTAAGACTTGAGCGATGCCGGGTCCAGCGACCTGGGATCGATGTTCATTCCGGCTCCCGGCTGGAATAGGTAGGCGAGCGCGATGCCCAGCACCAGCGCGACCGTCGTTACCGCTTCGAAATATATGATCGCCTTTATGCCGACGCGGCCGACTTTCTTGAGGCTGCCCGCGCTGGCGATGCCGTGCACAACGACGCAAAAGACGATGGGCGCTATCAGTAACTTGATTAACTTGATGAATCCGTCGCCGAGCGGTTTTAAGCTGGTCGCAAACGACGGATAGAGCACACCCAGCGCGATCCCAACAATGAGGGCTATGACGACCTGGCCGAAGATGGACTTGAAGAATTTTGGCATTGCTTCCTCCCCTATTTTGGAAAACTGATCCGCGTTTCGCGCCTCACAGAGCTGTGAGTAAAATCACAATCTCCCTGCGGCTATGTACGCACCCGTGCTCCGCGCGTCTTGGCCTGTGTGTTAGGGCGCGAGCCGCGTGTCGCCCGTGCCGGTTTCCCGGTCGATACCAAGGCAGGCGGTGTCACCGCGCCGGCGTCATCGTTCATGCTCAATGCATCGCGCAACTTCCCCACGGGATCGGCGACCCTACGGTTGCGCAATCCGCGTTCGATCGAGAGCAAGTGTTCCTGCATCAGGCGCGCGGCTGCTTTCGCGTCACGCCGTTTGATCGCGTCGAGCAATTCCGCATGCTCGGCACAGGAGGTGGAGGCTTCCAGGCTGGTTTGATAGAGCATCGAGATCAGATTGGTGCGCGTGGTGAGGTCGCGGACCATGCGCGTGACGGCCGCATTGCCCGTCAGTTCTGCAATGCGGATATGAAAATCGCTCAGCAGGTGCGTGCGCAGAGCAGTGTCGCCACGGCCAAGCGCTTCCTCCTGCAGCTGCAGATGCTCCCGCAGCAGCCGCGTTTGCGCCGGCGTCGCCGCAAGTGCGAATTCGCCAATCAGCGCTCCCTCGAGCAGTCGACGCGCCGCGAACAGGTCGCGCACTTCATCTTCTGGCGGTTCGGTAATGAACCAGCCCTTCTTGGGTCGCACTCCGACAATACCGTTTGCCGAGAGTTGAGTCAGGGCTTGGCGAACGACAGTGCGGCTGACGCCGAATACCGCGGCCAGGCGCTCCTCCGTGAGCCGGGTTCCGGGAACCAGCCGTCCGCCGGCAATCGCACGCAATACGCTGAAGACGATCCGCTCCGCACTCGTCTGGACGACAGGGTCGGCAATTGCGGGGTTGATGTTGCGCGGGTGGCGCATGCTCAAAAGTCCTCACATCTAGCACTCTACTGTTGTATACAACAGTCGCACACAACCAAAGTTGTGTCAAGCCTTTTGTGAGTCGACCCTGCTTCAGCAGATGCATCCGAGCGCGTTGAAATGCGGTCTCAAGAATAGAAATAGCATGCAGAGCGACTGCTTTGTGGAAAAATTGCCATTGTCCTGTGGCTGATTGCGGCCCTGCGGGTACTGATCGGCTCAGATCGGACAAGCCTTCGTAGGATCAAGCCGCTATTGCTACTGGTGACAAACCGGGAGACCTCCCTCGAGGGGATTTCCTTCGGGGCGCACGCCCTCCTACCTCGCTAAACCGACCGCCTAAGGGCAGCCCTGGTGGGCGCTTTTGGAGTATGCCTAGCGTATCTGCGCCGCTTTTTTCTGCACCCGCAAATCGAAGCGCTCGAGCGTCACCACCACGCGTTCGTGGGTGCCGTCGCCTATGATCTCGATCGCATCGGCAGCGGAAACGCGAAACGTCAGCAGGCGGCCGTCGATCTTGGTCAGTTCAGCCTCCGCGCTCACGCGCATGCCCACTGGGGTGGCGGCGAAGTGGCGCACGTCGAGGTGCGTTCCCAGGCTTTGCTGCCCGGCCGGCAGCAGATGTTCCACCGCCGCGAGCGCTGCCGCTTCAATCAAATTGATCATCACCGGCGTCGCCAGCACATGCACTCGGCCGCTGCCCACTTTCGGCGCCGTGTGCTGTTCGCCGACAACGATCTCCGCAGTGCCTTTCATGCCCAGGGTCAATCCAGGAACGCCGCTCATCGCCAACTCCTTTACCGGTTGATCGTACGATAGTACTTGATTCACGCTCCAAGAAAATTGACCAAAGGCAAGCCCGCGCGTCGCGCAGTGCCACGGCGCATATTGCGCAGGTACAATGAATGATCCAAAAAATTCAGAGGAATCCATTCGAATGAAGCACTACCGCCTGGCGCCACCATGGATAAATGCAGTGAAACTGGGCCTCTGTACCGCCGCCTGCCTGGCGCTGCTCGCCGCAGTCCCGACGCAGGCGCAATCCGGCGCGAAAACTGCCGGCGGCTATCCGGCCAAGCCGATCCACCTCATCGTACCGTTTCCACCCGGTGGCGCCACCGACATACTCGCGCGTTCGGTAGCGGAACGCTTGTCCACGCGACTGGCCCAAGCGATCATCATCGACAACAAGCCGGGCGCGGGCGCCAATATCGGCGCCGAGGCCGCAGCCAGGAGCGCTCCAGACGGTTACACCCTGTTGATGGGCTCGGTCGCCTCGCATTCGATCGCGCTGTCGTATTACCGCAAGCTCGGCTATGACATCCGCCGCGATTTCGCGCCGATTTCGATGGCGGGCTACATCACCAACGTGCTGGTGGTGACGCCTGGCCTGCCGGTCAACTCGGTGAAGGAACTGATCGCACTGGCAAAAGCGAAACCGGGCCAACTCAATTTCGCCTCCTCCGGCACCGGCGGCCTTATCCATCTCACCGGCGAGATGTTCAAGCAGATGGCGGGCATAGACATCGTGCACGTACCCTACAAAGGCACGGCCCTGTTTCTGCCCGATCTGATGAAAGGCGACATCGCGATGTCCCTCGACACCCTGCCGCCGCACCAGCCGCACATCAAGGCCGGAAAGCTGCGCGCACTCGCGGTCACCACCAGACAGCGCTCCCCGGTCATGCCCGAATTGCCGACCATGGCCGAAGCGGGCCTGCCCGGCTTCGAATCTGTAGCGATCTACGCCCTGTTCGCGCCGGTCGGCACGCCGAAGGACATCATTGCGTTGCTGAACCGCGAAACGAATATCGTGCTGCAACAAGCCGACTTGCGCGAACGCTTGGCAGGACAGGGGATAGAGATCGCGGGCAGCACCCCAGAGGCGGTGCAAGCCGTGGTGCTGGAAGAAGTGGCCAAGTGGGCCAAAGTCATCAAGCAAGGCAACATCCAGCCTGAATAGTTGCCGCGCCGGAACGCGATCATGACGAAATGAACGGGAGAACGTCGATGCAGTCGTACTGGATTCAATCGAGCGCAAAGCAAACCACGCTGGCGCGGCGCGAAGTGCCGATGCCGGAACCGGGGGCGGGTCAGGTGCTGTTGCGCATGCGCGCCGCGGGCCTGAATCGCGGCGAGTTCATCGCCGGCCACGGCCTGACCCAGGCCGGCGCGGCAAAGCCGGCCGGAATGGAAGGCGCGGGCGAGGTCGCCAAACTCGGTGCCGGCGTCACCGGCCTTGCGCCCGGCGACCGCGTCATGGGACGCTGCGGCGGCGCATTCGCGGACTATGCGCTCATGGATGCGCGTGAGGCCATCCTCATCCCGCCGCGCCTGTCGTGGGAAGACGCAGCCGGCATTCCGCTCACCTTCATGGTGGTGCACGATATGCTCATCGCCCAGGGCCGTCTGGCCGCCGGCGAATGGCTGCTGATCACGGGCATTTCCTCCGGCGTCGGCGTTGCCGCCCTGCAGACCGGTAAGGCGCTGGGCGCGAAAGTGATAGGCACATCCGGCTCGGCAAACAAGCTGGAGCGGCTTAAGGCGTTCGGCCTGGACGTCGGCATCTGCACCCGCGCCGGCGACTTCTGCGATAAGGTGCTTGCCGCTACCGGCGGCAAGGGCGCAAATCTCGTCGTCAACAACGTCGGCGGCTCGGTGTTCGCCGAGTGCGTGCGCGCGATGGCCTTCCAGGGCCGGCTCGCCACCGTGGGCTATGTCGACGGCGTGCTCAAGGCCGAAATCGACATCGAAGCGCTGCACGCGAAGCGGCTGCAGCTGTTCGGGGTATCGAACAAGCTGCGCAGCGCCGAGCAGAAAGCCGAGTCCACGCGCGGCTTCGTCGCCGACATCCTGCCCGCGATCGCCGACGGCCGCATCCGCCCGGTCATGGACCAGGTCTACGCCTTCGATGAACTGCCGGCCGCCAAAGCCCGCATGGAATCGAACGCCCAGCTCGGAAAGATCGTGGTGCGCATGGCCTAGGTCTGGCGTCGGCGCAAGCCAGCGAGTGGTCGCGCTGCGCGAAACATTTCCTCACAATTGCTTGCACACTTTAACGGCGTGATGGCCGACACTGGCTCACGTGCGGAAGTTGATTCGCACGACTAGCGCAAAAGGAGAAAGCCATGAACATCACGCAGAAACTGATTTGCATCCTTGCCGCAGGCGCCACGCTGGGCGCCGCCGCGCCTGCCTTCGCCGATTCGGGGCGCGAGCGCGAGCGCGAACACGACTACTACCGCGGCCAGTCTAGACACTATGACCGCGGCGATTATCGATTCCAAAACCGCGGATACGGCTACGACCGCCGCCATTTCGTCGTGGTGCAGCGGCCGGTGTTCGCACCGCCCCCGGTGTACTATGCCCCGCCGCCCCCGGTGTACTACACCGAGCCCGCGCCCATGGCCTACGTCGGCCCGGCCGCCCTCATCGGCGCCGTGATCGGCGGCTATATCGACCATAGCCGCTAGCGCGGGCCGCGTTAGCGAGCTGCCTGCGCTGATCCGGGACAGACGCCCTCGACCGCGCCGGCATCATCTGGTCTTCTCGTCGCTCGCCATCAGCAGCGACTTCAATCCGACATAGGGCGGCGCTTCCTCGGCTGGCGGCATCGGGGTGGGCGTTCGCGGCGCCGCCTCCGCTTCGAGTTCGCGCACGCGCCGTTCCAGCGACGCTTTGTCCGCTGCCAATGCGGCGACTTCGCGCCGCAGCCGAGCCGCGGTCCACTGTCCCTTGAGCACGCTCGGTGTCGATACCAGACCGGCAATCAAGGCTCCCAGGGCCAGCGCTACCAATAGCACCACCGCCAGGGAGCTGTCGAAACGCCAGAACGCAAACAGCACCGTCACGGCGGCGCTGTTCTGCAACGCAAAGGTCACCGCTCCGATGGCGAAGACGATACCCAGGATCAATAATAGCTGCATCTGTTCCTCCATTCAGTAAGCTGGCCGCCGCGCTGCGGCAGGCGCCACCGGCGTTTCACGGTCCTGCTGCGCGCACCGACCCGATCCGCCATGATTGCGCATCATAGTACGCAAATGACCCGACGGATTCGGTGCGCCAGCGCGCATAACGAGCGCCGCGCAAGCTCGCGCTGCTTGCCGCGCATTGCCGGCGCGGCGATAATCCCCCGCTCTGATTCTGAGTCTCGCCAAGCCGCGCCGATATCCTGTGTGCGCCTGGCGCATGAATCGGGCGCGAAGCTGAACTGTTACCGCAAGGGCTGGGAGCCATCAACATGCGCATCGGCATCATCGGCGGCGGAGTCATCGCCCGCCTGTTCCTCGAACACGTGGCGCGCGGCGACATGGGCGCAGCCCGCGTCGTTGCGATTCAAGGGCGCAGCCCGGCCTCGCGCGGCAAACCGCTGGCGCAGCAATACGGCGTGCCCTTCGTGACGGACCTGGACGCGCTGATCGCCGCACAGCCGGAGGTGGTGATCGAGGCCGCCTCCCACGACGCGGTGCGCGAGTTCGCCCGGCCGCTGCTCAAACAGGGCATCCCGGTGATCATCCTCTCCGGCGGCGCGCTCTGCGACGACGAACTGCGCGCGAAGCTGGAAGCGGCGGCGGCGAAATACAAGGCGCTGCTGTATGTGCCTTCCGGCGGCATCGGCGGCCTCGATGCGCTGAAGGCCGTGTGCCTGGCCGGCGCCGATACGGTCGAGATCGCGGTGACCAAGCCGCCCGCAGCCTGGAAGGGCATCCCCTACGTCGAGAAAATGAAGATCGACCTGGATCATCTGCGCGGCCCGGTGACGCTGTTCGAAGGCTCGGCGCGCGCGGGCGTGCCGCATTTTCCGGCCAATGTGAATATCGCCGCGGCGCTGGCCATGGCCGGCGTCGGGTTCGACCGCACGCAATTGAAGGTCGTCGCCGATCCGGCCCTGATCTACAACACGCATTACATCAACATCCGCGGCAAGACCGGCGCCATCAGCATCAAGTTCGAAAGCGTGCCCTTTCCCGACAACCCCAAGACGGCCATGCTCGCCTGCTACAGCGCGTTGGCTGCATTCAAACAGTTCAATTCCCTGGTGCGCTATGGCACTTGATCGGGTGTAGTATCGCCGCCGTGAAAACCCTATCGCGTACCGGCCTCCGCCGCAGTTTCACCTTATTGCTGGGAGTATTCATGAGCACCGCACCGTTCGCGCAGGATAAGGCACCGGCCACGACGGTCGTCCTGGGCACCGCCACGCCGGGCGGCGGTTTTCCCGTCTATGGCGACGCGGTGGTGGAAATCGTCAATGCCGCCGACGCCTCGCTTTTTCTGCAGTCGAAGAACACCATGGGCAGCACCGAGAACGTACCCCTGCTGGAAGCCGGGCAACTGGACATCGCGCTGGTGCAAGGCGAGGTCGTGCACGAGGCGCTGTCCGGCATCGGCCGGCCGCCTGCGAATTTGAAAATCGTCGCCGCGATGTATTCGACTCCGGGCATGTACGTGGTGCGGGCCGACAGCCCCGCCCGCAGCATCGCCGACCTCAAGGGCAAACCGGTCGCCTTCGGCGCCAAAGGCTCCGGGCTGGTGATACTCGCGCGCTATGTGCTCGACGGCATCGGCCTCGACCAGGACCGGGACTTTCAGGCGATCTACCTGGAGCGTGCCGGCGACGGTCCGGCGATGGTGGCCGACGGGCGCGCAGCGGCGCTCTGGGGCGCCGGCCTGGGCTGGCCGGGCTTCGGCACGGTGGCCAAGGCGCCGGGCGGCGCACGTTTCATCGCGCCCAATGCCGATGAGATCGCGCGCATCCTGGCCAAACACAGTTTCCTGCGGGCCATGAACGTGCCCGCCAACAGCTATCCCGGGCAGAATCAGGCCATCGCCTCGGTCGGCTCCTGGAGCTTCATCCTCGCGCGGCCTACGCTGCCCGACGATGTCGCCTACCGCATCGCGCGCGCCCTGCACCAGAACGAAGCCGCGCTGGCAGCGCGACTGGCGCAGGCCCGCGAAACCACCGCCGCCAACACCGTCGCGGCCGCGCCGCGCAAGGACCTGATCCATGCGGGCGTGCTGCGCTACCTGCACGAAATCGGCCTGATCCAATAGGGACGCGGTTCTCCAGCCCATTGCATGTCTTTTAAGAGGCGCGCCAGGAGCAACATGAATAACGCGGAACTGATCGTGCGCATTCTGAAGGAAGCCGGCATCCGGCACGGCTTCGGCGTGCCCAGCGGCAACGTGCTGCCGCTGATGGATGCGATGCGCAGCGGCGGCATAAAGTTTGTGCTCACCGCGCACGAAGGATCCGCGGCCTTTGCCGCCGATGTCACCGGCAGGATGACCGGCACGCCGGGCCTGTGCATCGCCACCCTGGGCCCGGGCGCGACCAATCTCACCACGGGAGTGGGCAGCGCCTGGCTGGACCGCTCGCCGCTGATTGCGATCACCTGCACGCTGAACGAGGCGCAGCTGGGCCGCCGCCTGCAGATGTGGATCGACCACCACGCGCTGTTCCAGCCGATCACCAAGGGAACGTTCCGCCTGCGCTCCGGCAGCATCGCCGCGACGCTGGCGCAGGCGCTGCAGCTCGCGCTGTCCGAACCGCAGGGCCCGGTGCATCTCGATCTGCCCGAGGACGTTGCGCTCGCGCAAGTCACCGAGGTGCTGGCGCAAGCTACCCTGCCACAACGTCCTGAGCGCATTGAATTGGCGCCCGCCGCGGATACAGCCGTCGCGAGAGCCGGCGATCTGCTGCGCGCGGCCAGGCGGCCGCTCGCCGTGATCGGCGCGAGCGCCATGCGCATGGGCAAGCCGCAGGCGCTGCGCGAATTCGTCGAACGCCAGCAAATGCCGTTCGCGACGACGCTGATGGCGAAAGGCATGATCGACGAGGACCATCCGCTGTCGCTGGGCTGCATCGAACGCGCCCTGCGCCAGCGGCAGCGCGCGCTGATACACAGCGCCGATCTGGTGATCGGCCTGGGCTACGACACGATAGAAGTGGAATACGAAGCCTGGCTGGGCCAGGTGCCGCTGCTGCATGTCGGCATCGAACGCGCCGATGTGGCTGCCGGGGTGCGCGTCGCGCACGAAGTGGTCGGCGACCTTGATGCGGCAGTCGCGCGGTTGGCCGCGCTGCCGGCGGCGCCGAACGACTGGCCGGCGCACTCTGCGCGGCGGCATCGCGACGCGTTCCAGGCCGCGCTGCGCCCGACGACGGCCGGCTTCGCGCCGCACCAGGCGATCGACGTAGTGCGCAAGCTGCTGCCGCGGGAGGGCGTGCTCGCCTTCGACGTCGGCGCGCATACGCATCAGATCGGCAGCCAGTGGACGGCGCATGCCCCGCGCACTTTCCTGATCACCAACGGCTGGTCCTCGATGGGATTCGGCATACCTGCGGCCCTCGCCGCCAAGCTCGCGCGCCCGGAGCTGCCGGTCGTGTGCGTGCTCGGCGACGGCTGCTTCCAGATGAGCTGCGGCGAAGTGGCGGTCGCGCAGCGCGAGCGCCTCGCGATCCCGTTCGTGGTGCTGGACGACGGCTGGCTGTCGCTGATCAAGCTCAAGCAGGAGCGGCGCGGCCTGCCGCATTACGCCACCGAGCTGCCGCCAGGCGAGCACCGCGCGCCGCCGGCGCACTACTTCGGCGTGCCGGCAGTGGGCGTGGACAGCGCCGCGGCACTGGAGTTGGAACTGCGCAAGGCCTTCGCCGCGGACGGCCCGACCATCATCGAAGCGCTCGTCGACCCCGGACATTATTCGCAAACGGTGTTCGATTAAGACGCGATTGCGGCGTGATCGCTGCAGCATTGCGATCTGCAGAAGCTCGTCCCGTCAAAAATGCGAAGGGCTCGGCCTCAACGTGGAATTGAGGCGTCTGCGCGGCTTTTCGCGCAGGTCGCCTCGAACGCAGGGTCAGGTTGCACCTGCGGTGAGGCTACGAAATAGAACATTTTCTGACGGTCTCCCAGGTACGTGTCGTGACATTCGCACCGAAAGCTCTCTCAATGAGCTGCATAAACACAGGGCCTTTGGGGTTTGGCGTATAGGCGGTGAATACCTCCCGACCGATCATTCCGAGGACATAAGCGTCATCGGAAACAACCGGAAGAGGAAGTTTCGATTCGCAAGAAGCCCGAAGAAAGCTGACCACACGTTTCGCGTGGGGTGGAAATGTGTAGTTAGTGTATGGATCTTGGGCCAGCAATTCCTTCAGATGGACCGAGGAGCGAACGATGGTATAGAAGCTGCGGCCAAGTGATTCTTGGAGCGCAACCTCGGCCC
>Ga0334722_10007875_pt1 | contig 10269 bp, 10 predicted proteins | sample C3_bottom_MG_FD_207210 | JGI IMG/M metagenome (GOLD analysis project Ga0334722, IMG submission 207210) | Sediment microbial communities from Yellowstone Lake, YNP, Wyoming, USA - C3_bottom | ecosystem: Environmental > Aquatic > Freshwater > Lake > Sediment | place: USA: Wyoming | collected... | reverse complement strand
CTGCCTTTCGACGCGAAGCCATTCCGCCCCCACGTCACTCTCGCGCGCGTTCGCGAACGCGCCGGCCGCGACGAGGTCCGTGCGATCGCGGCGGCGATCGAGCGCGCGCGGATCCCCGCGCTGCGCTTCACCGCGGACGCGGTCAGTGTCGTCGAAAGCGTCGTTTCCTCGAAAGGCCCGCGATACACTGACCGCGCGGCGGTGCCGCTCGTGGGAGGGATGCGTGACCCAGCAGGCCCGTGATGCGATCGTCGAACGCGCGATGAGCGACGCGGTCTTCCGCGCCCTTCTCGCCAGCGATCCCGCGGCGGCGCTGGCCGGCTACGACCTCACGCCGGACGAGCGGGCGATGTTCCAGACCGGGTCCGCACGGGCCGAGCGGCTCGAGGACCGGATGTCCAAGTCGGATCTCTCCTCGGCGATGTCCGTGAAGACCTCGTCGCCTCTGCTCAAGTCGCCCTCACAGAACGCCAAGAAGCGCTGATCCCGGGCGACCGAGTGGCTAGTCCTTGGCGGCTCGCGCTGCCATGACCTCGGTGACGAACGGCGCGACGAGGAGCGCCGCCATGACGAGGGCGAGCGCCACGCCAACGATCGGCACGAGCTCCGGGATGAGCCGGCCGCCCAGCATCCCGTTGACCAGCGCCGGGACTCCCGCCAGGACCACGACGCTCATCGCCACGACATAGGCGACGGCGCCGGCGGCGTAGGCCACGAAGCCGCGCTCGAGACGCGTGGCCGGCCGGCGCGGGCGGGAGAGCAGGTCGCCGAACACGAAGTGCAGTGACTTGCGGCGCAGCGCGTTCACGTTCGTGAGGTCCTCGAGCACGTAATAGCCGTCGAACTCGAGGAGCGGCGAGAGGTTGAAGGCGACCGATACGAGATTCGCGATGGCCAGCCACACCGCGAGGTCCTGGGCACGACCGGCCAAGGGGAGGGCCGCGAGCCCGCACACGCCCGCCAACGCGAGGTTGAAGAGGGGACCGGCCGCGTTCACGCGCACTCTCCGCTGCGCGGGGACGAGCCAGGCATCGGATGTATCGACGTACACCACCGGCGTGAACCACAGAAGGCCGATGCCGGCCTTGCCCACATGCCTGCCCTCGGCCTTCGTCGCGATCGCATGTGAGGCCTCGTGCCCGATCCCGGCGAGGAGCAGTCCGCCGAACGCCACCAGAAGACCAAGGAGGCCGAAGTCGCCGGGCGAGGATTGCCGGAACACCGTGACGAGGGCGGCCAGCCCAAGCACGCCGAGGACGAGCGCGACGGTCGCGCCACCGGCGTTGAACGCCCAGCCCACCGCGCGATGGAGCGCGCGCGCGAGCCCGTCGGCGTCGTGAATCTCCAGGCGCGGCGCGAGGACCAGGTCCATCACCCGCAAGAGGCGCGCGTCCGGCTCGTCGCTCGCGACGCGCGGCGCGGTGACGAAACCCGCCGCCTGCAGCGTGGCCACCGTGGCGAAGACACCTGCGGGGTCGAGGGCGCCGGTGCGCTCGAAGTGCCGCATCGCGAGGTCGCGGAGGCTTCGCTCGCCATCGATGTCCTTGTAGATGGCGAGCGCTTCGTGGGTGACGCGGAGGTAGGTGGTGCCACCGGCGTCGCGCAGCAGCACGGCGCTTGCGTCGTCGGGCGCGGGAGCGACCACGATCTCGCCTGAGCGGCGCGGTATGTGACGCGACTGCATCGTCCCCTCGAGCCGCGCCACGAGATCCTGGTGCTTCTTCACGATCGGGCGGACGTCCTCGCCGCGCAGCCTGAACGCCGAGACCGCGCTGCGCGCGCGCACGGTCGCCGTTCGGGCGGTGCCCGTGAGCGCGGAGACCTCGCCGACGAAAGCGCCCGGGCCGATCGTGGCGAGGAGGCGATCCGCGCGAAGGACCTCGAGGTCGCCAGTGCGGACCAGGTACGCATCGTCGCCGCGCTCTCCCTCGCGCATCAGCACGTCGCCCGGTGCGAACGTCGCCGGCTCGAGCTTCGCGGCGAGCGCCTCGATGGCGGTCGCCGGGAGATCGGCGAAGGGGCTCGACCGGCGCAGGAAGTTGTTCCCCGCGCGGATGGCCGCGAAAGACGCCAGCTGGCGGGCGAACTCCGGCTCGGACGCGACGACCTCCCCGAAGAGCGCGGCCGGTATCCGGTACGCGCGGACCTGCGTGATCGCGGTCACGGTCGCGTTCCGCCGCTGGCCCGAGAGCAGCGCCATCTCGCCGACGACGGCCGGCGCCGCCGGCGTCGCGACGATCGTCGGCGGGTCGCCCTGCGCGATACGCAGCCGGCCGGCGATCACCGCCAGCACGCCGTCGGGCGGCTCGCCTTCGCGGATCAGCGCCGAGCCGGCTGCGAACGTCGCGCGCTCGGAACCGGCGACCAGACGGGCGCGGCTCGTCTCCGCGAGCGCGAGGAACGGGCCGAAATCGAGGATGGTCGCCACCCGGCCGAGGGTAACCAGTCGCGCCGGGCAGGGTGCACGGAATTCGGGCCGAATCCCGCGGAAGGCAATTCCGAGCGATAGCCTCGGATTCAGGACACCACGAGGAGCTGCACATGAGCGTCATCCGGCGAGCCGATCCCTGGCGGGACACCGACGTCATCGACGCGCGCGCACCGCGCACCAATCAGGCGATCGTCGGCTCGCTGGCGCTCGTCGCCTTTCTCACCGGATGGTGGCCGATCCTCGGGCTCCTCGCGGCGCAGCTGGCGATCGGTCTGCGCTTCGGCCGGAGGTACTGCCTCCCGTGCCTCCTCTACTTCGGCGCCATCCAGCCGCGATTCGGCGAAGGGCCGATCGAGGACAGCCGTCCTCCGCGGTTCGCGAACATGGTCGGGGTGGCGTTCCTGGGTGGGGCGACCGCAGCGCATGCGATCGGCGCCACGACGATCGGCTGGGCACTCGGCCTCATCGTGGCGGCGCTCGCGCTGCTCGCGGCCACGACGGGCCTGTGCGTCGGCTGCGAGATGTACAAGATCGGCGCACGCGTCCGCGGCATACGGCCGGGGAACATCCTGCACGTCGACCTCGCGGAGCTCGGGGCCGACCGCTCAGAGGGCGAGACGGTCGTGCAGTTCACGCACCCGCTCTGCACCGATTGCCGCATTCTCGAGGGGGAGCTGCGTGCGGCCGGTCGTCGCGTCGTGACCGTCGACGTCACGCGGCGTCCCGAGCTCGCGCGTAAGTACGGCATCGCTCTCGTCCCGACCGCCGTCGCCGTCGGACCGGAGGGACTGGTCACCGCCCGCATCGCGTGATACTTGGCGCGTGAGTGACGAAGACAAGCCTGGTCTTCCGGGCGAGGGGGCGCCTCTCCCGGACGACCACGCCGGTCCCGCCGATACCTGGGCCGCCCGTCACGTCATGCGCAACGCGAACGCGGCCCCCGAGTGGGTCGAGCTGCGGAAGGAGATCGATGAGGGCACCGCGCGGCTGCGGCGCCGTCTCGTTGCGCACCGCGAGTGGCTGCACGACCGCACCCGTCTGCTGGCCGAGCTTCCCGCCGACCGCATCCTCGACGCGGTGAAGGCGACCGAAGCGCGTGATGTGCGGGTCCGCGCTGAGATCGATGGCGCCGTGAGCGACGTCAACGCGCTCATCCGCCGCTACGACCTGCTCGTCGTCCCCGCTCTCCAGCTCCCGCTGGTCACGCTCGAGCGCCTCGTCACCTAGGCGGCGCGCTCTCGGGGTGTGCGCAACGCGGGTGGCCGCACGATCCCGCGTCGGCGGTAGTTCGCGTAGGCATAGCGGTCACACGCGATCTCCGCGGACGATCCCCATCCATGAGTCAGGTACAGCCACCAGTGGCAGAACTCGTGCAGGTAGAGGAACCGGATCACGTCGCGACGAGTGGGAAAGCTGACCCGTGGCGTGCCCCGCGCGCCGAGGTCGACGAGCTCGCGAAATGGCAAGAAGGGCTCCGGCACCTGGATGACCATCTCCGGCTCCAGCCAATAGGTGAACGCCACGAGATGCGGTTCGGTCCGGTAGCGCAGCGGCTTCACGGTGACCCGGTAGCCGGTGGCGCTCGGAAGCCCGCGCAGGATCTCGCGGACCTTGGCGGGCGGGTGCGTGGCGAGGGTCGAGCGAACGGCCATCGGTCCGAGGGGCCGGCCGCCGCCGCGCGGATCTCTCATCCACCCAATGTACGGATGGCGCTTTCGCGCCCGAACGTGGGCGCGAACGTCGCCAAAGCTTGCACGTCTGCACTAGGATTTCGGGCAACGTCGTTCGAGCGGGAACGAGTAGGCCGTCTGGGCCCTGCAGCGAACCGGAGCGGGTGAGAGCCGGGAGGGCGCGGAAGGCGCGAATGGATCCCGCAAGACGCTGGATGGAACGCCCCTCGGGCAAGTACGTCCCGCCGGAAGCCCGCCGTTATCAAGGGGCGCTCCATGAAGTGGAGGCAGAGGCCGACCCGCGAGAGCCGCGTCGGCGAATTCGGGTGGCACCACGACCCTCGTCCCGATCCGGGAGAACGAGGGTCTTTTCATTTCTGGAGAAGGGAGAGGCGGAGTGACGATCGCGGCGGACCGCATGGGCAGCGAGACGGAGCTCGTTCCACGCGTGCGCGAGCGTCTCGCGGATCTCGAGACGCCCGTATCGGCGTTCGCGAAGCTTCGCTCGCTCGGCGGAGCCTTCCTGCTCGAGTCGGCCGAGGGCGGCGAGCGCATGGGTCGGTTCTCCTTCATCGGCGTGGCGCCGCGCGCCACGCTCACGTTCGGCGGTGGCCTGCTGACGATCGACGAGGGAGGCACGATCCGGGTGGAGCCCGCGCCCGATCCGCTCGAATCGCTTCGCTCGTATATGTCGCGCTTCCACCGCGCACCCGGCCGCGACCTGCCGCGGTTCTCGGGTGGCGCGGTCGGGTTCGTGTCGTACGAGCTCGCGCGCGCGTACGAGCGCCTGCCGCTCGCGGCCGAGGATCCGGATGGGTTGCCCGACGCGTTCTTCGGGATCTACGACACGATCGTCGCCTTCGACCACCTGCGCCACACCCTCGCGGTGCTCGCGCACGACGACGCCGCTCACCCCGGCGCGGCGGACAGGTCCATCTCGCGCGTCTTCGCGGCCCTCGACGAGCCGCTGCCTTCGCTCGACGTGGCGCCGTCGAGCCCTCCGCAGGTGACGGCGAACGGGACGCCGGAGGAGTTCATGGAGAAGGTGCGCCGGGCGCGCGAGCTCATCCTCGACGGCGACTGCATCCAGATCGTGGTCGCGCAGCGGTTCGACATCCGGCCGAGCCCGGATCCGCTCGCGCTGTACCGCGCGCTCCGGCACGTGAACCCCTCGCCCTACATGTTCCTCCTCGAGACCCCCACGACGACGCTCGTCGGGGCGTCGCCCGAGCCATTCGTCCGCGTCGAGGGCCGGACCGTGGTCATGCATCCCATCGCCGGGACGCGTCCGCGCGGTCGTGATGACGCGGAGGACGCCGCGCGCGAGCGCGAGCTGCGCGACTCGGAGAAGGAGCGCGCCGAGCACGTGATGCTCGTCGACCTGGCGCGCAACGACATCGGGCGCGTGTCCCGCTCCGGCACCGTGCGCGTTCGCGAGCTCATGCGCGTCGACCGGTTCTCGCACGTCATGCACCTCACCTCGGTGGTCGAGGGCGAGCTCGCCGACGGCGCCGACGCGCTCGACGCGTTCCGCGCGTGCTTCCCGGCGGGCACGGTCTCCGGCGCACCGAAGATCCGCGCGATGGAGCGCATCGCCGAGCTCGAGCGTGACCAGCGCGGCGCCTATGCCGGCGCCGTCGGCTACCTCGGGTTCGACGGGACGATGGACACCTGCATCACCATCCGCACCGCGTCGATCTCTCCGACGGGCGACGTCTGCCGGATCCAGGCCGGCGCCGGCATCGTGGCCGATTCGGATCCGGCGGCCGAGGAGGCCGAGACGCGAGCGAAGGCGGGCGCGCTCCTGCGCGCCGTCGAGCTCGCATCGGGAGGTGCGTTGCTTCGATGACGCGCATCCTCCTCGTCGACAACTACGACTCCTTCACCTTCAACCTGGCGCAGGCGTTCGGCGCGCTGGGCGCGCAGGTCGAGGTGATCCGCGCCGATGACGTGCGCCTCGACGTCGCCCTCTTTTCAACAGCGCGCCCCGACCGCCTCGTGATCTCACCGGGGCCGGGACGGCCCGAGGCCGCCGGCCGTTCACCCGCGCTCGTGCGGGAGGCGCCGGCGATGGGCATCCCCACGCTCGGCGTGTGCCTCGGTCTTCAGTGCGCGGCCATCGCGTTCGGTGCACGCGTCGTGCGTGCGCCTGAGCCGCGCCATGGGAAGACGAGCCTGGTGCGCCACGACGGCAAGGGGATCTTCGCGGGCGTGCCGCTCCCGACCGAGGCGACCCGCTACCACTCTCTGATGGTCGACGAGTCCACGCTGCCGGCCGAGCTCGTCGTCACCGCCCGCGCCGACGATGGCGTGGTCATGGGCCTTCGGCACACCTCGCTTCCGCTCGAAGCGGTGCAGTTCCATCCTGAGTCGGTGCTCACCGCCGACGGGATGCGCATCCTGGAGAACTTCTGTGGACGCACGTGAGGCGCTCGGCGTCGTCGCCGGTGGTCGGACACTCACGCGCGTCGAAGCCGAGGCCGCGATGAGCTCGGTCATGGCGGGCGAGGCGACGCCGGCGCAGCTCGCGGGCCTGCTCGCGGCACTGCATGTGCGCGGTGAGACGCCGGATGAGATCGCGGGGTTCGCGACGGCCATGCGTGCGCAGGCCATCCGCGTCTCGGTCGCCGACGGCGCGATCGACGTCGTCGGCACCGGCGGCGATCGCTCGAACAGCATCAACATCTCCACGCTCGCGGGTCTTGTGGCGGCGGGAGCGGGTGGACGCGTGGCGAAGCACGGCAACCGAGCGGCCTCGAGCGCCTGCGGCAGCGCGGACGTGCTCGAGGCACTCGGGGTCAGGATCGACCTCGGGCCGGACGGCGTGAGCGCGTGCGTGGCGGAGGTCGGCGTGGGCTTCATGTTCGCGCCGCGTTTCCATCCGGCGATGCGTCACGCGGCGCCGGTGCGGCGCGAGATCGGCATCCGCACGGTCTTCAACCTGCTCGGGCCGCTCGCGAACCCCGCGGGCGTGCGCCGTTACGTGCTCGGCGTCGCGAGCGCCGCGATCGGCGAGACCATGGCCCGGGCGCTCGCCGAGCTCGGTGCGGAGCACGCCCTTGTCGTGTACGGCACGGACGGGCTCGACGAGATCAGCCCGAGCGCCGAGACGCGCACCTGGGAGATCCGGAAGGGTGAGGTGCGCGCTGCGTCGCTCGTGCCCGAGGACGTTGACCTCGCGCGCGCGCCTCGGAGCGAGATCGTCGGGGGCGCCCCCGCGACGAACGCGCGCATCGCGCGCGAGGTGCTCGGCGGCGCGAAGAATGGGGCGCGGACCGCGGTGCTCCTGACCGCCGGCGCTGCCACGTACGTCGCGGGGCTCGCGGGCAGCGTGCGCGAGGGCGTCACCGTGGCCGCGAGGTCGATCGATTCGGGCTCCGCGCGCGATCGCCTCGATCGATTCGTCGCGACGAGTCAACGACTGGGCGCCGAAGCGGCGACGGCATGACCGACTTCCTGGAGCAGGTCGTCGCGGAGCGCCGGGCCGACGCGGTCGCGGCACGCGATGCGACGCCCGAGGATTCGCTGCTCGCGGGCGCGCACGACAACCTCTGGTCACGTTCGGAGCGCGACCGCAGCCGCATCAACTGGACACCCGCACTCGGCGATCGGGACGCGTTCACCGCCGTCCTCCGCACGCGGAGGCGCGACGGACACCTCGCGGTGATCGCGGAGGTCAAGCGCGTCTCGCCGGCGCTCGGCACCTTGGCGTCGGACGTCGATCCCGGCCGTCAGGCGAAGCGCTATGCGGCGGCGGGCGCGACGGCAATCTCGGTGCTCACCGAGCCCCGTCACTGGGGTGGCTCGTTCGACGATCTCGCGGCCGTTCGCGATGCCGTCGGCTACGGCGTCCCCGTCCTCTGCAAGGACATCATCGTGTCGGAGTACCAGCTCGCCCAGGCGCGCTCCGCCGGCGCCGATGCGGTGCTGCTGATCGCCGAGGCCCTGTCCGACGCCGAGCTCCGCCGCTTCGTGGAACGGGCGCGAGAGCTGAACATGGGCGCGCTCGTGGAGGCGCACGAGGTCGGCGCGTTCGGGCGCGCCGTCGCCTGCGGCGGGCCGCTCGTCGGCGCGAACGCGCGTGATCTGCGCGACCCGAAGTCGATCGATATCACTCGCGCTCGGCAGGTCCACACGTTCGTGCGAGCGGACCAGATCTTCGTCGCCGAATCCGGCATCGAGACCGCTGATGACGCGCGGCTGCTCCCGGCCAGGGTGGACGCGGTGCTCGTCGGGACAGCGCTCATGCGCGCGGAGGACCCCGCGACGATCATCCAGGCACTCGCGTCGATCGGTCGCAGTGCGACCACACGCATGACGGCGGTGGAAGGGTGAGCGAGAAAGGTCGCTACGGTCGCTTCGGCGGCCAATACCTGCCGGAGACGCTCATGCCCGCCGTCGCCGAGCTCGAGCGCGCCTTCGATGAAGCCCGGCGCGACGAGGCGTTCGGGCAGGAGCTCGACCGGCTCCTGCACGAATGGGTGGGAAGACCGACGCCTCTCACGGATGCGGCCAACCTGGCCCGCGAGGTCGGCCTCCGTCGCGTCACGCTCAAGCGCGAGGACCTCGCGCACACCGGCGCGCACAAGATCAACAACGCTCTCGGGCAGGCCCTGCTCGCGAAACGGATGGGGAAGGCACGCATCGTCGCCGAGACCGGCGCCGGCCAGCATGGCGTCGCGACCGCGGCGGCGTGCGCTCTGTTGGGACTCGAGTGCGTCGTGTATATGGGGACCGAGGACATGCGGCGCCAGCGCCCGAACGTGTTCCGCATGCGCCTCCTCGGCGCCGAGGTCCGCGAGGTCGATGCGGGGAGCCGCACGTTGAAGGACGCGGTGAACGAGGCGATCCGCGACTGGGTGACCAACGTGCGCACCACCTACTACCTGCTCGGCTCGGCCATCGGGCCGCACCCGTACCCGCTCATCGTGCGCGAGCTGCAGTCGGTCATCGGCCGCGAGGCGCGCGCCCAGCACCTGGAGCGCGTCGGCGCGCTGCCCGACCTCGTCGTGGCCTGTGTCGGCGGCGGGTCGAATGCCATCGGGATCTTCAGCGCGTTCATCGGCGACGGCGCGGTCCGGCTGCGTGGGGTCGAGGCGGGCGGCCTCGGTATCGCGAGCGGCAAGCACGCCGCGTCGATCGTCGGCGGCCGCGAGGGCGTGCTGCACGGTACGCGCTCGTACGTGCTGCAGGACGATGCCGGGCAGATCCGCGAGACGCACTCGGTGTCCGCGGGGCTCGACTACCCGGGTGTGGGCCCGGAGCACGCCTTCCTCCACGACGCAGGCCGCGTCGAGTACGTGTCGCGGACCGACGACGAGGCCCTCGAGGGATTCCGGCTCCTCTCGCGCAGCGAGGGCATCATCCCCGCGCTCGAGCCGGCGCACGCGATCGCCGATCTGCGCCACATCATGGCGCAGTACGGCCCGGCCACGAGCGTGCTCGTGTGCCTCTCGGGTCGTGGCGACAAGGACCTCGACACGGTCATGGAGCATGTGGGCTGATGGTCGCCACGGCTGACGCCTCGACCGGCCTCGTCCGCCTGCAGCGGGCCTTCGCGAGGGCGCGGGAGGAACGACGCCTCGCGATCGTCGTGTACCTCGTGGTCGGCTTCCCCGAGCCCGCCGCGACACCGGCGCTCCTGCGCGCCGCGCTCGACGGCGGCGCGGACGTGCTCGAGCTCGGTGTCCCGTTCAGCGATCCGCTGGCGGACGGCACCACCGTGCAGCGCGCGAGCGAGATCGCGCTGCGCCACGGCGTGACGCTCGCGGATTGCCTGCGCGAGGGCGCGAGCGTGGCGCGCGAGCGCGACGTGCCGGTGCTCCTCATGGGGTACACGAACCCGTTCCTCCAAAGAGGTTTCGCGCGCCTCGCATCCGATCTCGGCGCGGGTGGGCTCGCGGGCGTCATCGTTCCGGACATGCCGGCCGAGGAGAGCGCCGAGCTCGACCGCGCCCTCGCGCCCGCTGACCTGGTGCGCATCGATCTCTATGCGCCGACGACGCCCGACGATCGCCTCGCGCGTCTCTTGCCCTCCGCGCGCGGCTTCGTGTATTGCGTGTCGCTCACCGGCGTCACCGGCGCGCGCACCCGCCTGGGCAGCGAGGTCGGCGATCTCGTCGGGCGCGTGCGCCGGCACACCAGCCTTCCCGTCATCGTGGGCTTCGG
>Ga0334722_10007874_pt1 | contig 10269 bp, 8 predicted proteins | sample C3_bottom_MG_FD_207210 | JGI IMG/M metagenome (GOLD analysis project Ga0334722, IMG submission 207210) | Sediment microbial communities from Yellowstone Lake, YNP, Wyoming, USA - C3_bottom | ecosystem: Environmental > Aquatic > Freshwater > Lake > Sediment | place: USA: Wyoming | collected... | reverse complement strand
GGGGATCATGTCGACTGCGGCGGATTCCATCTTTATCCCGGCCTTTTCGAGGGCCTCGCTGACGGTATTGAAGTCTGCGGGAGAGGTCACAACCTTAAACATGTCATCCTCCTCCACCACATCGTCCGCTCCGGCATCAAGCGCCAGTTCCATCAGTATTTCTTCGGTGGTGGTGGCTTTGTCCACCATGATTACGCCTTTTTTGTCAAACATGAAACCCACGCAACCGGACTCACCCATGTTGCCGCCGCTCTTACTGAAGGCGTATCGAACTTCGGAGACGGTGCGGTTGCGGTTGTCGGTCATGCAATCGACCAGAACTGCCACGCCGCCCGGTCCATAACCCTCGTAGCGGATCTCTTCGTAGATCACTCCGTCCAGACCGCCGCTGCCTTTTTTGACGGCCCGGTCGATATTGTCCTTGGGCATATTCACGGCCTTGGCCGCCAGGATGGCTGAACGCAAGCGCGGGTTACCGCCCGGATCGCCGCCGCCCATCTTGGCTGCGACCATGATCTCCTTGATCAGTTTGGTGAAGATCTTGCCGCGTTTGGCGTCCACCGCGCCTTTTTTTCGTTTAATGGTGCTCCACTTTGAATGTCCCGACATCGCTCTCTCCTCGCTTTGATCTTCAAAATAGTCAAGTGGCAGTTGTAGACTGTTAGGCTAACAGGCGATCAGTACATCTGCTGTCCATGCCCTGCCACCTGCCTTCAGTCTATGCGCTAGCCAACCTGAGTAGTTACCAAGTTTTCTTTATATCCCATGCCGAGCACGAACAGCTCGCGGCTTTCCGGCCTGGAACTCTTTGGCTTGACAATCTTTGCCTTGTGAAAACAGCTTCGTACTTCATCGAAAAAACCTTTAAAATCCTCGCCATCAAAGACCTTGCAGTAAAAGACGCCGTCCTTGGCCAAAAACTTGCGGGCCAGGTCAAAGGCGCGCCGACTGAGGTCGAGGGATTTTTGCTGGTCCGACCATTTGTTGCCGGTGGTATGGGGGGCCATGTCACTCAACACTACCTGAAACTCAGGCGCAAAGGCTGCAATGGCGGCGGCTGTCTCATCAGTCATGATGTCGCCACGGATGAATTCGATCCGAGCCCGTCCATCTTCCACCCGGCGCTTACCGTTTTGCAGATCGACCCCAACCACCAACCCCTGCGGGCCGATGATCTTGGCGGTGTACAGCGACCAGCTGCCCGGATAGCTGCCGATATCCAGCACCTTACAGCCCCGTTTCAAGAAGCCATATTTGAGGTTGGCCTCTTCGAGCTTATAGACCGACCGAGCCGGATAGCCCTCTTTCTGGGCCTTCTTGAAATAGTAGTCCTGAACTTCCTTCACGGGCAACCGCCTTGGCTAAATAATGGGTGCTGAAAAGTAGTTTATTTATGACGGATTGACAACTGAAATTGTAAAGCAAATTGCGGAACCGCGGGATATCGACGAAAGCTGTCCTTTCATCATCGCCTGGCCCTTGTGGGACCAGAGAGTGCCGGACTCCGCCCAAGCCGGTTGGCGCGATCTTACTCGGCATTTGTATAGACACCAAAAAACTTATTTATGGTGCCCACCAGCAAACCACTTTGAAATTAAGGGATTAACCCTATTCACTTTTCTAAGGCTATTTTCTATGCTTGACGCAACATTCTGAGTTGGTAAGTTGTGACTTAACAGTCTCATCCTCCGTCAAAACCGCGTAAACACTCTCGTCTCTTACGACCAACCCCATGAATGAGCTCCGACGACGACTCCAACTCTGTTTTGCCCTCTTCTTCATGGTGGCCGTTGCTGGCACCTATGGTTTCATGAAGTTGGAGAATCTCTCTTTTATCGACTCCTTCTATTTTAATATCGCCACCATGTCCTCGGTGGGCTACGGTGATATTCATCCGACTAAAGAGATAAGCCGGTTGTTTGCCGTGCTTCTCATTGTCATGGGTGGGGCCACTTTTTTTGGGGTGGTGGCCAATGGCACCGAACTGATGCTGCTCAAGCGGGAACGCCAGGAGCGGGCGAAGAAAGTCAACATGGTGATGGGGGTGTTTTATAGCGAGGTCGGCAACCGGCTGCTGGCGCTTTTCACTTCCTACGATCCAAAGACGGAAGAGTTAAGCCGCCGCCTGTTCGTGAACGACGGTTGGACGGAGATTGATTTTCAGGCCGCGCAAGGGGATGTCAACCGCCACGACTTCCCGATTGATCTCTTAAAAGTCGACCTGGTTAAGCTGCGCGACCTGCTGGCTGGAAAGCGCAATTTCCTGGTGCGGTTACTGGAGAACCCGGTTCTCATCGAACATGAGGCGTTTGCCGAAACCTTGCTGGCTGTCTTTCATCTGACCGAAGAGCTTGCCTACCGTCCTCATCTTCACCAGACGCCGGAAAGCGATGCCAAACACTTGGCCGTGGATATCAGTCGTGCCTACCAGTCGCTCGTCAACCGCTGGCTTTATTACATGGAGATGCAACAAAAGCACTATCCCTATCTGTTCTCTCTGGCCCTAAGGATGAATCCCTTTGACCCTAAGGCCTCGTCTGTCGTCCGGGGCTAACCTCGATGACGTCATAAAAAGCCCGATCTACCGCGTTGCTCCCTTATGTTTGCCTCATCGCAAAACACACCCAGCGCCTTGTATATCGGCAATTTTGCTTAGCCCCGGCTACCTTTTTGCGAATCCATCAACCTGAGCAGTTGCCATAATTCTTCCCAAAAGGAGGAGATGATGCCCCAGCACAAATTCCCGCCACCCTACCGGCATGAGCATGGTCCGATAAAAAACGCCAACGAGGTTATCAGCGCCCAGTTGACCGTAGGTCAGAGAGCTGCTGATTGGATTGCCTCCAAAGTGGGTTCCTGGAATTTCATTATCAGTCAATCAGCGCTTCTCGTCTTGTGGGGAGTGCTCAATGTCACCGCCTGGGCACGGCATTGGGATCCGTATCCGTTCATTCTCATGAATCTCGTTCTGTCTCTGCAAGCGGCATATACCGCCCCCATGATCATGATGAGCCAAAACCGGAAGGCTGATCGTGACCGCATTGAGGCGCATTTGGATTTTGAGATCAATCTGAAGGCGGAGACCGAGATTCGGGTGATCTTGGAGAATCTGGAAGCGCAGAATGTCGCCATTGCCGAACTCCACGCCATGCTTGAAGAACTCCACGCCAAGGCCGCCAAGGCAGAACTCCCGGTAGCGATGACACGCAAAATCATTCCACCCAAGGAGCCGTTATGGCAAACGAGACCCTGATCCTGGTCACCAACGACGACGGAGTCTATGCCCCTGGTATCCGCGCCCTGTTCGAGGCGGTCAAGCCGCTAGGCCGGGCCATCATGGTTGCCCCGGAACGGGACAACAGCGCGGTCAGCCACGCCTTGACCATGAATCGCCCCTTGCGAGTCAAGGAACTGGAGGAGGATGTCTACACACTCGACGGCACCCCCACCGACTGCGTGACCATCGGCATGCGCAAGATCCTCTCCCGGCCACCAGACCTCCTGGTCTCCGGCATTAACCCCGGCGCTAATCTCGGCGACGACATCAGCTACTCGGGTACAGTCTCGGCCGCCATCGAGGGGACCATGTATTCGGTGCCGTCACTCGCCATTTCGATCAGCGGCGAGCCACCGCACGACTTCTCCATCGCCGCCGGGGTAGCCTGGAAGCTGGCAGCTATGGCGCTTGAGTTCGGACTGCCGGAATCGACCCTGATCAACATCAATATCCCCGCCTTACCACTTGCCGAGATCAAGGGCATTCGCTTCACCACCCAAGGCCGCCGGATTTACAAAGACGCCATCCAGGAGACCTTTGACCCTTGGGGCCGCAAGCATTACTGGATCGGCGGCGGCACTGTTCACTGGCTGGGCGGCACGAATACCGACGAGCACGCGGTGCGTGACGGCTACATCTCGGTTACCCCGATACAGCTTGATTTGACTAATCACTCCGGGGTTCATTTTCTTGAGAAGCGATGGCGGATGTGACCCGACGGGAAATGGGGACGGAGCCCTATTCCGCGCTCCGCTCAAACAAAAAACACCCAAGGGGAGAAATCCCTTTGGGTGTTTTTTGTTTGAAAACGGCCTCCGCCAAGACAGATAACAGTTCCCCTTGAGCCGTTGGCTCCTGTGAACCAACGATTGCTATCGGCTCAGCGCGTTGACCTTGGCGCGCAATCCTTCGCTGGTCGACTGCAGATCGCCGCTCTGTTGCTTTATGGAGGAGAGGAGCGGCGACAGGCCTTCATTCACCAGGGAGGAAGGGTTGACCCCTCCAGCCAGCTCCTGCGATGCCGCCGCTATCTGGTTGATCTGCTTAGCTGCTTCGTACACTTCTGCCGCCGCAAGGGTTACCGTTTCCCTGATGGTATTGATTCCGTTCACCCCTTGGTTTAATTTTCTGACGATGTCCTTAGTGGGGATTGACTGCTCATCCACGGCCCCGGCGATGGTGACAACGATTTCATTCACTGCCTTGATGGTCTGATTGATTGCCCCGATTTCAGCGATCGTGTTGTCGGTTGAGTGCTGCATCGCCTCGACCTTGTTGCGGATTTCGGCTATAGCGTTATTGGTCTGGAGGGCGAGTTCCTTAACCTCGTTGGCGACGACGGCGAACCCTTTGCCTGCTTCGCCAGCCCGGGCAGCTTCAATGGTGGCGTTCAAGGCCAACAATTTTGTTTGTTCGGCAATTTCGACGATGACATCGGTCACCTTATTGATTTCCAAGGCGGCTGCGCCCAATTCGTCCACCCGGTTGGAGGCGGCATTAACATTGGAGACCGCAGTCCCTGCCACGCCCCGTGCCTTTTCGGCGTTAATGGCAATATCCGCAATCGTGGCGCTCATTTTCTCGGTGGCGCCAATAATGATGCCGACGTGCTCTGCCGACTCGCGGGCAGTGCTGGTCACCGTCTCTATGCGTGTATTCAAGCTTTCGAAGCGGTTGGCGATGTTTGCGGTATTCTGCGCCAGGGCCTTGATGCTTGCCCCGGTCGATTGCTGAATTGCATCGGAGGAGGCGAACTGTTCCGTTGTTTGCTGGGCCAGGGCTGACAAGCTAGTGCTCTGCTCGACCAGGGCGCCGAGGTCTTGCGTGACGGTAGAGACAAGTTCCCGGTAGCGGGCCGCATTTTTCGAGAGCGCACCATCGATTGCGGCTAAATCGTCGCCATCGGTAGTAGCCGCTGCTAAGGCCGGACTGCCGGGATCTATCTCCCGGCAAGTAGCGCCTATGCGCTTCAGAGCATTGCCAAGGGAGAGCGCAAGGGTAAACGCCCAGGCCAGGCTGAGGCCCATGGCTAGTGTCGCCGCCCATTGGAGTTGCGCGCTGGCGCCACAGAGATTGGCGATCACCATGCTTGCTGCCAGCAGTGCTGTGCCCGCAAGGACCGAAATGAGTTTAGTGCATAACGACATCAGTAATCCCCCTTGTAGAATGGTACCTGCCCAGCAGCACCGCATCTGCTTTGAAATAGGCCTTGGGGCTCTAGCGCTGCTATAGCTCGCAGGCCTATTTCAAGTTTATACCCCCTTGCGGGGTACATCTGCAGCACTGCTGAACAGGTACAGTTCGGGACAGCGCCCCTTTTGATCACGCTTACCTGGATAGTTCCGTGTCATGTAATATGACAACCTCGCAAAAAAATCGCGGGATGGCTAAGCAAAAGGGCTGATATACAAGGCGCAGGGCATTTTTGCGAATGAGGCCACACGCACGTGTGCCGAATGAGCAAAAATGCCCTGCAACGCCGTAGATCAGGTTTTTTGCGACGCCATCATCATTCGTAGTCTCTGGCAAGCAGCTCATCGATATTCAAGATGGCCACCAGGCTATGTTCAAGTTTATAAATGCCTTTAAAAAAGTGCCCTGTCACCCCGGCCAAATTCGAGGGCGGCGGCTCAATATCTTTTTCATCGGCGATCACCACATCGCTGACCGAATCAACCAACAGCCCAATGTTCTCGTCTCCCTGCCTGACGATGACAATCTGCGCCTCCGCGTCTTGGGGCAAGGGCTCAAAACCAAATTTTGTGCGCAAATCAACCACGGTCACAATCTCTCCCCGCAGGTTGATCACCCCGCACACATAGTTGGGGGCGCGGTGGACCACCGTCACTGCGATATTTTTATTGATCTCCTGCACATGAGCGATATCGAGGCCGCAAAGAAGATTTCCGGACTCAAACAGGGCGAGCTTTCTCATGGTGTCATTGGTGGAATGGGATGGCTGCATGGGGGTGTCCCGTCTAGGCTTAGCGCTTGAGGTAGCGGTTAATAGTGTTGATAATTTTTTCGCGGTCCAGCTTGAGCAGGTACTCGTTGACCCCGGCCTTAAAGCCACGTTTCTCAGCAGCATCGCCACTGAGGGAGGTGACGGCGATAACCGGCAGCCCAGACCACCTGGCGTCGGCCCGAATCCGAGTCGTAAATTCCAGTCCGTCCATGTTGGGCATCTCGATATCGGTGAGCACGAGATCAATTTTTTCTTGTTCGAGAAGCGCCAACCCTTCGACTCCATCGCTGGCGCTGAATGGCTTGTAGCCAACATCCGAGACGAAGCCGCAGATCTGGCGGTTAAAGAACGGCGAATCTTCAACTACCAGAATATTGTGTGCCTGGCCGTTGCCGACGCCAAGGTTGGTGTGATGGATCCAGTTTGGCATTACTTTGGCGACGATGCCGAAGAGATCGACCAGCATGGTGATCTGCTGCATGATGATGGCCGACCCCATGATCCCTGGTTGCTTGTGGGTGGTGTCGTCGATGGGAACGGTCACGGTGATGATGTCGATGATTTCCGAAACCATGATTCCCACTTCCCGTTCCCCAAAAGGAAAGGCTACTACGTAGAGGTGGGTGGCGTTTTCCTGCATGGGGGCGACGGCTGCGGCTTCATCGATCGTAAACAGCGGCAGGGTTGCATCTCGATACTGCATATTGCGTCTGCCGCCGGTGAGCTCAACCTGGTCGCGCCGTATTTTCTCTATCCTGGAGATCAGGTTTAAGGGGATGGCCAACTGTTCTTTGGGGGAGTTACGGACAAGAAGGAAGGTCTGGGTATCCTGGTTGATCCGTTCCGCCTCTTGTTGTCCTCTGCCACGCACCCGGTCCGACACCGAAGAGAGGTTCATGACCTTGCTGATCCCAACGACATCAAGGATCAGGGCCACCCTGCCGTCTCCCTGAATGGTGGCGCCGGCGTAGACCTGACACTTACGCAGGTGCGAGCCGAGCGGCTTGACCACGATCTCTTCCGAGTCGAGCAGCTTATCGACAATCAGGCCGTAATGAAATTTACCGACTGAGACCACAAGGATGTTGATGGCGCTATGCGGGCTTGAGCGACGATCAGCGCCATCACGGTTTTCCTGTTTTTCGTCTCGCACCGCATCCATCTCGAAGCTCCCTGCCGCTTCGCTGTGGCTGATACCTTCAGCCTGAGAAGAGGTGAAGCGCCTGCGGTCTTCGATTCGTTGCCGCCGGCAGACCGTGGCCTGTTGCTCCTCGGGGTCGTGGTAGTGGCGCTTGTCGATGTCCAGCGCCTCGGCCAGACTGATGAGCGGCAAGAGTTCGCCGCGCAGGCGGATTACCAGGGCATCGCCGATCCGCTCGATCCGTTCCTTGACCTTTGTCGCCGGCACCCGCACCAGTTCGACCATGTTGACCTGGGGTATGGCGTAGCGCTCGGTCGCCACGCTGACGATCAGGCTGGGGATGATGGCAAGCGTCAAGGGCAGTTTGATGTTGATGGTAGTGCCCTTGCCTAGTTTGCTTGCGATGTCGAAGACCCCGCCCACTTTAGAGAGGTTGGCATGCACCACATCCATGCCGACGCCCCGTCCGGAGACATCGGTCACCTCCTTGGCGGTGGAGAGACCGGGGAGAAAGATGAGCCGCAACAGCTCATGTTCCTGCATGGCGTCGATCTGGGACTTGTCATGAGTGCCCATGTTCAAGGCCTTTTCCTTGATTCGCGCCGTGTCGATGCCGCCACCGTCATCGACTATCTCGATGATGACCTGGCCGCCTTCATGGAAGGCCCGGAGCTGGAGGGTTCCGGTGGGAGGCTTGCCGGCCGCTGTGCGCGTCTCCGGCATTTCGATGCCGTGATCGACTGAATTGCGCACCAGATGGGTCAGAGGGTCGGCCAGGGCTTCGATGATGGTTTTATCCATTTCGACCTCGCCGCCTTCAATAATCAGATCGATCTCTTTGCCCAGTTTCTGCGCCAGATCCCGGACCACTCGCTTGAATTTATTGAAGACATTGCCCACCGGCTGCATGCGGGTGGACATGATGGCTTCCTGCAGTTCCGAGGTCACCAGGTCCAGGCGCTGGGAGACGGTGTCGAAATCTTGCTGGTGGGAGGAGTGGACGATTTGCAAAAATTGATTGCGGGTCAACACCAGCTCACCGGCCAGAGTCATCAGGTTATCAAGGATTTTGACGTTGACCCGGAGGCTGCTATCGACATTTGCTTTTCCCTGCTCAGCGCCTTCGGTAACCACGGGTTTTTGGGCTGGGGCAGCCGAGGGCGACGGTGGCGGTGGTGTTTCTACCGCCGTCGCCGGGATTTGGCTTGGCTCGATGGTTGGAGGAACCGGGACAGGGGTGGCAGGGGCGGCTGGAGCGGGTGCCTCCTGCTCTTGAATCTCATGCGTCCGCTCCATGGGCAGGCCGGCAAAAGAGACGAGCATCTCCTTGTCCATCATGGTCGAGAAGAGGATATACATCGGCAGATGGTAAGCGGCGATTTCTGTGTCGAGGGTGCCGACCGAACTCTCGTCAACCAGGACGCCAAGCACCTGACCGATACCCCCGAGGGTATCCAAAATGGCGGTGGGGGTGAGGCCCTGGTGTTCGACATCGGTGATCAGGTCGTATTCGAGGACAAAGACCCAAAGCCCGCCCAAACGGCTGTTGGCGATATCGGCGCTATGCTCTGCCAGCAGTCCACTCCAGGGGATGACCCGCGCCGGAGTGTTTGCTTCCATTATTTTGGTCGGAGCAGGAGGTGGGGTGACTTGCGCCGGGGCCGGGGCAGGGGAGAGGATGGTGTTTAAGGCCGCCAGCGGGCCGGAAATATCAAGTTCAACGGCCCCTTTGGGCTGGTCCAGCAAACGGTTGACGAGGTCCGCCGCGGCAAGCAGGCTGCTGACGACCGGGGCGGTCGGGACAAGCTCTTTATTGCGAATCTTATTCAACAGGTCTTCGGCGGCATGGGCCAGAGTCTTGACGGCATTGAGCCCCAGAAAACCGGCCCCCCCTTTGATGGAGTGCATGGCGCGGAATACCTTGTTGACCAACTCTTGATCGATGTTAGCGCCAGCCTCTTCAATGGCCAGGAGGTCGTTTTCAATACCGTCCAGGTGCTCGTGGGACTCTTCCTTGAAGGCCTGTAATGTCTCGTCGTCATCAATAAATGCCATCTTGTTTTCCCTTGTGATATTCCCCTATACACCAAGAATGGCATCCAGGCGCAACATGATGCAGAGTTGCCGGATCTTCTCCCCTGCATTGGCGAAGGTGAGAAGCCCACCTTTTTTTTCTAGGCTGTGGCGGGCGGCCAACAGCAGGTAGATTCCGCTGGGGACGATTTCGTTGGCATTCTGCAGGTCGAGGACAAGGCTCGTTGAACCTGCGGCGATGGTCTGCCGGAGAGTCTCCCTGATCTCCTCGCACTGTTCGCCGGAGTCAAGCGGGCCGCAAGCGATGGTGTTGCTGTCTGGTTGGGCCTTGGGAGCAGGAAAGAGGATGTTGTTTAAGGACGACAGCGGGCCGGAGATATCAAGCTCAACAGCCCCTTTGGGCTGGTTCAGCAGACGGTTGACGAGGTCAGCCGCGTCAAGCAGGCTGCTGATGACTGGCGCGGTCGGGACAAGCTCTTTATTGCGAATCTTATTCAACAGGTCTTCGGCGGCATGGGCCAGAGTTTTGACGGCGTTGAGCCCCAGAAAACCGGCCCCCCCTTTGATGGAGTGCATGGCGCGGAAGACCTTGTTGACCAACTCAAGATCGATGTTAGCGCCAGCCTCTTCAATGGCCAGGAGGTCGCTTTCGATACCGTCCAGATGTTCGTGGGACTCTTCCTTGAAGGCCTGCAGTGTTTCGTCGTCGTCAATGAACGCCATGTCGTTCCTTTCCCCGCAGGTTCTCAGGAGTTCCTGATGGTGTCAAGGAACAGGGTGACGTCATGGCGCAGGGCATTGGCCTTCTGGCTGAGTTCCGAGGCGGCATCCAAGACGTGGGCGGCGGTCACC
>Ga0334722_10007873_pt1 | contig 10270 bp, 12 predicted proteins | sample C3_bottom_MG_FD_207210 | JGI IMG/M metagenome (GOLD analysis project Ga0334722, IMG submission 207210) | Sediment microbial communities from Yellowstone Lake, YNP, Wyoming, USA - C3_bottom | ecosystem: Environmental > Aquatic > Freshwater > Lake > Sediment | place: USA: Wyoming | collected... | reverse complement strand
TGGATATACATGATGCCGGTCACCCAAGGATTTGATTTCTGATCTTCTGGAATGTGATCCGTCGAAGCCTGGAAATTGTCAATCACTGGCAAGATTTGCAACACGATGTTCTGGGTCGAATAGCGGATCAAATCTTTCTGCGATTCCGCCTGACGCTTCTTGAAATTCTCGAAATCCGCCTGACATCTTTTCCAACCTTCCAGATTTTTTTGGCTTTCTATATACCCTTGGGCTTTTCCAATAAAATTCTTCAACCAATCCTTATGCTCCGCATCCTCAATTATATTTTTATAGCTCTCCCATTTATACTCAGTATGTTCATCGCTTATTTCAATCTCTCCACCCAACCACTTAACCAAGTATCCCAAATATATCTTTTCTTTGCCATCACTATTTAATATTTTATCTTCCGCAACTAGACCTAAAACTTCATAATCAATTCCTCCCACCTCTTCTGAAATTTCTCTTTCCAATGCTTCCTTAGCAGTTTCTCCAGGATTCAAAGTTCCACCTGCAATATCCCATGGACCATATTTTTTATAGAAATATCCATCCCTAGTTTTTAGCAATAAGTATTTATCCTCAATCGGGTCATAAATTATCGCTTTTTGCGAAATGCCAAACGAATAATTTTTTGGCTCACTTACAAATGTTTTGTTTTTGTCTGTCATAAATTTTATTAATTACAATTTACTAGTTACAAATTACCAATCGCTAAAAGTATTACAGCCGATGAACTTAAAAGCTTTCGAACATAATCAAGCAATGATTTGTTCTCGGCATATTTCATCCTCTTGGGTCCGATGATGGCCAAAACCCCTTTGTCGCCCGATTTGGTCGTGTAGGGCGAGACCACCATGGAACAATTGGAGATGCCCTTAATCGGATTGTCTTTGCCGATGAAAATCTTCGTCTCGCCTTCTTTGACATTCTTCAAAATGAAATCCACGTTTTCATCGATATAGTCCAACGCGTCCACCACTTTGCAGAATTCATCCATCTCCTGAAATTCCGGCTTTTCCAACAATTCACGAATTCCGAAATCGGCGAAATCCTTTTCCATCGTGCTGATGGCTAGATTGCCGCTCATGCCAGACAATAGTTTGGCAGTCGTTCGAGAGAGCCTGTGGTGTTGAGCCTTGAGTTTCAAAAGTTCCGCTTGCAATTTTTTCTGATCTGGCAAAGAAAGCTCTTGATCTCCCATAATCTCTTCAACGAAGTATTTGTATCCCTTGTCTGTCGGGATGCGCCCGGCGCTGATATGTGGCTGATGTAGAAATCCTTCTTCCTCCAATTTATTCATATCATTGCGAATCGTCGCCGGACTCATATCAAAACCATATTTTTCCACCAGGATTTTCGAGCCAACCGGAACCGCGGAATTGGTATATTCCTCAACTACAGCTGCTAGGATTTCTTGTTGCCTCTTATTCATAAGCACTACGAATTACGAATTTATACGAATGTGCGAATATACAAAATCCATTCACCACATATCCTATGTCTATATATTATAGTATCTTTTAGCACTCGTCAAGTGTGAGTGCTAATTATATATTTTAGGCCGTTTTTATCAGGTCTTACATAAAAAAAGCGACCGCTACGGAACAATGTCCCATAGCGGCCCGAGGATCGCAAATCTCCCAAGAAAAGCCATCACTCAAATATTCATACCCACTGTCGGTCTATGCCTGCAATGAAGCATAGGCGACTTTTTTCTGTGGATATATTAGCGCAAACTTAGTACCCACACTTTCAGGTTGTCTGTGCAAGGCCACAAAACGCTCGCAAAAACCACAACGATGACATTTCAATTCTTCTTTCGAATACAGATTCTCCAGACAATTGCCAAGTGTCACAGCAATTCCAGCAATAGCCAATTCATGCCCATGCTCGCAAAACAGACTGACGTCAACTGATTTATTCTGTATTTTTGGCAAAAACAATCTCCGCGCTCCTTTAGGCGTTTTGTCTTTAGGAGTCCCCTTTGAAACTTTGCCAGTCTTGCCGTCATTACTACCTTTCATTCCAATATTTGACATTTTTTTCCCTCACATTGAAGTGTTGAAAAATGCACCTTATCAGTGCGGCCACAAACCTATTACTGCAAAAACAATTGTTAATGTCCTGCTTTTATATATAAAATTTTTATAACTATTTTTTCTTGCCCCTATCTTTCTCTGGAATCGGGTCAAATCCACCGGGATTCCAAGGATGGCAACGCAATACTCTTTTTGATCCCATCCAAATGCCTTTGAAAATTCCAAATCTGTCCACTGCCTGATAAGTATATTCCGAGCAAGTCGGATGGAAACGGCAACCGGTCATATGTGAAAATCGACTGAAGATACCATGGTCCAAGGAAATAGTTTTTTGATAGATTCTAATGAGCCCTAATACGATTTTACGCATAGCCTGATTTTCATACAAATCAGCTCTTTTGTCAAACTATTTTTTCTGCTATAATGAAGTTGAAATAAAAATTATGAAACAAACAAAATCCAGCAAGTTCACGTGGTTCGATATCCGTGAGCCGAATGCTGATGATATCCTGAAAATACAAAAAAAATTTAATCTTCATCCCCTGGTCGTGGAGGAGTTTTCCACGCCAACTTTGCGTCCGAAAGCTGCTGAATATGACAATGCACTTTTCCTGACCATCCACGTGCCGCTTTTTGACACTAATTTGAAAAAGACTTATCCCGGCGAACTGGACATCGTCATTACAGAAGATGCATTGATAACCGCCCATGATGAGGACATTTGGCAATTGACTGATTTTTTTGATGAAATCAAGAATGACCGCAAGAAAAAAATGCTCTATATGGGCAGCTCTCCTGCAACTCTCTTGCGCTATATAATCGAGATGCTCTTGGAATCATGCTTTCCCAAGCTGGATCACATCTCCAGAAATCTTGACTACATTGAAACGGAAATTTTTGATGGCAATGAAAAAGAAATGGTTCTGGAAATTTCCATCGTCAAACGCGACATCTTGAATTTCCGCCGCACCTTGAAACCACAACGCTCAGTTTTGGAGTCATTGATCCAAAGAGACTACAAGCTAATTAGCCGCGAACTCCGACCCTATTTCCAAGATCTGATCGGCACCAACATCCGTGTCTGGAATTCTTTGGAAAGTGCCAAAGAAACCATCGAGTCATTGGAAGCCACCAACAATTCCCTCCTTTCCAACAAACTGGATATGACCATGAAAGTTTTGACCCTCTTTTCAGCTATCATTTTGCCATTAACCGTATATTCCAATATAATGTCAATGAGCGTGAATATCCCGCTCCACACCAGTCCTGGCGCTTTTTGGATCCATTCTGCTATAATGCTCCTAATTGCTATCTCTACTATTCTAATATTCAAATTTAAAAAATGGTTGTAGGATATTTTCGCGGACCGTCCGTCATCAGGCGGACAGTCCGCCGAGGCGGCGAACGGTCCGCGAACCATACAATCTAAAAATTAATATCATGCTACATCTCTACAACACCCTCACCAGAACCAGGGAAGAATTTGTCCCAATACATCCAGGTAAGATTGGTATGTATGTTTGCGGACCGACAGTCTATGATCATTGTCACCTTGGACATGGCCGCGGCTATGTTGCTATGGATATTATCCGCCGCTATCTGGAATATTCCGGCTATGAAGTACGCTATATTATGAATTATACTGATGTTGGCCATTTAACCAATAACAGTGAAGATGGTGAAGATAAAATTGAGAAAAAAGCCAAAATCGAAAAAATAGATCCAATTGAAATTGCAAATAAATACATCCAGTCTTGTGAAGAAGATTTCATCGCATTGAATATCAAGCCAGCTAACTTCAATCCACGTCCGACCAATTACATCGCCCAAATAATAAAATTCAACCAGGATTTGATTAAAAAGGACTATGCCTACGTAGCCAACGGATCGGTCTATTTTTCCGTGGAAAAATTTCCTGACTATGGCAAACTTTCCGGCCGTAATACCGAAGATATGCTAGCGGGTGCGCGAGTTGAAATAAATACAGAAAAAAAGAATCCGCTAGATTTCGCGCTATGGATTTCAGCACCCACCGAACACATCTTAAAATGGGAAAGTCCTTGGGGCATCGGCTATCCCGGCTGGCACATCGAGTGTTCCGTCATGTCCTGTGACTTACTTGGCCAAGACACTTTTGACATCCATGGCGGCGGCAATGAAAACATCTTCCCCCACAATGAAAACGAAGTAGCTCAAAGTGAAGCGCTGCTTGGGAAAAATATGGCCAACTTCTGGATGCTTTGGAGCATGGTCAACGTCGATGGCGTCAAGATGAGCAAATCGCTGGGAAATTTCACGACCATCAAAGATGCCTTGAAGGAATATGATGCCTCTATAATCAGACTTTGGATAGCCAGTTCTCATTATCGTAGCCCCATAAATTATAGCCAGGATTCATTATTACAAGCTAAAATAAATTTTACTAGAATCACAAATTTTGTCTCAACATTGAAAACTCTTTCCTCCAAAATCATAAGCACTCCTGCTATTTGGGACAATCAAAAATATATTAAAAAATTTGAAGCCGCCCTGGATGATGACCTTAACACGCCATTAGCTTTAAGTGTTCTATATGAATTAATCACTGAAGCAAACTCCTTGATAGCATCCGAACAACTTTCGGACGAAGGCGCAAAAAACATTTTATCATTACTGGAAAAAATGAATAAGGTTTTTGGTTTAATTTTCCCGGAAGAAGCCGAAATTCCTGCTGAAATCCTGCAACTAGCTGAAGAAAGAAAAACTGCTCGCAATAGCAAAGACTTCCAAAAATCCGACGAACTGCGCCAGGAGATTGACAAATTGGGCTACATAGTCGAAGATATCAAGGATAATAATTTTATAATTAAAAAGAAATAATCTATTTGTCATTCCCGTGCAAACGGGAATCTAGTCGTAAATCATTAAGTTTCTACACTAGATTCCCAATCAAGTTGGGAATGACAAACTAAAAAAATATGACAAACAATAGCCCTTGCGGATGCGGACACGATCATGAAGAAGAAAAAGACGCGCCAGTCGCCGGTGAACATGAATGCTGTGGCGGCGGATGCCACGGCGAAGAATCAACCGAACATGAATGTTGTGGTGGTGGCGGATGTGGACATGATCATATGCCGGCCATCTCTCCAGAAGACCTTGAAAAACTTAAAGCTGCCATCACTGAAGCCGGCTATAAGATTGAAGAAACTCCGGAAGGAGAAATTCGAATCATTGAAGGATAAGCTAAAAACTCAAAGTTCAAAATCCAAATTTCAAATCCCTGTCTGCCGACAGGCAGGAAGCTCAAAAAAATTTAAATCCAAAGGCTCCATACTTTTGGATTTTTATTTTTAAAACTACAACTGATCTCAGCGCTAATTTTTCTTTCAGAAAAACTCACCACGCCATTTTTCTTTTCCCAAAAGAAAAGTGGCAAAAAAGAAAAAGGCTGCACAACTACATACCAAGACAAATTTTCAACTTTTGAGCTAAAATTCCCGAAAAGGCTAAAAAAGATTGTTAGTAGGTAATTTTTTAACGCTCAAAAGTTTCAATTTGTACCTTGGTATTCCGCTAGTGCAGGAATAGTTTTTTTTAAGCGCTGAAAAAACAAATCCGCACCTTGGCGTTAGTGCGTTTCTAAATTCCAGCGCAGGAGCGTTAAGAAATTATCAGAGGGCTAGCCAGAAGGTATTCTTGATAATTTTAGCGAGTAAGCTGAGAATTTAGACAGCACAAGCCGGTGCCGGCGGTTTCTTTTTGCCACTTTCTTTGCCGCCAAAGAAAATGGCGAACAGTGAACTTTTTTTTGAAAAAAAAGTTAGCGCTGTAAACTATCACAAAGAAAGTTGTGTGCATTATAAAAGGCCAGCTAGGAGTTTCTCCCGACTGGCCTTTTTACTCTAAGAACATTACTATTTCAATCACCTTCATCGACCAGCTTATCCAATTTAGCCATTGCCGTCTTGAATCGCTGGACAATTTTTTCTTCGCTGTGATCTTTTTTGATCACGATTGAAATTTCCGGAAAAAATTCCAACACTCCGTCATGGCTCAGGCGATTTCCTTTGGCAGAAAAGTCATACCCCCCGTCTTTGAAATAGTTATCCACAAACTCAAAAAACTCCTCGAGTACGTGCATCATTCTTCCTGAAGATGATTTCTTCTTGATGGAAATCGCAATTTTATCAACGCCCCTTATTGTGGCGATAATACTTTCATCTGCTTCCATCACAGAAATCGTGTGTCCAAAATAAATCTTAGTTGATATCTTTCTCCTGATCAATTTCTCGATTGCCGATACCACCCACCTATTCTGGATTCCTTTAAGAGAATTTTTCTTTTTTTTCCCACCAAACAATGTTTCTTGAGGTGGCGCCACTGTTCCCGTCGGTCCATGACCATCTCGTGCCGCTTCTTTCTTGCCATTATCTGGAGACAACATTTTCATAAGAGCCTCCCTCAATCCACCATCCATATCACATTCATTGGATTTATTAGTCATATCAACATCACTCCTATCAATTTAAGTTTATTATTGCTTAAAATTTAAGCTCTTCATTTAAAATAACTACAGCGATTCAGTATATACTATATCATCTACATTGGCAAGACCTAAACATGCATATTGAAAGTTTTGATTGCAAAATAAAAAAGAAATGAGGGCACCAAGTGTTGACTTGATGCCCCCTTTGGCGCAGTTGCGCCGGGTACTACATGGGGTCTCTTTTAGAGAAAATATTCCGTTTTGGAATTTCCCCCTTGCTCGCAAGAGACCAGCTAGCGATCTGATTCCGCTCCGGTTTTTCATTGCTGAATGCTACCCTTGAATGAATCAGTAATTTTCAAGGACATTTCAACAACTGAGTGTTTGTGAATTTAATAAATATGCATGACGCCCATTTGCATGGTACGCGTTGCCCACAGCTCCACATCTAATCTTGTCACAAACACATTTAAACAAGACAATTTGCAGAAACCACCACTAGGCAACAATTTTTTCAAAAAACCATCGTAACTAACATATTATACACGCTTCGCAGGATTTGTCAATAGCCGATATTCTAACCCCTTGATTTTGCCTTGATTTAGCCCTATAATTAACTAATTATGATGATCAAGAATTTTTGGAAACAACTGAAAAATCCTATTCTAGCCCTCGCACCGATGGCTGGCATCACCGACAGCACTTTTAGGCAGGTTTGCCGGGAGAATGGGTGTGATGTGGCTTATAGCGAGATGGCCAGCGTCAGCGCCTTGTTTTTCAAGCCTGCGCGCACTCTGGAACTGCTCAAATTCGGCCCAGCCGAGCATCCCTATGTCGTCCAGCTGTTCGGCAAAGACCCAAAGCACTTCGCTAGGGCCACCCAAATTGTGAGCTCCGAGGTCAAGCCAGATGGCATCGACATCAATTTCGGCTGTCCGGCCAAGAAGGTTTTTGGCCATGGTTCCGGCTGTGCACTCATGCCCCAACCAGAATTAGCCAGGGAAATAATTTCCGCAGTTTGTGAAAATACCGATCTGCCAGTTTCTATCAAGATCCGCGCCGGCATCAAAGACCTGACTGCCATCCACTTCATCGAAAAAATCAAAGATTTGCCTTTCACGACCGTCATGGTTCATGGTCGTACTTATGAAGGCGGTTTTTCAGCCGTTCCGAATTTCGCAGTTGTCGAAGAAATTAAAAAAATCATTCCCGACAAAATCGTCCTGGCTAATGGCGGGATCAACACCCCCGAAGATGCCAAAAATATCCTAGAAAAATATCCAACCATTGATGGCCTCGGCATCGCCCGTGGCGCATGGGGACGACCATATTTGTTTGATGAAATAAAAAACCTTTTAGCCTCGCATAGAGACGAGGCATGCCTCGTCTCTACGGGCGAATATGATTTCACCCGCATCAAAAAAATCGCTATCCATCATGCTGAATTATTATGGCAAAAAAAAGGCGCCACTGGCATGTTCGAAATCCGCAAGCACCTAGCCTGGTATTTCAAAGGATTTCCCAACGCTTCTGAACTCCGCCAAAAACTCGTCCAAGCGCAAAGCGTGGAGGAAATTAAAAATATTTTACAATAAAAAAGGAGTGCAGAATTGGTTTATACCAAACTACACTCCAAATGAACAAAGCTAAATCATGCTTAGGGCGCCACAGTCTGAATCCAGTTTCCATTGGGGCCATCATCACTCTTGAATATCAAAGCCTCGTGCAAACCGATTTCATATCCTTCCGACTTTGGACACAACTCTTGGGCTATCTTTTGAAGAAGATCATTATGCCCAAAGGCAAACACGATATCCGATGGCGCGTTGACCATTGTCTTTATGACATCCGACGAACCAGACTCTTCTTCAAGCTCCGGCAAAATATCACAGCCTTTCGAATACAAGCCAAACGCCGCCAAAGCGATGTAGGCGGACTGCGCTACTTGCAAAACTGTCGATCGCAAAAATATCGCATTGTTAATATTACCCTCTTTGATAATGTTAAGCACTTGCAATGAGGTGCTCCAGACATATCTCCGATCATCTAGCGTCAGTTCGTCCTCATGCGAACTTATCTCATTCCTTCTATTCCCAAACAAAACAACTATTTTTGGCATTCTCCCTTCCTCCCCTATCTTGGTTGATTGATTTAGTCTTATCTAAGACTGTTTTTTATGGAACTATCCAACGCTAAGTCATGATTATAATATGCGCCACTCCGAAAGTCAATTCAAGCTAGAATTACCTAAAACATACAGTAGATATAAAAAATTACTTTTCTCTATATTTTTGGACATCAGGACAAAACACGAAACAAAAGAAATAGAAAATCTAGTACACTCTATACATAAATTTGTCACAAAACAAAACATAACTGATTCAAAAAAAATAATTGGAAAGAGCGCTTACATAAAAAAGGAGATTGACCAATCCTAGATATACTAAACTAGTACCTAAGAGACCTGCATTTTGAAAAAACCGCAATTTGGCGTAAGATACTGGTACAGTAATCTAAAAAAACTATGCCAAAAGGAATACGCAAACAGTACACACCCGAATTTAAGTTCAAATTAGTCCAGGAATCCCTCAAGCAGGACAATATGACCGAGGTTGCCAGAAAGCACGGAGTGAATTTCACACTCCTCGCTAAATGGAAAAGCTACTTTTTGGAGCATGGCAAACAAGTCTTTGAAACCAACAGTGGCAAAGACACGGAAGATCTAAAAAAGAAAATTGCCAAATTAGAACAGATAATCGGCAAAAAAGAAATTGAGCTAAACCTCATAAAAAATTTTTCAGATTTCTACGAATCCAAAAACACGACATAGTGGAGTTTGCCAGGGGCGAGGTAAAAAAGGGAACTTTTGGCATTAATCGAATTTGCCAATTGACTGGCATTAGCAAGGCTACCTATTACAATCACAAATGTCCCAGTGAGCAATTTGAAGGCAAATACGCCCATTTAAAAAAGAAGGTTGAAAAGATTATTCAAGGCAATCCAGCCTACGGAATCAGGCGGATAAAGCAGGCGTTGTTTGATAAATACAAAATCACAGCTGGGCGGGATAGTTTGGGGAAACTACTGATTGTCTGGGGGTTGTCCCTTAAAAGAAAGATTAAGAAAAAGCAAAGAAGCGTCATTCAGAAAATATTGATATCCCTCAGTGACAGAGTGAATCTGCTAATCAGAACCACGCTGACTGAGCCATTGCAAGCCATTACCAGTGATATTAGTGAAATAGTTTTCAATGGTGGCAAGGAAAAGTGCTATCTGTGCGTGCATAAAGACGCATTAGGGCAAATGGTCTATGGCCATGAGGTATCGGAGCATATGGAAACTAAGTTAGTCTTGAGTTCTCTCAAAACAACCATCAAATACTTGAAAAAGAAAAAAATCAAGTTAAAAAAAGACATCATTTTCCATTCCGATCAGGGCAGTCAGTTTACCAGTTATGAATATGTGGCCATGATTCTGTTGCTTGGAAAATTATCCTACTCCACGCCAGGCACGCCCACGGAAAATCCAGGACAAGAATCATTCTTTGGCCGATTCAAAGATGAGTGGCGGGAAGAAATTAAAGAGCTGAAAAGTTTTACTGAAGTTAAAAAATTTATTGAACAAAAAATTAAGTATTACAATTATCAAAGATTACACACTAGTATTAAAAACCAAACCCCGTATTTTTTTACAAAAAACTCTCTTAAATTCTGATATTAATAGTTTAGTAAAGTAAGGACTGGACAGTTTACTATGAAAT
>Ga0334722_10007872_pt1 | contig 10271 bp, 7 predicted proteins | sample C3_bottom_MG_FD_207210 | JGI IMG/M metagenome (GOLD analysis project Ga0334722, IMG submission 207210) | Sediment microbial communities from Yellowstone Lake, YNP, Wyoming, USA - C3_bottom | ecosystem: Environmental > Aquatic > Freshwater > Lake > Sediment | place: USA: Wyoming | collected... | reverse complement strand
CTTCCCGCCACACTCCGAGGGCCGGCGAAAAAAGGTTCATGAAAGCGTACAGGACCCAAAGGATGGCACATGCGACGATCAGATCCCGAAGCCAGGAAAGGCTGATGCGTTCCACCGACGAGTAGTTCTCCTTGACTCTGGCGGAATGGGCCAGGAGCAGGCGTAACGAGAGAACGAGGTATATGGAGATCTGGACCGTTAACGCTGCGGTGAGAGGATCGAAACCGGATGCAGGCGTTTGTCTCGCCGGGTCGTTCAGCCGGAGCCAGCCCCGGATTTTTTCGTCGGCGGTCAACCGGAAGAGGGGGACAAGAATGACGAAAAAGGCGGCGGCGGGCACGAAGTGAAGCGCCTGTTTCCAGGTTCTTTTCTCTCCCCATTTCGTAAGTTCTCGAATGTAGAAATAGACGACCGGCCCGTAGACTGGATTGGTGAGCCACTCCACCCCGATCAGGTGGGGGAAAAGGAGGTAGTAGCCCGTTCGATCCATGAAGCCGTCGATGAGGCTGGTAGTAAAAAGAAGGAGAAGGATGCAGAGGATCCGGTTTGCGGTGCGGTTCTCCGTCTTGGTCCGATAAAGAAGGAGCGCGAAGAAAATCCCTTGGGCGGCTCCAACGAGGAGCAGGACGGACGGGAAATCCATTGTTGGCGCGGTCATCAGGGGAGATTGTACGACAAATAGGGGCCGAACCGGTGCGACATGGACGATCCGGGAACAGATCTCAGGCTCGACCCGCCCCGGGCAGGATCGAATATTGGCATATTCAGGGAGCCATGACAGTTGCAGGCCCCGCGCCGGGTGGTCGGGAATCGCCAAACCGGGGAGATCGGGAGGATAAGGACGATCACCGCATGGGACCGCGCTTCAGCACCTCGAGGGGATAGAAGGTATCCCTCCATCGCACGCCTTTCCGGCGGAGGGTGATGACCGTCGAACGCCACAGCGAAAACAGGTAAATGAACGCGGCGCACGGGAGAACGGGAGCAAGGAGCCATCCGTTCCGGTAGAAGGAGGCGAAGTATCCGTAGGTCCCGTGCATCAGCAGAACGGCAAGAGCGTACCCGAAGAACCGGGCATCCCGGAAGGAGAGAACCCCGAGGTACGGGATCGTGTAATACAGGAAAAAGAGGGCGGTGATGAGGATCAGGAAGGGGAGCGAATACCCGATCGAGGCGAATCCGTTTTTCTCAAGCCCCCGGATGAATCCCCACACGCCCTCGTGCCAACGAAGACGCAGGTGGTCGGAGGCGATGAGGGCTTCCTGGCGGTACCCCGCCTGTTTGATCTTCTTCCCGAGCATGAGGTCGTCGACGATTTCGAGACGGAGCGCTTCGTGGCGGCCGATCGCCTCGTAGGTCGTTCGCCGCAGGAGGTTGAACGCGCCGATGCCGACATAGACGTCTTTGGATGTCGATCCGGCAGCCCATGCCTTCACCCCCAGGACGAAGAGTATCGCGAAGTAACTCTTGACGGCGTCCTCCCAGTATCCGCCGGAGACGAGGCCGGGCAGGAGGGCCAGGTGGTCCAGGCGGCGGCCGAGGAGATATCGGACGGCGAGCCGCAAGGTGTCTGGAGCGAAGACGATGTCCCCATCGGTGAAAAGGAGAAGCCTCCCGGTGGCCTGTTCCGCGCCCAGGTGCATCGCATGGCATTTCCCCAGCCATCCCTCGGGAAGGTCCTGGACGCGCAGGGTTCTTACCCGGGGCTCCCCTGCCGCCACGCGGTCGATTATGGCACCCGTTCCGTCCGTGGATCGATCGTCCACGGCGATCACCTCAAGGGTCGGGTAGTCCAGGTTCGCAAGCGATCTCAGGGCCTTTTCGACACGCCCCGCCTCGTTCCGCGCAGGGACCACCACCGAGACCTTCGGCCACTCCTGCGGTTCGGGCATCGTTGAAGCCCGGTCGACCAGCCTGCTCTCCCGCAGGAAGCGGACCACGCGAACCGTTGAGGCCGCCCAGATGGATGCGACGATCCACCCGGCCGCCAGGAGAATCCACCAGACCAATTCCGACCTCTGTCTATCCCGTGATAGGCATTCAGTGCCAGTGAATCGAATATGAATGAATTATCATTCATAAATTAACGGCATACTATGCGTCTGTCAAGGCGAAGAAAAAGGCAATCCACCGCTCCTTAATACAAACGTATCAGGTCCAGGAACGACATCGAAGAAGCGACGTGGAGATTTTGGACAACGAGCCCGAGGGCGATCTCGACCGTCGGTTCGCGGTAGGCGGCAACGGAGCCGCCGTGGTGTCCGTCCCCGGCCACATGGACGATCCGGAAGCAGACCTCCGGTATGCCCAGAATCCTGGGAAGATAGCCTAAATCTCCCTAAATCTACCGAATGTGTTATTTTGGTATGGCTGTATCTGTATGATAAACAAAATGATTCTAGCGTATTATAGGGTTGGAGCTGCTTGAGGGGGTGGTGGGGAAACCCGTGCGGATTCAAATCCCGCCTTCGGCCCCATGGCAATTCTCAAAGGGAATTTGGCCTCGTGCCAAGTTCCCTTTTTTCGTAAGAACGGCCCGACTGGCTAATTTATGGCTCGCGGGACCTGGTTAGGGCAGGGGATCGTGGTGACCCTCTCCTTCTGAGGCCCAAATTCTCCTCATAATCTGTCACCGATCTGTCACTTCCGGCGTTGCAGGATACACTCCATCATCCGGGAGGAACGCGGACTTCCACGGACGGCATAGCCCGGAGAAGGAGGTGGGCGATCCGAAGGCTCCGGAGAACGATGTGCCCGACCGGCGAATTGTCAAAGAGGAAACCAACGACACCCGACAATAGGAGGGACCTGTCATGCACGCCCGGGGCAAAAAAACGACAATGAGGAGATGGACGACAATTATTGTGACGTTGCTTTCCATGACGGTGGTCCTTGTACCACCGACCCAAGCGTCTGACGAGATTGCAGGCCGGATTGTCTCGCATACGCAAAAGGTCGAAATGATGGAAGTGGGTGACGTCCCGGGCCATTTCCTTGGAGTCAGCCAGTCTCACGGATTGACTTTTTACACCAAGGGGCCCGAAAACGGGGAAATCGCTGCCAGGATGAGCACCAGTATCTTTGATGTCGTGAAGGGGAAGGGGACCTTAACCGGGCATGAGCTGAAAACCTTTAAAGACGGGTCGACTTTGTTTGTCAAGTTTGCTGGCACTCAAACACCGATAGACGGAGGGAAAAAGACGGCATACGAAGGTACATGGAAAGTTGCCGGTGGAACGGGAAGGTATGCGGGAGTGAAAGGGGAAGGCACTTTTAAGGGAGAGCGAATTGGAGATTCTAAAACCGGTGCCGATTCCTACTTCGATTTCACCGGCACCGAATGGAGGTAGTGGCAACTCCTTAGCCACAAGTAGCGAGGACGCGGGGGTTCGAGTCCCTCCTTCGGCACCATCGAAATACTCAAAGGGAATCCGGATTGACGCCGGATTCCCTTTTTTCGTAAGATCGGCCCGACTGGCTCAAATCTGGCTCACGGATTTTAGGGAGATTGAAGATTCGGAACCCGAAAGATTAAAATAACCAGCATCCGAAGCTACGCGATCCACCGTATTTCTGTGATCCACAACTTGGGATACTAAGATGAAATGGTTGAAGCGATTGTTCGTTCCGAAGGTTGACACGCTGTTGGCAGAACATGCCAGTGATGCATTGCTCACGCAACTTGTAGAGGGAAGACCCCCCACGAGCGCGATGATCCCAGCAAGCAAGAAAATATGCGGGCGGGAAAGGGATACACAACAGGAACGGCGGTGACGGGCGATAGGAGGAGGCATCCATGAATCGATATAAGCGCAATCAACGAGTTCTATTGTTTGCACTGATATTTATCCTGGGGAAGACAGGCATCGTGCAGAGCGCCGATGTTGGTGGAAGGGATGATGAAGGCAATACCCCGTTGCATTATGCGGCTTACAAGGGTGATAAGACCGCGGTGGAGCAACTTATCGCTCAAGGAGCCGATGTCAACGCGAAAGCCAATAATGGCGATACCGCGCTGCACCTGGCGAGTTTCAAGGGACACGTTGCGGCAGCCGGGTTGCTGGTAGCCAAAGGTGCCGATGTAAATGTGCAGTCCGTCAATGGTGATGCACCGCTGCACAAGGCAGCTTGGGGGGGGTACGATGAGATAGCGGAAATATTGATCGCTCGCGGCGCCAAGGTTGATGTAAAGGAAAACGAGAGTGGCAGCACTCCTCTCCACAAGGCAAGTTTCAACGGTCAAACAAACGTATGCAAGTTGCTGATTGTCAAAGGAGCCGACCTCGAGGCGAGACGCAATAATGGCGTTACGCCATTGGGTGTAGCTGCTTATAAGGGGCACACCGCTGTGGCGAAACTGCTGCTTGCTGAAGGGTCCAATGTGAATGCGAAGGACGATGACGGCGCGACGCCTCTGCATTGGGCGGCGCAAGAGGGCCGCATGGAGATGGCGGAGCTGTTGATTGCCAAAGGCGCTGTCGTCAATGGGAAAGACAAGGAAGAAGACACGGCGTTGGACAGGGCGTTCGACAGGGGACATGCAAAAATGGTCGAACTGCTCAGGCGTCATGGAGCAAACGAACGTCCGCCTCTTGCATTCGACCAAGTCACAAAGACCATGGATCGACTCGTGATACGCGAGTTTCATAAGGAATGGCATGCTGCAGCCCTTGCAACCAAGTCAAAACTACGGATATTGGGCACGCAGACGGTGCCGACTGCTTCATCGATGATCATGGCGTGGAACCCGGGGGCTCAGCACACGATCGAAGGCAAAGTCGCAATTATCGTCGACGGGAAAAAGTATCTTTTCTCAGGTGACCCTGCAAACCCTCTCGCTTTTATCGTTGACAGGGAATCAGGCTATGTGTTTCAGAAGGGAAGAGGAATCGTTACTTACCCGGATGGCAAGAGAATCCAGCTGGAAAAATAGTCGTCAAGATGGAAGGCAAGGGGGAAACCGGGATGAAGTATAGATCCTGTCGATGGTGGATCGCGGCATGTGCTGTTTTGATTACCTTCGGATGTGCGACGGTCCAGGGCAAATGGAAAGAAGCGGAAACGGCGAATACCATCGATGCCTATAACAAATTCCTGAAAAGCTATCCGCCCGAAGAGTATGCGTCCAAGGCGCGTGAAAAGATCGAAACGCTGCGTTTCGAAGAAGCGAAACGAAAAAACCAAGTGATGGATTATGAGAAATTCCTCGCGGATTATCCCAAGAGCGAGCGTTTCCAGGAGGTGCAGGCGATACTGAATAAGAGGATGGCGGAAGTAAAAAGCTTGCGCATCAAGAAGATCCTGGTCAGGAAAGACAGCGTGGAGCCATTGGATAATTCATTGTCGGTGGCCGCGGAAAACGTACTGAAGCGGATGGGACTCGATTGCATCCTGCAGGACGGCGCGGATATCGATGGCGAACTGAGAATCGCCAAAACCCAGTTCGGCGTGGTGGGATTGTTCGCATTGGCGGGATCTCCCCATATGATTACGGGTTACACCGCGACGATGATCTTCCATCATCGCCAGGGGGGAGCTGTTTTTGAAAAACAGGTCGGAAGTCTTCTGCCGACAATCATGAGATTAACGGATCGTGGCGGAACCTTAGTCCGCGCCGATCCGCCCGACAAGGCGAAGGAATCCGCAATGATGAAGAATGCCCGCGAAAGGTTGCCGGTCACATTCGGAGCGGAGATCGCCAGGCATTTTGAAACTTATTTCGGCAACGGCATGGGATATCTGCTGGAGGCTCTCAAGAGCGGGGACCCGCTCCTTCAGAAAGAGGCGGCAGATTCCTTGGGCAAGCTTGGGGATCGTCGCGCGATCGGGCCGCTGCTCGAAGCACTCGCAAGCGGAAGCAAGGAGGTTCAAGCGGATTGCGCAAGTGCATTGCAGAAGATCACCGGCCAGAAATTCGGTGGGGATTTGTCGAAGTGGCAGGAATGGTGGCGGCAAAACAAGTAGCGGTTCCCGGCTCACCTGAGTTGAAGGTTGGGGCCAAAAATCTCGCCAAGGGAGCATCAACGATGAAAAAGCTGGTATTGGGAGCAGTGCTCGCCCTTCTGTTGGTTCAGCCCGTCGCCGGTTTCTGCGGCAGCGACCTGGACGTCTTCATCTCCAACCTGAACGTCCAGGCGCAGGCGGACCTGCCGGGGTTCAAGGCCAGGCTGTCGGCGACGTTCGGACTCGCTGGGCCCCAAGTGGAAGCCGTCATTTCCAGCGTCCAGACGCCGGCAGACGCCTACATGGTGCTGAAGGTGGGGCAGGTGGCCAGGCAGCCCCAGGAGGTCGTGCTCAAGGAGTACCGGGCCAACAAGGGCAGAGGCTGGGGCATCATCGCCAAGAACCTGGGGATCAAGCCCGGCTCGCGGGAGTTCCACGAGCTCAAGAAGGGGTTCGACGACGGCGATTCCGGGAAGGGAAAAGGGAAGGGACAGGGCAAAGGGAAAGGCAATCGCTAAACCAAGGGATCCGGCGAATGGTCTGTCCGCCTGTTCACGGGAACATGCAGAGGCGCATTTATGGTGGGGAAACCCGTGGGGGTTCGAGTCCCCCCTTCGGCGCCATCCCAATAACTAAAGGGAATTTGGCCTCGTGCCAGGTTCCCTTGGTGTTGAAGATTCCATCGGTTTCTTGCGAGATATACAAATGGGGGGCACTGTTGGCCCATTTTCGCTCGTATTCCCCCAGGAAGACCAAGATGGGACGGCAAACATTGAATGAGGAATTCCGATTGGGAATCCAATGTATTGATGACGAATACGTGGTCTCTCTGAATTTCCTGAACTCGATTGGAAGATGCCGTTCTGCAAAGAATGAAAATTCTTTACATGACTCTCTGTGATAACCTCTGTGCAGGTGTGAGCCAGTCGAATTGTGAGAAACCGAGCTGACCCGGATGATTCCGGTTTATATTCGCTAGGCATCTGGGGGTACGAATATGAAACACCAGCTCGCGGATCTCCTGGATATTCCCCTTGGACAGTCTCTACATCGCGTCAAAAATCCCCTCGGCCATCATCGACATTGACGGGAAAATCCACACCGGCTCCGGCTGGCAGGACATCTGTACGAAGTTCCATCGCGTCCACCCCGAGGCCCAGAAGCGCTGCATCGAGAGCGATCTCTACATCAGCCGGCATATCTACGAGGCCAACCCCTCGATTACCTATAAATGTCCCCACGGGCTGGTGGATTCGGCGACCCCGATCATCATCGAGGGCGAACACCTCGGGAACGTGTTCACGGGCCAGCTGTTCCTCGAGGAGCCGGATCTGCATTACTTCCGGTCCCAGGCACGGGCCTACGGATTCGACGAAGGAAAATACATCGGTGCGGTGAAAAAGGTCCCGATCATCTCGGAGCAGGCATTGCAAGAGAATCTGGCCTGCATCGCACACCTTACTGGAATGCTGGCAGAGATGGGACTGAAGCGTACGAGGGAAAAGGAGGCCGAGCGGCGGCTGAGGGAGAGCGAGGAGCGCTACCGGGCCTTGTTTAGCCGAGCCGGTGACGGGATCTTCATCATGTCCCCCGACGGAAAGCTCATGGATATCAATGAATCGTTCGCCCGGATGCACGGTTACAGCATGGGGGAACTGCTGCAGATGAACATAAGAGATTTGGATACGCCCGAAACTTCCCAAAGGTTTCCCGAGCGGGTTGCCCGACTCATGGCGGGGGAAACTCTGACCCTCGAGGTGGAACACTATCACAAGGATGGCCATATATTTCCGCTGGAGGTGGCGGCCAGCCTGATCTCTTTCGGCGGGGAATCCTACATCCAAAGTTTTCACCGCGACATTACCAAGCGCAAGCGGGGGGAGGAGGCGCTGCGGGAGAGCGAGCGGCGATATCGCGGCTTGTTCGATCATATGCAGGAAGGATTCGCGTACTGCGAGATGATCTTCGAGAACAGCGACCCGATCGATTTTATTTATATCTCGGTCAACGAGGCATTCGAGACTCTGACGGGTTTGAAGAGTGTTGAGGGCAAGAGGGTCAGCGAGGTCATCCCGGGCATCCGCATATCCGATCCCGGATTGTTCGAAATCTACGGTCGCGTGGCCGCCACCGGCAACCCGGAGAAGTTCGAGATTTTCGTCGAAGCTCTGCAGCAGTGGTTCTCCATCTCCGTCTACTCCCCGGAACAGGGGTATTTCGTCGCCGTGTTCGACGTCATCACCGATCGCAAGCGGTCGGAAGAGATCGCTCGAAGAGAGACATCCTTACGGAATGTCCTCCTGGACAATCTTCCGTGCATTGCCTTGGTCCTGAAAAAGCAGACCCGCGAGATCGTCGCATGCAACGAGCTTGCAAAGAAATACGGCGCTGTCGTCGGCACGGTCTGTCATGACGTGCTCGCGGTTCCCGGCACCCCCTGCCCCTTCTGCCGGGCTCCCGAGCTCTGGGAGACAAGCGAAAGCAAGCAGATCGAAGTCGAATACATGGGCAGGTTCTGGCATGGGATCTGGGTCCCGTTCTCCGAGGACCTTTACGTGCATTACATCTTCGAGATCACCGACCGCAAGCGTGCCGAAGCCGAGAAGGGAAAGCTTCAGGTCCAGCTCCAGCAGGCGATGAAGATGGAGGCGGTGGGGCGCCTGGCGGGAGGCGTGGCGCACGACTTCAACAACCTTCTGACGGCCATCATCGGCAATGTTTCCTTGGCACAGGGGAAACTCTCTCTGTCTGATCCGGTTGCGGGCGTCCTCATGGAAGCGAACAAGGCCGCCGATCGGGCGGCCTCTTTGATCCAACAGCTGCTCGCGTTCTCCCGCAAGCAGATCATCGAGCCGAAGGTCCTGAACCTCAACGACCTGATCGCGGACCTGAACGCGATGCTGGTCCGCCTGATCCAGGAGGATATCAAGATACAGATCCTCCCGGGAAAGGACCTTGGAGTGGTCAAGGTCGACGCGGGCCAGTTCCAACAGATCCTCGTCAACCTGGTGGTGAACGCCCGGGATGCGATGCCGGGCGGCGGGAAGATCGTCATCGAGACCTCGAATGTGGACCTGGACGACGGCTACTGCGCCGGCCGACCCTACGTCAAGCCGGGAAGGTTCGTCATGATGGCCGTGAGCGACACGGGACACGGGATGAGCGAGGAGGTCAAGTCGCATATTTTTGAACCATTCTTCACCACGAAGACCAAGGGGAGCGGGACCGGGCTCGGCCTGGCTACGACCTACGGTGCGGTGAAACAGGCGGGTGGCTCCATCGAGGTGTATTCGGAGGTCGGGATCGGGACGATCTTCAATATCTACCTGCCGCGGGTTGAAGGAGAAGCCTCGAAGTTGGTGAGAGACGACCTACCACAAAAACTACTGGGCGGCACCGAGACGGTGTTGCTCGTGGAGGACGACGACATCGTACGAGATATGTGCGTCAGGATTCTCGAGGAGTTGGGATACAGTGTGTTGCGAGCCTCCAATGGCAAGGAGGCGATTGCTTTATCCAAGGGACACGGGGGGCGAATCGACCTGCTCATGACGGATGTGGTGATGCCGGGGATGAACGGAGGCGAACTGGCGACACAGTTGATCCTGCACCATCCCGAGATGAGGGTGCTCTTCACATCGGGTTACACGGAGAACGCAATCGTGCACCACGGGGTATTGGACGATGCGGTATCCTTCCTCGGCAAACCGTATTCTCTTTCGGCTCTGGCGAAGAAGATCCGAGAGGTACTCGATAAGGCGTGACAGACATGCGCTACGGCTCGGGTTTCGTTCGCCCCTGCTGAAGAGTTCGGGATCGGGTCCGCGCTGAGTCACTACACCTACAGATCCAACTGTTAGCCTGATTTTAAATATGGAGGTGTAAATTGGAATTCAAGAAACCCATTGAGATGAAAGATTCTTTAAAAGAAGGAGACCATGTTTGTATCCGTTGTCAAATAAGGGACATAGGTCTTAAATTGTATGAACGTGGGGGTAAGGATTTGATGGTTATGACAGGATATTATGCTGCTTTTTATATAGGATCAACAAGGGAGATCGATCATGCTTGGAGCGGAATAGGAGGATGGCAATCCTAATAAGGGCAACATGACAGCTGCAATCCGGAAAGTAACCATCAAAATACATTTCAAGGGGACGTTTGGACCTCATGAGATCTTGCGTGTGGGCAAGGACTCTTACCACCTTATGCCGTGCACCGATTATGAAAATGGATAAGAGGTTCTTTAAAGAAATGGGCGGGAATTTGTATTTGGGAAGGGGTGAATGACTTTGTGGCCTTTTGAAAAGAAATTGAAATATTTTGAG
>Ga0334722_10007871_pt1 | contig 10271 bp, 1 predicted proteins | sample C3_bottom_MG_FD_207210 | JGI IMG/M metagenome (GOLD analysis project Ga0334722, IMG submission 207210) | Sediment microbial communities from Yellowstone Lake, YNP, Wyoming, USA - C3_bottom | ecosystem: Environmental > Aquatic > Freshwater > Lake > Sediment | place: USA: Wyoming | collected... | reverse complement strand
TATCCAGAACCCCCATCAGTTATTAATATAGAAGTTACAGTCCCACCAGATGAAACTACAGAAGTAGCTTTAGCTTGATTTAATTCAATATCTTTTGTAACTTCAACTTGAAGTTGTGATTCTGGAATTCCATCAACATCAAATAAATCAATATTTTCAACATATAATGTAGAAGATGTAGATCCTATACCTACAATAAGACTAGATTTTGGCTTTATTAATGGATTATAAAGTTCTCTTACTTTATATATTTTTTTATTTGCGACTATAGAATCTCTAGTTTGTTTAGTCCAATCTATTTTTCTATAAGCGTTATTGGATCCATTAATTCCAAGTCCATTGTATGTTGATGTTCTAATTCTATTTTTTCCATCTATTCTATAAACTCCTCTTGGTTCTTGATCTACCTCCTCTCCACCTCTTCCTTTTATTTTTAAAGTATCTCCTGGTTTTATCGTTTCTAAAATATCTCTAGTAACACTATCTTCATCTGAAGCTGTATAAATGTAAACTTCTAATAATTGTCCTGATGGAATTGGTTCAGAAAATCTAATAAAACTGTTTATAATAGTATAATCAGCTGATGGTTTTTGAATTATACCATTAACTAAAACTAACATATTATTTACAATATTAAATCTTGAATCGGATTTATTTGGTTCGAGATTTATTGGAGTTGTTGTTGTATAATCATTTATTGTAAAAACTCTTCTCACATTGTTTGGAATTTCTTTGATTGAAGTTTTTTTAATTTGTCCAAAAGTCCAAAAAGAAACAGAATCTGAATAAGTATCTGCAACTGTTAAGTTAAATTTGACATTGCCTGATAAAGTTCCAATTCCACTTATTGTCAAAACGTCCCCAGAAGAATATCCATATCCAATATCATTCATATTAACTGAAGTAATTGAACCACCAGATCCAACAGTTAGACTAACAGTGGCTCCTTGTCCATTATTTGATCCACTAACATAAGTTAAAGGTAGATTTGTATACCCATATGGAGGTTGTACTGAAACTATTGGAATAGAAGTATTTGTATATCCAGTTCCAGGATTTGTAATAGTGAATCCCGTAACAAAACCAACAGAAGCTCCAGTTCCAACAAGAGCAATTATAGAAACTCCAGTTCCAACAGTTGATGCTATACTTACAGTTGGAGCCGAAAGATATCCACCACCGTTGCCAGTTAAAGTAACATTACTAATTGTTCCAGCTGCACTAACCGTAACTGTAGCTGCAGCTGCAACTTGCGCTTGATATTTTGAACCTCCAGAAAAATTAAAATTTAATATTTTTCCAGAATTTGGTAAATCAAATTGAGTATTTCCTGAAAATGTAATTGTAGATAATCCACTAGTGGATGTGATATCATAATCAATTATAGGTTTTTGAAATATCCCATTTAATGATAGAATTCCATACTGATTTCCAGTTATAGTTGATGTAGTTAATCCATAATTTGCATAATTATATTTTAAATTGAAAGTTTTTGCAACACCAACAAATTGAGATGATAAATCATCAAATACTACATTTTTATCATAATTATTTTTATAAAAAATTCTTCCAGAAAAAGTTGAATTTTGTAATGGTGGAGATTCAAAATATATTTTATCTTTTACAATATTATATTTTCCAGAATACAAATGAACTGTACTCCCATTTGTATGAGCTGCAGATACAGTTCCCATAGACCCTCTTTCTACAGTGACTGAAGTTGTTCCAGTACTTATAGAGTTGACTTTCATTATTTCATCATCAATATAAAGAAAATCTGATATCTTTATAGTAGATATCCCAGAAAGTGGAACAATAGTTGTAGAAATTCCTAAAGAAGTTGTATTTAACCCAACAGTAACTCCTTTTCTATAAAGTGGAGATTGGATTAAATTATCAATCAGTATTAATGATCTTGTATTTGTATTTGTTGAATAAAAATTATGAGTTGTTCCAGAACCAACTGAACTAAATGTTAACCCAATTCCAGAATATGCATTTTTTTCTGTAGAAGCTATATTTAAATAATTGTTAGAGATTTTAATAACATAAACACTAGATGGTAATATAGTAGTAGTTCCAACCCCTGGAATTGTGACAGAATCAATTTGAATTGGGGATCCTTCATAATCATAAATTAATTTTTCTCCAGTAGAAAAATCATGATTTATTTTTTTAAAAACCAAAGTTTCTGATGGAAGTGATTTGATACTAATATCTGTAAAAGTTTTTCTTAATACAGAATTTGAATTATAATTAAAATTAAATGATGATATTCCAGATATTGAATCTCCAGATCCTATACTACTAATTCCACTAAATTGTGAAGATATATTGTCAATGGGAAGAACTAAATTTGTTTTGAATTGAATAAAATCGGTAAGATCTCTTCCTTGAAAATCTATAGAAATGCTTTCTTTTTTGGAATTTAAATTTTCAGTAACTAATTCAAAATTAGGCCTAGTATAAAAACTATACTCGCTAAGTAATTTGATATTAATAGTTGGATCAATATCAGCTACTCTTGGTTTTAATTTTGAAGTTCCTATTCCTAAATTAGTCATTCTTTATACCTGTGGTTCCGATACAACAATTATGCTTCCGAAAGATTTAAATCCAGATGTGTGATTTAATGAATCTACTATTGGTTTCCATTCTGTTGGAGATATGGAAGTTTTAATGTCATATGACATCTTTTGATAATATACATTATCAGAAAGTTTTTGGTTAGAAACACTGAGTTTTCCATAATCTTTTTCCCAACCTATACTATTTACATAGGAAAAATCTATGACAGATTCTGCACTTGATGTGTTTATAAAATCTATAATTCCATTTTGTAATGAAGTTTGTCCAAATACACTATTTCCAATTCCTATTTCAAATGAAGAAAATTGATTAGAATATCTAATTTTTAATACTTTACCATTCCAACCATTATCTGATGTCGATTTAAAAGATTCACTTGTTCCATCAGATTTTGTAATAATAATAGTTTCATCATTCACAAAGTCTCCTTGAACAAATCTAGGTTTAAATTTAGCAAGATTTTCTTCAAGAATCATAAAACCATTAGAAGTATCTACATTTACACTCCCTGGATTGCCAGTAGTTATTGTATAATCTACTGTTTTTGCTGAACTATTAATACCAACGATTTCAAAAGTTTTGTATGCATTTGAATCTGAGTTATATGATGTAGTTGTAGAAACTCCACTATAAGATTCCAAACCTTCAACAAAAATTTTGGTTCCAGTTCCTATACTAGATATTTGTTCTGAAGATAAATTTTGATCTAAAATTAAAGTTGCAATATTAGTTGAATCATTAAATGATGCACTTTCAATAATATATCCATTTCCATTATTTGTAGGAATAATTGAAATATTTTTATTCAAATCATTCCTATTTTGAATTATATTCACTCTACTTACAGATTGAGATGAAAGTAAAGATTCAAATGATAATCCAGAAATTAAATTTCCATTTTCATCTATTGCAACTGGAATTGGGGCATCTACATATCCCTTTCCTGCACTAGAAATTCCAACTGAAGAAAGTTTATAATTGTCTTTGATTTTCAAAGTAATTGGAAAATCTAAAATCGGTTTGACTGTGTAATCTGAAGGTATTTCATAAGTTGAATTATAAACTTCATATTTGTTTATGGAACCTATTTTTTTAGAATTAATTGATAGTTGAGCACCTGTGCCATATTTTGTTCTAATCGAGTCTATTGTTGGTAAGGTTACATAACCAATTCCACCAAAAGAAACATCAATATTATCAATTGGGCCTAAAGCAGTTTTTGAAGTTGTCGTATATCTAAGTGTCGAAGTATTTGATGATGTGTATGATGAAGTTTCAAAATCATTTTCTGGTAATATTGAAATTTTAAAATTATTAGTACCAAAATCAGCATCAAAAGCAGTTCCAGTCAAATTAAAATTTGATTTTTTCAATACAATTTTTGAATAATTTGAAACTTCTGTATCTGGATAAAAATCTATTTTATTATTATTAGTTGTTTTAGATATATCTCTCAATCTAATTGAGTAATATAGAGTTTTTGGAATATCTTGCGATGTGTCAATACTCGCATATGCTCCTGAAGTTCCTGGTGTTCCAGAATAAACTGTTTCAAATTGAGACGAAGTAAAATATGTTCCTGTTCCTACAAATTCATTTTCAAAGTTTTTATCATAATAGAATTTAAACTCAAAATCCGATAGAGAAGAATCTGATAGATTGAATTTCAATACATTTCCTTGAACTATATCTATTTTTGGATTGATGTATGATATAGTATGAATACCAACTCCACAAGTAGAAAATCCAATAAAATTATAAGAATCTTTTGCATCATACAAATTATCAGATAATCTTATTTGATTATCATTTACTTTAATTACATAATATTCATTGTTATTTGCAAGTGGTAATGCTGGATTATTTGATTGATAAATTATTTTACTTCCATTTTGTAATCCATGATTAAGAATTTTTAAAGAAGATCCACTTGAACCAGTTGTAATTCCAGAAGATGATATTTCAGAATATCCAACTACCAATTCTCTATTTTTTGAATTATATTTAACATTTTTTGTTATTGTTATCTTTGGAATAACATTTAATGTTATTTGATCTCCTTCTGATAAACCATGAGTTTCTCCTACAGAAACAATTGCATAACTTCTTTGAACATCTCCAATTAAACTTTCACCATAATTTGTTGTAAATTTGTGATTAGTTCCAGATCCAATATTAATAAAATATAATCCAGCATTATCAGATCCAAGTCCAACTCTATCAGTGCTTAATCCAATATGATCTTTTCCTTTATTAATTACAAATACAGTTGTTCCCAATCCAACGGGATTTGAAAGATTTGAAGACTTAGATATTGTCAATGCAGTGCCTAGATTTGGATCATAAAGAAGTTGATCGCCAGTTACTAATCCATGATTTGGTAAATAAATTCTTTGCTCCTTAACATATCTTCTTCTTTCATTTGAGGTACTTCCACCAATACCAATAGTATAAGTTGTCCAAGTTCCAGTAGTTCCTAATCCAACAGAAGATTCTGGATTGAAAAATAAAGATCTTTTATTAACTACAGTTTTATTAAATCTAATTCTTGGCAAATCAAAATCAAATTTAGTTGTTTTTAATTCTAAAATATCACCAGTCGTAAAAGCAATACCTGAAGAAGATGGTGAATTTGGATTAAGTGGATTATATCCTCTCAAAACTCTCAATCGATCATTAACATCATCAACATTCAGAACTAACATTTTTTCTGATTTAATTCCAACTACATCATTCGTATTAAATTTTTTAACCAAATTTCCTACGGATAATTCAATAAAAGTCGTTAATCCACTAGTAGCTCCAGAATAACTTGGAATATTAGTAACTATACCCGAAGTTACTACTGGAACCGAAATTTGATGCAATCCTAAAACTTCTTTAAAATATGCAGAATCTGTAGTATCATTTTCTGCATTTTCATCATCAGATCTAATGGATGTAATTTTAATTACATCTCCAGTTGATAAGTTATGGGGAATAGAAGTTATTCCAGTTACAGAAGTGCCTTGATAATCAAATTTTACATTATAAAAAAATGTATCAATTCCAACAACTGAAGTTACAGATTTTCCAATAATTGAAGAAATATATGATTCACAACCACTACCTCCAGTATTGTCTTCATTCAATTTAATATATTCATCAACTTTATAATTTGTTCCTGGATCAATTATATTAATTAAATCTATTTTATTTCCTGAAGTTGCAATACTTTTAATATTAAAAATATCTATTTTTGGGGAAGTACTTAAATCCAAAAATTCATAAGAATTTGTATTATATGGTGTTAAATTTTTATATAAATTTGTATCTTTTGATTCCAATAAGTTTTTATTCCAACTGTTTATAAAATTGGAAGTTATAACTTCATTTCTAAATGTATTACCTATTACATATGGATAAACTGGTTCTCTGCTATTTGAAAATCCTTCATACCCATTATTACTTGTTATTGGACAAAAGTATGCGTATGTCCCTTTTGGGAATTCTGGAGTAATACAAAATCTACCATTATGTTCATCTAAATCTCCAGTATTTACAAATTCATAATCATCATTAAAAAATCCTAATGGAAATAATGATGTGGATGGTCTATTTGTTTTTGATACTGTTAATTTGGAATATCCTGGTATTATTCTTTTTATTGTAGAAGTATTATTTGGAGAAGAATATCCGTAAGGGCCATAAATTGGATTTCCATCATAAGCCCAACCTACAATTGGAGAATGGACTCTATTTTCAGATGAATATTCAGAATATCCATTATTTAATTTTATGATATTATCATTCAATTTTAATCTCAACTCTCTAGGTAAAATATAATTTACATATCGATTTCCATAATTTTCATTAGAAGATTCTAAAATAACTCCATCATCAGAAGAAGTCATTTCTTTTTTATGAAGTTCAAAAGAATTTACATTCCAATATTTTATATTTGATTTAAATGATGATGATATACTTCCAGCAAATCCCACAGGAACTATCTTTATTTTCGTATCATTTTGAGAATATCCTGTTCCCTGATCAAGTATTGTTATTGAAGTAATAGTTCCATTTACTACAGTTGGTTCTAATAAAGCTCCAGTACCAATTCCAGATACTACTAAATTTGGAATTCCGACATAATTATAACCACCTTTTTTAATTATATAATCAATTATCTTACCATTAGAATCTACCACTGGATTTATTTTAGCTCCAGATCCAGAATCTAAAGAAATTTTTGGTTGTCTTTCATAATTAAATATGCTTTCTGATCCATAGGAACTTCCTCCCTTATGAATAAATACGCTTTCAATTTCACCCAAACATTTTACTTTTTGATATAATGATGTATATCCAGCAGCTGTCAACCCATCAACTTTAACCATAATATTTGGATATTTGAAGATGTGAGTCCCAACACCAATATTTGATAATTTTATGTATTTTTGTTGTTCTAAAAATTGTCTGGTATTTATTAATTCAGTACTTGTTACAATTCCAACTCCATCTACAAATGAAGTTGTTGCAACAGAAACATTAGATTCTGTCAATCTAAATTTATCATCATTTATTTTTAAAACATAGTATTGTGATGTTGAAGATATTCCACTTATAGATGTTGATGAACCAATTTGACAATATTCGATTATATCTCCAGTTTTAAAATTGTGATCTTTAGTGAAGATATAATTATCATATGTATTGATTCCAGATCTGATTGTAGATAATTCTAGATAATTTTCTGGGGGATAACTTTGACTATCAACATATATTTTTTTATTCCTATAATTTGATCCTTGATTGACAACTCGAATATCTCCAATTATTGATATTGGTTCATTCAATGTTAATATTTGATTTCCAGTTCCATTAGAAATAAAATCTACAGTATTGATTCCTGATATGGAATTATCATTTGAGTAAAAAAGTTGAATTGATCTTTCACTTACAACTCCAACATAATAATTATTAATTTCATCCAAAGTTGTTGAAATTCCAACAGTAGTAGTTCCAACACCAACCATTCTTAAAACTCCAGGTGAAGTTTGAGAATTGGATGAATAAATTACACTATCACCAGTAATTAAATTGTGGTTATTAGAAAAAGTAATGAAATCTGTAGTAGTATCAATACCCGAAGACGTAGCAGAAAAATCTATACTATATTCTTGATTATATGTGGTTGTTTTTGCATCAACTATTGCACTAGATCCATTACCACCAATAACAGATGCCTGTGGATCTTCTAAAAATCTAAATCCTTTATCAGTAACAAAAACATCTAAAATTGAACCAGATAAATTTGGATAAGCTTCAACTCCAAATCCAGTATCATCAGTTACAACTAAATTTGGAGGATTGGTGACATTAAATTTATTTAATGAGTTTGTAACTTTTATTTTTTCTATAGATCCATAATAAACATTATATTCCGATTTTGAATCTAAAATTTCAACTCCATTTACAAATAATCCAATACTTCCATTTACTCCAGGTGTTTTATCTTTTGTAATTACCGTTTTTGGTTTAATTGGAAATTTCTTTAGAAGATTTTGTGTAGTTAATGATTTGTTGTAAATTGAATATGGAGTAAGTTTGTGGTATTGACTTGTAGTAGAACTATAGCTTATTTCAATAATTGAATTTTTATAGATACTGGATTTATTATAAGAGAGTGCAATAGTATTATTATCTATTTTTTTAATAAAATATTTTTTTTCACTTTCCAAATTATCAATTGATATGGGAATATTTGCACCTACACCCAAAGAAGTTGTTGTATAATATACTAATTGCCCATCAAAATAGTTATGATCTGAAATCGTAATATAATGATTTACTGTATCTATTTGACTGTTAGTAAATTCTATCGAATTATCTTTAACTTGAATTTCATTATCTGGTAAAGATGATGAAGATACATATACATTTTCTGAGTCAGTATATGTATTTTGTACATTAACTGAATAATTACTTAAATCTGAATATAGTTGACTATTTCCTCTATTTATTTTTTTGCGGATAAAAATATAATCTATAGATGTTCCGGCAACTTGTGTTTTATCTGCATTTACAATAACACTATTTTGAAGTAAAGTAGATACAGTACCTTCAACTAAAAGTTTTTCATCCGATCCTGGATAACTAATTACAATTACAACGACATCATTTTTATATAAATTTATATAATTATCCAAAACAAAAGTAATTTCATTTGAAGACGATGAAATTGAATATGATTGAACTTGATATTTATTGGAAATATTATAGATCCACTTAGTAAATATTGGATCTACTGAATTTATATACCCAAAAGATTTGATATTTACCTTATCATCGACACTTAAATATCTTGTATTTTGATTTTTAATTTTGGATAAAATATTAGATGCTGCAAAATATTTTGTCTGATCTTCAATTGTTCCATATAGAAGATTATTTTCATAGATATTGTCTCCATAATTCAATAATGTTCCAATAGAATCCGTAGATCCAATTCCTACACAATTTAAAAATTCTGTTGATGTCTTTGATTTATATGTTAAATAATCTATTCCAGAAGATGTTTTAATCACTAATTGCCCAGATTCTGGAAATCCAACTGTAGAATCTACAAATAATGAAGTTGATCCAACTGGAGCTTCTACTGTAAGTTTTGTAACCGCAGTATTTGCAAATTTACCAGATAAAGTTTCTAAATCAAATCCAATTTTACTATAAAATTTTCCATTTATTTGTCTCGGAATATCACTAAAATAATAAACTATTCCTTGAGCTGCTCCAGAATTAGATGTGGAATCCTGTCTTAAAGTTATTCCCTTACTTATTTTGCGAATATCTCCAGTCAAATCTTCAACAACCAAGAATCTATTTTCTACCCATTGTCCATCAGAAGGAGTAAAAAGTTGAGTTGATGGTTTTGTAACTGAAATATCTACACCAAAAAGAATATCAAAAAGAATTTTAAAAGATTTATCGGTTCCTTTAGATTTATAAAAATCTTTTGCATATTGAGTGAGATTTACAGTGTCAATCTCCGAATTGACATCTAATTTTTCAAATCCTGGAGTATATTGATATTTGAAATCTTCAAAGAATTTTCTTAAAAATAAATTACTTAAATTTTCTACAGTTGCGCCTTGAGAATGTTTTGAAGCTACTGTATCTAAGAAAACAAAATTATCATCAACATCAATTTCATTAAGACTCTCTACTCCACAAAATCCACGAATACATCCAGTAAATGTTGTGGATGTTATTCCAGTATAAGTAATAATTTCATCATCAATTTTAAGTAATCCATATGATTTTGGCCATCCTGCAGTTGATTCTACAGTAATTGCATCTTCATAAAAATTTAAATCTTCATTTAAAATTGTATTTTCAATTAAATTGACTTGAGAAAATACCTCTGGATTTGTATAGATATTAATATTCTCAAGAATATCTAATGCAGAACTCTGATATTCTTGAGAAATGTAATATTGTTTTAAAAATTCAGCAAAGTTTACATTCCCATCTAAAAGATACTCGGGAATTTGACTTTCTACAATTTGACTAATTTTGACTTTGTAAGGAATTTTCTCTTGCATTATTTTCTGAAATATTGAGTTTCCTTTGTATCGATATAACTTGATGTTGAAATATGTCTAGTTCCAGAAGAGTTTGAACCAGAATCAATTAAATCGGGA
>Ga0334722_10007870_pt1 | contig 10274 bp, 12 predicted proteins | sample C3_bottom_MG_FD_207210 | JGI IMG/M metagenome (GOLD analysis project Ga0334722, IMG submission 207210) | Sediment microbial communities from Yellowstone Lake, YNP, Wyoming, USA - C3_bottom | ecosystem: Environmental > Aquatic > Freshwater > Lake > Sediment | place: USA: Wyoming | collected... | reverse complement strand
CCGCCGGCCTTGGCCGGCGATTGTATGCTTGGTTACGGATTGATTTTTAAGAAAGGAATCTAATTTGGCGGGTCAGTTTTCGTTAGCAGGGGTGGGTCAAATCTCATTAGCGGCGAAGAGATAATGAACGTCTCGTCCCTAACCATAACCGGCCCCGCCTTCTCCATAGGCGGCTCCACCCTCGTAGTGGCAAATGGCGCTATTGGCATAGGTCTAAATAGTCCGGGGGCGAAGTTGGAGATTTTGCAAGATACCTGGGCTTCCGGGGCGCAACCGCCAGCGTTACGTTTAAATGGGTCAAGCGGAGATCCGGTTAATTATTTCCTCGATTTTACATCGTTCCTCCCTCCAAGCGGAGGAGTAGGATGGAAAATAAACCAAAAGAACACAACCCTATATGAAGGAAATGTCCTAACAATCCTTAACGGCAACGTCGGCATGGGAACTACGACCCCTTCTAAAAAGTTAGAAGTAGTTGGCGATGCCTCATTTTCTTCGAACACCTCGACGGTTACTTTTAGCGGGTGGGCGGATATTGGATGGGAAAGGATGGAGGCCAATTGTACAGGGTCATTCTCATGTTCAACTTATTGTGCTACCGGCAAAGTCGTTTTGGGCGGAGGTTGTTATGCTCCAAACGACGGTACGACTTTACTGCAAACGACCCCAGGATCAGGTCGTGGGTGGTCATGTTACTATACAAAGGCAACAAGTATTTACGTCTATGCCCTTTGTGCAAGGGTTAAATAAAAACGAAGTCTAGGACAAGGTAAATTCTAGGGGACGTTGCTTAAACGCTTAAATGCGAGATGATTTGGATATGCCGTGACAGGCTCGAATAGATATTGAGCTGACGGGCTCTTGACTTGTATATACAAATGTAGTGCAATATGGGGAGGGTGGAAAATGCGCTGGAATTCGGCCAAGAGCGAAAAGCTTAAGCGCGAGCGTGGCGTCTCCTTTGAAGAGATAGTTCAAGCCGAACTTGTGGGGGTATTGAGGCACTCGAAGAGGGCCAATCAGCGCATTCTTCTTTTCCGTTATAAGAATTATATTTGGGTCGTGCCGTATGTGTCACGCGGAGAGGAGATATTTTTAAAGACCTTGTTCCCAAGCCGGAAGTACACGAAGATGGTGGACAAAGGTGAACTCTTATGAAAAAGATAAGGCTGAGTAAAGGGGAAGTCGCCGCAGAGAATGGCCTTTTGCGGGGGGAATATATCTCTGCCGGCGCCGCTGAGATCCACCGTATTGCCAGGGCTATTTCCGCGCGCAGGAAGGATGCGGTGTTAAACATTCGCGTCAATAGCGAAGACCTGAGCCATCTTAAGCAGAAAGCAAAAAAATTAGGGGTTCCCTATCAAACCTTTATCTCCGAAATACTTCACCACTACGCCGGCTGAGGCTCTAGGGGACGTTGCTTAAACGGAGGCAAAGGGGTCAGGTCTTGATTCTTGACAGTTAGTCGGTGGTTCGGTTTTTGGGTGGCGGGGGATATGTGTTTTTGGGGACTTGATTATGAAAAATAATTTGGGTTTGTGGTTTTTGGCGGCTGGGTTGTTGTTTGGGGGTTCCGCCGGGGCGGTTGCCGGGGGGAACGGGGTTGTCTCGGCCGGTGGGGTGCGGCAGGCTTTGGGGCCGGTTAAGTCTGCCGGGGTCGGGGCGGCGGCTGTGCGCCAAAGGGGAGCCAGACACCAGGCGCCGGTTTCGGCAAAGGCCGCGGCCATTCCGGCGAACCCGGAGTTCAGCCTGGGCGCGGTCTATGTTTCCCCTAATCCGGCCAAAGGCGGCGCGGCGCCGGTGTTCCATATGGAGACCGGCATAGCCGACAGCGTCAACATAAAGATTTACACAGTGTCCGGCCTCGCGGCGCATGAGCACGTCATTAGCGGCCCGCCCCAGACTTTTGAAAAAGACGGGAACCTGGTTTACGCCTACGAATATGCCTGGGAGGGGGCTATAGCCCCCGGCCTCTATTATTACAACATAGAAGCCGAAAGGGCCGGCCAAAAACTAAAAACCTCCGGCATGTTCGCGGTAGTCAGGTAGACTGGTTATTTGTGCGGTATTGGGGCAATGTTCTTCTAGTCGGTGGTTCGGTTTTTGGGGGGAGTTAGGTTCGCCAAAAAGTTGTTTTCTATTTTCCTGATTGTATATACGCCTTATTGACAATATGTATTCTCTAATGTATCATATGTGTATATGAAGGCCGTCCTTCTCCTGAAACAGAAGCTGACCGATGTTGATGGGGATATTTTAGAGTTGGTTATATGGAAGGTTCCCCAGGGAACGAAGCATCCAAAAGGGGTGCGTTACAGGTTGGCGTTTATTCCCCAGGGCCACGACCATCCCGCCCTGCTCTACGATAACCACCACCCCAAAGGGCCCCATAAACACGTCCGCGGAGTGGAGAGCGCCTGCATATTTATAGATGTCAGCCGGTTGATTGAAGATTTTCAGCGCGATGTCGCGCATTGGAAAAAAAGCAGGGGTGATTGAAATGAAAGTAATGACTATCGGTATCAAGAGCGAGAAGGATGCTATGAAAGAATTTGGGCGGGCTTTTGAGGCCGCGCATAAGCGGACGCCTTTCAAGCCCGTAAAAGGAGCCTACTTCACAAGCCTTGAGGCCGTGAGGAACTTTCTGACGCCTAAGCGCCTGGCCTTGGTCCATATAATCAAGGAGAAGTCACCCCGAAGTATCTACTGGCTTGCCAAGCTGGCGAATCGTAGTTTCCCGAGTGTTTTAAAGGACGTAAACGTCCTTTCAAAGCATGGCCTTATAACTCTAACCAAAGAGAAGGAATCCCCCCGGCACTCGGTGCACCCGAGCGTAAGTTACTCCGCTATTAATTTATGGATTAGCCTTTGAGCCGGGGGTAGGGGCAGGCAAAGGGGTCAGGTCTTGAATCTTGATATTGAAGACCCAAATCCTCTGATAAGTGGTAATCCCGCCGCCATTTTTACAGTTTTCCACCCAATGGGTGAAATCTTCTCATCCATGACGCAGGCTTATTAGCGGAGGATTTGGGGCAGATACCTTTGATATTAACCACCCTGTAAAAATAATACAATAAGGGGGGTTAATGGCTTAGGTTACGGCAACTATATGGCTATGGGCGGGGTTACTTATGACTTTTTACGATATTAAGAGCAGGATCGTTCCGGTGTTGGTAAGGCAGGGCGTGCTTAAGGCGGCGCTGTTCGGCTCTTTTGCGCGCAATGAGGGCGGCAAGAACAGCGACATCGACCTGCTGGTGAAACTGGATAAAAACAAAACGCTGCTTGATCTGATAGCATTACAGTTGGAGCTTAGAGACAAGCTCCGCGTTAAAGTGGACGTTTTAACGTATGATTCGATAAACCCGCTGTTAAAAAGCCGCATCCTTAAAGAGCAGAAACTGATCTATGAAAAAAGAGCCTGAGATCTTTATAGGGCATATCCTTGAGAGCATAGGGGAAATTGAGAGACATACTCTCAAAGTATCCTTGCCTGATTTTCTTAAATCGACGCTGATCCAGGACGCGGCGATGCGCCGGCTGGAGATAATAGGCGAAGCCGTTAAAAAAATACCAGCCGAAACCAGGGCCTACACAAAAGACATTCCCTGGAAGCAGATAGCCGGTTTGCGGGACACATTGATTCACGAGTACTTCGGTGTCGATTTACGGCTTGTTTGGAAAGTGATAAAAAAAGACCTGCCGGATTTAAAGAAAAATATGCTTAAACTCCTCAGGGAGTTGTCTCAGAGTTGATTTATCGGCGGGGCGGCTGGAGTTCAATTATGAAAAATAATTTGGTTTGGGGATTTTTGGTGGTTGGTTTTTTGTTTGGGATTTCTGGCGGGGGTGTTGCCGGGGGGAATGGGGTTATCTCGGCCGGCGCGGTGCGGCCGGCTTCGGGGCCGGTTAAGTCCGCCGGGATAGGGGCGGCGGCTGTAAGCCGAAAGAAGGCCCAAAAACAGCCGCCGGAGCCGGCAAAGGCCGCGGCCCTCCCGGCGAACCCCGAGTTCCGCCTGGGCGCGGTCTATGTTTCCCCTAATCCGGCCAAAGGCGGCGCGGCGCCGGTGGTCCATATGGAGACCGGCATTGCCGACAGCGTGAGCATAAAGATTTACACAGTCTCCGGCCTCGCGGCGCATGAGCACGTCATGAGCGGTCAGCCGCAGACTTTGGAAAAAGACGGGAACCTGGTTTACGCCTACGAATACGCCTGGGAAGGGACTATAGCCCCCGGCCTCTATTATTACAACATAGAAGCCGAAAGAGCCGGCCAAAAACTAAAAACCTCCGGTATGTTCGCGGTAGTAAGGTAGAAGAAGCGGCTTACTCCCGCCACGGCGGGGCAGCCTTTATGGCTGCGGCCAGAGGGGGGAGTAGCTGGTGCTGCGGCCGCCGGGGGGGTCTTTCCGCAGGATACCGTGTTCTATCAGGTCCATAATGTCCCTCTGGGCGGTATCCTGGGAGCAGCCGGCGATCTTGGACCATTTGGAGGAAGTCAGCTTGCCGGTAAAACCGTCCAGCAGTTTGTTTATCATCAGGCGCTGCCGCCCGTTTAATTCGCAGGAAGCGTAAGTCTTCCAAAACCGATCCTTTCTGAAAACCGCGGAGAGCGAATTCTCCGCGTCCTCAATGGCGCGGTCCAGGCAGCCGAGAAACCACGACAACCATTCTGTGATGTCCAGCCCGCCTTTCTGCGTTTGTTCGAGAATGGAGTAGTACCGGCCGCGCTCTTTGCGTATCTGCGCGGACATACTGTAAAAGCGGCTGGGAGAGGCTTCGGCGCGGGCCAGCGCCCAATCGGCGATCGCGCGCGCGATGCGCCCGTTGCCGTCATCAAAGGGGTGTATCGTCACAAACCACAAGTGGGCGATAGCGGCTTTCAGCAGGGGATCTTCATCGCCGGTCCTGTTGGCCCATTTAAAAAAAGCGTCCATTTCCGCGGGCAGCGAGTCCGCGTCCGGCGCCTGGTAATGAACGCGCTCCCGCCCTATCGCGCCGGAAACGACCTGCATGGGGCCTTTTGCGTCGCCGCGCCACGCCCCGGCCGTAATTCCGGCCGCGCCGCCCGCCTCCGGCGGAAAGAGCAGCGTGTGCCAGCGGAAGAGCCTTTCTTTGGTAAGCGGCTTGTCGTAATTTTGAGCGGCCTCAAGGGCCATTTCGACCACCCCGTCCACGCGGCGGTCGGCCGGGAGCATCCCCGCTATTTCCATGCCAAGATGGCGCGCTACCGAGGAGCGGACCTGCCGGGGGTCTAAAACTTTCCCCTCTATCTCGCTGGATTTGAGCACATCGGATGTGAGCGTCCCCAGTACGGCGGCGTCGCGTTGCGGAAAACCCAGGCTTTCCATGCGGCCGAAAAGACGGCCTTGCCTGTGGTGCGCCGCGGCCAGGGGCAACGAAATAGCTTCGCGATCCCAGTGAAATTCAGGCCAATCGGTTTCTTGATAGATGTAATAGCTCATTCTTCGCACCTTATGCGGATATTATAGCACACATTCTCCGCACGGTCAAGGCTAATATACGCATAATGTGCGGAGAATGGAAAGGCACCTGTTACCTTTTGAAAGGTAACAGGTGCCTTTCTGGTATTTTTTAGTCTTCGCCGCGCTGCTGGTTGGGGCCTATGCTGTTCAGGGTTGTCAGGACTTCGTCGCGGTAGACGCGCGCGTCGGGCTCGGTCTTTGAGGGGCGGCCGATCTCCACGATGTTGTGCTCAAAATTATTCTCGATGTCGGGCTTCAAGAGGGTAGAGGCGAAGCATTCCGCCACGGTTTTGATCTCGTTGAACTCCGCGGCGTTCCAGGCGTCGAGGGAGAAAAGTTTCTCCACATTTTCCGGCTTTATGACCTCCGCGATCCTGTTCCGGTTGAAAGAAATATCTATCAGACCTTTCTCGTTTATGTAGATCTGGTATCTCCTGGATTCTATCCAGGGATTGCCGTTCGCATCGGTCAGGTCCCTGCCCAGCAGTTCCCTGCAGATGTAATTCTGCTGGTCGTTGGAATCGAAAAAAGTTTCCGAGATCACGTTGTTGATCCAGAAATCAAAATTGTGTTTCTGATAGATCACGTTCCCCGTGAAACTGTTGGTGATCTGCCCCGTTCCGAATGACCATACCACGGTTTTCCCTTTTTTGTACAAAGCCTCTTCCGGCTGATGGTCGTATTTCCCGGTAGCGGGATCCATGAAAGCGCTGTATTTCAGGGCCTCAAGGGCGGCGACGGCCGAGGGGTTGTTGAACGCGCCCACTCCGCCGTCGAGAAATCTGTCCAGCGGCGAAAAGTAAAGAGGAGCGGACATGGAAGCTTCCACGGCCTGCCAGATCTTCATCTCGTTATATAAACCCCTTGGGCCGGTGTTCGCGGTGGTGTAGCCCGTCGGCGCGTTCTCCGGGCGGAAAGAGGTTATGAACGTGCTTTCGTTCCTCAGGGCGTCCCTGGAAGCTATGAGAATGTCGCGTTTGAGGGAGTTTAGCGGCCTTTCCTGGAACTCGGAGAGCAGCCTGTCGCGGATGTTCTTTTTATAATAAGGAGTTATCAGTTTTTTATACATCTGGTCGTTAGCCAGCTTGTTCACGATTATCGCTATCACGGCCGCCACCGTCAGAACGGCCCCAGAAATGATCGCCACCAGGCCGGCTCCAGGAATGGCCAGGAACCCCCAGCTGGCCACGGACGCCAGCACTACAAAAGCCACGGCCGCTATCACCAGAGCGGATAAAACGGTGCTCAGGGTCGTAAGCAGGCTTACGGCGCCGTCGAGATCCCCGGAAGAGCCGTATTTCGCTTTTTGAAAATCATCGTTGGCGGTAAAAGCGCCTTTCCTGAACTCCTGGGTCTCATACATGGTTATGACTTCGTCGATGTCTTTGCCGTCGGCCAGCAGCGCCGCGATTATGGAACCGGTGCTTGTGCCGGCGAACATGTCGAAGATCTCGGTCATTTTCCTGGGTTTCCCATCGTCGCCGGGTTCGAAGAGTCCCTGCATCGCCTTTATGGCTTTTAAGGCGATTATGCCCCTTACGCCGCCGCCGTCGACCGAGAGGATCCAGCGTTTGCCCGCCTTGACGTCTTCAAGCCTGCGTTTCGGGATCGCCGGAGTCAAAGGAATTTTGATCGTTCCCAGATCAGCGTCGATAATGGTGGCTTCGGCGCGGGTGTGGAACAGGATATCAAAAAGTCTTTTAAAAAAATTTACCATGGAATTAAGCTCCTTTGTTTGTCCGAGATTTTACAGAGATCCGGCTACTTAAACTATATTAAACGGCGCCGGCAGTTTTACGGTAAAGGTGGTCCCCTTGCCGACCTCGCTCTCTACCGCGATAGTCCCTTTGTTTTTCTTGACTATTTCATGGCATAGGCTTAAGCCCAGCCCCGTGCCTTTACCCACCTCTTTAGTGGTGAAAAACGGTTCGAAGATATGCTTCTTCGCCTCTTCCGGGATGCCCGTGCCGGTGTCCGTGATGGAAATTTCAATAAAGCGCGCTCGCGGCCCCTGGCCGCTTTCCGCTGAAAGCCCTGTTTTTATCGAGATCGCGCCGCCGGAGGGCATCGCGTCCATGGCGTTATTGCATAAGTTAACGATAACCTGCTGCAGTTGGTTTTTGTCCGCCGAGATCTCGGGCAGGCCGCCGCCGAAGTTTTTGTTTATCACCACGGCCCGCATTTTGGCCTCCGCTTCCAGGAAAAGCAGTGTTTCGGCTATCACGTCGTTTATTTTCACGTTTTCCACGCGGGATTTGCCTGTTCTTGAAAATACCAGCAGATTCTCGACCAGTGCCTTGCATCTTATGGCTTCGCGCTCTATTGATTTTAGAGGCATATACAAGGGTTCGGTTTTTTCGATTCCCTTGATAACGCTTTGCGCAAATCCCATAATTACTCCCATCGGATTATTTATCTCGTGCGCGACGCCGGCCGCCAGTTGTCCTATCGCGGCCATCTTTTCCGATTGAAGAAGATGTTTCTGGAGTTTATCTTTCTCCTCCTCCGCTTTTTTGTGTTCGGTGAGATCCACGAATGTTTCAAGAAAAACATTTTCCCCGTTCAGGGTTATCGACAGAACGGTTTTAAGTATGGGAATGGCGGCGCCGTTCACGGCCAGCAGTTTCCTTTCGGAATTATCCAGTGTCTGACCCAGATCCAGCACCGGGCATTTGTTTCCCTCGGCGGGGCAGATGAGCTTGTGGCAGGTCTGGCCGATCAGTTCCTTGTCCGATTCCAGGCCGATTAGTTTCAGCGCGGTTTTATTCACGCTGCGGATTTTTTTATCCCTGCCCACAATGAGGACGCCTATGGGGAGGTTTTCAAGGATGGTTTTAGTGTCGTTTAGCGCCTGGCCGAGTTTTTCTTTTGATACAAGGGTGGTGGATAATTTCCTTGTCATCTCGCGGAAGCTCTCCGCCAGTTCGCCTATTTCGTCGTTCGAGCCGACTTCGATGTTGACGTCCAGTTTGCCCTCGGCGATTGTTCTGGTGGCGTTTTTCAGGCTCATCAGCGGTTGCGTGATTCTTTTCGAAAGATAAATGCCGACTATGACAGCCAGTAAAAAGCTCAGCAGCATGGCCAGCGCCGACACGATTAACGATCTGATTACGGGCGCGTACGCTTCCAGAACCGGCAATTCTACGATAACCGCCCAGTCCGGCATGTCGAGATGCGCCCATGTGGACGCGACACGGGTGCCCCGGATGCCCCGGGAGATCACCGCGGCGGAGGCGTCCTCCGTTTCCGCGCGCTTGCTCACAAATTCAGACACTTCAGCCAGGCCGGTCAGATTTTCCCGTTTTAAAACGCGGCTGATATCTTCAAAGGCCAGCAGATTGCCCCCGCTGTCCACCACATAAGCCAGGCCCTTGTCACCGATCTTCATCCCTCCCACCAGGTCCCACATGAATTTTAAATTTATTTCGGCCGTCAATATTCCCTTGAAATCGCCGAAAACGGTCCTGACCGGAACGGCCATTATGGCCAGCGGCTCGCTTGTCGCTTTATCGATATACACCGGACTGATATATATATTTCCCAGGCCCAGCAGGGGAATTATTTCGTTCTTTACGCGCTCCGTCGTCCGCTCCGGCGGCAGTCTTGATAAGCGGGAGACGCTGAGCGGTTCCCGGCCTTGCGCGTCCGACAGGGTCAGATAGCGAAAAGCCGGTTCAAGACCAAGTAACTTATTCAGGATAAGCCGCTGTTTTTCCGGGCTGTCCGTAGTCAGGCTGCTGAGGGCGGACGCCGTTTTCAGTATCCCAAACTTGTCCTGAATAAATCCCCGGACCGTATTGGCCGCCTCTTTGGCCAGTAACTGCTGCTGACTGGCGATCAGCTTCCGCTGGCTCTGGATGGTGAAATACGTGTTCAGGCTGCCGGCAAGCAGCAGCGTCACCGCACTCAGGGCCAGAAAGGCGACGGCCACCGTAACCGACAGGCTCTTGAAATTCCCTATTTTTCCATTCCCGGATTTTGTCATTTCAACGGATTATTTCCTTTGCCCTGCTCAATAAACCTTCGGGCGCCGCCAGCCCCAGTTTTTGAATGGTTCTGTAATTGACCCGCAGATAACCTTCGGGCGTCACAACCGGGATCGTGCCCGGGGAGACGCCTTTAAGGATTTTATCGGCCAGGACCGCGCCCATCCGGCCGGTCTCAAAATTATCGGAAATATAAGTGAGGATGGCGCCGTTGCGGACCTGAAGTTCGGTGGCGCCCACGACCGGCAGGTTGTGTTTGGCGGCGAACCCGCTTATTATGGACCAGCCTTCGGGAGATTGAGTTAGAATATCGAGCGCCATCTGAACGGCGTCCACGCCGATATCGCCGGAGGACGTCCGCGCCGCGAGATTTTTCCGGAGCTCTGCCAGGTTTTTGATGGGAACTTCGATCAGTTTTACGCCCCTGGCCAGGGCGAGCGGGCGTAGGAGCCTGAGGCCGGCCAGAGCGGGAGGATAGTCCGATCGGTAGGCCATCAGCACCCGTCTGGTTTTTGGGGCTATTTCAAGCAGAAACTCCAGGCGGGGAGCCAGCACATCCATTCCTATCGAGCGGATGCCGGTGAGATTCCCGCCGGGCCGCAGCACGCTTTCAACCAGATCGCTTCTTTCCAGCACGGTACTGGCAAAAACAACTGGAATATCCGTTCCGCGGGTGATTTCCTTCGCCTCTATGACGGGGCCGGTAGGGAACGCGAAGATGAGGTCGACTTTGTCCGTCACGAATTTGTTGAGGATAGAGCGTTCTTTAGCGGTGTCAGGGTTTATCTTTTGCAGGTCATAA
>Ga0334722_10007869_pt1 | contig 10274 bp, 8 predicted proteins | sample C3_bottom_MG_FD_207210 | JGI IMG/M metagenome (GOLD analysis project Ga0334722, IMG submission 207210) | Sediment microbial communities from Yellowstone Lake, YNP, Wyoming, USA - C3_bottom | ecosystem: Environmental > Aquatic > Freshwater > Lake > Sediment | place: USA: Wyoming | collected... | reverse complement strand
GCCACGGCGGCCACCGCCCCCGGGTCCCGCAGCCGAACCGGAGTCTGCACGGCCAACCCCATCTGCATGGCTGCCGCCATGGCCGGGGGAGGGGTGGGCACTCGACTCCGCCCCACGGGCCTTGGAGGCTGGGAAACCACGCCCACCACCTGGTAGCCGGACCGCACGAGAGCCTCCAGCGAAGGCACCGCGAAGCGCCCCGACCCCATGAACAGGATCCTCGGGGAGCCCGTAGAGCTCATTGGACGCACCTCCTTCGTCTGGATCAGGCATCTCCATCATACCACCCGACCTCGCGCCGGACGATGTGCTATAGTGCAGTGGATCCACATCGACATGGGAGGCGGCCGGGATGTCGGAAGGCCCCGAGTACCGACTAGGCGTCAAGGAGATGCGGCCGGAGGACCGCCCCAGGGAGCGACTCGCCGTCCTCGGTGCGGGGTCCCTCTCCAACCAGGAGCTGCTGGCAATCCTGATCGGGAGCGGCACCAGCGAGCACAACGTCTTCCAGGTGGCCCAGACACTGCTCCACCGCTTCCAGGGCCTTTCAGGGCTGGCCAGGGCCTCCGTGGAGGACCTGCGGAGGGTGCCAGGCATCGGGCCGGTGAGGGCAGTGGAGCTGAAGGCGTGCCTGGAGCTGGGGAGAAGGCTGCTCACCGCTCCCGACCTGGATCGACCCGTCATTCGCTGCCCCGCCGACGCCGCGCGGCTGGTCTTGGATATGGGACTTGAGGAGCAGGAGCGGATCAGAGTGCTCCTGCTGAACACCAAGAACCACCTGATGGGCAGCCGCGACGTCTACAAGGGGAGCCTCAACAGCTCTCAGGTCCGGATCGGGGAGCTGTTCAAGGACGCGCTGCGACAGAACAGCGCCTCCATCATCCTTGTACACAACCACCCCTCCGGCGACCCCTCTCCGTCCAGGGACGACATCCAGGTCACCCGGCAGGCCGTGGAGGCCGGCAGGCTTCTGGACGTGGCGGTCCTGGACCACCTGATCATGGGCAGGAGCGACAGGTGGATCAGCATGAAGGAGCGGGGCCTGGGGTTCGACTGAGCTCGGACCTCGGTATTGACAGCCGGATTCCCCCGCCCTATACTGACGCAACCCCTGGAGTAGTCGAGTAAGTCGAGCGGTCTACACGACAATTCCAGCCGTTTGAGCAGCCAGCGCAGTGTGATGGAGGAGACCACCATGAGCGAACGGCCTTGGCGATTCGACACCCTGGCCCTCCACGGCGGCCAGCAGCCGGACCCCACTACCGGGGCCCGCGCCGTCCCCATATACCAGACCACATCCTTCGTATTTGAGAACGCCGACTACGCCGCCAGCCTCTTCGCACTGGAGAAGCCCGGCAACATCTACACCCGCATCATGAACCCCACCACCGACGTGCTGGAGAAGAGGGTAGCTCTCCTGGAGGGAGGGGTTGGCGCCCTGGCGCTGGCCTCGGGACAAGCTGCCGAGACCATCGCCATCCTGAACATCCTAAGAGCGGGGGATGAGCTGGTCTCCTCCTCCACCCTCTACGGCGGCACCTACAACCTGTTCGCCGTGACCCTCAGGAAGTTCGGGATCACCACTCGCTTCGTGGATCCCTCGGATCCCGAGAACTTCCGCCGGGCGGTCACCGACCGGACTAGGGCCTTCTACGGTGAGACCATAGGCAACCCGAAGATGGACGTCTTGGACATCGAGCGGGTCGCCCGCATCGCCCACGAGGTGGGGGTGCCCCTTATCGTGGACAATACCTTCGCCACCCCGTACCTCTGCCGCCCCTTCGATCACGGGGCGGACGTGGTTATCCACTCCGCAACCAAGTACATCGGTGGGCACGGAACCTCCATCGGCGGGATCGTCGTCGACTCGGGACGCTTCGACTGGACCAACGGCAAGTTCCCCGAGCTGGTCGAGCCGGACCCTAGCTACCACGGGGTGAGCTACACCCGCAGCTTTGGGCCAGCAGCATACATCGCCAAGGCGAGGGTGCAGCTCTTGCGCGACCTGGGTCCCGCCATGAGCCCCTTCAACGCGTTCCTCTTCCTGCAAGGCCTTGAGACCCTCTCTCTCCGAATGGAACGCCATTCCAGCAACGCTATTCAGGTCGCCCGCTTCCTAGAGGAACACCCCAAGGTGTCATGGGTCGCCTATCCCGGGCTTCCCTCGCATCCCAGCCACGGGCTCGCCCAGAAATACCTCCGGAGCGGCATGGCTGGCGGCATGATGGGCTTCGGCATCAAGGGAGGCCTGGAGGCCGGCAAGAGGTTCATCAACTCGGTCAAGCTGCTCTCTCTCCTGGCCAACGTGGGCGACGCCAAGTCTCTGGTGATCCACCCAGCCTCCACCACCCACCAGCAGCTCACCCCGGAGCAGAGGCTGGAGGCCGGGGTCACCGACGACTTCATCCGCCTCTCCGTTGGGATCGAGGACGTGCAGGATATCATCGACGACCTGGATCAGGCGCTGGCAAAGGCCTGAGGGTGGCAGCAGGGGCGCCATCATCTGTGAGCAGGCCGGATTGTCGGGCAGCTAGCTTCTGTTAGCCGCCATAGACTGCTCAAAAATACCACTTTGGGAATTGACTCCCCGCGTTGGAGGGTATACAGTCACCATTGCCCCGAGGGATCCGGTAGGTGAGACCGGACGGAGCAGAGAAGTCCGCGGAACGGGGAAACCCGAGACGCGGGAGTCTCAGCAAAGTTCGGCACTCCGAAACGGGCAATCGGCGAAGCCGGTAAGGCGGAAGCCCCAGAGGCCGTCGATCTGGACCGAGCGGAGAACCGGCGAGGCTCTTCGGCGAACGCGAAGGCGAAAGCCGTAGCGGGCGGAGAGGATCCCCGTACGGACACAGAAAGGTCACTCGGGGCACCCCTTTGCCCAAGAGGCCACACCTCCTCCTCTCCATCTTGCCAATACCCGTTCCTCTTCCTTGTCCACCCTGGGGAGGCATGGTATAGTATCCTAGTCGCTCAAGATCAACGCGAGATGGGGAGCCAGCGCACCCTGCCAAGCGGGCGGTGGCCCCGTGGCACCCCGATCCCAATCAGCCTCATACCTCCGTTACTGGACAGTGGGAGGAGTCCGTGTTCAGCCCCCTCAACGCCATCCTGGGCCTCATGTCCAGGGACATCGGGATCGACCTGGGAACCGCCAACACCCTGGTTCTGGTGCGCGGAAAAGGGGTCGTCATAAACGAGCCCTCCGTGGTGGCCATCAACAAGAAGACGCGGAAGGTGCTAGCTATCGGCGCTGAGGCGAAGCGCATGGTAGGCCGGACCCCCGCCAACATCGTCGCAATCCGGCCCTTGAAGGACGGCGTCATCTCCGATTTCGACGTGACGGAGCAGATGCTCCACTACTTCATCGGCAGGGTCCACGAGGAGTTCACCCTGATCCCAAGGCCCAGGGTCGTGGTCGGGATCCCCAGTGGCGTCACCGAGGTGGAGCGCCGGGCGGTGCACGACGCCACCTGCAGCGCGGGCGCCCGTGAGGCCCTGCTCATCGAAGAGCCCATGGCCGCGGCCATCGGCGCTGGCCTGCCCATCACGGAGCCCTCCGGCAGCATGATAGTCGACATCGGGGGAGGCACCACGGAGGTTGCCGTCATCTCCTTGGGCGGCATGGTGTCCCTCCGCTCCATCAGGATCGCGGGGGACGAGCTTGACCAAGACATCGTGGCTTACGTGCGGCAGCGCCACAACCTGATGATCGGGGAACGGATGGCCGAAGAGATCAAGATCACCACCGGGAGCGCCCACCCTTCAACAGACGACCGCGTGATCACGGTTCGCGGTCGCGACGTCCTCACAGGGCTGCCGGGGGAGATCCAGCTAACCAGCGCGGAGATCCGGGAGGCCATCTCCAGCTCGGTGAACAGCATCGTAGAGGCTGTCACCGAGACCATAGAGGAGACCCCTCCGGAGCTGGTCGCCGATATGATGACGCGCGGGATCACCTTGGCTGGCGGTGGAGCCCTGATCCCCGGGCTGGACCGGCTGATCTCCGAGCGAACAGGCATCCAGGTCCACGTGGCGGAGGACCCCCTCCAGGCGGTGGTGCGCGGAACCGGAAGGGTGCTGGAAGACCTGGACATGCTCCGAAAGGTGCTGGTGGACGTCCAGGACAGCAGGAGCCCTCGGCGCAGATAGCCACCCGACAGAGAGGTACGGCCGTTGGATCGCAAGCCTATACCATGGTGGGCGAGCGCTCTGGCCGCGGTGGCTGCGCTGATCCTCGTGGTTCAGCCGGCAAGCGCGGGCAAAGCCCAGCAGTTCGGTAGCCAGCTGCTGGCCCCCCTGTCCTTCTACATCACCGGGCTGGCCAACTCCGTATCGGACTTCTTCGACACCGTCGGCAGCATAGGCACCCTCCGGACCACCGTCCAGCAGCAGAGGGAAGAGATTGAACGCCTCAGCTTTCAGCTGGTCCGCATGCAGGAGCTGGAGCAGGAGAACCAGGACCTGCGCAAGCTGCTGGGCTTCAAGCAGACTCGCCCCGACCTGCAGCTCATGCCCGTCCGAATCCTCGGCACGGATGCCACGGGCGTAGTCAACACCATTGTCATCGACAAGGGTAGCAACGACGGCATCCGGGAGGACACCGCCATCATCACCTGGCAGGGTCTCGTGGGCCGAGTGATTCGGGTCCAGCCCACCACCGCCTTCGTTCTGCTGGTCACCGACGTCAGCAGTTCGGTAGCCGCCAGGGTCCAGGACCCGGTGTCGCGGGCCAGCGGCATCGTCAGCGGCCAGAAGGAAGGCGGCCTGATCATGAGGCACATCCTCCAGCAGGAGCTGATCCAGACGGGAGACCTGGTCATCACCTCGGGGGTGGGAGGAAGCCTTCCGGAGGGACTCCCCATCGGCAGGGTGGTGCGGGTCCAGAAGAGGAGCATCGAGATGTTCCAGGAGGCCATCCTAGAGCCGGCCGTGGATATGTCCAAACTGGAAAGGATCTACGCTGTTCTGGATTTCCCAAGGGACTAGCCCTTGAGCGCATCCAGATCGTGCGGGGAAGCGCCTGGCGAGCCACCCGCTGGCTCATCGGTGGATGGACCCTGTGGCGGGAGGGTGACGAGCCCATCCCCCCAGATCAAAGTCGACGTGCCATGGCGCCAACCCCGCTCCGGCCCGGATGCCGGCAATCGCTGATCTGGCGGGCAGTTCAACTGGAGGTCGAGTGCGCACTCGAAGAATCGGGATCTTCTCGTTGGTAATTCTGGCTGCCGCGCTGCTGCAGTCCACCATGGGGAGCCACCTGGCCATCTTCACCGCCAGGCCGGACCTGGTCCTGATACTGGTCGTCACATACAGCGTCAGCCGCGGCGGGGAGGAGGGACTGTTGGTGGGCCTGTTTGGAGGGCTCCTGGTCGACCTGCTGTCGGCCGTGCCATTCGGGACCGCCACCCTCTCCATGGGGGCCATAGGCCTAGCGACTGGCCTCGGCGAGGCCAACGTCTACCGTGCGAACCTGGTCATCCAGCTCCTGGCGGTCTTTCTCGCCACGGCCTTCTACCATAGCATCATAATGCTCACTCTCCAGGCTATTGGCTGGAAGGTGGAGTGGATCAGCACTCTCGCCCTGCAGACGGTGCCGGGGGCCGTGCTGAACGCCATCCTGGCCCCGGTAGCCCTCGGCCTTATCAAGAGACTTCCACCAGCAATGGAAGGCGAGGAGCAGCTTCGATGGTAACGTCCGATCGTCGCGGCTGGGGCACCGTTCCAGGCGGACACGACCCGCAGAAGAGATCGGGGCCGGACATTAGGCTCCTGATGCTCAGGGTGGGGATCGTCATAGCATTCAGCATCCTCCTGGCACAGCTTTGGAGGCTGCAGATCGTCGAGGGCCACAGCTTCCGGCAGCTCGCCGACATCAACCGCTTCCGCGTCAGTCCGGTGCCCGCACCCCGCGGGGTGATCTACGATCGCAACCACAAGATCGTGGCTGCCAACACCCCCAGCTTCCAGGTGTCCATTGTCCCCGCAGCCCTGCCCAAGAGCGACCCGGGCCAGGTGTACGCCGAGCTCGCCACCCTGCTGAGCATGTCTACGGCGGAGATCGCCGACAAGGTGAACCAGCGGAAGGGGGACGACTTCACCCCCGTGATCATAAAGTCCGACGTGGAGCGCGACACCGTCCTCAAGGTAGAGGAGCGGCACCTGCGACTGCCGGGTGTCATCGTCCTTCCCGAGTCCAGCCGCCTGTACCCCTACGGTCCGCTCCTCTCCCACATCCTGGGGTACATGCTGCCCATCACCGAGGAGCAGCTCGCGGCTCGGCAGAACGACAAGGAGGCGGGCTACCGCGCCGACGATCGCATCGGGGCAGCCGGCGTCGAGGCGACCTACGAAAAGGAGCTGCGTGGCAAGCCTGGCAAGAAGCTGTACGAGGTGGACGCCACCGAGCGCCCGGTGAACGACCTCCGCATCGACAGCCCCGAGCCCGGGCACAACCTCACCCTCAGCATCGACGTGGATCTGCAGCGGGATGTGGAGGCCATCCTGGCCGATGCCATGCGCAAGAAGAACGCCGACTCTGCTGTGGCCATAGTCATGGATCCCAGAAACGGCCAGATCCTGGCGATGGTCAGCCTCCCCAGCTACGACAACAACCTGTTCTCTGGTCGGGTCCGATCCTCCGAGCTGGAGAGGGTTCTGAACGATCCCCTCAAGCCGATGATCAACTATGCCATCAGCGGCACCTTCGCGCCGGGGTCCACATTCAAGCTGGTCACCGCCGCCGGGGCGCTTCAGGAAGGCGTGGCCAACGCCAATACGAGGATCCTGTGCGAGGGCGCCCTGATCGTGCCGAACCAGTACAACCCGGCCCTGTCCACCCGACTACCCTGCTGGGGTGTGCACGGCCTCCAGGACTTCGTGACCGGGCTGGCCAACTCCTGCGACGTCTACTTCTTCTCGCTGGGGGGCGGCAACCCCAGCCAAAACATCGAGGGGCTTGGCAACGAGCGGCTGGCCAAGTGGGCGAACCTCATGGGATACGGCGCCCCGACCGGGATCGATCTGCCCGGGGAGGCCGACGGGCTGGTCCCCACGGCCCAGTGGAAGCAGGAGACCTGGGGAGAGGAATGGCTGAAGGGCGACACCTACAACATGTCCATAGGACAGGGCTTCGTCCTGGCAACGCCGCTCCAGGTGGCCAACGCCACCAACGCCATAGCCAACGGCGGCCACCTGCTGGAACCGCGAGTGGTCGCTGCCATCAGCGACTCAGACGACAACCCGATCCGAGAGATCCCGCCCACGGAGATCCGCAAGCTGCCCATCAGCGATGCCAATCTCGCCGTCATCCGCGCGGGAATGGAGCGCGTACCGCGGAACGACGACACCAAGGCCTTCAATATCCCGGCCTTGAAGGTGGCGGGGAAGACTGGGACGGCCGAGTTCCCGGGGCCCAAGGACTCCAAGGGCATCATGCCTACCCATGGCTGGTTCACCGCCTACGCCCCATACGATGACCCGCAGGTGACGGTGACGGTGTTCCTTCAGAAGGGCGGCGGCCCCACGGACGCCTTTCCGGTCGCCATGCAGATATTCAAACGCTATTTCAACTACTCGGAGCCGGTGGCCGCCCCCGCTCAGTCGGGGAGGTAGGGGTTGAGAGGAGATCGATGCGCTCTGCACTGAAAAGGTGGCGCTACGCCGATTTCCTCATGCTGGCCACGCTCCTGGCCATCCTGCTGTACGGTCTGGCGATGGTCTACAGCTCCACCTTCCCGTCCACCAACAACGAGACCATCGCATTCAGCAGCTACGTGACCAGGCAGATCGTCTACGCCGCTGTGGGGCTGCTGCTCATGGTCCTGGTGGCCTCCATGGACTACCGCCTCCTGTATGCCGGAGCGTACGTCATGTACGCCATGTCCCTTCTCCTCCTGGGCGTGGTTCTGTTCACCTCCCACGGCCAGGCCGAGTACGGGGCGCAGCGATGGATCGACCTCAAGATCTTCCCGTTGCAGCCTTCCGAGCTAGCGAAGCCAGCCCTCGTCCTCGCACTGGCGCGCTATTGCTCCGACCATAGCTCAGAGATGCGCTCCCCGCGATACTTCATCGCCTCGCTCCTTCTGGCTGTTCCTCCCGCCGCCCTTGTGTACGCCCAACCCGATCTGGGGACATCCACCACCTTCCTGGTGATCTGGTTTCTGGTGGCCATCGCCGCTGGCGCCCGGGCGGGGCACCTGCTCCTTACGGCCGCAGTCGCTCTGGCATCCATCCCCCTCATCTGGTCCATGCTGAAGGATTACATGCGCGACCGGATCACCATCTTCCTACACCCCGAGAGCGATCCCTTCGGCCAGGGATACAACATCATCCAGGCCCAGATCAGCATCGGATCCGGAGGGATGTTCGGCCGCGGATTTCTGGCCGGGACCCAGAGTCAGGGCCACTTCCTCAGGATCCAGTACTCTGATTTCATCTTCTCCGTGCTGGCCGAGGAGCTGGGCTTCGTTGGTGCCATGGTCCTGTTCCTCCTCTTCGCGCTGCTGCTGCTCCGCATTCTGAGAGCAGCAGGCATCGCCCGCGATGGGTTTGGCCGGCTGGTGGCCGCGGGCGTCGCCATGACCCTCCTCTTCAGCATCACGGTGAACGTCGCAGCCAACCTGCGCCTGATGCCGGTTACCGGGATCCCCTTGCCATTCATCAGCTACGGCGGGAGCTCGCTGATCACCAACCTGGTCTCCATCGGGATGGTCGAGAGCATCGTGATGCGGCGAAAACGGTTCATCCCCTCTTGAGCTCGAGAGTCCGGCACCGCATCGTATATGGTAAGATCAATGGTGTCTTATCCTGAAGGGGGGTGTCGCAGATGGGTTTCCTCTCAGCGGCGGGCACAGGACTGATCTTCTTGGTGGTCTTCGCCTTCATCCTGCTCGCTTCATCCATCAAGGTGGTGCAGGAGTATGAGCGAGGGGTGATCTTCCGCCTCGGTCGGCTGATTGGGGCCAAGGGCCCCGGGCTCTTCTTCATTATCCCCGGGATCGACCGGATGCAGAAGGTCGACCTCAGGGTGGTGACCATGGAGGTTCCGGCTCAGGAGGTCATCACTCGGGACAACGTGACCGTCAAGGTGAACGCCGTTATCTACTTCCGGGTCGTCGACCCCAACATGGCAGTGGTGAAGGTACTGGACTACATACGAGCCACCTCTCAGATCGCCCAGACGACGCTGAGGGCAGTCCTCGGCCAGTCTGATCTGGACGAGCTGCTGGCCCAGCGGGACAAGGTGAACCGCCACCTGCAGCAGATCATCGACGAACAGACTGAGCCGTGGGGTATCAAGGTGAGCACCGTCGAGGTGAAGGACGTGGAGCTGCCCCAGGCCATGCAGCGGGCCATGGCCAAGCAGGCCGAGGCCGAGAGGGAGAAGAGGGCCAAGATCATCCACGCGCAGGGCGAGTACGACGCCGCCGCCCGGCTGGCCGACGCGGCGGATCAGCTCAATCGCACCCCGGCGGCGCTGCAGCTGCGCTACATGCAGACCCTGACGGAGATAGCGGTGGAGAAGAACTCCACCATCATCTTCCCGCTGCCACTCGACATACTGGAGGGATTGATCCCCGGGGCCTTCCAGCGAAACGGCCAGCACCAGGCACCGCAGGCCCCGCGAGAGCCTGTCCAGCCAACTCAGGAGTAGGGTGACGAAAACGACCAACGGGGCGACCGGATATCCGGTCGCCCCGGTCTCGTCGCCTACGGGCACGGGCGGAGGGACTCGAACCCCCAACCTGCGGTTTTGGAGACCGCTGCTCTGCCAGTTGAGCTACGCCCGTTCGCCTCTTGCTAGAAACGCACTTTACCCCGTGCTGGCCGCCGGGTCAAGAGGCCCCCCCATCATAACCATTGCTGCACGGCTTCGGAGGAATCGCCCTCATCCAAGTGCTGGGCGGGACCATGGAACGACAAGAGGGTACGCCCGGAGGGATTCGAACCCCCGACACCCGGTTCCGAAGACCGGTGCTCTGATCCGCTGAGCTACGGGCGCCAGAGAGCGAGCTGGGGTGAGGGATGGGATTCGAACCCACGATCTCCAGGGCCACAACCTGGCGCCTTGAACCGCTTGGCTACCCTCACCGCGAGGAAGCCCCATCACCACGAATTATACCAGACCCGGGCCAGCCTCCGCAAACCGCCCTCAGCCGGACGGCGTGCAGGTGAGCGTGACATGGTGGTTGTCTGGCACTATAATTGTCGCGTCTCCTCGGGTGCGGGTCCGGGCCCTCACCCTGGCGCTCGGTCGAGAGACGGCGCCACGGTTA
>Ga0334722_10007868_pt1 | contig 10275 bp, 4 predicted proteins | sample C3_bottom_MG_FD_207210 | JGI IMG/M metagenome (GOLD analysis project Ga0334722, IMG submission 207210) | Sediment microbial communities from Yellowstone Lake, YNP, Wyoming, USA - C3_bottom | ecosystem: Environmental > Aquatic > Freshwater > Lake > Sediment | place: USA: Wyoming | collected... | reverse complement strand
CAACGCCGAACGGCCCGTCACCTGCACCGGTGGCGGGCCGTTTGGCGTTTGGGTGGCCGCGCTCAAGCGGCATTCCTGTTGCATCACCAACGAAGGACCGCCAATGATTGCGCAACGCCGTGACCTCCAGGTACGCGGCAGCGGCAGCGGCGCGAGAGCACGCCGGCTGGCTCGCGAACCGGGGGGTTCTTGATGGCTCATCGCCGCAACCGTGTCCTTTTTCGCGCGCCGCTCGCGGCGATCCTCTGCGTCGGCCTGTACGCGGGCCCATCCTCCGGCGCGCAGTCCGCGTCGGTGCCCTCGGGCGCGTCGCCAGCCGCAGGGAGCCGCGTTCGGACCCCGGTCGCGCGCACCACCTGCGGCGACGCCCAGGGTTCGGCGAGCATCACCGCCAGCGACGCACTGTTCGCGCTGAAGAGCGCCGTCGGCAGCGAGACCTGCGCGCTGTGCCTGTGCGACGCCAACGGCTCCGGAACGATCACCGCGTCCGACGCCCTGCGCATCCTGAAGAAAGCGGTCGGCGAGGAACTCGACCTCCTCTGCGAAGCCTGCGCCAACGCTGCGCCGACGGTGGAGGCCGGAGCACCGCAGACGATCGCGCTCGACACGCTCAGCGGGGCCGCCATCGCGACACTGCTAGCCACAGTCAATGATGACGGCCTGCCGAACCCGCCCTCCGCGCTGACGCTCTCGTGGACGCTGCTCAGCGGTCCGACGCCGCAGGCCGGCGCCGACTTCGCAAACGCGTCCTCCGCGTCAACCACCGTCACGCTGGCCGGGATCGGCCTCTTCGTGCTCCAGCTCGAAGCCGGCGACGGCGCGGCGAGCATCACCGACACGGTCGAGATCACCGTGGTCGCCGCAACCAACCTCGCGCCCTCGCTGCTGCCGATCGACGACGCTTCGATCGCGCTCGGAACGACACTGTCGGTGCGAGCGACGGCGGACGACGACAACCCGAACGACGCACTCGTCTACTCGCTGATCGATGCGCCTGCCGGTGCGACCCTCGATCCGCCCTCCAGCGGGCGCATCCTGTGGACACCGACCACCCAGGACGAAGTCGGCAACCACGAATTCACCATTCGCGTCGAAGACCAGGACGGCCTGTTCGACCAGCGGAGCTTCACCGTTTCGGTCACGACGGCCAACCAACCTCCCGCGCTCGCCCCGCTCACCAACGAAACGATTCGTGCCGGCACCGAGTATCAACGCGTGCTCGCGGCCTCCGATGCAGACGTGAGCGACACGCACGCCTACGAGATTCTCGATGCACCCGCGCAGATGAACCTCGGCGGCGTAAGCGCAGACACGCTGCTGTGGGCGACCACCGACGCGGACATCGGCGTGCACGCGATCAAGCTGCGCGTGGTCGACTCGGGATCGCCGACCCTCGACGACGTCGCGATGTTCCTGCTGACCGTAGCCGCCAACACGGCCCCGGTTGCCGCCGATGACAGCTACGAAGTGGGCGAAGGCGAAACCCTGCTGGTGCAGGCGCCCGGCATACTTGGCAATGACGTGGACCCGGACGCAGATGCACTCGCAGCGATGAAGCTGAGCAACCCCGATCTCGGCACGGTGACGGCCTTTCACGCCGACGGCAGCTTCGAATACCAGGCACCGGCCGAGGCACCGGACCCGGTTCTGGCGATCGCGGAGAAGTGGCGAGGCGGCGGCGAACCCACGCACCCCTATGCACTGCCGCTGATCGGCGACGTCAACGAGGACGGCTATCCGGACGTCGTGATGAGCGTGCTCAACAACGAGCACGTCGCGCTGAGCGGACTCGACGGCAGCGTGATCTGGAACGCCACCCACAACGACCCCGGCGGCCTCGACCTCTCGGACTGCTACGACTGGCTCGCCGCCAGCAACGCGCGCGTGCTCGCCGACGTCGACGACGACGGCAGCCTCGAATACGTGGTGCCCTCGGCGTGCTCCCGCGACGGCGGAAACGGCGCGACCGCCGATCGCGTCCTCGCCTACGACAACGAAGGCAAACCGAAATGGATCTCGCCGCGCATCAGCCGTCCGCATCCGGACGCGCGCCCACCGGGCGGCGGCGCAGAGCCGCCGGACCCGCTGCTGTACACCGCATTCTCGCTCTACGGCATGAACCCTTCAGTGGCACGGCTGTCACCGGAGACGACGCCGACGCTGCTCGTTCGCGCGAAGATAACTCCCAGCGAGGGTTGGTACACCCAACCTGACGGCACCGGGAAGGCGGCGGGATGTCGCGCGCTGACGGGGCGTGCCGAAGACGAGGGACTCGCCTGTCGTGCGACCATCTTGCTGAGCGGCATCGACGGCTCGGTCCAGGAGGTTCTGACCGCGCCCAATCCCGGAAACCTCCTCGAGAACCCCAGCCGCTACCCGTGGCGCGAGAACTCGCCGTTCGCGGCTGACCTCGAGGGTAACGGCAGCGTCGAGATCATTTCCGGCAGCGACGTTTGGAAGAAAGTTGGCGGCGAGTGGACGCTGGCCTGGCAGACCACGCAGGAGCCCGCCGAAGTCGCGGTCGCCGACCTCGACGGCGACGGAGTCATGGAAGTGATCCATCTCTCCAATCAGGGCGCGGACGACGGCTACATCATCTACCGCCACGATGGCACCGAACTGCGCCGCTTGCCGGTCTCGCCCAGCTACTACCCCGGCTACTTCACCGTGGCGGACGTCGATGGTGACGGCTCGCCCGATTTCATCGACTCTTCGATGGGGTACGTGCAGGCGCTGCGCTCGGACGGTCGCGTGCTGTGGGTGTTCGCGCTGCCGCCGGTGCCGGAAGTCGCCAGCACGCCTGCCACGCGATCCGGATCGGCTAACGTCCAGGCCTACGACCTCGACGGCGATGGGATCTCCGAAGTGATCGTCAGCGGCGTCGACGGCGTTCACATCCTGGACGGGCGCAGCGGAACGGAAAAAGTCTCGTACCTGCAACCCAACGACGCGGGCTACGGCTTCACCGCGGCGTCCTTCGTCGCCGACGTGGACAACGACGGCCATGCCGACGTCGTGACCGTCTCGTACCGCGGCGGCACCAACTGCGCGGCCACGCCGCCGGACTGCAACATCGCGGCCGTCATCGAGGGCGCTGCCAACGACTGGTTGCCGGGCCCCAAGATCTTCCACCAGACCCAGTTCCGCCTCGGCGACGTCGACGACAGCGGCCACGTGCTCTTCAACAGTACGGTGCAGCGCAGCTTCCGCAATCCCCAGCAACTCGGCACACCGGCGGACCCGCGTGCTGCGAGGGGAACCTCCTTCACCTACGCTGCGACCGACGGCGCCGCGGATTCGAACGCGGCATCAGTGTTCCTCGAGATCACTCCGGCGAACCGACCGCCGGTCATCACGTCGCTGCCGCCATCGGCGTTCCTGTCGATCGCGCCCTATACGCGGCCGGGCTACCAGATAACCGCCATCGACCCTGACCCCGGCGACACGGTGACCTACGAGTTGGTCGTGAACCAGCATCCCTTCGCCGACGCCTACGAAGGCATCCAACTCGATGCGTCCAGCGGCGAGATGCGCGTCTATACCGGCCCCTGCGGTTCGTATGGCGGCCCCTGCGAGTTCGACAATTTCCTGGTCGTGCTCGCTGCCGTCGACTCGCACGGAGCGCGCACCGAGCAGTCCTTCACGCTGGCCGTAAGCTCCACGGGCATCGCGGTGCCCGACGCAGTCGGCGAGATGTTCGAGGGCGCACTGCAGACCCTCGCGGGCGTGAACCTCCGCGGCAAGCTGCTCGAGGAAGCGTACAGCGTGCAGCCGGCCGGGACCGTGATCGCGCAGGACACAGCGCCGTCCACCGTCGTGGCCAGGGGCTCCACGGTATTGCTCACCGTCTCGCGCGGCCCCCGCCCGGTGGTGGTTCCGGACGTCGTCGGGCTGCCGGAAGCGACGGCGAAGGAAAAGCTGGAGGCTCTCGGCTTCACCGTCGAGGTCGTTCGCGCTTACAGCACGATGATCCCCAGAAGCGACGTGAGCACGCAAAGCCCCGCCGCAGGCGACACGATCGCACCGGCGAACGCGCAGATCACGGTGTCGCTCGGCACCGGAATCGTCGTGCGCCTCGGGCGCGACTACGCGACCGCGAACCAGACCATCGACGTTTCAGTCTTCACCGTTGACACCAGCAACGAGGAAACACCGCTGGCCGGCGCGAATCTCGCGGTCGAAGCTGCCGGCGACCTCCACCTCGGCGCCACGCCGAATGTCAGCGGGCATACGATCGCGCCGGCCGACGACACGCGCGGAACCTGGCGTGTGACTGCCACCGATCCCGACACGACGCGTAGCGGAAGCGCTGAGTTCACCGTGGTGCAGGCCGCCGACGCAGACACGAACATCGACGTGGCAGCGTTCGCGGAGTTTTCGGAAACGCTCACCGGCGTGCTCGGCTTGCTTCGCGAAGCGGCGGCAGCAGGTGCCGCAGGTGACAGCGCCACACTGCAAGCGCGCGCTGAGCAAGCTGTGCTGCTGTGGCGCTCCTTCGATCAGGAGGTGCTGCGTCTGTCCTCTCCGTTCGCTCCCGAAGACGGCCTGCCTCCGCGCAAGTCCGACATGAATTCCTTCGGCGTCTTCGAAACCGCCGAGGACGCCCTCCACGTGCAGGTCCTCGAAGGAACGGTCACGGCCGTGGACGCTCTCGTCGAGGGGCTACGCGATGAGAGCACGCTTCTACCGGAGGTCGCCGCACGACTCACCGACGTCGTAACAGCGACCGCCCCGCTCGGCGACACCAACCCGACCGAGTACGGCTTCGTCGCGGCTCAGCCCGAGTACGCGGTGCTCGCCGCCCACCTCTTGCCGGATTGGGTCGATGCACTGATGAACGACCTCGGCACGACGATGGACATGACTCCGGTGCCGCCGACCGAGCTCACCGCGGCACCTCCCGGAGAAGAGCCGTTCGCCGCGACCAGAACGCCGCGAGCCGCGCAGGGCACGGCGTCGGCCGCTGCCTCCCATCCGCGACCGCGCTCGACGATCGGCGAACAACTCACCGTGTTCGCCGTCAACACCGTCATCGAGCAGCTCAACACTCTGAAGAAACTGCACAACGATGTGATGAAGCAGGCCTTCTCGGGCGTGATGCTCGTCGGTCTGGCCTCGCACCTGCGCGCGGCGCTGACGACCTCGGAACTGGTGGAGGTGGTGGCGGGAGCTTCGCTCTCATTCCGGCGATTCTACGCGCCTTACACGATGGTCGAGGGCTTCGGCTTCGACGAGAAGTATCCTCAACTCAACGAGGTGATCCTGCTCGGGCCGGATACGGTGGCGCCGGGCATCGATCTTTTCGAAGCGATCAAGGGCGCGAAATTCGACACGCTGTGGAGCAGCATCAAGACCCTCAAGGACGGGCACGACAAGATCAAGGATTTCCTGGGCGGGGCCGACGAGGCTTACGCCAACGGCGTGCAGCGCACGCACTTCGCCGAGCGTCCCTGCATCTTCACGACGGCGCCCGGCTGCGTGCAGCTCCTCTTCCCGAACGGCTTCTACTCGGTCTACAGCTACGAGCCGCCACCGGGATTCGGGACCCTCGTCGGAATCCCGCTTCCCATCATCACGCTGGTACGCAGCTCGCTGACCGGAGAGTATTCCTTCGCGACGCCGCCTTTCATCCCGTTCAAGCCCGGCCAGGATCAGTGAGTCACGCGATGGACCGTTTCGTCGTCGCAGCCGCGGTGCTTGCGATGACCTGATCGCTGCCGAGCGCGGTCAGCTTGACCTGCGCGCCGCACTCTCCGATCACCGCGACGAGTCGTTCGCGATTTCGGCGATCACGGCTTCCGAACTGCTGCACGGCGCGCTGAGGATGCCAGCGGGAAAGCGGGCCTCGACTGCGGCTTTCGTCGAAGGGCTTCTGCGTGGGCTGCCGGTCCTGCCGTTCGATCTGCTGGCCGCACGGGTGCACGCGCGCTTGTGGGTCGATTCGATGACGAAAGGACGAGCGATCGGCGAGCGCGATCTGCTCATTGCTGCCACCGCCGTCGCGCATGACTGCAGCGTGATCACACGCGACGAACGCAGCTTCCGGTGGATCGCGGAACTGGCGGTGGAGCGCTGGTAGCGCAGGATCGAAGCTCCGATCGCGACGCTTCCTTGCGCGGCTGCTCGTGCTACCGCTGCCAAGGATCGTCGCGTCAACATCCGGCTGTCTTCCGGCGCCCTGAGCGACATTCAAGTCAAGGCGCTCGAGCGGGCCTGCCGTATCCGACCTTGATCGCAACGGCCGGGCCGTCAGAGCATCTTGACGAGCGCCGAGACCACGCCGATGCCGGCCACGGTGATGCCGCCGAGGCGGATGGTCATGCGTCGCTCCAGATCGGCGAGGTCGACCTTGGATGCCATTTCTCTGTCGATACGCCTTTCGAGCTCGACCAGCCTCGCATCGAAGTGACGTTCGAGATGATCGAGACGGGCGTCCACCTGCAGGAACCGGCCATCGATCTGCGCAAAGCGCGCATCCACTTGGGCAAAGCGAACATCGATCTGCGCAAAGCGCGCACCGATTCGTGCTTCGAGCTCCCGCAGCCCCTGCCTCGTAAGCGCGAAACGAGCGTCGATGCGTGCATCGAGCTCTGTCAGGTCCTGCTTCGTGGCCAGCGAATCCGTCATGGCAGCCGCGAGCGCCTCGGCCTGTCCTTCGGCTTGCTGCTCGCTGAAAACCAGCGTCGCGGAGCCGCCGTGCGTACGCAAGCGTATCGAGCGCAATTGCCATCGTACCTTCCTCGTCAATCCGTGTCCGCTCCGCTGAGCGTTACGCATTCAGGATTCGCCGCACCAGAACCGCGGTCCATGCCACCCTTGGCATCGGCTGCCACGGACAGCGCCGAGCGCGACGGGCCGGCCGAAACCGCCGCGGTCACGTCCGCATCGCGGCCCAGCGAGATGTCCGAACCGAGCACGGAAGCCAGAGTCTGCTGCTCGTTTGCTGGAGATGTACCGGGTCTCGGTGACCGAAGACTGTCCAGCAGGCGAGGTCTGCGGACAGATCGTGGACTGCCCCCGCTCGACGCAAACGCTCACGCGCACGCTGGACATTGCAGCGGCAACGCCTGCCCTACTGCGACGCGCAGCACACGAAGCGCGTCGGACGCGGTGATCGCTCCCGAGTCGTCGGCGTCGCAGATGCACGGTTGACACTCAGCCGAACCCACTGCGGCGCGCAGCACCATCAGCGCATCCGAAGCCGTGACCTTCTCGTCGCCACTGGGATCGCCGCACAACGCCGACGGCATCATCGTGGTGGTCGTCACGATCGTGGTCGTGGTCGTCGTCTCTCCCAGGAAAAGGATCCACGCCGCACCCAGATCCCCATCCGCATTCGTCGCGCCATCGTCGTCCCTGGCAGCGCCGACCACCAGGTCGCGCTCCCCGTCTCCGTCCAGATCACTGAGCACGCTGATGGAGGAGCCGAAGTCCGAATGCGGCGTGATCGTACCCTCAAACCCCGCAGTCGTTTGCCCGAGCTTGCGTTCGCCAGCGACCGCGCCTGTGGCGGCGAGCGACAGCAACCACAGCGCGCCGCGATCGCCTTCCATGCCGCTCTCCTCGTCCCCAGGCATGCCTATGCCGAATTCCGGCTTGCCGTCCCCACTGACGTCGACCAGCGGCGCGAGAGCGGCGCCGAATTGATCGCCTGGCGAAAGCGGACCTGCCAGGCCTCCCATCGTCGCGCTGATTTTCTGGTGAGACTTCACCCTGCCGTTGGGCTTGAGCAGAAGAACCCATGCCGCGCCTTGCTCGACGCCACCGTCGCCGTCGTAAGGAGCGCCGACGATGAGGTCCGCGACACCGTCGCCATCGACGTCGCCAGGCCCGCCCACCGACCAGCCGAAACCTTCGGAATCATCGAGCAGGCCCGTAAAGCCGCCCTCGGTGTCACTGATCTTCTGATACGCGCGCACCGTTCCGGTGGAGTTCAGGAACAGGATCCACACGGCGCCGCGATCGGTTCCGCCGTCGTCGTCACGCCCCGCACCGACGGCGAGTTCCGCGCGGCCGTCGCCGTCGAGATCGCCGACGGTTGCGAGACCACGGCCGAAATCGTCGGCCTGGTCGACTTGGCCCGTGAAGCCACCCGAGGTGACGCTGATCTTCTGGTACGACTTCACGGCGCCGTCGGCGCGCAGAAAAAGGATCCACACGGCTCCGCGATTTCCGGTACCGCCGTCGCGATCGTTGACCGCGCCAACGGCAAGATCCGTCACGCCGTCGCCGTTGAGGTCGCCAAGCGGCGCGAGCGAGGCGCCGAACCAGTCCCAATCGCTCAAAGTCCCTGTGAACGCTCCCTTCAGGTCGCTGATCTTCCGATGGGCCTTCACATGGCCGCCGGCATCGAGGAACAGGATCCAGACAGCGCCGCGATCGCTGCCACCATCGTCGTCGAACGGCGCACCCACGGCGAGATCGGCAACGCCGTCGCCGTCGACGTCACCGAGCGCGGCAACGGACTGGCCGAATCTGTCGCTATCATCCAGCACGCCCGCGAAGCGCCCCTGCGTGTCACTGATCTTGGTGCGCCACGTGACGACGCCCTGCTCATCAAGCGAGAGCACCCAGACAGCGCCGCGATCGGCTCCGCCGTCGTCGTCGTCGCGCGCGCCGACTGCGATTTCGGCGCGGCCGTCGCTGTCCAGGTCACCGATGACCGAGCAAGCGGTGCCGAACCGGTCGCCGTTGCTCAGCGTCTGATCCAGGCCGGAGTCCTTGCGTGCGATCGTCCGCTGCGCGCGGACCGTGCCGTCGTGCTCCAGCATCAGCACGCGCACGGCGCCGCTCTCGGGATGGACGGCCCATGCCTTCGTTTCGCCCACGAAGAGGTCGGCTACCCCGTTGCCGTCGAGGTCGCCGGGGCTCGCAAGCGACCACCCGAAACTCTGGTCGGCCGGATGATCGACGACGAGGCCTCCTTCTGTACCGCTGATCTTCTGGTAGTCCTTCACGGTTCCGTTGGAGCGAAGGAAAAGGATCCAGACTGCGCCACGACCGGGGCTGAGGTCGTCGTCATCGAACGCGCCGACTGCGAGGTCGGCTGCAGCGTCACCATCGACGTCGCCGAGCCACGCGGCGGAGGTTCCGAAGCGGTCGAACGGATCGAGCAATCCGCGGGGAAAGCCACCTTCTGTCGCGCTGATCTTCTGCGCCGACTGCAATGTGCCGTCGGTCTTCAGTGTCAGGATCCACGCCGCGCCGCGCGAGTATGGCCCGCCGTCATCGTCACCCGCCGCTCCCACCGCAAGTTTCTCGAGGGTGCCGTTGTCCGACCGCAGCGCCGCGAGCGACCACGCGGTCTCGCTGTTGTTGGTCTCCGGGGTCGGATTGGGGAAGCCGCCTGGCGCGAACCCGATCTTGCGATGCGACTTCACGGTGCCGTCGTGGTTCAGGAACAGGATCCAGATGGCGCCGTCGTCCACCTTCGCAGGGTCGTCGGGATCTATGTCAGGGTCGTGGTCGTCGTCGTTCGGAGCGCCCACCGCGACATCCAGAGTGCCGTCGCCGTCGAGGTCGCCGATGGCCGCCACCGCGTTGCCGAAGTGATCGCCGTCGTCGAGCACGCCAGTGAAGCCGCCTCGCGTGTCGCTGATCTTGCGCTGTTCTCTCACGCTGCCGTCGGGCTTCAGCAGCAGGATCCACACCGCGCCGCGATCGGTACCGCCGTCGTCGTCGAACGGCGCGCCCACGGCCAGGTCCTCGTTGCCGTCGCCGTCGAGATCGCCGAGCACCGTCGTGGAGCAGGCGAGCCCGTCGCCCTCGTCGAGGCTTCCGGTGAATCCGCCCGCGAGCGCGCTGATCTTGCTCTGCGAAAGAACGTAAGTCGGTTGGGCGCCGGCGGAAGAAGCGGGAACGGACACGAACGCCGCCACGAGCGAGGCGAGAATCGCGAACGCAGGCAGCATGCGGCTGCACGCGTGCGATGGGAAAGTTTGAATTGAAACGGAGAGATCGCGCACACGAACCCCCGAGCAACTCCCAGTGCAGCAGCACCTTCCGTGCCGTGCTTGCAGACCGGCGCGCGGTTGGGGCGGACGTGGCGCCCAGGATGCCGATATGGCTGCTCCCGCGACGTTCTCGACGCCGTCATGGCGCGGCGGGACACGCGCGCAGCCTTCCGCATTCTGAGAGCACGTGCTGGCCGGTTCGCGGACCTGCGACGCGCGAACCCATCGTCGTGGCCGCTCGATGCGCTGCTACGGCAGAGTGGTGGTGCTGCTTGTGCTCGAAGCCGGGCACGTGGTTCCAGTCCCCGGCCCCCGCACGATC
>Ga0334722_10007867_pt1 | contig 10275 bp, 17 predicted proteins | sample C3_bottom_MG_FD_207210 | JGI IMG/M metagenome (GOLD analysis project Ga0334722, IMG submission 207210) | Sediment microbial communities from Yellowstone Lake, YNP, Wyoming, USA - C3_bottom | ecosystem: Environmental > Aquatic > Freshwater > Lake > Sediment | place: USA: Wyoming | collected... | reverse complement strand
GGCCATGATCTACCACCACCTACACCAGACATATAACCCTGCAATAGTTGGCTATTGGCAGATGCACCCGGTGACGAAGCAGCTTTATTTTGTCAAAAGGTAAAACAAAAGGTTGCATAAAACATTGCGCAGTGGTATACATTAGACAACAGGGCAGCACGACGCAGCCCATAACCGGGAGAGATACCGTGGCAAAACAAATAACCTGTGTTGAATGCGGCCACACGGCATACAATTACGACGAGCAAAGGTACAGCACCATCATCGGCCCGGTTTGCCGTGAATGTGTCGGAATACATATGCCCTTCAATCCAAGAGAAGAAGAGGACATGGCCCGGAACAGACGCGAAATGGTGCGCGAGCAAAACGCAATTGATGATTTTGAGTATTCAAAACTATAGGGGGTGGGCAATGATCCGAATCGAAATGGAAGAAATAGAACTCAAGCCGGTTTCCCGCCGTGGCCTGATGATGCTTGACGTTTGCGCCCACATGACCGAATCGCAGATGCACGAAGCGGTGGAGGCGTTCAAGGAGTATATCACAGGCGAAACGTGGGGCCGTTGGCTGGAAGAGTGGAACAAAGAGGCCAAGGAGGAGGAAGAGGAACGGTGAATAACAAGCGTAGAGAATAGGTGAATAACAAGATACGCCGTGAACTGAGAAAGCAACGATATAATCCACGGGAGGAATAGACATGAGCGAAGAAGAAAAACAGGTGGCGACACTCCCACGATGGGCAGAAACCATCGGAAAGACAGAGGACAAGTTTCTCGAAATAATCAAAGACAGCGGGGCAGAGGTTAGCTTTGCCGCCGAGTCAATGTTTGCTTTCCAGATTCTCAGCAAAAACGAATACTCGCAGAAGATCGCAACTGCCAACCTTCCGAGCCTGCGTGATGCCATTATCAACGTGGCGGCTATTGGGTTGAGCTTGAACCCGGCCATGCAGTACGCATATCTTGTACCGCGTGATAACATGATTTGCCTGGACATTTCATATAAGGGGCTAATCAAGCTGGCAACCGACACAGGGTCTATGATGTGGGTCCGTGCAGACCTTGTGTATGAGAAAGACAAGTTTGTCTACCACGGGCCAGCAATGGCACCTGTGCACGAAGCGCAAGTTTTTGGAGAACGTGGGCCGTTTGTCGGCGTGTACTGTATCGCCAAGACGCTAGAGGGGGATATTTTGGCCGAGGTGATGACCGCCAAAGAGATTGAACAGGTAAAGGCGACATCAAAGGCCGGGATGAAAGGACCGTGGAAAGAGTGGTTTGGCGAAATGGCAAAGAAAACCATCATCAAGCGTGCCTCAAAGACCTGGCCGAGAAGCGACAAGAACGACCGGCTTGCCAAGGCTGTAGAGGTTATCAACCAGCAGGAAGGATTTACACAAGAACCGGAAGAGGCCGTACAGCTTCTTTCCGAGGAAGAGGTGTTGAAGATCACCGCGTTTATTGACGAGAACGGAATCAATCGGGAACGGTTTTTTAAGTTTGCCGGGGTTGATTCTGTTGACCAGATTTCTCCAAAGGATTTACCGCGATGCTGGACAGGGCTTAAAGGCATGGTGCAACCATGATGGTTATCGAAGAGGCCCAAGGCTCACCGGCCTGGATGAAAGCGCGTTGTGGTCTGCCAACGGCATCTGTAACCGATATGATTATCACCACCAAAGGAGAGCCGAGCAAACAACGAGACAAGCTGCTCTATCAACTCGCAGGGGAACGCCTGACCGGGGCAAAGATGGAGAGCTACCAAAACGGGGCCATGACAAGGGGCATTGAAATGGAGGCCGAGGCCCGCGCCGCTTATGGGTTGTGGAAGGACGCTGATGTTCAGCAAGTAGGCTTATGCTTGTCGGATTGTGGAAGGTATGGGGCCAGCCCGGACGGGATTGTGGTCAATGGGGGGCTTGAGATAAAATGCCCCACTCTTCCGGTCGCGGTTGAATATCTGGATAAGGGGAAGTTGCCTACTGCCTATTTTCAACAGGTACACACGCAAATTCTTGTCTGCGGTTTCGAGTGGGTTGACTTCGTGAGCTACTACCCAGGACTGAAACCGTTGATTGTCCGGGTAATGCCAGATTATGATTTCATGGCAAAGCTGTCCGCCGCGTTGGATTCATTTTGCACTGAACTTGACGCATTAACCACCAGGCTGGCGGGGGAGTAAATGAAAGAGTTCAAGATCAACAGCCTTGCCGAGCTATCCCGCGCCATTACGGAAATAGACGCAGAATGGCACGAGGCTCATTACCTTGAGGTGACGATTAAGCGCAAGGCCAAGCAAAGGACACTGACCCAAAACGGATCATTGCACCTATTTCTTACGCGGCTGGCTGGCGTTTTGAACGATGCTGGCTTTGATATGCGCCGGACGTTGAAACACGACGCAGAGATACCGTGGACAACCGAGAATGCGAAGGAGTTTTTATGGAGGCCGATTCAGAAATCCCTGACGCAAAAGACCAGCACAACTGAAATTACCACGGTAGAGCCGACAATTATACACGATGTATTATGCAGGCACTTGGGCAGCAAGCTCGGTGTTGTCTGCCCACCATGGCCGACAAAGGGGGATAAATGAGCGCACCATACCAGAAAGACAAGCCGTGGCGGTCTGCAAAATACATAAAGTGGATAAAAACACAACCATGCATCCATTGCACCGGCGATGGTGGAGACCCACACCACCTAATCGGGTTAGGAAACATGGGAGGAATGGGTATCACGGCTCCAGATTCGATGGCTATGCCGATGTGTAGAGAATGCCACGGTATGTTCCATTTGCATTCTGATCTTTGGCCGATGCAATGGGAATACATATCAAGGACTCTTGACCGGGCATTGCGTGAAGGGATAATCAAGGCATAACGCTTGAGCTGAGACGCGGGAATCATAAACAGGAGAACGTAGAATGCACAAAAAGATGGTTGATGAAATTATTGCAGTGTGCCGGAAAAGATTTGCAGACGGCGATTGTGCCAAGGCGAACCCCTTTACGGCGGAGCAGCTTGAAGATGCAATAATTGAGCTTGCCGCAAGCCACAAAACGCAGCAGGGTTCCCCGTCGAAATCAAGCGAATTGTTATGCGCTGTTTTTTTGGCACCAAAGCATAAGGGGATGATGGTTAGCACAGGGGGACTTATAGGCCGCATTGAGAGAGGTAAACGGCCAGACAAATTAGACCGGCATCTTCTGGGGGAGATGCTTAGAAACATGCAGGAGATGGCATCCCGGTTTTATTCTGGTGACGTAAAGGCTGTTGATGCGTTTTTGCAATGTTATTGCCTGGATGATAAAAGACCAAGCGTATAACGATAAAGCTCACTTGATGCAAGGACAGGAAAGACATGGAGCAAGCAACGGAAACAATGAACATGGCAGAACCCAAAAGCAGCGCGTCCTTGCGGTCAAGTGTAGCACCTTGTTATGCGGTTCTTGATTTGTTTTCGGGGATCGGCGGCTTTTCTCTTGGGCTGGAACGAGCGGGTGGATTTAAGACGATTGCCTTTTGTGAGTGGGAAGAACACGCAAGAAATATTTTACGGAAGCACTGGCCGGATGTGCCAATTTTTAACGATGTGAGGACTCTAAATGCAGAAGACTTGCCAGAAATACCAGACATTATTTGCGGTGGATTCCCCTGCCAAGACCTCAGTTGTGCCGGGAAGATGGCCGGTATTGAAGGAGAAAGGTCTGGTTTATACAAAGAGGTTCTCCGCCTTGTTATGCAAATACGACCCCAATTCGCGATACTGGAAAACGTCTCAAACCTGCTTAACGGCGGAGGCGGGAAATGGTTTGGCCGATTTCTCGGGGACTTGGCCGAGATCGGGTACAATGCAGAATGGCATTGCATACCGGCTTCCATCCTTGGTGCCCCGCACATACGTGACAGGGTGTGGGTTATTGCCTACCCCCAGCAAAGGATGTGGGAAGGCATTAGGATACCCAATTCGTTCGATGTGGGAAAGTTGGGCCATGAATGGACACCAGGCGAGATCATGCCACTATTTAGCAGCATTGGGATGGACTGCAAAACAGATCGTCACAACTTACGAGGTGATGATGGGTTTTCCGAAGCGGTGGACAGACTTGAGCGATTAGGGAATGCAGTTGTTCCGCAGGTTGTCGAACTGCTGGGGCGGTGCATAAGAGCCGTATAACGCCAAGCTCACCGGCACCGGGCCGAGTGAGAACCAAGAACCAATGAACGCGGCTCCCGGTGTCCGCGTGGAGCGCCTTGTTGGGCGATTTAGGAACGATGAACGTTTACCGTCGATATTTCCGAGTGACAAGCGGTCCCCTAGTTGCGGCTCTCCAACAGCACAGGGTAACGATGAAACACGCCCATGCTGAGTATGAGACGATATGCAAAGAGGTTGGGGCTGATGTTGGCAAGTTTTACCAACGAGACGGCAAGCTCGTTGGGTTTATTTTCAGCGGTAGCCCCGGCCCAGACCCGATGCTATTCAAAAAGGGAAATTCTGGATGGACTCCCCGGAAGAATACCAAGCGGGGAAAGGCCATTGCGAAAAAAGTTGATGCCGTAAAAACCAGCGATGTGAAGGAATGCCTCAAGGCAGTTGGCCTTGCCAACCTTTTCGCCAGGATATTTTCCGACAGCAGAGCATACGGTGTAACGATAATTGACATTCCAGACGAAACCCCATGGGCGCTGATCTCGGTGCCTTGGTACGACGAGAACCCCGATACGATTGCCCAATATAAAATTGACCGGGCAGAAAAAAAGCACATGAACGGCAATATTGACGCCATTCTATGGGATCCGACGCCAGACATGGTTGAACTCAAGGAATGGCAGTTCGAAAAAGAAATTGACGACTGGAATGAGTCGATAAAAGAAGCGAAAGCAGCGTAGTTTTGACGATAACTGGAGCGGCCCACTACCGCGCCCAACGCAGCGGTAAGCGGGCGCGGCGACGGTCGGTAGAGAAAACGACGGGCGTGTATTCCGCGTCCGCTTGACCAACGGGTTATGTGTCGGAGGGTGAAAACGTGAAGAAATGGGCGCTTGTAATTGCCGGAATACCTGTTGCGCTGGCGGTGCTTTGGTTTTCGCACTTCTGGGAGTGGTGGCACTTCGGCCCGTCGCAGAAGGCGCTTGATTGCGGAAGGAAGGCAAGGCGGAGGCTGCTTGAATGGGCGGCGCTCCTTGGAGACACATAACGATTAAGGCCAGGCGACCGCGCCTGTGAACTACGAAATACCCTGGTGCTTCACGCGGTCGGCTGGGGTGATGGGTTATAAACCATGATTGCAATAGTAAATGTGGATTCAAATGCGCGCCAGATTGGGCTGCACCAGTATGAACTGCGAATAAACAACCGTGTTGTTGCTCGTTTCGTACACCACCGGGAGGAACCGTTGCACGAATGCCTGTTAAGGGCCGCGATTGCTGCTGAAGAGAAAGTGGCCCCGAAAAATGGCAGGGTTAGGCCGCTACTGGACCCGCTTTATGACGAGGTGTATTTCAAGGGGCTGGAGTGGTTGGACAGTTTATAACCACCGTTATAAAGCCCCCTCGGCGGCCTAATCCACCAGCCGCCGAGGGTGTAAACACCAAGCAAACCTTAACCGGTAGGGCAAAACCATGAATCAACCAGCACTGCAAGTACCGTAAAAATCATCCAGCCGCATGGTACAGAATTGGCGTTGCTGGTGATCCGTGCCACGATTATCAGGGCGAAGATAGAAAAGAACGCCATAAAATACCCTTGCAAAACGCGATGCATTGTGAGATAGTGAAATTGCTGACACGACTTTGACAACCGTGCCGATTAGCAAAAAATGTTTTACTCCAAGGAAAATTGACCAATGAAAACAGAGAAGCGACTTGTTGCGGGTGTCACACAAAGAAATGGGGATCAATCCCTCTTGGACTTTGTGCCGCAACAAGTCGCTTTTGTGCGTTTATGGACACCAGAATGACAAGTAAAAAACCAAGGAAAATCCGTGTTCACGATTGGGATAAATGGCAGACCTTCAGAAAAGACAGGGGAACACCTCCTTGGATCAAAATACACCGATGCTTAATGACATGCCAAAAATGGGCAAGCCTGAGCGATGGAGAAAAAGGGCAGCTTGTTTCGATATGGATTGCTGCCGCTGACAACGGCGGAGAGCTTCCGGCTGATCCGATTGTAATAAAAAAGGTTTGCCAACTTGATTCAGAACCAGACATAGAAAAACTTGTTGAATTGCAGCTACTTGATATTAAATGACAACCAGATGACAACCAGATGTCCGCACGCTGCCTGCCGCTTTGACGCACCAGAGAAGAGGAGAGCAGATAAAGGACTTAACAGCCGCGCTAGCCGGAAAGAGATTTATAATGAGACCGCCTAAAAAATACCAGCAACTATCCATCGATCATATCAAGCTGCCATCCGGCCAGGGTTTTATACTGCGCGATTATCAACACAAGCTTGTTGATGGGGTTCGAGATTCGATTGTGTCAGGTAATAGGCGTGTAGTGATGGTGCTGGCCACGGGCGGCGGAAAGACGGCGGCTTTTGCGGAGATAGCAAAACTCGCAGTTGAGAAGGGCAAGAAGGTTCTTTTTTTGGTGAACCGGCGCAATCTTGTACAGCAGACCAGGGAGGCGTTTGCTTTCCATGGTGTGACCGGAACCGGGGTTATAATGGCAGGGCATGAAACAGCGCTCCATGAGCCATTACAGCTCGCCACAATACAAACCTATGGGCGGAGGATCAAACTGGAAGAGGGGGAAACGGTTTTTAATTTTCCCGCCGACTTAATTCTTGTCGATGAAGCGCATTTCAGCGTCAGCCCACAATTTCAGGATGTTCTGGCCCACTACCCGAAAGCAGTGATTGTTGGATGCACGGCAACGCCAATGCGGGGCGATGGTAGAGGTTTGGGGGAAGTGTTTGACGCATTGGTTGACGTTATCGACACGCAAGATTTAACAGACAAAGGGTTTCTCGCCCCGTGCCGATACTTTGCTCCTTCAAAGCCCGACCTTGATAAAATTAAGATCGTGCGCGGCGACTATGAGCAAAAAGAGCTTGAAAAGAGGATGAACCAGGCAAAGCTGGTAGGAGATGTTGTAGAAAACTGGATGCGCCTGGCTGTGGATAGAAAGACAATCGTGTTTGGGGTATCTGTTGCCCACGCAAAAGCCCTTGCTGTGGAGTTTAACCGGAAAGGAATCGCGGCGTACGCTTTGTCTGCTGCCAGCACAGAAGAAAAGCGAGAATATGCCTTCCGTGAAATGGAGCGCGGTAATATTCAGGTAATTACAAACTGTGCCTTGTACCAGTACGGAATGGATGTACCTGATATTTCGTGCGTGGTACTTGCAAGGCCAACCAAAAGCCTTGGGTTGTATCGACAGATGGCTGGGCGTGGCTTGAGGCCGTCACCAGGGAAAGAAATGCTACTGCTTGACCATGGCGGGTGCATTGAGGAAAACGGGTTGCTGACTGATCCTATTGAGTGGAGCCTGGATGGAAAAAAGAAGGCATGGAAAAAGAAAAAGAAAGATGACAAGCCTCGTGAGAAGCGTGATAATATTTGTTCTTCATGCTCCTTATTGTTCACCGGCTCGAATGTTTGCCCTGATTGCGGAAGTGAGGCAAAGAGTTTTGGGAAAAAGGTGGATGTGGTTGATGGAGACCTTGAAGAGATAAAACCCAAGAAGGTCAGTAAGGATGATCGGCGGAGGTTTTACGGTATGTGCTTGTTCTACCAGAGGCAGAAAGGATATTCAGACGGGTGGTGCAGCCATAAGTATAAATCGCGGGTTGGGTTATGGCCTCGCGGGATGAACGATGTTCAGCCAATACAGCCGGACCAAGAATTTATGAACCGCATCCGCCATGAGCAGATAAAATACGCCAAGGCCCAGGAGAAAAGGAATGGCTGATCGTATTGATTACGAAACCGTGAAGTCTAACGCTTGTGGCCGCTGGATCGGAATATATTCTTCTCTCGGAATAGAAGTTGGTGAAGAAGGGAGATATACCACGTGCCCACTTTGCGGAAAAAAAGACAAGTTCAGGATGGACGATAAGGGGCGCGGCCTGTGGGTGTGTGTTTGTGGTGCTGGTGACGGCTGGAAGTTGGTACAGGAAGTGCAGAATATTGGCTTTGTCGCCGCGATGGAGCTTGTGGCCCCAATTATCGGGTCGGTAGAAATCAAAGAGTTAAGGGAGAAAAAAAGCAACTTCACCAAGGAAAAAGCCAGAAAGGTATTTGAGGGGGCGTTCAAGGCTGACCGGGCCAACCCTGTCGGGATGTACCTCAAAAACAGGGGGATTGATCTCTGCCCGAATACCTTATGGTATCACCCGGCCATGATGGACGAAAAACAGAAACTTCCCGCTATGGTGGCATGTGTTACAACGAAGGCCGGGGAAGTGTCTGCGATGCACCGAACCTTTTTGACGCTTGATGGAAAAAAGGCTAATGTTGATCCGGTAAAAAAGTTGTCTCCGAATATTGTTGGGGTTAAGAACATAAAGGGAGCGGCAATACGGTTGTTCCCCCCGGCGCACAAAGTATTAGGGGTAGCAGAGGGGATAGAAACCGCCCTTGCCTGTTATGGCTTCCACGGAATACCAACATGGGCCACGGTGTCAGCGGTTGGCATGATAGGGTGGGAGCCACCGGAAGGAATCCCGATTAAGAAGGTGTTTATTTTCGGCGACAACGACAAGAGCTTCACCGGGCAATCTGCGGCGTATCAGTTGGCGAACAAGTTGACGGTGTTGAGAAAGATGGAAGTCGAGGTGCTTATACCTGATGGGCCGGGCGATTGGCTGGACGTTTTAAACAATGACCTTTAGGAATATGGTGTAAACATGAAAACCCTACCTGAAAAACCACCAACCGTTATATTTTGCCCATATTGCGGGCATGATGGCATAAGGTTTTACGGGCTGGTGCCGAGATGTAAAAAGTGTCAGGCGGTTTTTCGGGTACAGTTCAGCAGATACTCTAGAAAATCAAGGGAGCTTGAAAAAACATGAAAACACCACAGGCAGCTGGTAAATATCGCCGCGCTATCGTCCCTCCATGCTGGACGGTAATCTCACCATAGCCCAAGCCGAGGCGTTGCAGCTGATTTCAGACAAAGAGGCTATGCGGTTGGTGATGAAAAATAATGCAAAATAATACTTGCAAGACATAACTTGCTATGATACGGTAAGTCATAACCAAAACACAGGGGGTGACACCATGAGAGAGATAAATAGAGAAGATTGGTATGAGGGGGCGAGGCTCGGCGTGTTACATGCTCTTGATAATTACATGAGAGCGCAAACAGGTTTTGATAAAGCACTTGGGGCTAGGGATGAAGACTTATCTGACTTGTTTAAGGGAATAGATGCACACATGGACAAGGTGGCGGAGAGAATAAACATTGGGACTGAGCCTGGTTCTCTGGGCATGATAATTCGTGGGAAAAGTGAAGAATGAAATGCCCGAAATGTGGAACAGAAATAAAAGACGAAGGCCGCGCCAAGGGGGGGAGAACATCCCGGCGCACGATCAGCGCGGAGGAACAAAAGAAGATGCAGGAAGCGCGAAAACTAAACAAGGAGAGGAAAAATGAGCAAGCCTAACACAATCAGGATTGACGAGGTAGAGTATGTCCGGGCCGATTCGGTCAAGAGGGTTTCTGGTGATGTGAAAATTATCATCCTGCAACGTGGGAACGTGGTTGTTGGCAGAATGTCAGTTGATGAGACGGACAAGGATATGTGTGTACTTGAAAACGCTGCGGTGATTCGGAGGTGGGGGACCACAAAAGGGTTGGGGCAGATTGCGGAGAATGGCCCAACATCAAACACCACGCTTGACAAGGCTCCCACAATTCGGTTTCACATTCTGACCACCATTGCAATCATCGACTGTGAGGGAACAAAATGGGACTCTCATCTCTAGGAGAAGACGGACAAGCAATCATCTGGTACGGGGACGGGAACGTGGACGGGAACGGGTACGGGGACGGGAACGGGAACGGGTACGGGGACGGGAACGGGGACGGGGACGGGGACGGGAACGGGGACGGGAACGTGGACGGGAACGGGTACGGGGACGGGGACGGGAACGGGAACGGGAACGGGAACGGGGACGGGAACGGTTGATACACAAGGAGGGGAGATAGTGGCAGAAATAACCGGCGGCTTTAGCCGTCCAGTTGATTGATTTGTTAAGCTATAGGAGGTGTACCATGGGGCTTTCATGTTCTTGCCCAGAGTTTGATGGTGACGG
>Ga0334722_10007866_pt1 | contig 10276 bp, 7 predicted proteins | sample C3_bottom_MG_FD_207210 | JGI IMG/M metagenome (GOLD analysis project Ga0334722, IMG submission 207210) | Sediment microbial communities from Yellowstone Lake, YNP, Wyoming, USA - C3_bottom | ecosystem: Environmental > Aquatic > Freshwater > Lake > Sediment | place: USA: Wyoming | collected... | reverse complement strand
GGTTGCCGAGTCGTTTGACCGTGACGAGACCGGCCGCATCGAGGCGCCCGAGTTCGCGCTGCACGGCGCCCGTGCCGGAGCCGGCGAGGGCGATGATTTCGTTGGCGTAGAAGCTGCGCGCCGGATTGCCGAACAACAGCCCCAGCACGCGCTGCTGGACCTTCGTGAACAGTGCGCCGGCGGTGTCTGTCGCCGGTGCGATGCGCACTTTCGCGGTTGGTTTCCTAGTTCCCATATTGGGTATGATAAACCCCAAAGTGGGTTTTATCAATGGGTCTTTTAATACATGCAGAGCCGTTGGAGGTGGTTGCAATTTGCGACCACCTCGTCGCGCTCAACGGGCAGGCTTACGTTTGGAACGGTTGGCGCGTCTGGCCACCGGTGCTTTGGCGCCAAGGTAGGCGGTGAGCTCTTGCTCGGCCGCGTCGAACTCGCGCACGCGCTCGGCTGTGTACATCTCCACCGGCAGCGTGACGGCAGGGCGCAGCAGCAAGCCCTCCGGCGTGGTTTCGGCGATCAGATGGTCTTCGGCCTTCAGTCCAAGCGCCTGGCGCAGTTTGGCGGGCAGGGTGATCGCGCCTCGGCTGGTGATAGTGATATTGGCTTTCATCGGATGCAGTTTAGCAGGCGCCGTGTTCGGTGAAGGAGAGTGGCAGTTTCCTCGTGTCACCCCAGCTTGATGTCGCAAATTGCGACTTCGAGCTGGCGAACGTTGAAGCAGTAGGTGCGGTTCATGGTCTGCAGCGTGCCTGGCAATCGGCCTGCAAGCCAGTAAACACGCGGAGTTTCAGGCATCGCCCCCCCTTGCGCGTGCAGGGTCAGTGAAAATCCCGCGAACTGGTCGCCAGCCTGCAGAGCAGCTCGCTGTGATCGGCCAGCCGTCGCGCGATCACGTGCACCACTTCGCCTACACGTTCGACCGAGCCATACACCGCCATCAGCTGCGCGGAAAGCAGTTCGCGCCGCTGGCGCTCGCCCAGGTCGCGCCAGACGATGACGTTGACGCAGCCGGTCTCGTCCTCCAGCGTGACGAACACCACGCCCGAGGCGGTGTCGGGGCGCTGCCTGCCGATGACGATGCCCGCGGCGCGCACGCGGGCTCCGTGCGGCAGGCGGCGAATTTCGTCTGCGGCAGCAAGGCGCATGTGCTTCAAGCGCGAACGCAACAGCGCCAGCGGGTGCCGGCCCAGCGTGAGTCCCAGGCTCGCGTAATCATGGATGAGGCCTTCGCCTTCGCTCGGCGTGGCGAGTCGCGGAGCAGTTTCATGGACAGGCGCATCGCATAGCAAGTGCCTTGCGGTATCCACACCGGCGACCTGCCAATAGGCGAGCCGGCGGTGGCCCGCGATACGCTCGAGGGCGCCGCTCGCGGCGAGGCACTTGAGCTCGTGCCGATCGAGCTGCGCGCGGCGCATCAGTTCCTCGACCGTGGCGTATCCGCCTGCGCGCGCCGATACGATGCGCGTCGCGCCGGCCTCGGACAGGCCTTTCACCATGACGAGGCCCAGGCGCACGGCGGGCGCGCCGTTAGCGCCGGGCTCCAGCGCGCATTCCCAGTCGCTCGCGAGCGCGTCCACCGGCCGGATTTCGACGCCGTGGCGTCGCGCATCCTGCACCAGCTGTGCCGGCGCGTAGAAACCCATGGGCTGGCTGTTCAAGAGCGCGGCGAGAAACGCAGCGGGATGATGCCGCTTGAGCCAAGCAGATACATAGACCAGGAGGGCGAAGCTCGCCGAATGCGACTCGGGAAACCCGTATTCGCCGAAGCCTAAGATCTGCTGGTAGATGCGCTCGGCGAACTCGCGCGCATAGCCGCGTTCCAGCATGCCCTGGATCAGGCGCTGCTCCAAATGCGCGAGGCCGCCTTTCCTTTTCCACGCTGCCATCGAACGGCGCAGGCCATCGGCTTCCCCCGGGGTGAAGCCGGCTGCGACCACCGCGAGCTGCATCACCTGTTCCTGGAAAATCGGTATGCCCAGGGTGCGCGCTAGCACTTCTTTCACCGCGTCGCTCGGATAGCTCACCGGCTCCAGTCCCTGGCGGCGGCGCAGGTAGGGATGCACCATGCCGCCCTGGATCGGACCGGGGCGCACGATCGCGACTTCGATCACGAGATCGTAAAAATTCGCTGGTGCAAGCCGCGGCAGCATGGACATCTGCGCCCGCGATTCGATCTGGAATACGCCGACGGTATCGGCCTGCCGGATCATGGCATAGACGGCCGGATCTTCCGCGGGCACGTCGCTCATTGCGTAGGCTGTGCCGCGCTGCCGGCCGATGAAATCGAGCGCGCGCTTGATCGCCGAGAGCATGCCCAGCGCGAGCACGTCCACTTTCAATAGGCCCAGCGCGTCGAGGTCGTCCTTGTCCCACTGGATCACGCTGCGATCCATCATCGCGGCGTTCTCGATCGGCACCAGGCGCGACAAGAGGCCGCGCGCAATGACGAAGCCGCCGACATGCTGCGACAGATGGCGCGGAAAGCCGAGCAGCGCATCCACCAGGGCGAGCAGGCGCAGCACGGTCGGGCTCTGCGGGTCGAACCCGGCTTCGCGCAAGCGCTCGGGCAGGTTCTGGCGACGGCCCCACCAGGAAAGCGACTTCGCCAGCCGCTCGACCTGGGCGAGTTCCAGGCCGAGCGCCTTGCCGCAGTCGCGGATCGCGCTCTTCGGCCGGTAGCGGATCACCGTCGCGGCGAGCGCCGCGCGCTCGCGCCCGTACTTGGCGTAAATGTACTGGATCACTTCCTCGCGCCGCTGGTGTTCGAAATCGACGTCGATGTCGGGCGGCTCATTGCGCTCGCGCGAAATGAAGCGCTCGAACAGCATGCTCATGCGCGCCGGATCGACTTCGGTGATGTGAAGCGCATAGCACACCGCCGAATTCGCCGCGGAACCGCGGCCCTGGCACAGGATGTTCCTCTCGCGCGCGAAACTGACGATATCGTGCACGGTGAGAAAGTAGGGCTCGTAGCCGAGTTCGGCGATCAGCGCGAGCTCGTGCTCGACGAGGGCGTGAACTTTTTGCGGCACGCCCGCGGGAAAGCGCCGCGAGAGACCCACTTCGGTGAGCGCGCGCAAATGCCCCGAGGGCGTGGCGCCCGGCGGCACGATTTCCTCGGGATATTCGTAGCGCAGGCAGTCCAGCGAAAAAGTACAGCGCGCGGCGATGCGCAGGGTTTCTTCGAGCAGTTCGGGCGGATACAGGTTCGCCAGCCGCAGGCGCAAGCGCAAATGGCGTTCGGCGTTCGGATACAGCGCGTGGCCGCACTGCGCAACTGGCTTGCAAAGGCGTATCGCAGTGAGCGTGTCCTGCAGTTTGCGCCGCGAGCGTACATGCATATGCACATCGCCCGCGGCAACGAGCGGCAGACTGCTGGCCGCGCCGAGTGCGCGCAGCGCAGCGAGGCGCGCGCGCTCGTCTGGTCCGCAGAGCAATTCCGCGGCGATCCAGGCGCGTCCGGCGAAGCGCTCGGCGAGCCAGCGGGCTTGCGCGACATCGGGTGCCGCTCCCGGCAGGAGCATGGCCAGGCAACCGGGCAGACCTTGATCGAGGTCTTTCGTCTCCAGGGCGTAGCGGCCTTTCGCGCCGCGGCGCCTGCCGCGGGTGATGAGTTCGGACAGATTGCCGTAGCCCTCGCGGTCGGTGGCGAGCAGCACCAGATGCGGGCCGTCGGCGAGATGGATTTCGCTGCCGAGGATCAGCGGCAGGCCGCATTCCTTGGCTGCGGTGTGCGCGCGCACCACGCCCGCGAACGAGCATTCGTCGGTGAGGGCGAGCGCGCTGTAGCCCAGTTGATGCGCCCGCGCGACCAGCTCCTCCGGGTGGGAGGCGCCGCGCAGGAAGCTGAAATTCGATACGCAATGCAGCTCCGCGTAGGCGGGCAGGGGGAGTACCACGGGGGAAGCCTCAGGAAAAAATGCCGTGCAAATACCAGGCGCCCGCAGGGCTGCGCTCGCGATAGACCCACAGCAGCGCTCGGTCGGCGGCGCGGGCGATGAAATAATCGCGCGCCATGTCGGCGCCATCCCACCAGCCCGATTCGATGCGCTCCGGGCCGGCCAGCAGCTTCAGCGGTCCGTGGCGGCAGGGGATGGATTCCTTTTCCTCCAGTGCCTGCGGCCGCTCGAGCAGCCAGAACGGGCGCAGGTCGAAATCGAGGGCGAGTTGCTTTGCCCCGGGTTCGGCCTCGGCGCTGGCGCGCTCCGGACGATGGTCGGCGCAGAGGGCTATGCCGTGCACGGCCGCTGTGCCGAGGCGTGAGCGCAGGCGCTCGATCAGGCGTGGCCAGTTGCCCTCTTCGCTTAATTCATCGGAAAAAAGATTCCGGTTGGCATGCGCCAGCGGCTCGATAGCCTGCACTTCCAGCGCGATGGAACGCACCGGCTCGGGCAGCGCCGTCCGTTGCAGCTGCTCGCGCAGCAATAGCGCGAAATGCCCGGCTTCGCGGCAAACGGCGACCAGGCCCAGTTCGATCCGGGTGGCGGGCGCGGCGCGATGCGAGAGATTGAGCGCCAGGCGCCGCGTACCGGCGGCGCGCGCCGCGAGAAAGCCTTCGAGTTGCGCCAGCAGCCGCTGCGCCGCAAACAGCAGGGCTTCGGCCTGCGTGGCTTCGGCCGGCAGTTCGATGGCGGCGCAAAACTTCTCCGGCAGCACGCAAAAACCGCGCGGATCGGGCAAACGGCCCAGTGCCTGGTCCAGGGCATCGAGCAGGCCCTGGCCAAAACGGCGCGCCAGGCCGTCGCGCGGCAGCGCCAGCAGATCGGCTATGCTGCCGGCGCCGATCGACGACAAGGCTTCGTCCTTCCCGCTCTGCAGCACCAACAGGGGCAGGGTGCGGAGTTCATCTTCGAGCAAGGCGGCATCGGCGATCAGGCAAGGCTTGCCCGAGCGCGCGAACCAGGATGCCGCGCGCGCCGTGGGCGCGGCGGCGAGGCACGCGCTGTAGCCCATGGCGGCGAACCCCTGCCGCAGTCTCGCCGCTATCTGCGCCAGCCCGCCGAACAGCTTCAGGCTGCCCGAGACTTCCAGCAGCATCAGGTCCGGAAATTCGAGTGCGACACTGGGCGTGCATTGCATCGCCCAGGCGGCGATGCCGAGCAGGGCTTCGGTTTCGGCCGCCGCGTCGCGCTCGCGCAGGCGCAAACCCGGCGCGAGCGCGAGCGCCGCCGCGACGGGCATGCCCGCGCGCAGACCGCGCGCGGCGGCCTTGGCGTCGCAGGCGAGGATGCGTTGCCGCTCGGCGACCGCGCGCGGCTCAGGCGAGGGCAAGCCGCGCTGGAACGCTTCCAGCGGCAACTGCGGCAGGTGTAGGGCTATCCACAACATGGGCATCGAATCGGTGAGTTGGGCTGCTGCTTGCAACTGCCGGCGGCGCAGATAGCGCAGGCAGAAAAATCGGCCGGGAGAGCGGCGCCCCCCGGCGTTTCAGTATCGATAGCGCGAGCCCGCCGTCAGCGGTGGCGAGTGCGATGCGCAGCACCGCGGGTGTAGGCTCGCGCGCCGCCTGGGTGGGACGGAACAGCACGGCGAGGCAGCGGCCGTCCTCGGCCGCGAGCTGCAGGCGTCGCAATTGCGGGTAGCGGATGTCGCGCGGCCAGACGAGTACGCCGCCGCAGGCGGCCGAACCGAGCGCCTGCTCCGCCGCCCACAGGCTGTCGCCGTCCTTGGTGGTTTTGACGATGAGTACGCGCGCAAGGTCGATGCCGGCGGCGGCGAGCGCCGGTGCGTAGGGCAGGTAGGGCGGCGCGATCCAGGCGATGCATTTGCCTTGCGCTGCGAGCTGCGCCAGCGCCGGGCCGAGGACGCGCAGTTCGCCTATGCCTTCGTGCTGCGGCAGGATTTCGGTGAGCGCGCCGCGCGGCCAGCCGCCGCCCGGCAGTTCGGCGTCCAGCGACGCAAAGCCTGAGGCAATGCCGGGGCAGGCGCTGCGCGCGAGTTCGGCTCCGCGCCAGATTCCGGGGTGTTGCTCGAGGCCGGCCGCGAGGCTGGGCATACCATCTCCAAAAACTGTATGTTTATACAGTATCCGGAATTTTTGCCGACTTGTCTAGCCTGAATTTCCCTGAGCCGATTGATTGATAACGGGTGGGAGCGCGATTTCAGGCATGCGTATCGCTGCGTGCTCCCTCCTGCGCATAAAGCTGCGCGCAGGCTGTCTCGCGTCCGCGCACCACGCGCCGTCCGGTGAGCGGGCCGCGCGTCTCGGTGACCACCGTGTGTTGTCCTTCGACATGGTGCTCATCGTAAAAGTACACGATGACCCAATCGTGGGTGCGTTTGAACTTATGCGCGGTGGCGGTGTTGGAGTACAAGGCGGTGAAATGCCAGTCGTCGCGCTGCGTGTGCAGCACGGGTAGCCACGCCTTGTGGTCCGGATTGAGGCGCCTGGGTGCGATCGTAGGCAAGCTGCCCGCCTCGGCCTTCTGGCGATACTCGCTATCCACGTCCAGCAAGGTCGCTACCGGGGGACGGTTCGCCGGGGCTGGCGCCTGATCTCGAGGGCGCACCCGCTGCAGCATATTGCCGAGCGAGGCGCGCCATGCCGCCGCGCGCCGTGCGCCGACACCCGGCACGCTTTCGAGGCGGCCGTCATGCGCCGCCGCTTCCAGCGCCTCCAGTGTATCCACGTGCAATGTTTCATGTGTGGCCCGTGCGAGTTCCGGGCCTATGCCCGGCACGCTCTGAAACAGCTGCGCCGGCTCCAGCGTTCCGCGCAAACGTTCGAGCTGATTCCAACGGCCGGTAATGAGGATTTCGGCGATCGCCGCGGCGATGCCTTTGCCGATATGCGGCAGCGCATCCAGTCCCGCGACGCCCTCGGCATCGAAGGTCTGCCGAACCGGTTGCGTCAGGCGGGTGATCGTCTCCGCTGCCTTGCGATAGGCCCCGGCTCGATACGGATTGGCCCCCTGGGCTTCGAGCAGGGAGGCCGCTTCGCGCAGCTTATCCGCAATTTGTTCGTTTTCCGGCACGTCAGCGAGTGAATCGAGGAGGAATGAGCACCACCGGGCAAGGCAGCTCGGATAATTGCGCCGGGGTGAGATCCTCTATGCATCCCGGCCAAAGCAGTACACCGAAATGGCGGCTGCGCGCCGTGCGGATGATGCCCTCGGGCCTGCTGTCGGGCAGGAAGAAGTAACTCGCACTCGGACGCTCGTCGAGATGCTGTGCCGCTCGCTGCCGCAGCGCATTGAAGGTTTCGGTTCCGGTCACGGGGATGAGTACGGTCAGTGCGCTATCCGTAACCCCGGCGAGGATGCTGCCTATGGACAAGGCGCGCAGCGCCATGGCGGAGCCATCGAACACTACGGCCACGGGGCGCGCAGCCAGCGCCGGGAAGCGTTGCCCGGGATCGGTGCGGCGCTTTGCGCCCGGCCATGCGTATTCCGAACGGCCGAGCACCAGCAGATCCGAGGCCCCGGCTTTGGTCAGCACGCTGCGCTGCATCTCGCCGCGCACGACTTCGAGCGTCCAGGTGATGGACAGGCGCTCGGCCGTTGCCGCCAGCAAGCGGCGCAGTTGCTCCGCCTGCGCCCTCATGGCGTGTTCGACCGCGGCCGGGGCCAGGGGGCGGGGGCGCGCTGAGACGTAGCCGGTTTCGCGCGCAAACGGCAGTCCGGCAAAGCGCAGCAGCCGTTCGTCCTCGATGAACAGGCCGGCCAGTTCGGCGTTCAACCCGAGGGCGAGGCCAGTTGCGGCCTCGATCGCCGGCAGCACCGAGGAGGCGGTGTCCAAGGCCATGACGATGCGGCGGACTTTCCCGGCCTCAGTGGGCATCGCGCTTTCCACGCGTGTGTGCAATGCGTCGTATCTGGCCCGGACGCGGCTGCTCACGATGCAGCGCGGCGAGTTCGCGCAGGCGCGCCGCTACGCGCCCGTTCAAGCTGAGGCGCGTCCCGATGCCGGCGTCCTGCGGCAGGCCCGCGGGCATGCCGGTGAGCAGTTCGATGGCCTCGTCCACCGTGCGCACGGCAAAGACGCGGAATTTTCCCTCAGCCGCGGCGGCCACCACTTCGTCGCGCAGCATCAAGTGGTCCACGTTGGCTGCGGGAATCAGCACGCCGTGTTCACCGCTCAAGCCGCGCGCCTGGCAAATGTCGAAAAACCCTTCTATTTTTTCGTTCACGGCGCCGATGGGCTGCACCTCTCCGAGCTGGTTGATCGAGCCGGTGACGGCGTAGCCCTGCCGGATCGGCGCCTCGGCCAGCGAAGAGAGCAGGGCGCACAGCTCGGCGAGCGAGGCGCTGTCGCCGTCCACATGGCCGTAGGTTTGCTCGAACACCAGGCTCGCCGCGAGCGCATGCGGCAGGTTGCCGGAAAAGCGCGCTGCGAGAAACGCCGACAGGATCATCACGCCCTTGGAATGGATCGCGCCGCCGAGTTCGACTTCGCGCTGGATGTCGATCACCTGGCCTTCGCCCAGGCGCGTGGTGGCGGTGATGCGCACCGGTTCGGCGAAGGCGAAGTCGCCCAGATCGAATACCGACAAGCCGTTCACCTGTCCGACGGCGGTACCGGAGGTGGCTATCAGCACCTTGCCGCGCAGGATCGCTTCCTGGACCTCGGCACGCAGGCGCCCGGCGCGGTGGCGCTGGGCGTCGATGGCGCCCTGAATGGCGGCGCCGCCGATCGCGGCGCTGCCCGCCTCGCGCGCCCGGTGGTCGGCTTCGTGCAGCAGTTCGACCACGCGCTCGACATTGGCAGTGATCTTGTGCGTGTCGCCCGCGGCGCGCGAGCCGAAATCGAGCACGCGTGCGACTGCGTCGCGCTCCAGCGGCAGCAGCTTGTCGCCGCGCGCCCGCGTGGCGATGAAGCGAGCGAACAGCAGGCTGGATTCCGGGGTACGTTCGAGGTGCTCCTCGAAGTCGGCGGCGACGCGAAACAACTTGCCGAAATCCGGGTCGTAGGCCTGCAGCAGATAGAACAGCAGGCGCTCGCCGACGAGCACTACCTTCAGCTTGAGCGGTATCGGCTCGGGTTCGAGCGACAGCGTGCTCACCAGGCCATAGACCTCGCCCAGGGATTCGATATGCACCTGATGGCGCAGGAGCGCGCGTTTCAATCCTTCCCAGGCGAAGGGCTGGGTCAGCAACCTGATCGCGTCGACCAGCAGGTAGCCGCCGTTGGCACGGTGCAGCGCGCCGGGCTTGATCATGGCGAAATCGGTGACCAGCGTTCCCAGGCGCGACAGGTGGTCGATGCGGCCGACCAGGTTCTGCAAGGTAGGGTGATCCGCGTACACCACCGGCGAGCCGTCGGGCGCGCCGTGATCCACCAGCACGTTGACCTGATAGCGCCGCAGCGAGGGCTCCTCCTGGTGCATGAGCTGCGCGATCGCCGAAGGTTCTTCGTCCGGTTTGCGGAAATCGTCGGCGTTTTCGATCACGTCCCGCTGCACCGCGTCGAGGTATTCCACCACCCGCGGCCATTCGGCGTAGCGCTGCTTCAGCTCATCCACCAGGTGTCCGACGGCGTACAGCGTCATCTCGCGGTTCAGTTCGCGCACGCGCTCCAGGCGCTCTTTGCGCCAGCGCATGGTGTCGCGAATCAGCCGCTCGAGCCGGGTCTGCAGCACTTCGATGGCGTCCTTGATGCGCTGCTGCTCCTCTTCGGGCAGTTTGGCGAACTCTTCCGTGCCCAGCACTTCACCGTTCTTGGCCGGCGCGAAAGAAAACCCAGCCGGCGTGCGCAGCAGGGCGACGCCCTGGGCGATGGAGTCGTCGCCCAAGGCCGAAAATGCCTTTTCGTGGCGTTCCTTGAATTCGGTGTCGACGCTGTCGACCTTGGAGCGGTACTCGTCCCCCTCGAACACCGCCGGGATGTTGCTGCGCAATTCGTCGACCAGCCGCGCCATGTCCTTGCTCAACTGGGCGCCGCGGCCGGGTGGCAGCTCGATCGCGATGGGGCGATGCGGCTGGGGGAAGTTATTGACGTAGACCCAATCCGACGGCCGCGGCGCGCCCTTGGCCCGCGCTTCTATCCGCTGGCGCACCAGCGTATGCCGGCCGCATCCGGCAGGGCCCATGACGAACAGGTTGTAGCCGTCGCGCTCGATGCCGACCGCAAGCTCGATTGCATCGGTGGCGCGTTCCTGGCCCGGGATGAGGCCAATGTCCTCGAGTTCATCGGTGGTGGCGAAAGTGAACTGCCGCGGATCGCAGCGGTGCGCAAGTTCTTCCGTTGGCAGGGGCGCGGGGGCGTTCATGCGGGTCGACGCGCCGCGCAGCCATGGCGGCCTGAGATGGGCTGCTTGCGCAAGCGCCGGCTCGGGAGC
>Ga0334722_10007865_pt1 | contig 10276 bp, 9 predicted proteins | sample C3_bottom_MG_FD_207210 | JGI IMG/M metagenome (GOLD analysis project Ga0334722, IMG submission 207210) | Sediment microbial communities from Yellowstone Lake, YNP, Wyoming, USA - C3_bottom | ecosystem: Environmental > Aquatic > Freshwater > Lake > Sediment | place: USA: Wyoming | collected... | reverse complement strand
GTCTTGAGCTGGCCAAAAATGTTTCACGTGAAACATTTTTGGCCAGCTCAAGACCATTTTTCCACTCAAAATGTTTCACGCGAAACATTTTGAGTAGTTAACAATGTTTCACGTGAAACATTTTTTCTTAGCAGGCTTTCAAATCACCCCAAAGTGTTTCACGTGAAACACTTTGGGGTGGATATTGGGTTGGCTCGGCTGGAAAATATTTCTGGAAAATGTTTCACGTGAAACATTTTTGCCGTTTCACAAAGCTTAGAAGGCCAAAATCTGGCATAAAATGTTTCACGTGAAACACTTTATGCCAGATTTGGGTAATACGTCGCACAATATTGTTTCACACAATTTTTGTGAAACAATATTGTGCGACGTATCATGTTTGAATGACCCAGGAAGAGGGGGAGCAGGCCGAGAATAATTTTTGTCTGGAAGAAGGCATTGGTTTCAGTTCGTCTTCGAAGATTTTCATTACTCCCAAGTTAAAAAATCCCCTGTGGATAACTTGGGGATCTTGTGAATTAATTTATTGACAAAAAAGTGATAAATATATCTAATTAAATTATTTTTCTAATCTTAAATTAGGATCAGCTTCAAGAGCTTGCCAATTATCCCTTTCTTTTTTAAATAAAGCGGTAAAAGCAATCATAGCAGCATTGTCACCAGTGTATTCAGGTTTAGGAATAATTAATTTGATATTGGGTAATTTTGTTTGAACTTCGCTGGTTAATAAATCTTTTAAGGCCTGATTAGCCGAAACACCTCCGCCCAAAATAATGCTTTTAGCTCGAAAATTTTTAGCTGCTTTCAAGGTTTTAAAAACCAACACCTCATTAATACTGTTTTGAATTTCAAAAGCAATTGCCGGTCGAAGATTTTTCCAATTAATTTTTTCTTTTTTTAATTTTTCAATTAAATATAAAACTGCTGTTTTAAGTCCAGCAAACGAAAAATCATAATCATTGGAGTGGAGCATTGGACGAGGTAAAGAAATTTGAGATTTGAGATTTAAAATTTTAAATCTAGCTGCCTCAGCTGCTATTGCTGGGCCGCCTGGATAACCCAATTCCAATAATCGGGCTGTTTTATCAAAACATTCGCCCGCCGCATCATCGCGGGTTTCGCCAATCACGCGATATTGTCCTAATTTTTTCATTAAAACTAATTGGGTATGACCACCAGAAATTACCAAAGCAACAGCTGGAAAAATATTATTGAGGATTCGAATTTTAGTCCATTCTTTTTCTTTTTGAGGCAACCAATTAGCAAGAATGTGGCCTTCCAAATGATTGATACCAATTAAAGGAATGTTCCAAAAATAGCTTAAAGCTCGCGCCAAATTAACGCCCGGCCATAAAGCTGGGGCTAAGCCCGGTCCTTTTGTTACCGCAATTAAATCAATTTTGGGCTTTTGATATTTTTTTAAGAAATTGATTAAATTTTGAGCCAAATCCGCCTCTTTAATTAAAATGTCTTTAATTTTTTCTAGTTGAGCTTCTGATCTGGTGTTTTTAACTTGTTTTTTTAATAAACCTGCTTTTTTTAAAGTCATTTCCAAAATCGGCACCAATTTTTTTTGATGCTCTCTTTTGGCTAAGTTTGGGACAACACCGCCAAAAGGTTGATGGACAGCAATTTGAGAATAGACAAAATTAGCCAAAAGGCGAGATCTTCGTTTTTTGGCATCATATTCCAAAATACTAATGGCGGTTTCATCGCAACTAGTTTCAATTCCTAAAATTTTCATCGCTAATTATCTTAATCGCTTCAAAGATAAAAGTCAAAATTTCTTTTTGAGAATTTTTTGCCATATAATAAAGGTAATGAGCAAATTAACGAATGAAAATTTTGGAAAAAGTTGGTTGGTGGCGGTGAGTATGGGCTATGGACATCAGCGTACTGCTTATGCGCTTTTGCCTTTGAGTTATAACAATCAATTTATTAATGCTAATAATTATGAAAACATTCCCAAAAAAGATAAACAAACTTGGGAGAGTTCAAGAAAATTTTATGAATTTATTTCGAATTTTTACCGTTTGCCAGTAATTGGTAAAATTGGTTTTTCGATTTTTGATTATTTTCAAAGAATTCCCACTTTTTATCCCAAACGTGATTTGAGTAAGCCGGATCTCGTTTTAAAAAATATTTATCGTTTAATTGAAAAAGGGTGGGGCAGGGATTTGATTGAAAAATTAAAAGAGCAAAATAAAAAAATGGGAAAAAATTTGCCTTTGATTTCAACATTTTTTACACCAGCTTTTATGGCTGAAGTTTATAATTATCCTGGTGAAATTTTTTGTGTTGTTTGTGATAGTGATGTTTCTCGCACTTGGGCACCGCTTCATCCTTCTCAAAGCCGCCTTAAATATTTTGCGCCCACTGAAAGAGTTTTAGAAAGATTAAAATTATATGGCGTTAAAGAAGAAAATATTTTTTATACTGGCTACCCATTGCCTTTGGAAAATATTGGCGATGAAAAAATGGAGATTTTAAAATCCGATTTAAAAAATCGTCTTTTTAATTTGGATCCGCGCAAAAAATATATCAGTCGCTATCAAAAATTAGTGGAATCATATTTAGGTAATGTCCCTCAAGAAAGCAATCATCAATTATCTTTAATGTTTTCCATTGGCGGCGCTGGCGCGCAAAAGGAGTTGGCCGTTCAAATTATCAAAAGTTTAAGAGAAAAAATTATCAATGGCGAGATCAAATTTATTTTAGCCATTGGCATCAAGCCAAAAGTTAAAGAATTTATTTTGAAAGAATTAAAAAATTTAAAATTAGAAAATCAAAAAAATATTGAGCTTGTTACCGGCGAGAATTTAATTGATTATTTTAAAAATTTTAACGAGGTTTTGCGGCGCACTGATATCTTATGGACTAAACCAAGTGAACTTTCTTTTTATACTGGTTTGGGATTGCCAATTATTATTGCGCCAACCATTGGTTCGCAAGAAGATTTTAATCGCGAATGGCTTTTAAAAACTGGTTCTGCGTTGCTTCAAGAAAATCCCAAATATACTCATCAATGGCTTTTTGATTATTTGGAAAGCGGATTTTTTGCCGAGGCCGCGATGCAGGGTTTTGTTGAAGTCGAAAAACTCGGCGTGTTAAAAATTCAAAAAGTGCTTCAATTATGCTCTGGCTAATTATTACTCTAGTTACTTATTTTACTTTAGCGATTGTTTATCTTATTGATAAACATCTTTTAACTTCAAATATTTCTGATCCCAAAATTTACACTATTTATGTGAGCATTCTTGTTCTTTTTATTATTTTTCTTGCGCCCTTCACTCATTTTTATCTTCCTTCTTTTAATCTTTTAATGCTTTGTTTTGCCGCTGGAATTTCTTTTACTGCTTGTCTTTATTTCTTTTATACAGGGGTTCAGCGTTTTGAAGTTTCGCGGATTGTGCCAGCAATTGGCGCTCTGGAACCAATATTAATTACTATTTTGATTTATATAATTTCTTTAGGTAAAGAAAAAATTCCTTTATCAGTGTTGTTGGCTTTTATTGTTTTAATCATTGGTGGAGTTTTAATAACTTATGAACGGGAGAAAAAAATTACTTGGCAAAGTTTAAAGATTTCTTTTTTAACAGCTTTTACTTTTGCTCTCTTTTGCGTTTTAAGTAAATACGCTTATTTTAAATTGCCATTTTTAAATGCTTTAATCTGGATGAGAATAGGTGGCGCTTTGCCAGCTCTAGCAATTTTAATTTTTTCTTCCAAAACGCGACAGGAAATTAAACAAAATCTTCAAGCCACCAATTTTCCACAAAAAAAGAAAGGACTTTTTGTTTTGAATCAAATTTTTGGCGCTAGCTCTGGTTTGCTCCAAAATTGGGCCATTGCTTTAGCACCAATTATTTATCTTCCTGTTATTAATGCCTTGCAAGGAACACAATACGTTTTTCTTTTAATTTTTACTGTTTTTCTTTCTTTAAAATCGCCGCAAATTTTAAAAGAAGAAATTTCTCGAAAAACTTTGCTTCAAAAAATTTTTGGCATTATTTTTATTGGTGTCGGTTTAGCAATTATTGCTTTCTTTAAATAATGAAAAGATTTTTCAAAAATTTTTTTCTCGTTTTATTCATTTTAGTGATTGTACTTTTAAGTTACCTTTTTATTGGTCAACCAAAGTCGCAAACTAACATTGTTTGGGGTGTTAATTTTTCCCAAAAACAAGCAATTTTTTTGGGATTAGATTGGCAAAAAACTTTTTTAGCCATTTTAGATGATTTAAAAGCGCGACATTTAAGAATTGCCACTTACTGGGATTTATTGGAACCAGAGAAGGGGAAATATAATTTTTCAGATTTGGATTGGCAGGTTAATGAAGCGATTAAAAGAGGCGCTCAATTAATTTTAGCGATTGGTTTTAAAACACCGCGCTGGCCAGAATGCCATTTGCCAACTTGGGCCAATAATTTGTCTCCTCAAGAGCAACAGGAAAAAATTGATGATTTGATTAAACAAATCGTTTTGCGTTATCAAAATGAGAAAAATATTGTTGCTTGGCAAATAGAAAATGAAGCTTATTTTCCTTTTGGTGAATGTCCGAAAAGAGCAAATGGCTTTTTAGATGAGGAAATAAAATTAGTTAAATCATTAGACAACCGGCCAGTGATTTTAACAGATAGTGGTGAGTGGTCGATGTGGTTTAGAATAGCAAAAAGGGCTGATATTGTCGGTATTAGTTTATATCGCCGAATTTATTCAACCACTTTTAGTTTTTTGCACAAAATTTTTCCTTTTATTCCTGACGGCTATTATTTAACTTATCCCTTTCCGCCTAAATATTTTTATGCCAAAGCCAAATTAATTGAAGAAATTTTTCATAAACCAGTGATCGTGGCTGAACTTCAAGCTGAGCCTTGGCTAAAATCTTTTACTACTTCAGTAAAAGAACAAAGCCGGACAATGGATTTTGAAAAACTCAAAGAAACGATTACTTTTGCTCAGCATACTGGCTTAAATCAATTTTATTTTTGGGGAGCAGAATGGTGGTATTGGCTCAAAACTTCACAAAACAATTCCCAAATTTGGGATTTGATGAAAGATTTATTAAATAGTTGAAATGTGCCCTCGGGAGGAATCGAACCCCCATCCGCTCCTTAGAAGGGAGCTGTTCTGTCCATTGAACTACGAGGGCATTTTAAAGGTAGATTCAGAAGAGATCTCAATGCATTATAAAGAACATCCCTATTTTAATAAAATTTCAAAATTTCGCAAGAAATATTGCAAAAAAATTTCAAATCGATAAAATAAAAACATCAGCCGCCATCGTCTAATGGCTAGGACAACACTCTTTCAAGGTGTAAATCCGGGTTCGATTCCCGGTGGCGGCGCTGGTTCACAGCTCTTCAAAAATTTTTATAATAAATAATAGCGGGACGTAGTGTAACGGCTAGCACGAGTCCTTTGGGAGGATTTAGTCCGGGTTCGAATCCCGGCGTCCCGACTCAAAACAAAACCCAGCTGATGGCTGGGTTTTTTTAATCTGAGATTAATAAGATTTTTATTTTTTTTCTGAGATGCTAAAATGGTTGTATGGCCACTAAACCAATCACGGCGAAAGTCGATTTATCCAAAGCACAATGGAAGAAAATTTATCAGACTAATCATTTTGTTTTTTTTGTTACTAAAGGATCTCTGTTCAAAAAATTCGCCGCTGTTAAGTGTGAAAAGCATTTTTTAAAGACCTGTGGGGTCTTTGGTTTCCCGATTAATTGGAAAAAAAGGATAAAAATCTATATTGCCCCTAATCAAAACATTATTCAAAGAGTTACGGGGCGAAAGACGTTTGGCTCTGTGATCGGTAAACTCTCTCTGATTTCGGTTTATACTTTTCATCCCCACGAGATAACTCATGTTATTTTTAATAATTGCCTTGGCGATTCCAATTATGTTCTCAAGGAAGGGGTGGCGGTTTTATATGGCTGGTTCAAAAGAATTCCATTGTGGAAGGGGAAAAGTTTAAGATTTTGGCTTAAAAAATTTAAAGCAGAAAAAAGCAATCTTTCTTTCGAAAAATTATTCTGCCACTTTCAAAGAATTCCTTCTTCCATTAGCTATCCGATTAGTGGTGCCATTGTCCAATTTTTAATAAATGAGTTTGGAGTAGAAAAATTCAAGAATCTTTATCGGAAAATTAAGTCAGGTATGTCGTATAAAAAAATTCAGGATGTGTTTCAAGAAGTAACAGGTAGTAGCTTGGATGGAATAGAGAAAAGATTTTGGAGGAAATTTTAGTTTTTACATCCACTTTATAATTATTTAATCAAATTTTAAGAGGAAACAATGATTGAACTGAGGCTAAATGAGAAGTCAAAAACTCCTAAAAACCAAAGAGAAAGTAAGATTGATCCTCGAAGAAAGGAATTAATTTATAAAGATATATTATTACTGCTATTGATTTAAAAACGAACTTTTACAATAATTAATAAACAACCTTGGATTTTTCAAAATGTTAGTATTCTATGCAACTGCTTGACTTCAAATCAAAAAATGCTAAAATTAAAAGTAGAGGATTCTTTAAAAAGAATCTTTAAAGGTCGAAAACCATCAACTGATTTAGGTGGAAAGTCGATGGAAAATTAATAATTAATCCTAACCTATTCGTTACCGAATTGATCGGATAGTACAATTTAAGTAAAAATTGAGAAAGTGAGATAATTTTATCTAAAAGGTGTATGAAGAAAAAAATCAAAAAAATCTTAGTAAAAAAAGTAAAAAATAACGGATGCCATATATGCATCCCTACGGTCAAAAAATGATGGAGACAGTAACTATAGGCGATCCTTTTGTAGTTCAAATTAATTTAACAACAAGATGTACATTACGTTGTCCATATTGTTATTTACGAAATACTAAAGTTTCGTCTATTGATATTAACTCTCTGAAATTATTTTTATTAAAATTTAAGAAATGGACTCAAGATTATAATTTCCAACTCCACATTAATTTAACTGGAGGAGATTTATGGTTGTACCCAGAAATAAAAGAAATTTGTGAGTTTGTATACCGCCAAAATTTTGTTAAAAGCATTTCTCTACTGATTAATAATTTATGGTATAAAGATTCAAAGAATATTATTTTAGCTATTAAAGATAAAATAGACGCTGTCCAAATCAATGTAGATGTGGTAGAATCAAGGCTTGATGATATTGTATTTTTACAGAAGGAAAACATAAAAACTGTTGTAAAAATAATGTTAGCAAAATGTAATGATTTTGAACGTCAAATAAAAATAGCAAATAAATTAAAAGAAATAAATCCTAAAATTTTAGTCAGCGTAGATAGATTTTGTCCTCAAGAATTTAAAGATTATAAATATGTGCTGAAAACACAAGATCTTATTAAAATCCTTTTAAAGTTAAAACACATTTTTAAGTTTTTAGTTAGTGATGATCCTCTGGTTAATGCTTTATTAAAAAGTAATAAAAGTAAAAAAGAATTAGAAAAAAATAAAATGGGAGAAGATATTAGAGGTTGTATTATTCCGAATGGGGGGTTGGCTGTTTATCCTGACAATACAATTAAATTATGTTCAAGAATATCAAAATTTCAGACTGACTTTACCATATTTAATTTTAACTTAATAAAATATATTCAAAAGTTTAACCATATTAGGGATAATATAAGTAAAGATTGTTTTGGTTGTAAAATATTTTCTCTATGTCGAGGAGGATGTCCAGCTATTTCTTATATAAAAAATAAAAAATTTGAAAAAGATATCCAATGTATAAAAAATTATTATGCCGCATAAAGAAAATTTTGAATTTAAAATAGGTCAAAATGAAATACAAAGAAAAAAAATAGTTTTATCAAAAGCTGAAGAAGTCACCCATTTTTTAATAAATGAAATGACGCCTTATTACAGATTATCATATAATGATATTGTTTTATTTGAAAATTTATTAAGAGATTTTAAAAAATATAATCTTTTAAGTAGTAAAGAATTTAATAATTTTTTATCTGCCTTGAATAATACTTTTAGAGAAACTAACAAGCCAATAAATTTTTTAAGAGAGAATAACGAATTTCTTTCAAAAATAAAAAATTTACTGGAGAGCAATTATAAGTTGGGAAATTTCCATTATCGTCAGACTTCTGCTTATACTTGTTCAATCGCTTGTTATATGATGGCAATGAATATTTATAAAAAATCATTTAGACCTAACAAAAAAAGTGAAATAATGCTTTATAGTAAATTAAAAGAACCAGACAGTAGTACCGTTGAACTATCTTCCTTAATCAAAGACGCTTTAATAAACAATTTTTATACAAAGATTTATTCACAATTTAATTATCGACAAAAAAAGTTTGATAACCCTATTTTGGAGAAGAGAAGATTGAAGTATGTTGAAATAATGGAAAAGAATAAAAATAGTCCATTTTTACAAGAACATACAGAGGTTGAAATAGGCCCTCCGCTTTTCAAGGCATTACTTAAAAACGGGGAAGCTATTCTAATTAATGGTACAACGGCTGAGAATTTTTTACATATGCGTTTAATATGCGGTTATAAAGGCGATAATTTTATTATTTCAGACCCCCTGGCTTATCGAAAAGAGGAATATACTCCAAGTCAACTTGAGAAAATTTCTAATCCTCCCTTAGGAAAATGGTGCTTCACGATATCTAATAAAAATTTTAATTTTTATCAATATCCAAATTGAAATTTATTTTTATGGAAAATAAATTTCAAAAATTTATAGTTCCCGCAGAAAGCGCAAATAAAAATTTTTTTAATCACAAGAAATTAATTGATAGATTAGAACTAGGAGTGAGAGAATGTCAATTAGAAAAATTAGTAGAGAATATTAATATTCCATATAATTATTTAAATGAGGAAATACGTAGTAATTTAGGTGAATTAGTTGAAAAAGTTATTAAACCGAATCTTCAGAATGCATTAAGGTCCAACCAAAGACCAAAAATTTTTACTCAGCAAATTGAAAATGTTTTAAAAACTGTTACGCCAGAAAAATTGTCAATTAATTCATTTTTAAATAACTTAAAAAAGATTTATATTGAAAAGATAAATTTACAATATACTATATCTAAATTTTTAGAGAAAGTTTTGAGTAATAAAGATATTTTGATCAAACAGAAGAATAGTGTAATTATTAAAGGAACTGAATTAAACAATAAATCTTTGAGAATTGAACCTCTATATTTTGGATATTCATCACGGATAAAAGACTTCGTTGATTATTGTGATAAAAACTTTTTTGAAAATAGTTCTTTAACACAAGAAGAACATCTAATGCTTTTAACGCCATCACAGCCGTCCCACTTTATTAGGAAGAATAATGATTTTTTACGATATAAAATAAGCGATAAAAAGGAGAGAAAAATAATTGAAAATAAACTTATTAAAATATATTTTAATAATGACCCACTCTATTTTAAAAAATATCTAGATAAATTAAAAAAAGAAGGCTTCGTTTTTATTACAGATGAAGGCGAGCGATCAAAAATTAAAGAGAACTTACAAAAAGAAGAGGAATATTTTAATTTGTATCATAACAAAAAACTTTATTTCTTATTAGAAAGACATATCAAATATGCTGAGGAAGTTGATGAATTATTAATAATTGATCAATGTTTTGACAAATATTTAGAAGATAAATTATGTTTTCTCCACGACTTATTTTTGAAAATTTATTTAAAAAAATGGATAGAAGGAGATTTAAATTTTGAGTTAAAATATGAAAATATAGAAGAAACAATTAAAACGGCAATTAACTTTGGCGAAGATATGGATTCCCAAGATTGAGACTAAAAGTAAGTTTGTTTTTTGGAGGATTCAGGAAGTTAAATTTAATGAGTTATTTTAATAGATTTAATCATTATATTCGGTAATTAATGTATTATGGCTTGCGGAAAGAACCACTAATGCATTCGCAAAAACCTATTTCCCCGGTGTTTTACAGGCCATGTGGCTTTCTTTGTCGATTATTCTCGGTTCGCCAGCTATGATTTTCGTATACAAGGTGCAATCGTGGCTAGGATTGGTAATTCTTCAATTGGGCCAATTGGTTAAACTCGCGGTTTTGGGTATTATAGTTGGAGAACTAACCGCCTTTATTACTACCAGAAAAATACGTTTGAATATTGAGGGGCCGAAAGATTTATCGGGCAGAACAGTGGCAACGGTTCAAGGAACGACGAGCGAGCCAGTTTTAAAAAACCTTGGCGCTGTTATTGTACCCGTGGTTAAAATAGAAGAAGCATTTGAAAAATTGGAAAAAAACGAAGTTGAGGCAGT
>Ga0334722_10007863_pt1 | contig 10277 bp, 4 predicted proteins | sample C3_bottom_MG_FD_207210 | JGI IMG/M metagenome (GOLD analysis project Ga0334722, IMG submission 207210) | Sediment microbial communities from Yellowstone Lake, YNP, Wyoming, USA - C3_bottom | ecosystem: Environmental > Aquatic > Freshwater > Lake > Sediment | place: USA: Wyoming | collected... | reverse complement strand
CGGCGGGTGCCGATGCAGTCGGATCCCGTGTCCCCCCCCCCGATGACCACCACGTGCTTCCCCGCCGCCGAGATCTCTTCCCCCTTGGGGATCGCGTCTCCGGCGTTTCGCCGGTTCTGCTGCGTGAGGAAATCCATCGCGAAGTGGACCCCCTTGAGGTCCCTTCCGGGGACGGGCAGGTCGCGCGCCGCCGTTGCCCCGGCGGCCAGGACGATCGCGTCGAAGGATCGGCGCAGGTACTCCGCGGAGACGTCCACGCCCGCGTTGACGCCCGTCTCGAAGACCACCCCCTCGGCCCGCATCTGGTCGAGTCGCCGGTCGATGACCCACTTCTCGAGCTTGAAGTCGGGGATGCCGTATCGCAGGAGTCCCCCGATCCGGTCCGCCTTCTCGAAGACCACCACCTCGTGGCCGCTGCGCGCGAGCTGCTGGGCGGCCGGCAGCCCCGCGGGGCCCGATCCCACGACGGCCACGCGCTTGCCGGTCGAAAACCCCGCCGGCTCCGGCCGGATCCACTCCTCGCGCCAGCCATGCTCCACGATCTGCAGCTCGAGGTGGCGGATGGTGACCGCGGGGAGGTTGATCGCCAGGGTGCACGCGGCCTCGCATGGGGCGGGGCAGACGCGGCCCGTGATCTCCGGAAGGTTGCAGGTGGCGTGCAGCAGGTCGAGCGCCTTCCTCCAGTTCTTCCGGTAGACCATGTCGTTCCAGTCGGGGATCCGGTTCTTCACGGGGCAGCCGTAGGCGTGGCAGTACGGGATCCCGCAATCCATGCAGCGCGCCGCCTGCCGGTAGATCGCCTCCTCGGGGAGCGGCTCCTCGATCTCGCGGTGGTCCCCGACCCGCTCGGGCACCGGCCGGTGCGCCGGTTCCTCCCGATCGTATTCCATGAACCCGGTCGGCTTAGCCACGGTAGACCTCCTCGGTGGCGGAGACGCTCTCGGTGTTCATCTCTTCCTCCATGCGCATCCGCTCCAGCGACTTCCGGTATTCGATCGGCATCACCTTGACGAACAGGGGGAGACGGGACTCCCAGTTCTCGAGGATCTGCGCGGCCCGCTGGCTCCCCGTGTAGCGGAAGTGGCTCTCGATCATGGAGCGGAGGCGCTTCACATCCTCCTCCTGCCAGACGCTCTCCACATCGACCATGTCGAGGTTGCACCGGGTGTCGAACAGCTCCGTCTCGTCGTAGACGTAGGCGAGCCCCCCGCTCATCCCCGCGGCGAAGTTGTTCCCCGTGGGACCCAGCACGACGACCACGCCGCCGGTCATGTATTCGCACGCGTGGTCGCCCACGCCCTCGACGACCGCCTTCCCCCCGCTGTTGCGTACGGCGAACCGCTCGCCGGCGATCCCGTGGAAGTACGCCTCCCCTCCCGTCGCGCCGTACAGGACCACGTTCCCGACGATGACGTTCTTGTGCGGAAGGAAGGTCGCTCCCTCCGGGGGGGTGACGATGATCCGCCCCCCCGACATCCCTTTGCCGAGGTAGTCGTTCGCATCCCCGTACACGTGCATCGTGACGCCCGGGGCCAGGAACGCCCCGAAGCTCTGGCCCGCGGAGCCGAGGAAGGTGAGGTGGATCGTGTCGTCGGGCAGTCCCGCCGCCCCGTACCGGCGGGTGATCTCGCCGGAGAGCGCCCCGCCCACCGTCCGGTGGATGTTCCGCACCGGCAGCTCGATCCTGACCGGCTCCTTCCGGTCCAGAGCGTTCCGGGCGAGTGCCATGATCTCGTAATCGAGGGCCTTGAGGACCTCGTGCTCCTGCGGACGCACGCGGTGCAACGGGCTGTGCAGCCCGTTTTCGGGCGGCATGAGGATGGCGGAGAAGTCGAGTCCCTTCGCCTTCCAGTGGTCGATCGCCGGCTTTACCTCGAGCATGTCGACCCGGCCCACCATCTCGTCGACCGTGCGGAACCCGAGCTCCGCCATGTATTCGCGCAGTTCCTCGGAAACGAAGCGCAGGAAGCGCACGACGTACTCGGCCGCGCCGCCGAAACGCGCGCGCAGGACCGGGTCCTGGGTGGCCACCCCGACCGGGCACGTGTTCAGGTGGCACACCCGCATCATGATGCACCCGAGGCTCACGAGCACCGCCGTGCCGAACCCGAACTCCTCGGCTCCCATGAGCGCCGCGATGGCGAGGTCCCGGCCGGTCTTCAGCTGCCCGTCGACCTGCACCCGGATCCGGTCGCGCAGCCGGTTGAAGATGAGCGCCTGCTGGGTCTCCGCCAGCCCGAGCTCCCACGGCAGCCCCGTGTGCTTGATGGACGTGAGCGGCGAGGCGCCCGTGCCGCCGTCGCTCCCGGCGATGAGCACCAGGTCGGCCTTCGCCTTGGCCACCCCGGCGGCGATCGTCCCGACGCCGACCTCGGAAACGAGTTTCACGGAGACGTCCGCCCGGGGGTTCACCGACTTCAGGTCGTAGATGAGCTGCGCGAGATCCTCGATGGAGTAGATGTCGTGGTGCGGCGGCGGCGAGATGAGCGTCACGTACGGCACCGTGTGGCGGATCCGCGCGATCTCGGGGCTCACCTTGTGGCCGGGGAGCTGCCCCCCCTCGCCGGGCTTCGCCCCTTGTGCCATCTTGATCTGCAGCTCGTCGGCGTTCACCAGGAACTCGGTGGTCGCCCCGAAGCGCCCGGAGGCGATCTGCCGGATCCGGGACCGCCTGCTATCCCCGTTCGGGAGCGGGATGTTCCGTTCGGGATCCTCGCCCCCTTCCCCGGAGTTGCTCCGGCCGCCGATCCGGTTCATGGCGATCGCGATCGTTTCGTGGGCCTCCTTGCTGATCGACCCGAACGACATCGCCGCGGTGACGAAGCGCGGCACGATCTTCTCGACCGGCTCGACCTCGTCGAGGGGGATCGGGGTTCCCTTGCGGAAGACGAAGAGGGAGCGAAGCGTGGCGTGCGCTCGCGACTGGTCGTTGATGAGCGCCGCGTACTCCTTGTACACCCCGTAATCGTCGAGCCGGGTCGCGCTCTGGAGCTTGTAGACCGCGTCCGGCGTCCAGAGGTGGCGCTCGCCGTCGACCCGGACCTGGTAGACGCCGCCCACGTCGAGCAGATTGTCCGTGCTCCGCCGGTGCCCGTCGGGCGGGAACCCCCGGCGATGGCGTGCCACGGTCTCCGCGGCGATCTCGGAAAGCCCGATCCCGCCGATGCGGGACGCGGTGTTGGTGAAATACTTTTCCACCAGCGGTTTTCCCAGCCCCACCGCTTCGAAGATCTGGGACCCGAGGAAGCTGCGCAAGGTCGAGATCCCCATCCGGCTGAAGGTCTTGAGCAACCCTTTCTTCACCGCCGTCACGTACTTGTCCACCGCCTCGCCCGGCAGCAGCCGCTCATCCAGCATCCCGCTCTCGGAGAGCTCGCGGATCGTGGAGAGGACCGTGTGGGGGCAGATCGCGTTGGCGCCGTACCCGAGGAGGAGGGCGAAGTGGATGACCTCCCGCGGCTCGCCGCTTTCCACGATGATCGACGCCTGGGTCCGCAGCCCCCTGCGGATCAGGTGATGGTGCAGCCCGGACGTGGCCAGCAGCGCGGGGATCGGTGCACTGCCCGCGTTCATGTTCCGGTCCGACAGGATGAGGAGCGTGGCGCCTCCCCGGATCGCCTTGTCGGCCTGGACGAAGATCCGGGCCAGCGCCGTCTCGAGGGTCTTGCCGTCGCCGCCTGCGGGGAAGAGCATGTCGAGCTCGGCGGCGGCGAGATCCGGGTGGTTCGCGCCGCGCAGCCGGAGCATGTCCTCGGGAGTGAGGATCGGCTGGATGATCTTCAGCATCCGGCAATGCTCGGGCGTCTCATCGAGAAGATTGCGCTCCCGCCCGATGAAGCTGTTCAGCGACATCACCAGCTCTTCCCGCAGGGGGTCGATCGGGGGGTTCGTCACCTGGGCGAACAGCTGTTTGAAGTAGGCGAAGAGCGTCACCGGCCGGTTCGACAGGACCGCGAGCGCCGCGTCGTCCCCCATGGATCCGACCGGTTCCTGCCCCCGGGACGCCATCGGGGCGACGATGAGCTTGATCTCCTCCTCGGTGTACCCGAAGGCATGCTGCTTGCGCCGCAACTCCTCGGGGTCCTCGGAGGGGATCTCCGACGGGACGAACAGGCCGCGGAGCTCGATCTTGTTGTCCTTGACCCACTTCCGGTACGGTTTCCACCGGGAGATGGTCGCCTTGATCTCATTGTCCGGAACGATCCGTTTCTGCTGCAGATCGAGGAGGAGCATCTTCCCGGGCTGGAGCCGGCCGCGGCGGACGATCCGGTCCGGCGGAACGTCCATCACCCCGGTCTCGGAGGCGAGGACGATCATCCCGTCCCGCGTCACGGTGTACCGGGCGGGGCGCAGGCCGTTCCGGTCGAGCGTGGCGCCGAGGTAGCGGCCGTCGCAGAAGACCATCGCCGCGGGGCCGTCCCACGGCTCCATGATCGCGGAGTGGTACTCGTAGAAGGACCGCTTGTCCTCGCTCATCTGGAACTTGGGGCCCCACGCCTCGGGGATCATCATCATCAGGGCGTGCGGCAGCGACCGGCCCGACTGGACGAGCAGTTCGAGGACGTTGTCGAAGATGGCGGAGTCGCTCCCCGACTCGTCGATGACGGGACGCAGCTTCGCGATGTCGTCGCCGAACAGGGGCGAGGCCAGGATCGCCTCCCGGGACCGCATCCGGTTGATGTTCCCCCGTAAGGTGTTGATCTCCCCGTTGTGGGCGGCGAGCCGGAACGGGTGCGCCAGGTGCCAGGTCGGCAAGGTGTTCGTGCTGTACCGCTGGTGAACCACGGCGTAGGGGCTCATGAAGAGTTCGTTCTTGAGGTCCGGGTAGAACGGCGGCAGTTGGGAGCCGGTCAGCAACCCCTTATAGACGATCGTCCGGCTGGAAAGACTGGGGATGTAGAACTGGCTGGCGTCGACGTCCTGCCAGGACGCGACCTCCTTCTCGACGAGGCGGCGGACGACGTACAGCTTCCGTTCGAAGGCGTCTCCCTCGTGGGTTCCACGCGAGAGGAAAACCTGGCGGATCCGGGGACGGGTGGACCGGGAAAGGTCTCCGAGGATGGACGGATCGACCGGCACCTCGCGCCATCCGAGGACAGGGCACCCTTCCGCCGTGGCGATCCGTTCGAGGGCCGCGGAGCACCGCTCCGCGATCGCTTCGTCCATGGGGAGGAAGGCCGACCCCGCGGCGTACTCGCCGCTCGCCGGCAGGTAGAACCCTTCTCCCGGGCACACCTGGCGGAAGAAGGTGTCGGGGATGGAGAGCAGGATGCCGGCGCCGTCGCCGGTCGATTTATCCCCCCCGAGGGCGCCGCGGTGTTCGAGATTGACGAGGATCCGGATCCCCTGCTCGACGACGAGGTGGCTGGAAACGCCGTCGATCCGCGCGATGAACCCGACGCCGCAGCTGTCGTGGTCGTTTTTCGGATCGTAAAGGCCGGTCGGCTTCGGGACGCCCGCGGCGTTGATCCGGAAGGTAGATTCGATGATTGCCATGTCGTTCCTTCTTTCTGCTGTTGCGCCCATAAAGGGTCGAAACTTACATTATGACATCCCAAGCGGGGATTCGAAACGGGAAAAAGAGGAAAACCGGAGAGAATACGAACGCAAGTGGAGCCATTGTACCATCAGGAGAAAATGAAACGATCGGCGGTGCGGGAACACCTAACCACCGGGAAGATTGTCGTGCATTTCACATGAACAGGTACCGGACACCGTCCGGAGGGAGGGCAGGAGCATGGCGAAGCTTCTCTATGTCGAAGCGTCCCCGCGGAAAGAGAGATCGGCCTCCATCGAAGTGGCGAAGGCGTTCGTGGGGGAGTATCGGAAGACGCACCCCGGCGATACGGTGGACACGCTCGATCTTTGGACGACCCCCCTTCCGGAATTCAACGGGGAGGTGATCGATGCGAAGTACGCGATTCTCCACGGTCAGGAGCAGACCCCGGGCCAGAAGGCCGCATGGAAGGCGGTCGAGTCGGTGATCGAACGCTTCAAGGGGGCGGATAAATACCTGTTCTCGCTCCCCATGTGGAATTTCGGGATCCCTTACCGGCTCAAGCAGTACATCGATGTCCTCATCCAGCCGACCTACACCTTTTCCTTTTCCCCGAAGGAAGGGTACAAGGGGCTGGTCCTGGGGAAGAAAGCGGCCGTGGTCTACGCCCGCGGCGGCGCCTACCCGGCGGGAAGCGGGGGGGAAGCGCTTGATCTCCAGAAGAAGTACATGGAACTGGTCCTCGGCTTCATCGGGTTCACCGACATCACCCCGATCGTGGTCGAACCGACCCTCGACAAGCCGGAGTCGGTGGAGAGGACGAAGGCGGAGGCGGCCGCAAGGGCCCGCTCCGCAGCCGACGCGTTCTGAGTGGGCGCGCACCCGAACGCCGGGAAACCGGCCGACCCGAAGGCCCTCGTCGACATCCCGCGGCTCGTCGCGGCGTATTTCACGGGGAAGCCGGATCCTTCCGAACCCGGGCAGCAGGTGGCCTTCGGAACGTCCGGGCACCGCGGATCGTCCCTCTCCCTCTCCTTCAACGAGGACCACATCCTCGCCGTGACGCAGGCGATCTGCGAGCACCGGAAGACGGAGGGGGCCATGGGGCCCCTCTTCCTCGGGATGGACACCCACGCCCTCTCGGAACCGGCGTTCCGCAGCGCGCTCGAGGTGCTTGCGGGGAACGGGGTCGAGGCGAGAGTGGACCGGGACGGCGGCTACACGCCGACGCCGGTGATCTCCCACGCCATCCTCTCGCACAACCGGGGGCGGAGGGAGCGCCCGGCCGACGGGATCGTGATCACCCCGTCCCACAACCCGCCGGAAGACGGGGGGTTCAAGTACAACCCCCCGCACGGGGGGCCGGCGGACACGGGGGTCACCCGGGCGATCGAGGAGCGCGCGAACGCGATCCTGCGGTTGGGGCTCGGGGAGGTTCGGCGGGTCCCTTTCGAGCGCGCCCTTGCGGCGGCCACGACGCGGCGCCACAACTACATCGGCGCCTATGTCGACGACCTCGGCGCGGTGCTGGACCTGGAGGCGATCCGCGGCGCGGGGGTCCGCATCGGGGTCGACCCGCTGGGCGGCGCCGCCGTAAGGTACTGGGCACCTGTAGCGGATCGGTACGGATTGAATCTCACGGTGGTGAACGACGCCGTGGATCCGACGTTCCGGTTCATGCCGATGGATTGGGACGGGAAGATCCGGATGGACTGCTCCTCCCCGTTCGCGATGGCCGGGCTGATCGCGATGCGTGACCGGTTCGACGTCGCCTTCGGAAACGACACGGACGCCGACCGGCACGGCATCGTGACGCGGACCTCCGGTCTTCTCAACCCGAACCACTATCTTGCGGTGGCGATCGGCTACCTCTTCCGGAGGCGGGCCGGCTGGCGCAGCGATGCGGGGATCGGGAAGACCGTGGTGAGCAGCGGGATGATCGATCGCGTCGCGGCACGCCTGTCGCGCCGGCTGCACGAGGTGCCGGTGGGGTTCAAATGGTTCGTCAGGGGGCTGTCGGACGGCACCCTCGGGTTCGGCGGCGAGGAGAGCGCGGGCGCCTCGTTCCTGCGGGAGGACGGGACGGCGTGGAGCACGGACAAGGACGGGCTGATCCTCGGGCTGCTCGCGGCGGAGATGATGGCGACCACCGGGAAGGACCCGGGCGAGTTGTACGAGGAGCTGACCCGGGAGTTCGGCGCCCCGGCGTACGAGCGGATCGACGCCCCCGCGACGAAGGCGCAGAAGGCCGCGCTGTCCGCGCTGTCGCCTTCGCAGGTGACGGCGAAGTCGCTGGCCGGGGAGCGGATCGAGACGATGCTCACGACCGCCCCGGGGAACAGCGCCCCGATCGGGGGGTTGAAGGTGACCACCGCGAACGGCTGGTTCGCCGCCCGCCCCTCGGGGACCGAGGACGTCTACAAGCTGTACGCCGAGAGCTTCCTCGGTGCGGACCATCTGCGGAAGATCCAGGAGGAGGCTAAGGCCCTCATCGCCCGGGTCTTCTCCTCCCCGGTTCGCGGGTAGTCTCCACGGAGCGCAACGAAACCTTCCTGGGGATAACCGTCAGGAGCCTTCTGTCAAAAGCCACTCATAGACGGGTTGACTCACCACCCCCTTCATGGGCGCTGTGGGGAGTTGGTCGAAAGTAAGCGCTAACAGTCGTCGGTGGGCGTGCGGAAAATCCCCCGCCGCATCGGTGAGCGCCCGTATCTCGCGCACCAGCGTCTCGCTCGAACCGGCATCCGCGCAGACCTGGATCAATTCTTCCTTGCCGTCGGGAAATCTTGCGTGAAAATCGACCTCAAAGCCTCCGACGGTGCGAACGTAGCCTATCTCCGCCTTGCGGCGTTCAAGTTCGTGCAGCACGACCGTTTCCAGTGCGTGTCCGATATTCGTGCGGCCAGAGCGGTCAAACGCCTTGATGAGCCCCGTATCCACCGGATAAACCTTCCGGGGATTGGAGTTGCGACGTCGCTCGGAATCCGTGGCCAGCGCCACCGTGCTGATAAGAAACGCGTCCTGCAGATACCCAACCATTGCGTGCAAGGTGTCCTTGGCAACACCAAGTCCCTGTGCCTTCAGGTCCAGATTCATCCGGTGAACACTCAGGCTTCCGGCCGGATTCCGCAGGCACTGCCGGGTCAGCCACCGCAGCGCAGCTACCTGAGTGATGCCGTGCCGCTCGACGATGTCACGGAACAGCACGGTGTCCACGTATCCTTGCAGCAGGTCCACCCGTAGTTCGCCCGGCCAACCTTGCGCCTCGGGAAAGCCTCCTGTAGTGAGATACTCGCGGAATTCCTTCTCGATAAACGATCGGTCCGCTGCCGTGAATTTGCGGGCATGTTTTGTCGGCTCAGCGCCGCGGTGCCTCAAAAACTCCCTGAAGAGGAACGGTCGGATCACCGTCTCCATCCCGCGGCCGCGCAGCGAGGTGTGTACCTCTCGGCTCAGCATCCGCGCGGAGGACCCGGACACGACGAGCTCAATTCGCTCCGTGTCCTGCGCCCTGCGGACAAACCGCTCCCAGCCCTTCACAAGTTGGACTTCGTCCAGCAGCCACCGGACCGTCTCCCGGCCCCGAAGCTCGGGGTATCTCCGGAAATACTCTTCCAACAACAGGCCAAGCTGCTCCATCGGCAAGTCCGTAAGGCGGTCGTCATCGAAGCTCAAATAGACCGTTCGCTCCGGCGGGGCAGCGGCCCGCCACTCCGCCTGCAATTGCCGTAGAAAGGTCGTTTTCCCGGCCCGCCGCATCCCGATCACCGCGTGAACTTTGCCGGGGACGGCCGGTAACACCGCGTCCCGCCTTGTTGCCCGAGACTTCGGTAACGCCAACACCGCTGTATTCAGTTTCTCGTTCAGGACAGGATGGAGTGCCATGGTGATTCATAGTGTAGCCATGATGTGTCCTTTTGTCGAGGACCGATTGTTCTTTGTCGGGGTTTCATATGGAACCACTTTATGGATCGTGCCAAAGCGTACTCAAGGCGATCGGGGCCCTGTTCGTGCCGATGGCGGCGGGATGCAGGAACAGCGGGGACTCCCTGAAATAGCGAAATGAGGGCTTGAAAACCGGTGGTTATGTTCCGTAACCGTCCAACTTCCGACTGTCGGGAGAGCAGATCGAGTAGCTTTTTGTCCCAATTACTTACAATATAAATCCCAAGGAGGTGTCTAGTATGATGACGCAAATTTTTGGAAGTAAGGAGGAAGAGTGTTTCGGCCCAGAGCGTATTTTGGCAATTAGAAAAGCACCATGTATGACACAAGAAGAATTTGCTAATAGAATTGGAACAACTACTACAACAATATCTCGCTGGGAAAGAGGAATATCTAAGCCGTCTAAAATGGCGATTATAATTATTAAAGAAAATGTTAATTGATGCAAAATAATATAGCAAATATTTAACAATTTATTCAGAAAACAACCTATTGCCTATCTGGATGCCATATTAGATGGCATCCAGACCTTTACAAATAATACTCCTTTTTTCAACGTTAACATAATCTCCATTCTGATCCTTCTCCCATCCCCTATTTTTGTATTTTGCCCGGATATCCATAGCGTCTTCTTCGTCTTTTTTCTTACGTACGTATTCTGCGTTGTCCTGCTCCGTCCCCTCGATTATTACCCCCTTATCGTCATAAACAGGAGTTTAAGAGATAAACTGTGTCAGGTCCACAAAGGTGTTGAATATCGGCATGTTGCGTCAAGCCTTCTGTAAGACCCCACCGTCCTTTATTCGGTAGCCGAAGGCCGATAGGACTTCGGACT
>Ga0334722_10007862_pt1 | contig 10278 bp, 13 predicted proteins | sample C3_bottom_MG_FD_207210 | JGI IMG/M metagenome (GOLD analysis project Ga0334722, IMG submission 207210) | Sediment microbial communities from Yellowstone Lake, YNP, Wyoming, USA - C3_bottom | ecosystem: Environmental > Aquatic > Freshwater > Lake > Sediment | place: USA: Wyoming | collected... | reverse complement strand
CACCTGTGTCCCCGTCGCTGGCGCACAATCGCCCTTGCGCGTTGCGGAGCATCCGTCGCGAAGCCACGTTACCACCCAAATAAGGAGATTCCCATGGCAGCAAAACGCATTCTTATGCTGGTAGGCGATTTCGGCGAGGATTACGAGATCATGGTGCCGTTTCAGGCATTGCTCGCGGTCGGGCACACCGTGCACGCGGTATGCCCGGACAAGAAATCCGGCGATGCCGTAGCCACCGCCATTCACGATTTTGAGGGCCAGCAGACCTATTCGGAAAAGCGGGGCCATAACTTCACGCTCAATGCCAGCTTCGCCGAGGTCAAGGCCGAAGCCTATGACGCCCTGGTCATTCCGGGCGGAAGGGCGCCGGAGTATCTGCGCCTGAATGCTCAGGTCCTGGAAATCGTGCGGCACTTCTTCAGCACGGGCAAGCCGGTAGCGGCCATCTGCCACGGCGCGCAGATATTGGCCGGCGCCGGCGTGCTCAAGGGCCGCAAATGCTCGGCCTATCCCGCCTGCCGCGCCGAGGTGGAGGTCGCCGGCGGCACCTACGCGGACATCGCGATTGACGGCGCGTTCACCGATGGCAATCTGGTTTCCGCCCCGGCCTGGCCGGCACACCCGGCTTGGATCGCTCAATTCCTGAAGCTACTCGGCACCAAGATCACGCTCTGATCCGCATCCTCCGTGCTATAGAATAGGTTGCCGGGCTGTCCGGCAACCTGCCCGCGAGGAGACACCGCCATGTGCCAGATATTCATCAACGCAGACCCGACCCTGTGGCAATCGAAAGCGCATTCGCTCAGGCTTCACGGTGTGGCGACCAGCATCCGTCTGGAAACGCTCTATTGGCAGATACTGGAGGAAATAGGCAAGCGCGATGGCCTGAGCGTGAACCAGCTCATCACCCGGCTGCACGACGAACTGCTGGACACGCGCGGCGAAGTCGACAACTTTGCGTCCTTCCTGCGCGTTTGTTGTGGCCGTTACCTGATGCTGCAGTTGGCCGGGCGTATTCCCGCCGATCTTGCCATCCCCATCCGCTCGCTTGATCCGGTCTATGTGCTAACGGGCGAGCCTGCGCATGGCGGCGATAATGCGCAGCGACCGATGCACGCCAAGACAGCTGCGCGTCAGGCGCAAGCTTAGAGCCTATTTTCAATATGAGGGGATATCCCCTGCGGGGACTTCCTTCGGGGCGCATCCCCTCATACTCCCCTAAATCAGAGGCCATTTCGGTAATTCTGAAATGGCCTTTTAGTTCCTTGGGGGGCCCGATCGGCAGTCGCCCAAGACTCGGCGCTCGCAAGCCGATGAATCGCGCGCGATGGGTCAAGAACGCGCCGCAAACGTCAAGCTCTGGCGCAAACCCGCACCGAGCGATTCCTTGTCGATCTGCCAGCGGTCAACCGCAAGGCCGCTCGATGGCGACGGAGCCCATCACCGTCACATTCAAGTCTTTGATCCCTCTGTTTTCGCCGTTGTTGCCCCGAATCGCGTTTCCATCCGAGGTTGCGGCCAGTTGAGCCTTGCAGTGCGCACGGATGCTCACCCCGCCCACAATGCTCACCGTCGTTCGCAGGCAGTACCAGCCATTGGGGTTCAACAGATCGATGGTGGATCCACCCATCACATTGAAGATCGGGTTGATCAACACCAGAGAAGGCGCACTTGTGGGCGCGGTATCACCAGCGCTTTTCCCGATTCCAAACACCTTTACCGATGTCTCCAAGGTCTTGAACTTCGGGTTCTTGCCGAAAGGATGATCGCCCCAGGCCTTAAGGCAGGCGGCAATCGAGCTGTCAATTTCCTCGGCCGAGACAGCCGCCGGGGCGAACAGCGCCAGGCATATTGCCGAAAGTGCGATCATCGAGGTGGTCTTTTTCGAAGATTTCATGTTGAAGTATCTCCAGGCGTGATTAAGGGTTCTCTCCAAGAAATCGCGGCGCGTGCAAATCGCCGCATCCGCTGATTGCCGGCGTACAGGAATTCATCCGTCTTGAGGCTGGGCTCGCCAAACCAAGGTTTCACGCCAGCTAAGCTAACCTCTCGCCCCCGCTCGCATTTTGAGAATGGTCAATAGACCGTCATCTGACCCTTCGAACAAATGACTCGGGCGGACGTCCGCTCCTGGCCAAAATCCGGACCTGGAGAAAACGAAACCTGCACCGAATTGAACGGCAGGTAACTGCTAGCGAAGAAAACCCTTAGCCTGGCCGGCGTTCGGACTGCACCTCTGGCTCCCGCGCTAAGCGCTGAATCCGTATAGCGCACTCGGCGTATCCCACAGAATCTGCTGCTGCGCCGCCTCGGACGGTATCCACGACGCCAGATAATCGCGGCACGCCAAGTAGCTGCGACCGGCTTCATGATTGGTCCACGGCCAGTCGCTCCCCCATAGCAGCCGTTCGGCGCCCAGCTCCGCCAGATAGCGTGCAGCGTACAACTGGGCGTCAACGCCGCGCAGACGATAGGGTGCCGACAACTTGATGTATAGCGGGCGCCTCGCCGCTTCACGCAGGATCGCCGACACACCGAAGGACGCGGCACGGGCAGTCGGATCGGGCAAACCGAAGTGGTCCAAGACCAGCGTCGATGGGGACGCTTCCAAGGCCGCCAGCAAGCGCGGCATGCGCTCGCCTTCGCACTGGATTTCGACATGCCAGTCCAGGTCCGCGACCATCCGGAAGAGCAGCTGCCATTCCGCTTGCGCATAGACTCCCAAGTCGGCCACGCCAATCAGATTCAGCCTGACGCCGCGCACACCTATCGCGTGCCAGGCCGCTAGATGCGCTTTGTCGGCCACGGGATCAATCACGACCACGCCCCGCGTACGATCGCCGCCAAGCGCCAGTTGTTCCAGCAGATAGCGATTGTCAGTGCCGAGGAAACTCGGCTGAACCAGCACGCCCCGGTCGACCCGCGCCTGTGGCCACAGCGCCATCCAGTCCTGCATCAGCGCCGGGTAATCCGGACGGTAGCGCGCCTGCGGCGCCGTCCGCGATTGGCGCGGAAACACATGGGCATGGCTGTCGACGGCTGGCATCGGCGTTGAATGATTGACAAAAATCGGATGTCAATAGTATAGTCTTCTATAGGACTAGATGGCAAAACAGACGAAGCAATCGTGAAAACCGAATTATCCGCCGTGTCGGCCAAAGTTCCAGATCAGCGCCTGCCGCGCTACCAGCGGCTGCGCGAAATGCTGGCCGAGCGCATTACCCAGGGCGAGTGGGCGCCGGGACTGGCGATTCCAGCCGAGACCGAGCTCGCCGCGGAGTACGGCGTGGCGCTTGGCACCCTGCGCTCGGCGGTCGGCCTGCTGGTGGACGAAGGGATGCTGGCGCGGGCGCACGGCAAGGGCACGTTCGTGCGCAGCGAACTGGCGCAGGCATCCATGTTTCGCTTTTTCCGCTTTCGCGGGCAGGCGCATCAGGACGCCACGGCCATTCCGAAGTCCATCATCCACGATTTGCGCGAAGTCGCGCTCGCACCGGACCTGTCCGAGCGGCTAGGCGCGGGGCGCTCGCGCCGCGGCATCTTCATGCTACGCACACGCAGCTTCACCGATGCGCCTCACTTGCTGGAAAAGATATGGCTGCCTCTGCAGCCGTTCAAGACCTTGCTGCGCCTCGATCGTACAGCCTTCGGCGACCTGCTGTATCCGTTCTATCGCGAGCGTTGCAACGTGGTGGTGGCGCGCGCCAGCGAGGAAATCGGTTTTGGCACACTCGCGCAGAAGGATGCCGCGCTGCTGCGAATGGCCACGGGCCATCCAGTGGCTGTCATCGAGCGCACCGCATTCAGCCTCGCCGGCGAGCCGGTGGAGTTTCGCATCACCCAGGGAGACGCCTACTGCTTTCACTACGGCGTCGAAATCAAATAGGGAGATCTGATATGAAATTAGCACGATTCTTCATGGCGGCATTTGCGCTACTGTGTACCGCTGGAAGCTTTGCTGCATGGGCCCAAACCTATCCGAGCAAACCGATCAAGCTCATCGTGACTTATCCGCCGGCAGGCGGCGCCGACACCATGGCGCGACTGATCGCGGCAAAGCTCAGCGAAAGTTTGGGGCAGCCGGTCATCGTCGAAAATCGCCCGGGAGCGAGCGGCCAGATAGGCGCCGAAGTCGTTGCCAAGTCGGCTCCGGATGGATATACCCTGATGCTGGACGCATCCTCCTACGCCGTGAACCCGAGTCTGTATCCGAAGCTTCCCTATGATCCGAACAAAGCGTTCGCGCCGATCACGCTGCTGGCCTTGTTTCCGAACATGCTGGTGGTGACGCCCTCTTTTCCGGCGACTTCGGTAAAGGAACTGGTCGCGATGGCCAAGGCGAAGCCGGGAACGATTTCTTACGCGTCCTCCGGCAACGGCTCCGCCCAACATCTGGCGGCGGAGCTATTCAAGCAACAGGCCGGCATCGACATGATGCACGTGCCCTACAAGGGTGGCGGACCGGCGATGATCGACGTGATGGCGGGTCAGGTGCCGGTGTTCTTTGCCAATATGGCCTCAGCCCTGGGACATGTGAAGGGAGGCAAACTCAGGGCCTTGGCGATTACCGGCAGCAAGCGTTCGCCCAACATGCCGGAATTGCCCACCCTGGCAGAGTCGGGAGTACCCGGATATGAGGTGTATGAGTGGAACGTGGTGTTCGCGCCAGCCGGTACGCCTGCGGCGATCGTCAATCGACTGCACGAGCACATTGCTAAGGCGCTGGCGATGAAGGACGTGCGTGAGCGTATCGCCGCGCTCGGCGGCGAAATCAATGGCGGCACCCCGCAGGCGACTGAGAAATTCCTGCGCGAGCAGATGAACAAATGGTCGCGGGTGGTAAAGCAGGCGCAAATCACCGTCGATTAAGTGACCCGGCGCGCGCGCACTTTTCGCTGCGCACGGGTAATTTGCACTCTTTGACTCGTCGTCAGGCCCGCAATTCAGGCGGGACGCACGTCATTCGATTCACGCGTTTCTAATCAAAGGAGAAGTACCATGCAACGACTGATGCGCCTCGCTGCGCTCGCCCTGTTTTTCGCTATCAGCGGCGGCGCCCACGCCCAGACCTACCCCAACAAGCCCATCCTGCTGATCGTGCCCTTTGCACCAGGCGGCAGTTCTGAACTGCTGTCGCGCCTCGTCGGGCAAAAGCTCACCGAATCCATGGGGCAGCAGGTCGTGGTGGAAAATCGCCCCGGCGGTGCAGGCAACATCGCCATGGAAACGGTGGCGCACGCGCGGCCTGATGGGTACACACTGATCCTCGGCCATATCGGCACACTCGCGGTTAATCCGGCGATGTTTGCCAAGCTGCCCTACGACCCGATCAAGGATTTTGCACCGGTGTCACTGATTGCGGCGGTGCCGAACATCGTCACCGTAAATCCGCAGGTGCCTGCAAAGAACCTGAAGGAACTGCTCGATCTGGCACGCGCGAAGCCGGGTACGATCAATTATGGCTCGGCCGGCAATGGCAGCGCCGGCCATCTCGCCTTCGAATACCTGAAACAGGTGTCGCAGACGGACTTCGTGCACATTCCCTATAAGGGCACCGGGCCGATGATGACCGACCTGATTGCCGGCCAGACTCAAGCCACCTTCACCGGCGCACCGCCGCTGATACCGCAGATCAAGCAGGGAAAGCTCCGCGCTCTCGCCGTCGGCAGCGCAAAGCGCATTCCCTCCCTGCCCGATGTTCCAACCGTGGCGGAATCCGGGTATCCCGGTTTTGAAACGTCGCAGTGGTACGGCATCCTCGCACCGGCGGCGACCCCGCCCGAAGTGGTGAAGAAGCTTTCGGCGGAAATCGCGAAGGCGATGAAGCGGCCCGAAGTACACGATCGCCTCGCTGCGGACGGCACCGTACTAATCGGCTCCACACCGGAGGAATTTGCCGCGCACATCCGCAAAGAAATGAAGCACTGGGGCGAGGTGGTGAAGACGGCCAAGATACGCGCGGAATAAGCTCGCGTCTGTTACGCCCTCAATCTTGCCGCCGCGCACGCAGTCGAGGGCAGGATGAACATGAACCGGGGCGAGCAGGCTCGCTTGCGCCTGCTCGTTCCCGGTTGCTGGCTGTCGGCCTTGTGGCGCCACCCGTCGCAGGCTTACGGCCGGGCTGTGGTGAGACCGGCCACGGTCGCGTACCGCCGCCTTAAGCCGCAGCTGCCACTGGCGCTGCAATGCTGATCTGCACCGGGGTCGCATTGTTGAACAGGTCCAGTACCGGGCAGTGCGCATCCACAACGCTCTTCAGGCGCTGCAAATCGGCCGCCGAAGCCGAACTGTCAAAGCTCACCGAACCGGTGATGTTGAGGAAGCCCGGGCGAACGCCTTTGGCTGCGCCGAAGAAGCCGCGCAGGTCGAGTTCGCCTTCGAGCTGGACCGACACGTCCTTTAGCGGAATCCCCAAGGCGTCGGCATGCAGGCGGTCGGTGATTTCCTGACTGGTGGCCAACGCGGCCAACGCGTATTCCACGGGATTGGGCGCACGGTCGGTGCCGCCCAGCGCCGGGGGTTCATCCACTTCCACTGCGAATTCCCGTATCTTGACCAGGCGGTGAAGTCCATCCTTGCCCTGGCTGGCCGCATTGAAGCGGACGATGGTTTGGGCGCCTTCGCCGGCCAGGGCGGAGCGGGTAGCGTTGAACAGCTGAGCGAAACCGGTCATGGGTTTTTCCTTGTCGAATCACGAGTAATTTGTGAGGCCTCGCAGCGGCCGCGTGATGTTTCAGCCGCTGATAGAGCGGGCACTGTAGGCTGGGCGGGGGTGTCTGACAAAGAATCAATATCTATATGCATATTCCGTCTGTGCGGACTGCCCGCGAAGCGGCCCAAGCCCGGCTTCGACCACGCTTGCGCGCCCGGCTGAATCGGATTTGGTTGACTCAGGTCAAGAGCCGCGCGCCAGACCCGTGCAAGAATTTTTCCAACCCAGACCTGCAGCGGTGTATCCCGCGTATAGCCGCCACCGCATCCGGTCTGATATCAACGGCGGAGTGAAAATTCATGGCGCAGTTTTCGTGGACCGAGGATCTTTACACCGGAAACAGCATGATCGACGGCGATCATCGCCAGCTGGTCAGCCTGGTCAATGCCTTGTTTGAGGCCATGGAGAACAACCTGGATGCCGACCGCATGAGCCGGGCGATGAACGCGCTGGTCGCGTACGCCGCGGAACATTTTGGCCGCGAGGAAGCGGAGATGGAGCGCGTACAATACGTCGCCTCGCTCGCGCACCAGGCCGAACACGCCAAACTGCTGCATCAACTGGCCGAGCTGGCGCAAAGACTGGGGGCGGGCGGAAGAATCAACATCCCCGCGGTCTCCGACTTTCTCAGCGCATGGCTGCGCGATCACATACTCACGGCGGACATCAAGCTGGCCGCCGCCCTGAAACCGCTGTGCAGCCCGGCGCCGCAAGCGCACTAGCTGGCCCCCCCTTCCCGCCCCGAATTGCTACGGGTAATTGACGCTCATCGGCGTCCGGAACGCCGCGCGTCCCGGCGCTCCTGCTGGGCGGGGCGGTAGATTTCCCTGCCCGCATCCTGGATGTCGCGGCGCAGCTGGCGCCGCTCGTCCGGGTTCATGCGGCCGCGATCGGCGTCGCTCGGGGCCCGCGTGTCGCGCTGTGGCTGGGGGCGTTCCGCCTCGCGTTGCGGGCTGGGTTGGGAACGCTGATTCTGGACCGAGGGCGCCCACTCCATGCCTCGCTCGAACGGACCTGCGGCCGCCGCGATCGGGACGCCGCCCGCGATCAGACCGCAGCACAGCAGCAGCAAGCCGTCGCGCAGCGTGCGCGACGGCTTGCTGCATCGAGGAAGGCAACGGGGCGCCCGCTCCCCCGTTGGCGCAACAGCCGAAAATTCCATCTTGCGTCCCTGAAAATCAAACCGTGGATGCATACTAGCGCCACGGCGCCGGGAACGCATGTGCCGCGGCCGCGATTTTGTAATAAATTGTAAGAAAAGAGGGGGTTGACACGGTTTCTTACTTTTGACCCTGTAACAGGCAGCGCTTTTGAGTACGATACGCCCATGACAATAGCAAAAACCAGAATACTCGTGGTCGACGACGATCTGCGGCTGCGCGAGCTGCTCAACCGCTACCTGACCGAACAGGGCTTGGTCGTGCAGGTTGCGCAGGACGCGGCCACCATGGACAAATTACTCGGACGCGAAAGGTTCGACCTGATCGTGCTCGACTTGATGATGCCGGGCGAAGACGGGCTGTCGGTGTGCCGGCGCCTGCGCGGCGCCAAAGACACGATACCGATCATCATGCTCACCGCCAAAGGCGACGACGTCGACCGCATCGTCGGTCTGGAAATGGGCGCCGACGATTACCTGCCCAAGCCGTTCAACCCACGCGAGCTGGTGGCACGCATCCACGCGGTGCTGCGCCGGCGCACCGCGCCCCTGCCGCCCGGCGCGCCCGCGCTCGAGGAAGGCCAGATGAGCTTCGGACTGGTCACGGTCGATCTCGCGACCCGTGCGCTGACGCGCGAAGGCGCGACCATTTCGCTGACCACCGGCGAATTCGGCCTGCTCAAAGTGCTGCTGGAGCATCCGCGCGTACCCTTGTCGCGCGACAAGCTGATGGAACTCGCGCGCGGGCGCGAATACGAGGTGTTCGATCGTGCCATCGACGTGCAGATCTCGCGCCTCCGGAAGCTGGTCGAGCCCGACCCGGCGCAACCGGTGCACATCCAGACCGTATGGGGTTTCGGCTACGTATTCGTGCCGGACGGGAAAGCATGAGCCCGAAGGGCCGCCCCGAGGGCCGCATCTTCGATATGGCCTTGGCGCGAAGCGACAAGGTAGTCCAATGACCTTGTTGCCGCGCACGCTGCTGTGGCGCTCGTTCCTGCTAATCAGCCTGCTGATGGTCATCTCGGCTACGGCGTGGTTCCAGATCCTGCGCAGCTACGAACGCGAGCCCCGCGCTCGGCAACTGGCGCAAATGGTGGTGAGCGTGGTCAATCTCACCCGCGCCGCCCTGGTCACGGCCAATGCGGACAAGCGGCGCGACCTGCTGCTGGAGCTATCCGATCGGGAAGGCATACGCGTCTATCCAGCCGAGACCAGCGACAAACTGACCCCATCTTCCGACCTGCCCTTCGTGCGCATGCTGCATGCCGAAGTCCAGCACAGGTTGGGCACCGAAACCCGCTTCGCCTCCGGCCTTGGGGAGGAGCGCGGTTTTTTCATCAGCTTTCACATCGATGGCGATGAATACTGGGTGATGATGCCGCGCGAACGCTTAGAGCGGCCATTCCCCTGGCAATGGCTGGGCTGGACTGCGCTCGCGCTGCTCCTGTCCCTGATCGGCGCCTGGCTGATCGTGTCGCGCATCAACCACCCGCTCAAGGCGCTGGCCGCAGCGGCGGCCGATATCGGCAGCGGCAAGACGCCGGCGCCGCTGCCGGAATCCGGGCCGGTCGAAATCCAGACTCTGGCGCGCTCGTTCAACCAGATGTCGCAGGACCTGGCGCGGCTGGACGCCGACCGGGCGCTGATCCTCGCCGGCGTGTCCCACGACCTGCGCACGCCGCTGTCGCGCCTGCGCCTGTCGACCGAAATGAGCGCGAGCGACGAGTCCCTGAAGCAGGGCATGATCGCCGACATAGCGGAAATGGATGCCATCATCGGCCAGTTTCTCGATTTCGCCCGCACCCAGAGCGAGGAGCCGCTGGAGCCGACGGACCTCGCCGCGCTGGCGCGTGAAGCGGTGGAGCGCGAGCAGCGCCTGGGCCATGCCTTGCAGGCGCAGATCAAACCCGTGCCCGAGCGAGCGCTGCGCCGCATGGGCGTCAAGCGCCTGATTTCCAACCTGGTGGACAATGCCCTCGCCTACGGCGGGAAAGACGTGTGCATCGCCACGCGCAGCGAAGACGGCAAGCTGATCCTGGAAGTACTGGACCGCGGCCCGGGCATCCCGCGCGAGGAGGCCGAGCGGCTGAAGCAGCCGTTCACGCGCCTGGAGCCGGCGCGCAGCGGCAAGGGCGGATCCGGGCTCGGCCTTGCGATCGTCGACCGCATCGCGCGGCATCACGGCGGCAGTCTGGAACTGCTCGCGCGCGAGGGCGGCGGCCTGATCGCGCGCGTCAGCTTGCCACTGCACGAAAGGACTGCGCCAGCGAGCAGTTGACGCGCCCCGAGTCAGTCCGCCGCTGCAGGAAAACGCTGCAGCACCCGGTACGTGACGCGGCCCTCGACACGGGTCGAACTGACCAGGGCGAAATCCGCGGCTTCCCAGACGAGCGGAACCCAGGCG
>Ga0334722_10007860_pt1 | contig 10278 bp, 9 predicted proteins | sample C3_bottom_MG_FD_207210 | JGI IMG/M metagenome (GOLD analysis project Ga0334722, IMG submission 207210) | Sediment microbial communities from Yellowstone Lake, YNP, Wyoming, USA - C3_bottom | ecosystem: Environmental > Aquatic > Freshwater > Lake > Sediment | place: USA: Wyoming | collected... | reverse complement strand
GCGCCACGGCGTGGTCCTGGTGGGCATGCACGCCGCCGTCGCCGACGAGCCCCATCAGGTGCAGGGTGCCGCCGTTGCGCCGCACCTGCGCGCACGCCGCCATGAAGGCCGCGTTCCGGAAGAACGAGCCGTCCTCCACCGCCGCCGTGATGCGCACGAGGTCCTGCATGACCACGCGCCCGGCGCCGAGGTTCATGTGGCCCACCTCGCTGTTCCCCATCTGGCCGGCCGGCAGCCCCACGGCGCGCCCCGACGCCTCCAGCAGCGTGCGCGGCGCGCGGTCCCACAGGCGGTCCCACGTGGGGGTGTTCGCGAGGCGGACGGCGTTGCCGTCCGTGCTCTCGCGGTAGCCCCATCCGTCGAGCACGACGAGGACGACCGGTCGGTCGGTGCGCGGCGTCATCTTGGCTGAGTTCGAAGACGGGTGATAAGTTCGACGGTATGCGTGGCTTCCCGAAAACTAGCCGGGGTCACGCCCCCCTACCAGCGATGCGACCCATTCGTTCCCTCCTGATCCTCCTCGTCGCCGCGCCGCTCGCGGCGCAGACCGCGCTCGTCAGCGACGCCATCGTGCGCGTCCCGGCCGGCGGACAGACCGTCGCCGTCCTCAAGGCGGGCACGGTGGTCACCGTCGGCGCGCGGCGAGGCGAGGCCGTCCACGTGACGTTCACGGGATGGATCGACGGCTCCAAGCTTGGCGCCGCCAGGGATTCGTTCCCCGTGCACCTGACCGGCAACATCGCCATGCGGCTGCGGTCGGCCCCCTCCATGAAGGGCCTCATCCTCGGCGAGGTCCGCCCCGGCACCGGCCTCTTCACCACCGGCAAGCAGGCCTCCTGGGCGAACGTGCGCCGCGGCGGCTGGGTGGACGCCAAGGTCCTGCCGCGCGACGCGACGCCGACGGCCAGGGCCGAAGCCGCCGCACCACGGACCGCGGCGCGGAACGAGGCGAGCAAGACAGCCGCCAAGCCGGTGGCGCCGGTCAAGAACGCCGCGCCTCCAGTCGCCGCAGGCAAGGCGGCCGCGGCGCCGCCGCCCGCCGCAGAGCCGGCGCCCGTCATCGAGCCGGTTCCCAGCGGCGCCATGCGGGTGGCGCGATCGGCCGTCGCGCGCAACGCGCCCAACGGCCTGGTGGTGGGGCAGATCGGCGCCGGCGTCATCGTCGAGCCGCTCGCGCGGTCGCGCGGCTGGGTGCGCATCCGCACCGAGGTCTGGGTGCCGGAGCGCGATGTGGTGCCCGCCGACTCGTCGTTTGGCGCGTCGCTGTCCGCCGCCGACCTGCGCGCCGACCCCGAGGGGACTCGCGGCAAGACGGTGCGCTGGGAGGTGCAGGTGCTCGCGCTCCAGTACGCCGATCCGCTGCGCCGTGACCTCGCCGTCGACGAGCCGTACTTCCTGGCCAAGGGGCCGGGTTCCGAGGACCAGCTGCTCTACCTCGCCATCCCGCCGTCGCTGCTCGGCGAGGCGCGTTCCACGCAGGCGCTCACACGACTCCTCGTGACGGCGCGCGTGCGCACGGGGCGGAGCCAGCCGGTCGGCATTCCGATTCTCGACATCCTGTCACTCGCCAGGCAGTGATCCCGGTCGAAGCCGGCTGGCGGGCGGTCTGGCAGGAGCACCCGCGCCTCATGCGGCTGCTCACGTGGACGTTCGCGGCCGCCGTCGCCGCCTCCGCGGCCCTGGCCTGGCGCGGCGCCGAGTATCGCCGCGAGATTGCCGCCCTGCGCGCGGGGATGAGCGGCATCGAGCAGGTCAAGGCCGACCTGGCGCTGGCATCCGACGCGCGGCGGCTGCAGGTGACCATGGCCCTTGCCGTCCGGCAGGCGCGCTCCGCGGGCGACCTGCACCTCTCCATCTCGGTGGACAGTGCGGTGCTCCACCTCGAGCAGCGGGGGGCGATCCTCCGCTCGGCGAGCGTCGAGGTGGGAGCGGACGGATGGCAGCGCGCGGACGGCGATTCCATCCCCATCGCCTCGCCGCGCGGCGTGCGGCGCGTGGAGGAAGTGCGGGGCGACTCGGTGGTGGTCCTCACCGGCGGCGCGACGCTCTACCGCGGCGGCAGCGGACAGCCCGTGCGCGCCGGCAGCGTGCGCATTGGCGCGGCCGACCTCAAGTCGATCATCCCCAACCTGAAGGCCGGCGTGCCGGTCTACTTCTACTGATGGCGCCGCCAACGGGCAAGCGCGGGTTCTTCGCGAGCGGCGGTCCGGTGGCCGTGCTCAGCGTGCTGGCCGTCGTGGCCGCGTGCGCGCTGACCGTCGTCGAGCTCCGCCGGGCGCAGTCGGCGCGGCGCGACCGCGACCTCACGCAGGCGGTGTTCAACGACAACGCCGACATTCTGGCCACCGTGCGCGCCCAGGCGGCCACGGCCGGCGACTCGCTCGACCGCGTGCTCGCGGCGTCGCCCGACTCGCTCGGCGACCAGCCGTACATCGTGATCTCCATCGCCGAGAACCGCCTCTGGTACAAGCGCGGCGCCACCGTGCTCTTCCGCACGCGGGTGGCGACGGGGACGGGCAAGTATCTCGAGCGCGCCGGCGGTGCGCGGTGGAAGTTCGAAACGCCGCGCGGCCGGCTGGTGGTGCTCCGCAAGGACGTCGATCCCGCCTGGGTGCCACCCGACTGGCATTACGTGGAAATGGCGCGCAAGCTGGGCAAGCGGCTGCGCCGCCTCGAACGCGGACAATCCATCCCCGTGGCTGGCGGCGGCGTCATCACCGTCTCGGGCAACGATGTCGTCACCCGCTATGCCGACGGCCGCGAAGTGCCCTTCGAGGTCATGGAAGGGAAGGAGATCACGGCCGGGCAGGACCTCATCATCCCGCCGATGAACACCAACCAGCGCCGCTACGTCGGCGTCCTTGGCGTGAACCGGCTGTACCTTGGCGACGGCTACGGCATCCATGGCACCGATGCGCCGGCCAGCATCGGACGCGGCGCAAGCCACGGGTGCGTGCGGGTGCGCAACGAGGACATCGAGACGCTGTTCCGGATCGTGCCGGTTGGGACACCAGTCTACATCTACTGAGGCCCCGCCGTCCTCCCTCACGCGAGGTAGGGAACCGTAGCCCAAACGGGGGGGTATGGGTTAGCTTGAACGTTCCCCCGCCGCGGTCCCGTGTCGCGGCGCTGTCGTCTGCCAGCCCAGGATTCGTGCCCGCACACCGTCGCCTGCTTCCGTTCCTCCTGGCCGTCTCCACGCTCGTGGCGCCGGCTGCCGAGGCATCGGGGCAGGGGATGGCTCCCGATCCGCGGCCCGGCGTGGCCACCGTGGTGGACACCATCTTCGGGCGCAGCGGGCGCCTGCTGGCGCGGTTCTTCGCCCCGCGGCACTCCATGGAAGTCGAGCCGATCGCCCGGCTCTTCGGCCATCGCGAGGAAAAGGGGAACTCGACGGTCGCCGTCACCGACACCAGCAGCGGCCGCAAACTGTCGCTCATCACGCTGCTGCCGTTCGGCGACAAGAAGAACGGCCGCGTCGGCGACTACCACATCGGCCGCTTTCCCGCCGAAAAGCACAAGGTGCGCTCGGAGGCCTACGAGAACCCGGATGGGTTCATCGAGGTCACGCCCGAGAACAAGGACACGCCGGTCTCCGAGCACTTCCGGCTGGCCGACTTCCTGACGCACGACCAGCAGAACGTGTGGCCCAAGTACCTGGTGCTGCGCGAGGCGCTCATCGACAAGCTCGAACTCGTGCTCGTCGAACTGCAGCGCCGCGGCATCGACGCCCAACGGCTGACGGTGGTGAGCGGCTTCCGCTCCCCGCAGTACAACCAGAAGGGCGTCGGGCGCGGCGGACGGGCGCGCGACAGCCGCCACCAGTACGGGGACGCCGCCGACATCCTGGTGGACAACAACCACGACGGGCGGTTCGACGACCTCAACCACGACGGCCGCGTCAACTCCAAGGACATGAAGATCCTGGCCGACGCCGTCGAGTCCGTGGAGCGGCAGTACCCGGAGCTCGTCGGCGGCCTGGGCTTGTACCGGGCCACGCGGTCGCGCTCGCCGTTCATCCATGTGGACGTGCGCGGCGTGCGCGCGCGCTGGGGGCGGTTCTAGCAGTGACCTTCCCCGGCGATTCCGCCTCCGGCGGATCCCGGGCCGGCTGGTGGGCGATGCTGCTCGGCGCGCTGGCGCTGCTCGGCGCCGTGCTGCTCATCCTGCATCCGCCGACGATGCTGCTGTCGTCGCCCTTCGCGCGCAACACGCGCGCGCCGTCGGTCTCGGCGTCGCCGGCGGTTTTCGGCCGCAGCGGACAGGTGCGCATCCAGATGGTGCTGCCCAACGAGCGCTTCGAGTTTCCGCTCGAGGTGCAGGGCGACCCGGGCGGGCTGACGTATTCCTGGGTGCGCGCCCAGGACAGCGCCGTGGTCACACCGTCGCAGGCCCTGGCCGGCGCCGACGTCGTCGCCCCCGGCTTTGCCGGCATGTACCGGCTCGAGATCGAACGCGAGTCGGGGCACCGCATCATCGACTCGCTGCTCGTGGCCGTCATGGTGCCGTACTCGGCCAAGATTGGCCAGTCGCTGAACGGCTATCGCATCGGCAACTACCGGTCGGGCATCGACGGCGACGCCCCGCCGCCGCCGCGCGGCTTCGTGGAGGTCATGCCCGAGACCGTGGACCTTGCGGTCAGCACGCACATGCGGCTCTCCGACTTCGTCACGCACGACCAGCAGCAGGACCGATGGCCCAAGTACGTGGCGCTCGACGCCCGCGTGCTCGACAAGGCGGAGCTGATCATCGCCTACGTCGGCGCCTTCCGCGGCGGCCGCAACCGGACGGTCGCCGTGGACGTGCACTCCGGCTTCCGATCGCCGGTGCACAACCAGCACGTCCCGCGCGCGGCGCGCGACAGCCGCCACCAGTACGGCGACGCCGCCGACCTCGCCATCGACGCCGACGGCGACGGCCGGGTCACCTGGCGCGACGGCATGCTGGTGGCGCTCCAGGTGGAGCAGGTGGAGCGCGACTTCCCGCAGTACGTCGGCGGACTCGGGCTGTACGGTAACCAGAACGGGACGCCGTACGTACATATTGACGTGAGGGGGAAGAAGGCGAGGTGGAAGGGCTGAGTACGGCAGATGGCGGATGGCAGATGGCAGAAGGCGGATACTGCGACGCCCTCTCCGACGCTTCGCCGCTGACCGTCGCAATCCCCGCCCCAGCTCATCCGCCTCCTGCCTTCGGCCATCTGCCATCTGCCATCTGCCATCTACCATCTGGCTCTAATGAACTCCTCCCTCCGTGAGCGCATCATCCGCCGCCTCGACGCACTGTCGGACGAGAGAGGCTACCAGGTGCTCGACTACGTCGAGTTCCTCGAGTCGAAGTACGCCGAGCGGCAGGCGCCGCCGCCGAACGTCTTCACGCGCTTCGCCGAGGGGGTCGAGGATACCCTGCGCGCCGGACGCGTCTCGACGACCGCCATCGGCCAGACCATGGACCTGATGAACAAGGCGATGGGCGTGCTCAGCGGCGTCACCGCCGCCGGCAAGTCGGTAGCCGACGACCTGATGACGACGGCCTCGCAGATCACCACCAACCCGCTCGCCAAGCCGGCGGCGCCGCCGGCACCCACGCCGCCGGCCCCGGCCCCGGGCACGACCCCAACCGCGACCTCGACCACGGCCCCGCCGCCGCCGGCCCCGCCGTCCGGCGCGCAAGGCAAGCCGTCGCAGCCCTAGACCGAGGGGGGCGACCACGCTACAATTCGCCATGGCGACCACGTTTGTCCCGCTAACGGCCCGCACCGGAGCATTCCGGATGCGGGCCGTCGCGCTTAATACGACCCTCCCATGACCCATCCACGCATTCGCGACGAACAGGCGCTCACGTTCGACGACGTCCTGCTCAATCCCGCGCACTCGCTCGCGCACCCCAAGCAGGTCAACACGAACTCGCGCTTCACGCGCGGCATCCCGCTCCACGTCCCGCTCGTCTCGGCGGCCATGGACACCGTCACCGAAAGCGAGATGGCGATCGCGATGGCGCGGGCGGGGGGCATCGGGGTGCTGCACAAGAACATGTCCATCGACCGGCAGGCGGCCGAGGTCGACCGCGTGAAGCGCTCCGAGAGCGGCATGATCCTGCACCCCATCACCCTGCAGCCCGAGGCCAACCTGCGCGAGGCCGTGGCGCTCATGGCCAAGTTCCGCATCTCGGGCGTGCCGATCGTCGACGCGACGGGACTGCTCGTCGGCATCATCACCAACCGCGACCTGCAGTTCGAGCGCGAGCTCGACCGCCCCATCCGGGCCGCAATGACGAGCGAGCGGCTCATCACCGCGCCGCAGGGCACGACGCTCGACGAAGCCGAGCGGATCATGGGCAAGTACCGCATCGAGAAGCTTCCGGTGGTGGACGCCGCCGGCAAGCTGATCGGCCTGATCACGGTGAAGGACATCCACAAGCGGCGGCAGTACCCCGACTCCAACAAGGACCAGCACGGGCGCCTGCGCGTGGCCGCCGCCATCGGCGCCGCCGGCGACTTCATGGAACGGGCGCGGGCCCTGGTGGATGCGGGCGTGGACGTGGTGATCATCGACACGGCGCACGGCCACTCCGAGGGCGTGCTGCAGGCCACGGCGCAGGTGCGCCAGGCGCTGCCCGACGTGCAGCTCGTGGCGGGCAACATCGCCACGCGCGAAGCGGCGGCCGCGCTGGTCGAGCGCGGCGTGGATGCGGTGAAGGTGGGCGTGGGGCCGGGTTCCATCTGCACCACGCGGGTGGTGGCCGGCGTCGGCGTGCCGCAGCTCACCGCCGTGCTCGACGCCGTCGAGGGGGCGGGGGACGTGCCGGTGATCGCCGACGGCGGCATCAAGTACTCGGGCGACATCGTGAAGGCCCTGGCCGCCGGCGCGTCGTCGGTGATGATGGGCTCCATGCTCGCCGGCACCGAGGAAAGCCCGGGCGAGTCGTTCCTGCTCGAGGGGCGGCGCTTCAAGATGATCCGCGGCATGGGCTCGCTGTCGGCCATGCAGGACGGCAGCGCCGACCGCTACTTCCAGGACGGCGAACTCGGCGCCAAGAAGCTCGTCCCAGAGGGGATCGAGGGACGCGTCCCGTACAAGGGTCCCGTCGGCGACGTGCTCTTCCAGATGATCGGCGGCCTGCGCAGCGGCATGGGCTACGTGGGGTGCGCCGACATCGCCGCCCTGCGCACGCGCCCGACCTTCGTGCGCATCACCACCGCGGGGCTGCGCGAGTCGCATCCGCACGACGTGACGATCACGAGGGAAGCACCGAACTACAGCGTCTGACGACGCTGCTGGACGGTAGACGGTGGACGGTGGATGAGAAGCGGGGCGGCACGATACTGTGTCACCCCGCTTCCACCGTCTACCGCCCACCGTCTACCGTCTACCGTCTACCGTCTACCGTCTACCGTCTACCGTCTCTTCCCCTTCGGTTCCTCCGTCTCCGCCGGCTTCGGCGGTACCGCCGGCCCGATCCCGTCCGGGTCGAAGTGCTTCTTGTCCTGCAGCAGCTTGTAGAACGACCAGAACGTCAGGCCCAGGACGAAGGTCCAGCTGCCGGCCATGAAGACAATCGCTGAGGTGGACATCAGGCGGCCTCCCCGCTGCGGTCAACTTCCACGAATCCCTTGCGGTCGTCGTACTTGTTCCGCGCCCACGCCATCTTGATCAGCACCACCGCCGTGATGGCGAAGAGCACGATGACGGCCCGCGCGAACGTGATGTAGGGCGTGTTGGTCGGGTCGAGCACCCCGCCGCCGGCCGACTTCTCGTTGAGCAGGATCGGGATCGCGTCCACCCACCCCCACCAGCCGAGGATGAAGAGCAGGTAGATCGGCGTCACGTAGGTCATCACGAACTTGAAGACCAGCGGGATTCGGATGTCGGCGCCCTGATGGATGCTCTCCCACGCCTTGGCCGGCGTGAACACCCACATAAACAGGATCACCTCGATCACGGCGACGATCACCAGGCCGAACGTGCCGGCCCAGTAGTCCCACTCGTCGAGCACGCCGTGCTGCAGCCAGTGCACGTGCATCAGGCCGAAGACGAGGCACAGCGCGCCCAGCGACCACGCCACCGTCTCGCGCTTGAAGCCGAACTCCTCGCGGAAGAACGCGGTGATCGGCGTGAGCATCGCCACCGACGACGTGATGCCGGCGAAGAAGAGCAACCCGAACCAGGCGACGCCCAGCAGGTTGCCCATCGGCAGCTGCTGGAAGACCACCGGCATGGTGGCGAACCCGAGGTTGTACGACCCGCTCTGCGCGATGGCCATCGCCCCCGACACGCCGAAGAAGGTCACCGCCGCCGGAATCGCGATCGTGCCGCCCAGCACCACCTCGGCCGTCTCGTTGGTCGCGGCGGTCGCAAGGCCGTTCAGCGTGATGTCGTCCTTCTTGGAGAGGTACGATGCGTACGACGTCAGCGTGCACATCCCCACCGACAGCGTGAAGAAGATCTGCCCGGCCGACGCGAGCCAGACACTCGGCTGCCCCAGCCGCGAGTAGTCGGGCTTGTAGATGAACTCGAGCCCCTGCCACGGTGTCGCGCCGATGCCCGGCTGCGCCGGCAGAAAGAGCACCACCCCCGCCAGGATGATCGCGAAGACGAACAGGATGGGCATGCCGATCTTGGCCAGCTTCTCGATGCCGCCGCTGATGCCCTTCGACAGCACGAAGATGTTGATGAAGAGCGTGCCGATGAAGAAGAAGTACGGCGTATACGGGTGGTGGTAGAGCTTGGCGCCTTCGGGCGCGATCGACTGGAACGACTGCAGGTAGCCGACCATCCCGTCCTGCGTCGTGATGCCCCAGTAGTCCTTGGTCAGCGAGAACCAGGCGAACGCCGCCGTCCAGCTCTCGATGTAGGTGTAGTAGATCATCACGACCAGCGGCACCACCAGGCCCACGGCGCCGACGTACTTGGCCGCCGGGTGCTTCCAGATGGCGGCGAACATGCCGGGCGTGTGCCCCTTGCGGTACCGCCCGCCGTTGCGCCCAATGCCCCACTCGATCCACATGAGCGGGATGCCGAGCAGCAGCAGCGCGATGAAATACGTGATCATGAACGAGCCGCCGCCGTTCGCCGCGGCCTGGCGCGGGAAGCGCAGGAAGTTGCCGAGCCCGATCGCGTTCCCCGCCATGGCAAGGATCAGCCCGATGCGGCTGCCCCAGGCTTCGTGTGAGTTTCCAGCTTCGCTGGACGCCAAATTGGACGCTCCTGTTCCAGGTGAATCGGAGAAAGCTGACCGGTGGGGACCGACCCGTCCAGCCGACCGCGGTCGCCCAGCGTTCGGCCCGCGCCGTGCGTACGCGGCTGGACGACCACCCCCGGCACCGCCCCCGGCACCGCCCCCGGCGCATTGACGGCGCTCGGTCCTTGGCCCCACCTTCTCCCGATTGTACGGCACCACGCATTGCGGCGGGGCGTTCCCCCGGCGCGCCGCCCTTTTCACCACACGGAGATTCCGCATGGGACTTCTCGTCAAGAAGCCGATGTCCATCCTGATGCAGGAGGCGAGCGGTGAGGGGGAGAACTCCCTCAAGCGCTCCCTCACCGCGCTGAACCTGACCGCGCTCGGCATCGGGGCCATCATCGGCGCCGGCATCTTCGTGCTGACGGGAACGGCCGCCGCCGCGCACGCGGGCCCGGCCATCGTCATCTCGTTCATCTTCGCCGGCCTCGGCTGCGCCTTCGCCGGATTGTGCTACGCCGAGTTCGCGTCGATGATCCCGATCGCCGGTTCGGCCTACACCTACGGCTACGCCACGCTGGGCGAGTTCTTCGCCTGGATCATCGGCTGGGACCTGATCCTCGAGTACCTCTTTGCCGCCTCCACGGTCGCCGTGGGCTGGGCCGGGTACTTCTCGCGCATCATGAACGACCTCGGCTTCCCGATCCCCGCCGCGCTGTCGAACGCGCCGTACCGGGTGGAAGGGACGCACACGCTGATCCGCACCGGCGCGATCATCAACCTGCCGGCGGTGCTCCTCGTGCTCGCCCTGACCGCGCTGCTGGTCGTCGGCATCAAGGAGTCGGCGCGGTTCAACAACGTCATCGTGGCCGTCAAGCTCGGCATCGTGCTGCTGGTCATCGGCTTCGGCTTCATGTTCGTGAACCAGGCCAACTGGCACCCGTTCATTCCGGCCAAGGAAATCGTGGATGCCGCCACCGGCACCACGAAGTTCGGCTGGCCCGGCATCTTCGCCGGTGCGGGCGTGATCTTCTTCGCGTACATCGGGTTTGACGCCGTCTCCACCGCGGCGCAGGAAGCCAAGAATCCCAAGCGCGA
>Ga0334722_10007859_pt1 | contig 10279 bp, 10 predicted proteins | sample C3_bottom_MG_FD_207210 | JGI IMG/M metagenome (GOLD analysis project Ga0334722, IMG submission 207210) | Sediment microbial communities from Yellowstone Lake, YNP, Wyoming, USA - C3_bottom | ecosystem: Environmental > Aquatic > Freshwater > Lake > Sediment | place: USA: Wyoming | collected... | reverse complement strand
TAATCTTGAGATTTTTGGAACGGGTACATGTCCCCCGAAAACATCAACGACGCAACCACCAACTCCTGAAAAAGAACAAACAATGTACATCTACCCACATCCACTTAAATGCCCTGGTGGAAACGCGGTTATCAAGATGGAGCAAAACGGGACTGTAACTTTGCACATTATTAATATGCGCGGGCAACAGATCAAGGAAATTACCACCGATCTCCCGAAGTCTGATTCCGCCCAAGTTCCAATCGATTGCAGCGTTGCCAAGAACGGCGCATATCTCATTAAAGGTGAAATTAAGTTTGTGGATGGGACCAAGGCGAAAATAAAACCATATAAGTTTGTCATTGCGGAAGTGAAAAAATGAAACATTTCATTAAATCGATGATAAATGTTTCCAAGACTCTGACTCTCAGCCTGATCATTGCAACCCTGACAGCTGTTGGACATGGAGCTATCAACGACACCTCTATGGGCGGGGGAGCAAAAAGCTTGGGACTTGGAGAGGGGGGGGGCGCTGCCATGAGCGGAGCAGAATCCCTATTCTGGAACCCTGCCGGAGTAGCCCGGGAGCACGATGCGGAAGTCGTCGTGGGGCATACCGCCTGGATTGCGGACCTGAACCAGGAAGCCGGAGCCGTCCAGCTTCCTCTGGGCCCATTGGGTGTTATCGGGGCCTCGGGTTCGTGGAAAACCCTCTCCGGGATTGAAGAACGCGATTCCAGTGGAGCCCTGACGAAGAATTTCTCGCTTACCACCGGGAACGGGGCTGTCTCTTGGGCACATACCGCCGGAGATGTCCTCTCTTATGGAGTAAGCGCAGGATTCCTGATCCAAAATGGCGTGTCAGTCAAGGAAACCAGTGCACCTATCGGCGCAGGTATTTCTGCCGGTTTTGGCAGTTTAAGGGTTGGAACCGCTGTCACTGAAATCGGAATGCCCCAAACCGGCTGGCAATTGTCCACCGGCTGGATTACCAATGCAGGTCCCGTCGGCTTGGATTTCTCGGCTGGGGTCATTATCCGCAAGGGGGAAAACCGCGCGGGAGGGGGCTTGGAAGCCGTCTTGGGTGGACCATTCCGTGTCCGGGCAGGATATATCGCTTCGCTTGAGACCAATTCGCTAAGTGGTTTCAACAACCTTTCCCTCGGCGTCGGAGTCAAATACCGGTCCCTGGATATCGATTACGCCTTCCTCCCCCTGGGGGATTTGGGGCAGGCACATCGAATCCAGATAAGCATGCGTTTCCAGGGAGAATCGCCTAAGCAAGCCAGTAATACTGGTTCCGCCACCGCCAACAATCAGTCGGCGGAGCAAATAGGTTCGCTAGTTCCTGAAAAACCAGTAAAAGAAGTTGAAATGGAGTTTGTTGTTCCCGGGAAAACTGCTACCTCCGGTAAATAGAGTCTGACGATTCCGGCGCGGGAGATTAATCCTCCCGCGCCGGTTATCGGCCCTATAAACTTAAACTCTCACCCTTAAGATCGCCTCCACCTTCACCGCAATTGTCCACCTCCGCGGAGATACCCGGATTTCATAGGGGTTGGTTCCGGTGCCAAAACTTAGTTCAGGCACAATTTAACAGGTTCAAACCTGCGATAAAACAGCCAGTCCTTATAAGACAGGAGTGGACGGTGCTCCTGGTCGCCCTGATCCACGCTTTCACTCCAATCCCAGATTAGCGAGGCTCAAAAGCGTCGAATGGCCCTTGTAGCGTTTTACCAATTCCTCGTCAGCGGTTATTAGCGGGCACCCCTGTGATTCCGCCAGGGCAACATAAACGGCGTCGTAAATCGATGTGCGATAAGCGTGCGAAATAGCGTTGGCTTTTCCAAGAAGCATTTCATCCACGGACTGGACTTCAAAACCATAACTCCAAAGGTTCTTTAGGCTCCTGGCAACGGCGGCCTCGCCAGCCCTGCCTCCCCGGAGAGCGCTGGCAACCTCAATAAAAAAAAGCGCTGCGGGAACAATCAGGAAAACCTTTCTGGAAATAAACTGCTTAAGCAGGGCCTCGGCAAGGTCCGCATCATTTTCAACGGGGACAAACCATTTAACAGCGATGGAAGCATCCACAATATAATGGGGATGGGAAACCCCGGTCATTCCTGCTTTCCCTTTTCCCGCCTTCCTCTCAACTGAGCCAATCGATCATGATCCCGGTATTGCCTGATGACGCGGGCGGCATTAAACCCGGGATCGGGCTTTATCATCTTCCGGATTTCCTTGAGTTCAGCATAGGCTTTAAGACGACGGTGATGGAGCTCCTCTTGCTCGTTCTCATTCTTCAACTGCTCGGCATAAGCCGACACGGCCCGGCGGATGGCTTCGGCCTGGGAAACTTTGAGTTCTCCCGCCAGCCATTCAGCCTTCTGGGCGCTCTCGAAAGGAAGGTTGATGAGCAACTTCTTTGATTTACCTTCCCCAGGCGATATACCATAAGGTGTATTCATGTATATATGATAAACATATCGTTATTGACTTGTCAAGTTAATCTCTGCAGACGCTCAGAATCCTCACATAATTAATCGCTCAAGCTGATAATCACCACTAACCAGTCGCTTTCAGGCTCCTCGGGGGAATTATCTGAAGTGGTCAAAACCGTTAACCTGCCGGCTTGGCAGGCCCGCAATCAGCACTCCCCTACCCTTCGCCACCAATCCCACTATCTTCATCCCCCGCTTCATGGCCCAAGAGGCCTTGCCGCGTGGGAGGGAGGCCAACAGTTCGTATTCCTCCCCGCTGGAGGCCGCCAGTTCCTCCACCGAAATCTTCAAACGGGGCGCCAGGGCTTTCGCGGAAGGATGGACCGGGAACATCCCCGCGTCCAGGACCATGCGCACCCCGGACGCCTCCGCCATCAGCCCGGCTTCATGCACCAGGCCATCGCTGATATCAATGAGGGCATGCGCCACCCGCGCGAGTTCCCGGCCCTCCTGGAGGCGGGGCTCGGGATGAATATGCCGTTTGACCAGCGCCCCCCGGATGCCTTTATTCAGAGCCAACAGTCCCGCCAACGAACCGCCCAATGCGCCGGTAACCGCGAGCACATCCCCGGGACGCGCCCCGGAACGGCTGATGAATATTTTCGGGGCCTCGCCAATCAGGGTGATATGCGACGCGAAATGCGTGGACCGGGAGATGTTCCCGCCCGCCACCGCCACCCCGTATTTCCGGGCGCAGGCCAGCAGGCCGGAGTAAAACCCTCGGACCCAGGAGACTTCCATCGCAGGCGGAAGTTCCAGGGAAATAACGGCGACCTGGGGACGGCCCCCCGCCGCGGCGATATCCGAAAGATTCGCCGCCAGGGCTTTCCATCCGGCATCGCGGGCGCTCGTCCACTTGCGGTTGAAATGGACGCCCTCCACAAAGGCGTCCACGGTTACCAGCTGGCGGGATGAACCGGGGCGGATGGTGGCGCAGTCATCCCCCATCCCCTTCACCAGTGCGGCATTCTTCCGCTGGGCTCCCACCATCCGGCCGAGGATTCCGATGAGCCGGAATTCCCCTGTATCACCAACCCGGGCCGGACGGCGGTGCCGCATCACTATATCTTCGCTATCAGCTTCCTGAAGCGCTTGTCATCCGGGGTATACCCCGGACGGGGATTGAAGGTCCGGGTGGTCATGGTGAACTCGGTCATGCGCTCAATATTGTAAAGGCGCCATCCCGGCAATCTGCCCTTCCGGCTGAAACCCGCCGTCTGGAATCCCGACGCCACCTCATGCCCGCGCCCCGCCATGATCCCGTACGAATGGATTTCCGCGATGCGGGGCTTTCCCTCGTAGCGGAAGGCGGCCAGGTGCCGGCCCTTGATGGCCTGCATTATCTGTTTGGCGATGGCAGGGGGACGGCCCCGGCCCCGCTTCTCCACATCCAGCCTGCCAATATTGATTTCAGAAGCAGGCACCCCGGACTGGTCCTTCCGGGGGCGTCCCGGACGGCGGCCGGTGGGCACATAGGCCGATTTGCGCGGCGCCGCCACCGCCCCTTCCGCCAGGGGGTTCTTCCTCGGCCGGCCGCGGGGGCGCCCGGTGGGAACATATTTCCTGCCCTTGGGCAGGGAGTCGTCAGGTGAACCCTTGCGCGGACGGCCGCGCGGTCTGCCGGTGGGAACATATGGGCTCATTTTTTCTCCATCCTCTTCGCCTTTTCGGCGAACTTCCGCGTTTCCTCGTAATCACCCTCGTTAGAATCCTTTTCAAACTCCTTCAATAATTCCTTCTGCCGGCCGCTCATCCGGGTCGGCACCTCCACAAACACCCGCACCATCATGTCGCCCCGCGTCCGCGACCGCATACCCGGCAGGCCGCGCCCCTTGAGCCGAAACACCTGGCCCGACTGGGTGCCAGCCGGTATCTTCAATTTACCCGACCCGTCCAGCCCCGGCACTTCAACTTCCCCGCCGGTGACGGCCAGGGGAAAGGGGATTGGCAGGGTCAGGATTAAATTCTGTCCGTCCCGCTCCAGCAGTTCGTGCGGGCGCACACCCACCAAAAGATAGAGGTCGCCGCGGGGTCCACCGTTTTCGCCCGGCTCCCCCTCACCCTCCAGCCGGATGCGCATGCCGTTATCCACGCCGGCGGGCACTCGCACATTCAGGGTCCGGTTGACCCGGACCCGGCCCCCGCCCCGGCAGGACGAACAGGGGCTCTCCACCATCGTCCCCCGCCCGGAGCATTTGGGGCAGGTCCGGCTGATGGCAAAGAAGCCCTGCTGGACATGGACCTGGCCCCGGCCCCGGCAGGTGGAGCAGGTCTGCGGGGTGGTTCCGGGTTTGGCTCCGGTCCCCCCGCAGACCGAGCAGTTTTCCATCCGCTCGAAGGTGATCTTCTTTTCCCCGCCCTCGTTGGCCTCTTCCAGCGACATCTCCAGCTCGTACTGGAGGTCCTCGCCCGGAGCACGGCCCCCGTGCCGGCCGCCCCGCCCGCCCTCGAAGAACGACTCAAAGAGGTCGCCGAACATCCCGCCCATGCCGCCGGCATCGCCGCCGCCGAATCCCTCGAACCCGCTGAATCCGCCGGCCCCGCCCGGACGGCCGGACTGCTGGGCGGCGTCATGGCCGCCCACATCGTACATGCGGCGCTTCTTGGGATCGATGAGGACCGAATACGCCTCGTTGACCTCCTTGAACTTCTCCTCAGTGTCCTTGTTCCCCGGATTCATGTCCGGGTGGAGCTTCTTGGCGAGGTTCCGGTAGGCCTTCTTGATGTCGTCGTCGCCCGAGTTCTTCGGGACGCCGAGGATGTCGTAGTAATCGCGCTTGGCCATGGCTATGCCCTGATAAACAGCCAAGCGGGGCATACGCCCCGCTTGGTGTTCCGCCCGTTTATATCCGGGTTTTTACTTTTTTTCATCATCCGGCTTGAAATCGCCTTCAACCACATTGTCGTCTCCCGGCTTGGCTTTAGGCGGCTCTTCCCCGCCGGCGGGCCCGCCCGCCCCGGGTGCTCCGCCCGCGTTCTTGGAGTAAATCGCCTCGCCCAGCTTCATGCTGGCCTTGGCGAGAACCTCGGCGGTCTTCTTGATGCGCTCGTCATCGGTCCCCTTGAGCGCGTCCTTCAGGTCGTTCACGGCGTCCTCAATGGCCTTGCGGGTTTCCGCGTCCACCTTGGCGCCATGCTCGGCCAGCGCGCGCTCGGTCGAATACAGGAGCGCGTCGGCGTGGTTCCGGGTGTCGATGACCTCGCGCCGCTTTTTGTCCTCGTCCGCGTGGGCCTTGGCCTCGTTGATCTTCTTGTCGATCTCGTCGCGGGACAGGCCCGTGCCGGCCTGGACGGTGATGGCCTGCTCCTTGCCGGTCTTCTTGTCCTTGGCGCCGACATGCACGATGCCGTTGGCGTCAATGTCGAAGGTAACCTCGACCTCAGGGACTCCCCGGGGCGCCGGCGGAATGCCGTCCAGGTTGAACCGCCCGAGCGACAGGTTGTCGGAGGCCATCTCGCGCTCACCCTGGAGGACATGCACCTCCACGGAGGGCTGGCTGTCGGAGGCCGTGGAAAACACCTGCGACCGCTTGACCGGGATGGTCGTGTTCCGGTCGATGATGCGGGTGAACACCCCCCCCAGCGTCTCGATGCCCAGCGATAGCGGGGTCACATCGAGCAGGAGGACATCCTTTACCTCGCCCTTCAAGGCCGCGGCCTGGATGGCGGCGCCGACGGCGACCACCTCGTCCGGGTTCACGCCCTTGTGGAGCTCTTTGCCGAAGAATTTCTTGACGGTTTCCTGGACCAGGGGCATGCGGGTCATCCCGCCGACCATGACCACCTCGTCAATGGCGCCCTTGTCCAGCTTGGCGTCCGCCAGCGCCTTCTCCATCGGCCCAATGGTCCGCTCAACCAGTTCGCGCGTCAGCGATTCCAGCTTGGCGCGGGTCAGCCGGGTCACCAGGTGGCGCGGGCCCTCGGTGATGAACGGCAGGTTGATCTCCGACTCCATCACGGTGGACAGCTCGCACTTGGCCCGCTCCGCGGCGTCTTTCAGGCGCTGGAGCGCCATGCGATCGGAGCGCAGGTCGATGCCGTGCTCCTTGCGAAACTCCTCAGCCAGCCAATCGATCAGGACCTGGTCAAAATCATCCCCGCCCAGGTGCGTATCGCCGTTGGTGGCCTTGACCTCGAAAACGCCCTCGCCGATCTCCAGGATGCAGATGTCGTAGGTCCCGCCACCCAGGTCATAAACGGCGATTTTCTCGTTCTTTTTCTTGTCCAGGCCGTAGGCCAGCGCCGAGGCCGTGGGCTCGTTGATGATGCGCAGGACCTTGAGGCCCGCGATCTCGCCCGCGTCCTTGGTGGCCTGCCGCTGGGCATCATTGAAGTAAGCCGGGACGGTGATGACCGCCTCGGTTACCTTGTCGGACAGGTACGCCTCCGCATCGGCCTTCAGCTTCTGGAGGATCATCGCGGAAATCTCGGGCGGGGAGTATTCCTTCCCGTCCAGGCTTACCCGCACATCCCCGTTGGGGGCCCCGGTAAGCGGATAGGGCACGAGTTTGCGGTCCCTCTGCATCTCCGCGTCATCCAGCTTGCGGCCCATGAACCGCTTGATGGAAAAGACGGTGTGTTCGGGGTTGGTGATGGCCTGCCGCTTGGCAACCTGGCCCACCAGCCGCTCATTGTTCTTGGTGAATCCGACCACGGACGGGGTCAGCCGGTTCCCCTCCGCATTGGTTATGACGACGGGTTCACCGTTTTCCATGCACGCCACCACCGAGTTGGTGGTACCGAGGTCTATTCCGACTACCTTAGGCATCTGTATCCTCCTTTGCCTTCACTTCTTCCTGTGGCGCAGGCGAAGGGGACTTGGCCACCTTCACCTTCGCCGGCCGTATCACCCGCGCATTCAGCAGGTAACCGGCCTGGGCCTCTTCCACCACCGTCTCGGGCTCCGCTTCGTCCGATTCGACATGGGCGATGGCGTCGTGACGGTGCGGGTCGAACTTCTGCCCGACCGCGTTGATCCGCTCCACCCCGTTCCTCGCCAGTATCTGGTGGAACATCCGGCTGGTCAGTTCCACGCCCTTGATGACCCCCGCATGCCCGTCCGCCGCGTCGCTCGCCCCGCCAACGGCCGCCAGGGCCCGTTCCAGGTTGTCCAATACCGGCAGCATGTCCAGGACCAGCGACTCATTGGAGTAGGCGATCAGGTCCTGCCTTTCCTTGACCTGGCGCTTGCGGAAGTTGTCGAAATCCGCCGCGAGGCGCAGGTACCGGTCGTTCAGCTTCGCCAGCTCCTGCTTCAACTCCTGCTCAACCGAAGGCACCCCGGCAGGGATATTATCGGGAGACTCCTCCACCGGCAGGGCTTCCAGCATTTCGTCATCCCCTGAGACGGCAGCGGCTCCTTCCGGAACCCCTTCTTCCCCTTCTGGCGCCTCTTTATAATCCTTGTTCTTCATAAAACCCAGGAGGCTCGCCCCGCAGCCCTTTCGGACTGCGGGGCGGCTTCCCTAAATCCTTAGTACTCCGGATGCGGAGCGGACGGAGCGGCTTTTTCCTTCTCCGGTATCTCCGTGATAAGCGTCTCGGTCGTCAGCAGGAGCGACGCGATGGACGCGGCGTTCTGCAGGGCGGTCCGGGTCACCTTGGTCGGGTCGATTACCCCGGCCTTGACGAGGTCGGTGTACTTCCCTTCCGACGCGTCGTAGCCGATATTCCCGGCCTCCTTCTTCACGGCGTCAACGACCACCGACGGCTCGGCGCCCGCATTCAGGGCGATCTGCCGGAGGGGCTCTTCAAGCGCCCGCTTGATGATGTCCACGCCGATTTTTTCCTCGCCATCAACCTTGATGGAATCGAGGGCCTTGGCGGCGCGCACCAGGGCGACTCCGCCTCCGGGCACGATGCCTTCCTCAACGGCCGCCCGGGTCGCATGCAGGGCGTCCTCAACGCGGGCCTTGCGCTCCTTCATCTCGGTCTCGGTGGCGGCGCCGACATTGATGACCGCCACTCCGCCGGCGAGCTTCGCCAGGCGCTCCTGCAGTTTCTCGCGGTCGTAATCGGACTTGGTGTCCTCGATCTGGGTCTTGATCTGGGAGATGCGGGCCTTGATCTTTTCCTTCTCGCCCGCGCCCTCGACGATGGTCGTGTTTTCCTTGTCCACCGTTACGCGCTTGGCGCGTCCCAGGTCCTCCAGCTTCACATTCTCTATCTTCACGCCCAGCTCCTCGGCGATGACTTTTCCGCCCGTCAGGATGGCGATGTCTTCGAGCATGGACTTGCGACGGTCGCCAAATCCCGGGGCCTTGACCGAGCAGCACACAAAGGTGCCGCGGATCTTGTTGACCACGAGGGTGGCCAGGGCTTCGCCCTCGACATCTTCGGCGACTATGAGCAGAGGCTTGCCGCGCTGGACAACCTTCTCCAGGAGGGGAAGGAGGTCCTTCATCGACGAAAGCTTCTTCTCGTGGATCAGGATGTAGGGGTCGTCCAGGACCGCCTCCATCGTGTCGGCGTTGGTGGAGAAATATGGGGAGATGTACCCCTGGTCGAACTGCATCCCCTCGACCACTTCCAGCGTGGTTTCGATGGACTTGGCTTCTTCGACCGTGATGACCCCGTCTTTCCCGACCTTTTCCATGGCCTCGGCGATCTGGTCGCCGATCTTGCGGTCCATGTGCGCGGAGATGGTGCCGACATCGGAGATTTCCTTCTTGTCGTTCACCGTCTTGGACTGCTTCTTGAGCTCCGCAATGACCATGTCAACGGCCTTGTCGATGCCCCGCTTGATGGCGATGGGATTCGCCCCGGCGGTCACATTCTTCAGGCCCTCGCGGTAAATGGCCTGGGCCAGCACCGTCGCGGTCGTTGTCCCGTCCCCGGCGATGTCGGAGGTCTTGCTGGCGACCTCGCGGACCAGCTGGGCTCCCAGGTTCTCGAAGGGGTCGGAAAGCTCGACTTCCTTCGCCACTGACACGCCGTCATTGGTGATGAGCGGCGAGCCGTATTTCTTCTCGATGACCACATTGCGCCCGCGGGGCCCCAGCGTTACCTTCACGGCATTTGCCACGGCATCCACGCCGCGCTGAAGGGACCTGCGCGCGTCCTCATTAAACAGCAACTGCTTAGCCATTTCTCTCTCCTCCTGTTATTCTTATTCTTTTGGATTAATTACTCGACAACCGCCATCACATCCTCTTCGCGGAGGAGCATGATTTCCTTGCCGTCCACCTTGACTTCATGGCCGCCATACTTCTGGAAAATGACCTTGTCGCCCTTCTTCACTTCCATGGGGGCGCGGGTTCCGTTATCCAGGAGCTTGCCGGGTCCGATGGCGATGACTTCGCCCTTCTCCGGCTTTTCCTTGGCGGTGTCGGGGATAATGATTCCTCCCCGCTTTTCTTCTCCCTCCTGCTCGATGAGTTTGACCACAATACGATCAGCTAACGGCCTCAGGTTCATCGTTACTTCTCCTCCTTGCTTAGCTTTTTAATTTTGATGTTTCCCCGCCATCCCCCGGGGACGGCGCATTCTTTTTCCAACCCGATTGGATTTGAAAAAAGACGAATCCACACCAGTAAATGCAGAAGGCGTGCCAAGCTGAAAACCCAATGAAATATACCCCCTAAAAAATAACGATGTGTTAAATAGACCCATACCAGAACACACCCCTGTCTCATTTTGGAGCATTAAACGGGCCTGGAAATCAGAAGGCCGCCCCGAATGGGGCGGCCAAAAGTTCTGTCAGTGTTTAAGGAAGTTCAGCTGACCTTGAATACCATATCCCCGTCCTTGACCGGCTGGGCCACTTTCATGCCGACCTCAGCGCCGCTGGCGGCCTCGGT
>Ga0334722_10007858_pt1 | contig 10279 bp, 6 predicted proteins | sample C3_bottom_MG_FD_207210 | JGI IMG/M metagenome (GOLD analysis project Ga0334722, IMG submission 207210) | Sediment microbial communities from Yellowstone Lake, YNP, Wyoming, USA - C3_bottom | ecosystem: Environmental > Aquatic > Freshwater > Lake > Sediment | place: USA: Wyoming | collected... | reverse complement strand
GTATGTGGGTCATCCTGCCGCTGGTCCTCGCCGTGCGGCGTCTGCCCTATACCGTGCGCGGCAGCTATTCCTCGCTGCTGCTGGTGCATCCGTCGATGGAGGAAGCCGCTGCCAACGTCGGTGCGACCAAGCTGCGCACCTTCCGCGACATCACGGTGCCGCTGGTGTGGAAGGGCATCCTGGTCGGCGCGCTGTTCTCCTTCATCATGTCGATCCAGGAAGCCTCGGCGACCATCTTCCTGACGCTGGGCGGCTGGGAGATGATTCCGTTCGGCATCTTTACCTTCTACATCGCGGGCTCGCACAGCCAGGCGGCTGCGCTGGGCGTGATTCTGATCGTGGTATGCGCGCTGAGCCTGTACGCGGTCAACCGCATCGCCGGAACGCGCGTCGGCGGCCTGTTCGGCTGACGCGGATCGTCCGGCCGCCGCGACGCGATCATGTCGGCCCTCACCCTGCTCCTGCTGCTGATCGCGTTTGCGCTGCTGTTCGATTTCCTGAACGGCTTCAACGACAGCGCAAACGTGGTCGCGACCATGATCGCTTCGCGTGCGATGAGCCCGCGCGGCGCGCTTACGCTCGCCGCGCTCGCCAACCTGGCCGGTCCGTTCCTGTTCGGCGTCGCGGTGGCCGAAACCATAGGCGCGGAAGTAGCGGACCCGCGCAGCATCAGCGTTGGCGTGGTGCTCGCGGCCCTGCTCGCCGCCAGCCTGTGGGATCTGTTGACCTGGTACTTCGGCATTCCGGTGAGTTCCTCGCATGCCTTGGTCGGTGGCCTCGTCGGCGCGGCGGCGGCAGGATCCGGCTTTGGGGCGATCCAGCCGCATGGACTGTGGAAGGTCGGGATCGCGTTGCTCGTCTCGCCGGTGCTCGGATTCATCGTCGGGATGATGGTGATGCAGGCGACGCTCTGGCTGCTGCGCAACGCGACGCCGAAAGCGAATGTGGCGCTGTCGCGGCTGCAGCTGCTGACGGCGACGGCGCTCGCGCTCAGCCACGGAGCGAACGATGCGCAAAAGACCATGGGAATAATCGCCCTGGGACTGTTGACGCTTGGGTTCACATCGGAGTTCGTCGTGCCCTGGTGGGTTGTCCTGCTCTCCGCCTCGGCGATCGCGCTGGGCACGGCGCTCGGCGGTTGGCGCATCATCCGCACGCTGGGCACGCGCTTCTACCGCATACATCCGATCCACGGCTTTACGTCGCAGCTCGCCTCGACCGCAGTCGTCCTGGGCGCCTCGCTCGCGGGCGGGCCGGTGAGCACGACGCAGGTGGTGAGCATGAGCATACTCGGCGCCGGGGCGGCCGAGCGCAAATCGAAGGTGCGCTGGGCGGCGCTGAACGACATCGTCGTGGCCTGGCTGCTGACGCTTCCGGCGACGGCGCTGCTGGCGGCGCCGCTGTACTATTTGATCGATTCTTTGTTGCGAGATGGAGGCCATTGATGGGCTGGTTCGATGGAAACCTGAAGGCGGAGAACAAGTTCATCGCCATGCTGGTCGCTCAGGCGGAAAAATCAGCGGAAAGCCTGCATCACCTCGTGCGCAGTCTGGAGCAGGTGGACGCGGAAACGCTGAAAGTCCTGCGCACCCTGGCCGAAGAGGCGAGCGAACTACGGCGCGTGCTCATCGACGAGCTGCACAAGACCTTCATCACGCCGCTGGACCGCGAGGATATTTTCAATCTGTCCCATTGCTTCGAGGATATGGTGACCTATGCGCTGACCACCATGGAGGAGATGAACATCCTCAAGGTCGATGCCGATGACTCCATCCGCCAGATGATGAAACTGGTGTGCGAGGAGGCGGAGCAGCTGGAATCCGCGACCCTGCGCCTGGCGCAGAATCCGCGCGTGGCGCTGGACCACGCGCACGAAGTGCGCCGGCTGGAGCGCAGGGTCGAACGCCTGTATCGAACCGCGATCAAGGACTTGTTCGCCCGTGCCACCGATCCGGAGCGGCTGCCGCAGCTGTTCTACCGGCGCGAGGTCTACCGGCATATCTCGAACATGTCCGATCGCGCCGATTCGGCGGCGAACGTGTTCGGCATGGTGATCATGAAACTTACGTGAGCAAGTTGGTTCTATGCAGCCTATTGTGGGCGGTGCCTTGAACGCCAGCGTATGCCAAGAGCAGGCATTGCGCGCTCTGCGCGCGAACCGTGTTTTTCGTACGGATAAGAAGCGCATCCGTACGAAAAACACGGTTATTGATAAAGACGACGACAATGCGGGGGGGTTATCCAAGATCGTCGATTACGTGCGGACGGGTCGCCGTCCGCGCAAGAGCAGAAGAGGCACTCGACTATGATGCTCGAACTCAAGGAACACGTGTTTGCGCGCCTGAATCAACTGGGGTTCGAGGAGGTGCAAGCCCGGTTCAGCCGCGGAGAGCATCTGGGTGAACCGCAGCTGGTGCGCGAGTGGCTGGAACTGCCGGAAGCGGAGCGATGTTCGACGCCGGTGGACTCGGCCAAGGAAACGCGCCAGCGCTGACGCCGGCGGAGCTTCGTTCCTTCCAGGCGCGATAGGATCTTGCGCGGCGCATATGCATACTGACGGCGGCAGAACGCCGCTCAGATAGGCGTGGGCGCGGACGAACCCGCGCCCGAGGCGATTACCAGCGGCAGCGTATCCTTGCCATGCGGCGCGATCCGGAGCAAGGGTCGGACGTTTCCGCCGCCGGCTGCCCGTCCTCGACGCCGGTCTCGGCGAGGCTGGCGCCGCCCGCCGCCGTGCTCGGAAGACTGTTCAGCCAGCGTTCCGTACCGGTTGGACCAGTGCTGGCGCAGCCTGACATCAGCGCGACACCCAGAACCACGACCAACATCTGCAATTTCATCATCTTCAACGATCCTCCGAATCCAAGGCTTGCGCCCTGTAACAGTCGAAGCATGCGCTCGGGCGCCTGGCTGATCAAGGAAATATTTCCGGATTTTGGATGTGGGATATCAGACTCCGGTGGCTTCAGCCATCAGCGCGCGCCAGCGCTGATAACGCTGGCGTATGGCGGCATCGTTGACGGGCGGGAATATTTCTTCCTCGGAGGCGCTATTCCATTGCGCCGGTCGGCCAGCGGCCAGATAGCCGATGCCGTGGGCGGTGGCTTCGGGATCCTCGCGCCGATGTACCGGCAGCCCGCTTACGGCAGCGAGCCGGCGGCACAGGCCGTCGATGCGCGACACGCCGCCGCTCACGCGGATGCGCGCCGCCGGCGGCACATGCTTGGCCATCTCCTCGATGTTCGCCTGCAGCAGGAAGGCGATGCTTTCGACCACGGCGACAGCCTGCTGCCAAGGTTCGCCTGCACCGACGAAGCGCGAGGCGAAATCGGGCTTCCAAAACGGCCCGCCCAAGCCGGCGATGCCGTTGAGGAACAGCGGCGGCTCGCCCGCCGCTTCCAGCCATTGCGGCAGCAGCGACACGACATCTTCGATCCCGAGTTCCGTGCGCAGCCACTCGAGCGCCGTGCCCGCGCCGTTGACATTCCCCTCCACCGTGTACACGGTAGATGCGCCGTCGTCGAGAATGATGCCGCTGAGCTGGCGCGGGACGTAACCCGGGTCGCGCGTGAGCGCACGCTGCACGAACGCGCTGGTGCCGATGTTGATGTAAGCGGAATCTTCCTCCGGCCAGCCGAAAGCGAATACCGCGGCGGACTGGTCGCCGTTCACCGCCGTGAGCGGAATCGCTACGTCCGCCGTCCGCAGCGTACCGAACGGGTGACAGGTCGGAACGCTGAGCGGAAGGAAGCCTGGCGGCAGGCCGAACAGCGCGAGCAGCTCCGGATCCCAGTCGCGCGTGGCCAAGTTCCACAATTGCGTGCGCGCCGCGCATTGCGGATCCGCAAGCAGCGGGTGCTCATCCAGCAGCCGGAACGCGAGAAAGCTCGCCTGCGGACCCCAGCAGAGCGTGCCTGCGTCGCGCGCCGCGCGCACCGCCGGCAGGTGGTCCAGCGCCCAGCGCAGCTTGCTCGCGCCATAATGCGCGGACAGGTACAAACCGGACTTGCGGTGCACCTCTTCGGCGCGCGTCTCGAATTGCCGCAACCAGAGATGCGCGCGCCGGTCCTGCCAGCTGAACAGCGGCGACAGGGGCCGGCCGTCGCGCCGGTCCCAGCAGATGCAGCTCGCGCGCTGGCTGGCGAGCCCGGCAGCGACGATATCGTGCCTGCGCTCACCCAGCGCCGACAGGGCTAGTGCGACGGCGCTGAAGATCGAGGCGACCATTTCCTCCCCATCTTGCTCGGCCCAGTCGGGCTGCGGCCGCGCGAGGCCGATGCCCTGTTCGCCGCTGGCCAGCACGCATCCGCGCGCATCCAGCAGCACCGCGCGGCTCGCGTGGGTGCCCTGGTCGATGGCGAGATAGATCGGATCCGTTCTCATATCGCACGCATGCCTTTGTGTCTGCCGTTCATTGCAAAATGCGTTCAGACTCCCCTGATCCTTGTATGATACCCGTTGGTCTACTATCCTGAAGAAATGCGGTGCCCGTCCGCCGCAGACCGTGCACCGGCCATGATTCAAAAGCCCCGACCGAAATTCCTCAGACGCAGGTGGTTGCTCGTCCCGGCGGTCGCGGCTTTGCTGCTTGCGGCCTATGCGCTGGTCGGATTCGCGCTTGTCCCCTGGCTGGCCGAACGCGAGCTGCCGCGCCTGGTCGAAGAGCAGCTGCAGCATCGCGCGCGCGTAGGCGAAATCAGCTTCAACCCGTTTACGCTGCGCTTGCAGGCGCGCGGGTTTGCGCTGGAGACCAAAGACGGGCGGCCGCTGCTGGCCTTCGCCGAAGCCGAAGTCGACCTCGATTGGCATTCGCTGCTGCGGCGCGCATGGGTGCTGGACCTGGTGCGGCTGGTCGATCCTGCGCTGCACATCGAAATCGCGAAAGACGGCCGCTTGAACCTGGCGGCGCTTTTTCCCGGAACGGCGGGCAGTGCGCAGGATGCGGCTGCGACGCCGTCTCCGCGTTTCGCCATCGGCAAGTTTTCGCTGACCAACGGCAGCATCGACTTCGACGATCAGCGCCAGCATTACCACAACCGCGCGGAGCGCCTTTCGGTCGAACTCGCGTCGCTGTCGACGCTGGAGCCGGGGATGGGTTCGTATGCGCTGGCGGCGCAGACCCCAGGAGGCGCGACCTTGCGCTGGAAGGGCGAACTGTCGCTCGCGCCGCTTACGGCCACGGGCACGCTCGCGGTCGAGAACGCGGCGCTGAAGGAGTTGATGCCCTATGTCGACGATTTCACCGCTGCACGCGTGGTCGCGGGCCGCGCCGATCTAGAACTGCCGTATCGCCTCGCGCTGGCCGAAGGCAAACCGCGGTTTTCGCTGCAGGGCGCGAAGCTGCACCTGCGCGATCTCGCGCTCGCCAGCGGCGTGGAAAGGCCGCTGCTGACGAAGTTCGGTGCGATCACGCTGGGCAGCGTCGACTTCGATGGGGGCAAGCAGCAGTTCCTGGTGAAGGAGTTGCACGTGGGCGAGTCGAGCGTAAGCGGCGCGAAGGACAAAATGCTGCTTGCACAAGCGGGCCCCGCAGCCCTGAATGGCGTGGAGTTCACGCTGGCGAGCGGCCGTGGTTCGGCGCAGCAGCTCAGCATCGCGCGAGCGATGTTCAGTGCGGGGAGCGATGGCAAGCAGATAACACAGCTGCAGAAGCTGGAGCTAGCCGGCATTGCGTTCGATCTGCGCGAGCAGCGCGCCTCGATCAAGGCCTTGCAGCTAGCCGGGCTCGAAAGCAAGCCGCTGGCGCAGTTGCGCCAGATTGCGTTCGACGGCATCGCACTCGATCTGCGCGCGCAGCGCGCGTCGGTCAAAGCTTTGCGCGTCAGCGAACTCGCGCTGGAGGCCAAGCGCGATGCCAAAGGCGAACTGGACCTCATGCGCCTGTTTGCGCGGCGCGGCGGGGAGGCGAGTGCCAAGCCGGCCGCATGGTCGGCGAGCATAGCCGCGGTGGAACTGGTCAAAGCGTCGGCGCGCTACAGCGACGCGACTGCGAAGGTTCCGCTCGCGCTCGCGGCCGACGGCTTGAGCGGCGCATTCGCATTCGAGGCCGCGGCGTCTGCCGACGGCGTGCGCGTGCGCCTGGATGCGGGCAAGTTCGATCTGGCCAAGCTCGAGGCGCTCGCTGCGTCGGCGTCGCCGGCGGGCACGCCGCAGTCGGCGATCAAGTTGGCCAAGCTGTCGCTGGACGGTGCGCGCTACGACAGCGGCGCGAATGCGCTCGAGCTCGGGCAGCTGCGCCTGGGCGGTTTTGGCGTAGACACGGAACTGCAGAACGGCCGCCTGTCCCTGCTCGATCTTCTGCCCGCCTTTGACAAGTCCAAGTCCGAAAAGCCGCTGTCGGCGCGCGCAAAGCGGATCGAACTGGCCGAAGGCACGGTCAATTTTACCGATCGTGACCGCGGTATCGCGCTCGCGCTGGAGCGCGTTGCGCTGCGGCTCAGGGACGCTTCGAACGATAGCGCGAAGCCGCTCGCATTCCGTGTGAGCGCCGATGTCAAAAGCGGCGGGCGCATTGCGCTGCGCGGGAGCGCGGTGCCGGGGCAGGGTACGCTCGAGGCGAAGATCGAGGTGAGCAGCGTCGCGCTGGCGCCGGCGCAGACGATGCTGGCGCAATTTGCGAATGTGAAATTCAGCTCGGGGGATGTCTCGCTCGCGGGCACCCTGCGCGCCGGCGCCAAGGACGCGAAGATTGGATACGCCGGCAGCGCCAGCATCAGCAATCTTGCGCTGGAAGATACGGCCGGGGTGCGTCTGTTTGCCTGGAAGTCGCTCGCGACCGAATCGATCAAGGCGAGCCTGTCGCCCGATCGCATCGACATCGACGAACTGCGGCTGACGGCACCGGCGGGCCGGTTTGCGATCGCGAAGGACGGCAGCAGCAATCTTTCGCGCGCATTCGCGAAGCAGCCGTCCGTGGCCGGCGAGAGCAAGCCGCCGGCGGCAGAAGCCGCCGCGCCCGCGGTCGAGCCTGCCGCGACGCCGGAGGCCAAGGCAGACGCGGGCAAGGCGGAGCCGGCGCAGCCCGGTGCCGCCGGAACCTTCGCCGTGGCCATACGCCGCATGCGCGTCGAGCAGGGGGCGCTCGACTTTTCCGACGACAGCCTGAGTCCGGGTTTCGTGGCAAAGATCTACGACCTGGCGGGAACGGCAAACGGCTTGTCCAGCAACCGCGAAGCGCGCAGCCAGTTTTCGTTCGAAGGCCGCGTCGACGAATTCGGCTATGCGCGCCTCTCCGGTGCCGTGAATCCGTTCGCGCCGCGCAACCGCAGCACGTTCCGGGTGCAGTTGCGCAATATCGATATGGTCACGGCGACGCCGTACTCGATGCGCTTTGCCGGCTACCGCATCGCCACCGGGCGCATGAGCATGGACCTCAACTACCGCGTGCGCGCGAGCCTGATCGAGGGCGACAACAAGATCACCCTGGACCAGTTCACGCTGGGCGAACATGTCGACAGTCCGGACGCGCTCAAGCTGCCGTTCGAGCTTGCGGTCAAGCTGCTCAAAGAGCCGGACGGCACGATTTCACTGGAGGTGCCGGTCAAGGGCAATTTGGACGATCCGCAGTTCAGCCTGGCGCCGCTGATCTGGAAGGCGGTGGGGCATTTCATCGGCAACATCGTCGCTGCGCCGTTCCGCGCGCTGGCGCACCTGTTTGGCGGCGCGTCGGGAGAGGACCTCGGCGCGATCGGCTTCGATCCGGGCAGGGCAAAGCTGCTGCCGCCGGAAAGGGAGAAACTGGCGCGCGTGGTGGCAGCGCTGGCCAAACACCCCGAGTTGAAACTGGTCATTCCCGCGCGCTTCGACAGCGAGGCCGACGCGCGCGCGATGAAGCGCGCTGCGCTGAACCGGGAAATAGGCCGCAGGGCCGGCCTCGCCGTGGCTGAAGGCGAAGAACCGGGGCCGGTCAATATCGAAGACCGGGCAACGCGAAAGGCCTTGAGAACGCTATTTACAGAGCGCTTTTCCAAGGCCGAACTCGACCAGATCAGGAAGGAAGCGGACGCCAAGTCGCTCGCTGCGGGCAAGGCGACGCCCTCGATGACCACGCGGCTGCGCAACTTGGTCAGCGGCGAACCGCAACTGGTGGATACGCGCGAGTTCCACCAGACGCTGCTGCGCCGTTTGCGCGAATCGCAGACGCTGGAAGCCAAGGCCTTGCCCGAGCTTGCGCAACAGCGCGCGCTCGCGATCGAAGCGGCCTTGCAGGCGGCGGGGGCGGACGGCTCGCGCATCGCGCGCAGCGTCGGCGAGCCGAGTGCGGACGCCGAGGCGAAGCAGGTCACCCTGCACTTGAACCTGACCGCGAAATAATACTCGCGGCGGACTGCGGCTGCGGGATGAGCTTGCCCTGATCGCATCGCATCATCCGCCGGATGTCATCTCTCGCATCAATTCTTCCTGCCGCTTGCGCGCGGCCTCCGCGCTGCGCCGCTTGATCGGACCGTAACCGCGTATGCCTTCCGGGAGATTTGCAATCTCCGCCGCGAGCGCTAGCGTGTCCGGGCGCAGCAGCGGCAGGATGGCGTCCAGCGCGGCTTCGTATTCCTTTATCAAGCTGCGTTCCAGTCGCCGCTCCGCGCCATAGCCGAATAGATCAGCTGGCGTTCCGCGCAGGAACTTGAATGGGGCCAATAATTGAAAGGCATGCATCAGCCAGGGCCCATAGCTGCGCTTCTGCGGCTCGTCACTCGTCGGGTCCGTGCGCGCGAGGGCCGGAATCGCGAGATGAAAGCGCAGGCTGAACCCGCCCTCGAAGCGGGCCGCCAAGGCGTGCGCGAATTCCGGGTCGGTGTAGAGCCGGGCGACTTCGTATTCGTCCTTGTAGGCCAGCAGCTTGAAGTAGCCGCGTGCGACCGCCTCGCTGAGCACGCTGCTGCCGGGCAGGCAGGCGGCTTCGCTGCGGCGCACGCGCGCGACCCGTTCGGTATAGCGCCCGGCGTAGGCGCGGTCCTGGTAGGCGACCAGATAGTCGCGGCGCCGCGCGATGAGCTCGTCCAGGTCGCGCGACAGGCGATGCGTCGGCAGCGCCGGTTCGTGCGCGCGCGCGAGCGCCGCAATGCCCTCCGGATCGAAGGCCGCGCGCCGGCCCCAGAGGAAGGCCTGCTTGTTTTCTTCCACGGCGACCGCGTTGAGTTCGATCGCACGCGCGAGTGCCGCGGAAGAAACCGGCACCCGGCTCTTCTGGTAGGCGTAGCCCAGCAGGAACATATTGCTCATGAGGCTGTCGCCGGTCAGGACCGTAGCGAGCGCAGTGGCATCGAGGAACTCCACCGCGTCCGCGCCGACCGCGTCGCGCAGCTGCTGTTCCATCGTCGCCAGCGGGAAGGCGAGGTCCGGGTTGCGCACGAAATCGCCGGTGATCGCGCAGCCCGTGTTGACGATGGCGCGCGTGAATCCGGCCTGGGTCTTGGCCAAGGCCTCGTCGCCGACTGCGACCAGGATGTCGCAGCCGAGGACCAGGCTGGCTTCGCCGGTGGCGATGCGCACCGCGTAGAGCTGATCCTGGCGCTTGGCCAGGCGCACATGCGACAGCACCGCGCCGCCTTTTTGCGCCAATCCGGTCATGTCCAGCACCGATACGCCCTTGCCTTCGAGGTGGGCCGCCATCCCGATCAAGGCCCCCAGGGTGACCACACCGGTGCCGCCTACGCCGGCGATGAGCATGCTGTAGGGCGCGGAAAGTTCCGGCAGACGCGGTTCGGGCAGCGCATCGCTCGCAGCGGCTTCGGCGGCAATGCCTTCGCCCTTGCGCAGCGCTCCGCCTTCGACCGTGATGATGCTGGGGCAGAATCCGGCGACGCAGGAATAGTCCTTGTTGCAGGAGAACTGGTCGATGGCGCGCTTGCGCCCGTATTCCGTTTCCACCGGTATCACCGAGAGGCAGTTCGATTTTGCGCTGCAGTCGCCGCAGCCCTCGCACGCCAGCTCGTTGATGAACACGCGGATAGCAGGATCCGGATAGCCGCCGCGCTTGCGCCGGCGGCGCTTCTCCGCAGCACAGGTCTGGTCGTAGATCAGTGCCGTGACGCCGGGCGTTTCGCGCAATGCGCGCTGCACCGCATCGAGTTCTTCGCGGCGCCGGATTTCGACTCCCGGCGCGAAGCCTGCGTTCCTCGGGTAGTTTCCCGGATCCTCGGCCAGCACGATGATGCGGCGCACGCCTTCGGCGCTCAACTGGCGCGTGATCTGCGGCACGCTCAAGGGGCCGTCCACCGGCTGGCCGCCGGTCATGCCGACGGCGTCGTTGTACAGGATCTTGTAGGTGATATTGACATCG
>Ga0334722_10007857_pt1 | contig 10279 bp, 13 predicted proteins | sample C3_bottom_MG_FD_207210 | JGI IMG/M metagenome (GOLD analysis project Ga0334722, IMG submission 207210) | Sediment microbial communities from Yellowstone Lake, YNP, Wyoming, USA - C3_bottom | ecosystem: Environmental > Aquatic > Freshwater > Lake > Sediment | place: USA: Wyoming | collected... | reverse complement strand
TGCGGGCCGCCTCGTTGGAACGAGCTCGTTCCACGTTGAACCGGTCGAACAACGTCTCGATCGCGGCACGAGCCGCCGCATCCGCAATCGAGGACAATTTCAGGGTCAGCGGCTTGAAGGCTCGCTGTCGTTTCATCATGGGTTTCCAATCTGATGGTGGAGGGACGTCAGACACCGCGGAACGAGCGGACCGAGGACACGCCAGTGGACGCACCGGAAGCCCGGAGAGCGACCAGCACGGCCACTAGCGGCGCGGCGGCGGGTCCGCCTCGCGCACGCGATGAGAGTGGTTCAGATGAACTACAGCTCAGGCCGCTTCCCGGAATGGCGGCCACGCGACAGTCGCCGTGCCGCCCGCAAACCGAATCTGCGCGTCGGCCAACGCCGCCGCCACGGGCGAGTGCGTGACATAGAAGATCTGCCGCACGTCCCCCAACTGCTGGACCTTGCGGAGCATCGCGACGTACAGCGGCGCGGTCTCCGGGTCCAGTGAACCCGTCGTCTCGTCCCGGAAGAGAGTCTGGATCTGCATCCCGCTTCTGTTGTTGTTGTAGAGCGCGATGGCATTGGCCAGCGCCTCCCCGACGATGACCTTTTCACCACCAGACAAGGCGTCGAGGTCTCGCGCGACTCCGCCGCGCTCGTTGTCGTACACCTTGATCTGAAAGCTCTCCTTCAGACCCTTCCCGTCGGCCTTCGCTTCCTGGGTCACCAAGTCGATGGAGAACCGCGCCCCGAAGCACACCGACAGCAGCTCGTTCGTGTAGTGGCTCACCGTCGGCCCCGCTGCGTCGATTTCCAACGTCTGCAACCCGTCACGGCCGAGTGCCTTGGCGAGCCAGTTCCATTCGATCTGCTCGTCGGTCAACGTTTCGATGCGCACCGTGAGACCGTCCAGTTCCCTCCGGCGGGCTTCAAACGCCAACCGCTGGCGGGTCACGTCCTGCTGTTCGGCCTGCAACGTCGCCAGCGTCATCGTCAGGTCATCCCACCGGCGCCGGTCAGCCGCCAGTTCACCCTGGAGCGCCGCCGCCGCGAGCGCCGCGCCGGCATAGTCACGCTCGTCCTGCTCGGCTGCGGCCAGCTCCGCTCGCAACGTGACGAGGACACCCTCGAGATTCGTCAGTTGGTCCTGCAACTGGACTTGTCGTGCCTGATACCGCCCGGTGGTCCGCGCCATCTCGGCGCCGGCCTCCGTTTGAACGGTGACGCGCCTCTGGTACAAGGCGTCCTGACGACGCTTCTCTGCGGCCTGCGCCTGTTCGCGGCGATGGGCGGCATCGACGGCCATTCCCCGGATACATTCGGCCAGATCAGCCTGCCGAAGGGCTTCGCGGGCGTGTACACCCGCCCTTGCCGTCTCGGCGTGCTGTTCGTTGACCGTGCGTTGCTGCTCCAGGTCTTCGATCCGCGATTCGGCCGTTTCGACGGACGCGAGCAACATCGCCTTGACGTTCGCCGTCGCGATGTCCTGCTCGAGCCGACGAATCTGTCCGGCCACGTCGACCAGGATCTGGTCGACGTCCTTCCCTGCCGCGTCCTGCGTGTCGCGCTGCTGTTCCCATGAACCGCGAGTCGCGACCATCTGGCGCAGCTCTGGGATCGTGTGTTCGGCGGCTTTCGCATCCGTCAAGAACCGACAGGCCCCGAACTGGCCCCCGCCGTGACAGGGGACGCCGGACAGGGCGGCCACCGCCTGTTCCAGGTGCGTGAGTTGGCTGGCAGTGGCCTCGATCTGCACGAGATGGGTGACGGCTTCGTTGACCTTCGTCTGGGCATCACGAGCTCTGTTCCGAAGAGCGGTTTCCCGTTGGCGCCACGTCACCATCTGAGCTTCCGCGTGGGTCTTCACCGCGGCGGCCGCTCGAATCTCGGGAGCCTGTCGTAGGACGGTCCGGTTGTTCCCGATGCGAGTATCGACGTCCTGCTGCTGACGCTGGAGATCGTCGGCAATGGACTGGAGTTCCATGGTCACTGTGGTCACATCGGCTGCCGACGCTTCGAGGCGTGCAATCGCCATGTGCAGGTCGGCATCGATCTGCCCCAGCTCCTGGTCCAGCCACGCCGGATTAGCCATTTGCACATCCAGGTCGTCCAGGGTCTCCTGCAACCTGTCAGCACAAGCCTCCAGGTCCTCCTGGTGCCGGCCCACGGCGTTATCGAGCTCCTGCCGGGCCTGTTCCTCGTCACGTTCGGCCTGCTGGATCCTCGGCCAGATCGCCTGGTGCTTGATCAGCGCCGCCTGATGCGTGGCGGCTTGTTCTTGCAGCTCAGAAAGTCCCGTCTCAAGACGGGCCATGGCCGCCCGCACATCGGATCGCAGGTCTGACAACCTGGCGATTTCGACGCCGATTGACTGTTCGCTGTTCTCGATGGCGTCGATCGTTTCTTGCGTCGTGTTCCGGACCAACGTGTCTCGGACGGCGGCCAGCCGTCCACGCGCGGCCTCCACCATGTTTGCCGCAGCTCTCGCCGTGTCGGACATCTGCTGGTAGTGACCGGTGCCGATCATCTCGCCGAAGAGGGCCTTTCGGCCCTTGGGATCCAGATCAGCAAAGCTGCCCCGACGGTCCTGAGAGATGACTGCGGACGCCCGCAGGAGCTGCAGGCTGGGAAACAGCTCAGCAATGGCTGCGTCATAGGTGCTGACCTTGCCATCATTCAGCGGCTCGCCCTCTGTCCCATCCGGCAGGACGGGCACAATCACGGCGTCCTGGCCGCGCTTGACCCCATCGAGATTGACACGGGCTCGAAAGGTCCCGCGTCCGTCGAGCGTGAACTGCGCTTCCAGGAAACTGTCACGAGCCAGCGCGTAGTCCACCAGGGCTCCCTGACGCGAGAGCAACTGGCGGAACAGCACGGCCAATGGCGTCTCGAGTGCCGTCGTCTTGCCTTCACCGATCGGCCCGACAAAGGCGATCAGGCCGGCCGGCAAGGTTCGGAAATCAATCTCCAGCGTGTTCTCGAATCGGAGGAACCCGTGGATCTTCGCGGTATCAAGTCTCATGAGGGACCTCCGTTGCTTACGCGGCCCGTTTCACAGCGACCAACTGTCCATGTTCGAGGATGTCCACGTGGGCGGTCACCTCGGCCAGCACGGAACCCGTGTCGTCGTGCTCGAGCAGGGCCAACTTCTCGTACACCCCATCAGGCGTGACGGTGTTGTTGAGACGAGCCCAGGCCCCCAGCTTGTCGCCGAGTGTCTTGGCCGCCTGGACTTCCGGCGCCCGCAATCCACGATCGGGCACGGCAATCGGCTCGATTTCCAGCCTGGTGGCATCTTTGAAGATCTCGCGGATGCCGCTGGCCTCGAACATGCCGCGCTCCGAGGCAGCGAACTGGTATCGAACGCGCACCTCAGCTCCCGCCCAGGTGGCCGGGGGTGCGTCTACGGCACCACCCGGGCCCTTTCGAACCCGCCAACTGAACCCAGACTCGCGCGAATACTCACCTTCGACATGCCACATACGGGCGATGTCGAGCGGATGAGATTCGATCACGTACTGATAGCGGCCATCGACGACGTCGTCGGGCGTTGCCGGTGCGTCGTCGAACGACACGGTCACATATCGTTTCTGTTCGGTCTCGCCCCAATCGCACGGGGACACCGAACCGACGTAGTGGGCGGTCCCGATCTGCTGAGGGAGGTGAATGTGACCGAGAATCTGCGGCACATCACCGAACATCCGCAACATCTCTGTGGTGATCGACAGTTCCTTGCCGATAGAGGGTTGTCCGTTGCTCGCAATCGATCCTTCCACGTTGACATGGCCAGCGAAGAGCCCCAGACCACCACGAGACCGCGCAACGGCCAGTTCCGCGGCCAATCCACGACAGGTGCCCTGCAAGGCCTGCATGCCGACGTCAAGGATCTCGGACCTGTCCGTCCCAGCCGCCACCAGGCTGGCCCTGTGTGGGTACGGCAGGCAGGCGACATGAAGATCGTGCCCAGTGGGTCCCGAGACATCCACGATTCGGGGATTGGTCACCACATGGATGGGCCACCGCCCCGACAGTTCTCCAAAGATGTCCAGGTCGCCCGGAGCACAGTGGTTGCCCTGCACAATCACCACGGGCGCGTGCGCAGCCAGGCTCCTCAAGTAGTCCTTCAACGTATTGCGGTCATCCACCGTCGATCGTGCGTCGAAGACGTCGCCAAGCAGGATCCAGGCTGCCAAGTGCGGGAGCCGTGACCCTTCCTGCAGGGTCTGGTCAAGCGCACGCAACCGCTCCGCGTTGCGGCTGCTGGTACTCCGCAAGTGGATGTCGCCAATCCCGACAATCTGCAGTGCCATCGTTACCACTTTCAGGACTCGTTCTCGTCCTCGTCGGGCGTGCCCTGTTTGAACTTCAGGGTACGTTCGTGGTCCGCCTGATCTTTGTCTTCCCGCGGCCCCTTGTAGACCGGTTGGAACAACGATCCGCCGGGGTAGGCGTAGAGGTATTCGACCTCCACACACGTGCCGGCCTCCGGGATGTCGTCGTTCACCGGGATACTTACGTTACCAACCGCCACACGCGCACCAAAGTCGCCCGTACGGACGGACATCATCACACTGCGCTTCCCGGGGTTCTGACCATCCACGTGCACGGTCGCCGAGGCCTTGAACTTGCACTTGAGCTGATTCCCGCCGGAGTGCGGACGCCCAGGAACATACGGCGAGTCCTTCCTCTTGAACACCACGCCTTCGGCCCGTTCGGCCTTCAGGCGCGAGAAGGCCTCCTGCTTGCCGGCAGACGTCGTGAACGCGACCACGAGTGTCACGTTCGGGTCGTCGTCGTCGTCGCCGAACAGCGCCGCCAAGCGGCAGTAGCGTTCCTCAGCGCCATATGGACGGAGATTTCCTCCGTTGAGTTCGAGGAGGTCGAAGACGTGGTAAACGTCGCCGACCAACTCGCCGTCCAGGACGGCCTGCCCACCGTCGACAAGAGCGGTGATACTGTCGACGACGGGCGCTGGCAGTGGCAGGACCAGGCCTTTGCGGTTACTGCCTTCCACCGTTCCGATGTCGCAGCGCACCATGCAGCGCACGCCGTCGATCTTTTCCTGCAGCATCCATCCGTCGTCGGCGCCCATCGCCTTGACGGTCGTCTCGTCGATGGCGTTCAGGAGTTGGGGGACCAGACCGGACTGCTGACCAGCCAGGGCACTGCCCTGATAGGGCGTGCCGTCTTCGCCGTCGGTGTAACCCTTGCTTCGTTTGCTCGCGATAAGTTTGTCGTAGACCTTCTTCGCTTGGTCGTACGACACAGGCGCGAAGGTCTTTGTGCCCGTCTGCAACGTCCCACCTCGCCGACCGTACTGGACGTTGACGACGAACCCGCCGTCTTGAGGTGCAAGTTGGGCGTGATACACCTTGTCGCTCGACCCATCGGTGTAGCGGAGACTGACCTGTTCCTGATCCATCTGTTCTCTCGTGACGCTCGGGCGGCCTTCGCCGCCCGGACCATCTGACACATTCTGTGAATGGACGGACCCGTGGCGTTCCGCATGACGCCCGTCTCGTCGGTGTTGGCGGTGTGCGCACGGATTTCGTGAATGAACTTCGCGACCGACGTCACTCCTACGTGTGGCGATAGCCGTCGGGCTCGATTCCGACGAACATGCCACACCACGTCAAGCCGCAATAGCCGCCGATGTGCTGATGGACGCGGTGAAAGAACGCCGCTTGGTTGGCCGACCCGTCCGCACTCCGTCTGTACAACGTCGCGATCGCCTCAACCTGTTGCGGGGTCATCCACGCCGGAATGACGACATGAGGATCGCTGGTCCAGTCGCTCGTCATGAGAACCGCCTTCCGAGGGTGCCGGCCGCTTCCTGAACGATGTCGTTCCGGATCGTGGAACGGACCCACATCGCGAGTACGCCGCAGCAGGACGCCACGACCAGGAACCAGAACCTCCGCGTCAGCAGCCGACTCAGGACGCAGACGCGCACGTCTCACATGACGCGACGCCGAGGCGTACCACCTGAGCCGCCTGGGCCTGCTTGGCGCAGACCGGGCACAACTGGCGTCCGAAACGCGTTCGCGTCGACAGGACGATGTCCCAGAAGTGGCGCGACTGGCTGTGACCGTCCTTGTCGGTGTAGTTGTAGTGGTCGATCACCGCATCGCAGTCAGCGCACACGTGGTTCGGGTACGCCCAGTCGGGAATCACCGGCTGCTGCTTCCAGCGGCCGACCTTGGTGTCGTAGGGACAGCTCTGCTTGGGCAGGTGATACAAGTATTCACCTGGGCCCCACTTCATCATGGCCCGCTTGTACGCCTGGGCTTCGCCGGTCGTGATCCAGTTCTCGTCGGCGGTATCTTTCGCGCCAGTCGAGTCGTGCCAGACCCAGCCCAGCATCGGACCCATCCAGATCCCGACGCGGTCGGTCACGCCGACCTTGTTGCCGGCGACGTCGCGTGCTGGCTCGAGCACCTTCGCGTTCCCGGCCTCATCCTTGGCCTTCCAGTCGAGCTTGGCCCTGATGACCTTCGTGAACGCCGCGACATCCACCCGATCGACCTTGGACTGCCAGAACCCAGCGCCAATCACGAGGTTCATGCGGGCACTGTAGACTCGCGAATCCGCATAGGCGGCGGCGATCGCCGTCTTGTCCGTGTAGTTCACGGTCTGCGGCAGGAAGTAGATGTCGTCTGGGTCAAACGGTTCGCGCAACGCGGCCTGGGTCTTGTCCCAGTCCAGCAGGTACCGCGGCAAGCGGTCCGTGCCGTTGGCGATGATGAGATCACTCTGACGAATCGGGATGACCGGCGTCTCCGGTGCGTCCGCCGTCACTGGAGATGCGATCATGTCGACGACGTTGGCGCCTCTATGGGTTGCCATGTGGTGCTCCTCTCGTACTCGCTGGTCAGATAGGTGAACTCGAATGTCAACGTACCGACCGTGTGCTGGCGGTAAACACAGACGCCCGTGGATCTTGAGTCCACGGGCGTGTGTCTACACACGGACGAAGGTCTACGTCAGAACGGGATCTCGTCGACCTCGGCCGCAGCGACTTTCGGGGCTGGGGCCTGACGAGGCGGAGCCGCCTGCCGCATCGGGGGCACACTCCGAGCCGGCGCGTGCTCGGAACCAGCCGCGCTCTCGCCGTTGCCGCTGCCGTTCTTGGACACGACCCGGAACGGTCCCTCGACCTTGTTCGCGCGGACGCGCATACCCAAGGCGTTCGAGTCGATCACGTTGCCGTTCGTGTCCTTCTTCGGGTAGGTGCTCGTTTCGAGCTCGCCCTGGACGGTGATCGTGTCGCCCTGGGAGAACTTCTCTGCGACGAACTTCGCCGTCCCCCTGAAGAACACGGTGTTCAACCAGGTCGTCTTGTAGGCCGAGGTCTTGCCGTCCCGGTCAGGGTCGCCCTTGCCCTCGCCCACGAAGTCATTGACCGCGATGCCGACGGTGGCGTACTGCTTGTCGCCCTCGCCCTTCATCTCGGGCGTCTTGCCCATCTTGCCGGTGAAGTGAACGCTGATACCCATTGTGCGTGTCTCTTTCTCTATTCGCCCGGATCGAGCCGGACGTGTGGTGGGAACACCACCATGTGGCTGCGTGACGGACTCGAACCGGAGCGACCGCCGCGCGGCCACGGTCCAGAGGCGACGATGCTGTTCATGCTCACCCCACGTTCTTAGAGGCGAGCCCTCAACTCTTCGACTTGGGTGCGAAGGTGGCGTGACATGGCGACGGATACGACCACCGCCGCGCCAATCACGAGGATCAAGGTGAGGAGGAAACCGAATGCTTTCAATGGGCCTTCGGAAGGTGAAGAACCGCCGGCCAGTCCCGACACTGGGACCAGCCGACGGTTCGGGTCAAGCGCTTAGTTCACCGCAGCAGTCGCGGTCACATCCCTGAGGCCGACGCCGTCGATCCACTGGTAGTTCACGGAGTCGGTCGATTCCTCGACCACGATCCGTTCCACCAGCATCCAACGGCCGGCCAGGTCACGGCCGTACTTCGCGGCCTCGTCCTGCGTGGCGAACGCCAGTCCGTTGAATACGGGCTTCGTTTCGCCACGCACGACCGCACCAGTCTTGAAGCTCGGCATGGCTAGGCCGCGTTGACGGCCGAGGTGTCGACGACGGCCTTTGTCGCGAACAACCGGCGCAAGTAGTTGCCGATCGCCGTCGGCACGTTCTGCACGCGCTGCCAGTCCGAGGTCCGCTTCTCGATCGGGCGCATCTTGAAATACAGCCCGCCGGTCAGCGCCAGCATCAGCACGAACAGGAATCCCAGAATGCTCTTCATAGTTGTCTTTCGATGTGAGGGATGGGAGGGTGAACTGACACTAGGCCACGCGCGATTTCGTCTCGCCCCGGAGGAAGCCGGGTTTGCGGAAGTCGCGGATCATCACGTAGCTGCCGTAGCCGAACAGCAGCACGCAGAACGCGGCGATGACGAATTCCGCGACCTTCTTGGTCGCGAACAAGACGATCGCGAGGATTGCCAGGAATCTCATATGGCTTTCACTCCTTGTAGGGTGGCTTGAATACGAGTCTTGTGCGCTCGACGCTGCCGGAATGGCAGATACAGCCATAGACCGATCACGTTGACCACCGTGTTGCCGAGGGCCAGGAGCACCGCGTTCGCCGATGTGATCCCGTGAATCCCAAAGTTGATCCCTTCCAAGGCCAACAGCGCCATCGTCTTGTTGCCGCTCGCCCAGGTGAACATCTTCTCTTTGCGTTCACTGGTGTAGAACCGCTTGATGAACGGAATCTTGTTGCCCTTCAGGGCCAGCGACCAGCCGAAGATGCCGACACCAGCGCCGGCGATCATTGAGCCGGTGTTCGAAGGCGTGATGATCATGCCGACCCCTTCTGTTCGAGGTTTCCCGCGTAGAAATGGCGAGCCTGTGCCGGATCGTCGTAGCTCGCCTCGTTTGTCGCGACAAAGCGACCCGATCCGCAGAGGGTGCACAGGCACGCCACGATCGTCCAGCGACTGAATCCCTCGCCCCCGACGACTTAACCCGTGTTGCGAAGGAACTCATTCGTCAACCTGACCGTGTCTCCGGGGTGAAATGGGGTCATCGCAGCACCCCGTGGTCTCGACAGGAGTAGTAACGTCCGTCGCCAATCACGAGGGAATCGAGCAACGGACAGCCGATCATCTCTCCGGCCTGACTCAATCGACGCGTCAGCGCCAGATCTTCAGCGCTGGGCGCGACATCCCCACTCGGGTGGCCGTGGGCGAAAATGACACTGCTCGAGTTCGTGAGTAATGCCGCCCGGAACACCACTTTGGGATCCACGACCGTGCTCGACACGCCGCCTGATGAAATCTGACTGAGGGCGATCACTTGATGCCGCGCGTCCAAGAGCAGCACCACCGCATGTTCTTCCGCGGCGGACTCCAGCAGCGGCGCGAGGACCGTGAAGGCGTCTTGAGCGTTCGTCACTTTGTTGCGTGGTGGCGTCAGGGCGGATGATGGCCCATAGACGGCCCGCAGCTCTCGGCAGTAGAGGGTGGTCGTCATCCGCGCTCCCTCCCCGACGAACAGCGCCGCGACGTCATGCGATCTCTCGGGTCTCGTATTCGGCGTACGCCTGCAGGATGATGTCGCGCAATCGCTCCTGGCTGGCCGCGTCGGCGACCGGTCTGAGCAGGGCAAAGCTTCGCCGCTCGCCATTGACGGAGTATTGCCGCGCCGGAAACGTGACGTTTCGGCCAGCGCCGTTGCGGCGTTCCCAGATGCCGAAGCCGATCATCTTCAGTCCGTCGAGGCTGCCCTCGCCGAAATGCAGTTCCGCGTCGGCCAACTTGCCGGGAGGATTGCCTTTGTCGTTGGGTGAGAATTTCACTACCACGGTTGTTGTTGCTCCTTGATGTTAGAGACCCAGTTTCACGTGTGAATCGAGGCGTGGGCGCTTTGGCCAGCGCCCGCGAACGGCGTTCAGCACCACCAGCTCAAAGGCTCGGGTGTGAATCAGCCAACGCGCGGCACGCACGATGCCATTCGCCACGCGTGTTTGAGTGGTCGTCGGAGTCCCGACGGTCTTGCGAAGTTGCTCGTCAATGATCGGCAGCCTCGCCGAGGGCGGACGTCCCCACACGAGACGTTCGCGCACCTTTGCGCGTTGACGGCGCTTGTAACCGACCTGGCCGAGCCAGAAGCCGGACTCGAACGCTTGCAGCGCAATGAGAATCCAGACCGTCATCTGGTCCTCCAGACTCAGTGAACCAACAGGCTCACCATCCAGTAGTAACCAGTGGAGACCAGGCCGCTGGCACAGCCGAGCAGGATGGCGCCGAACACCGTGGCGACCACGATGCT
>Ga0334722_10007856_pt1 | contig 10280 bp, 8 predicted proteins | sample C3_bottom_MG_FD_207210 | JGI IMG/M metagenome (GOLD analysis project Ga0334722, IMG submission 207210) | Sediment microbial communities from Yellowstone Lake, YNP, Wyoming, USA - C3_bottom | ecosystem: Environmental > Aquatic > Freshwater > Lake > Sediment | place: USA: Wyoming | collected... | reverse complement strand
TACAACCATTTGCCGTAATTCTTTTTAACTACCGGCGGGAAAAACTGCTCGTAATGTGGCGGACCGATGTCTGTGATTCTGTCGGCCATCGGATTCGCTGGATCGTAACCCATGATAATTCCTCCTTATATCGTGAAATCAGATAAGTTCAATGTAGTATCTAACAACAGCCACGCACCTTACTGGGCGTTACGCTTACGGAATTCAACAACATCACGCTCAAAACCGCCTTCAACCTCGTCTTCCTTCCAGAACACATAGGGGTTGGAACGGGGCTCTTTGATATGCTGCGGCACAGGCGTAACGTCCATGACGGTCAGGAAGGTCGGCAGACCGATACGCTGAATGGTCTCACCAACGCGCTCGCGGTTTTTGCCGACTTCCATCCACCAATCCCAGATCTTCTCGATAACTTCGATAACCTCTGCATACTCGGTATCCTTGTTGACCTCGAGGAAGGGAATGGTCATGGTGGCAAACTGGGCACCGTCAAGAATCGGGGCCTTGGCGCCGACACAGATGGTTGCACCCTGCTTGAGGCCGGGACGCAGTGCGCGGGGCATTACATTGAGACAATGCATGCAGCGGGTGCACTCGGAGTTGTCGATCTTAAGGGTGTCACCTTCCATCCACATACATTCGGTGGGGCAGAGGTCAAGAACCTCTTTCTTGATATCGAACTTGCCCCAGTCCTTGCCGGAGTGCGCGCCAGCGTTGGGAGCGAATTCGCCCTTGATGTAGCCCTTGACCGCAGCCTGATCAATACGGATGTCGTCACGCCAGGTACCGATAACAGCAAAGTCGGAACGGGCGATGGCGGCAACACAGTCGTTGGGACAACCGGAGAACTTAAATTTGAACTTGTAGGGGAAAGCCGGACGATGGATCTCGTCCTGGTAATGCATGGTCAGGCTGTGGCAGAGATCCTGGGTGTCGTAACAACCCCACTCGCAACGGGCCCGACCGAGGCAGCACTCAGGGGTACGCAGGTTGGAGCCAGAGCCGCCGAGATCCTGATTCAGATCATGGGTCAGTTCGTAGAACAGGGGCTCCAGGTTCGGGGTGGTGGTACCGAGAAGAACCAGGTCGCCGGTGGAACCGTGCATGTTGGTCATACCGGAACCATATTTCTCCCAGAGGTTACAGATGTCGCGAAGTTTCGCGGCGCTGTAAAACTTACTGGAAGGCTGGTTCAGACGTACGGTGTGAAAATGGGCCACGCCAGGGAACCTTTCCGGCACATCCGAATAACGGCCAACAATACCGCCGCCGTAGCCGAAAACACCAACGATACCGCCGTGCTTCCAATGGGTAATCTTGTCTCTGAAAGACAGCTCAAGCTGACCCAGAATGTCAAAACACTCGGGTTTTTTCTCTGCCTGACGCTTCAGGTCAGTGACGAAACTCGGCCACGGGCCTTTTTCGAGCTCGTCCAACAAAGGCGTATCATGCTTCGGCATTGTCGATTCCTCCCTTACTAAGGTAAATTAATAGGTTTCCAATAAATAAACAGTTCGCCCCGCACCGGTATTTCCCACTCGCAGCACAGGAGGGGGCTTTCGAGGCAGGGCGATTCTAACTACATGCAAAATGTGAACAGTGATTCAGTCAGAGGACCATAGCCAGTGCCGCACTCTTTGTCAATAAAAAATGACATGCTTTTACCCCCTGTTTTTACCTCTGTGATTTTTTACTCTTTCCCCTTGCCGCACGGGCCTTACCGGTCTGATTCCCAAAGACGATCCAACGCTGATGGCATCCTCTTTTGATGCAATTTTTTTCTCCTGAACCGGCAAGCGCACGAAGGTGTTTATCTCCTCTTTTTTTTCCTGTACAGTGAAGCCACTCTCTAAAACCAAGCCGCTCTTGCTATGCAAACAACGCCAAGGTTATGTTGTTCCGATGGCTTACCCGCAAGGAATCCTGTGCCGAGACCAAAGAAAATACGCCATTGTGAAGGCTCCAGATGCGGCAAGGCCTTCAAGCCCACCCGGATTCCCCTGGCAGAATTACAGCACATCCCTCTTCTTCAGGATGAGCTGGAATCCTTGCGACTTTGCGACTTGCAGGGCCTGACCCAGGAACAGGCCGGAGGCAGCATGGGAATATCACGGGGAACAGTGCAGAGGATTCTGACCACGGCCCGACGCAAGGTAGCCCAGGCGCTGGTGGAGGGCGCTGCCCTCATCATCGAAGACAGCCCCGCGCTCCAGGAAGAAATCAAGGAATAAGTTCAGTGCCCCTCACCGTGACAGTTGCCGCCCCCCTTACAAGCCTGGGTGGGCTCCATCAGGATCAGCTTGTTTTCAACCATGCCGGACACCACCTCGGCGACCGTTTCAAAGGCATGCCGGGCGGCAAAATAGACCTCAATCCCGACCTGGGCAAAGCCCTGTAGCGGCCTCGCCCCCATCCCCGCCACGAGAATGGCGTGCACGCCATGTTCTTTCAGCACGCCCACCGGTTCCATGCAGCCGCCTGCACCATGCGCGACACTGGGAACCGTATTCACCCCGACCACCTTGCCGTTTTCCACATCGACCAGAGTGAACAGGTCACAATGCCCGAAGTGCTCGGAACGTCCGCCTTCTAGTCCGCCAGGGTTGTTTGAGGGAACCGCTATCCGTTTTACACCCATGATATTTCTCCTTGCCGTCTTGCAACGTGCTTGATTGTTTTATTCCGCGCTGGGCGCAGGTCCAAAAATTCTGTCGCTGAACTTCACATACCAGGCCGCGGACTGCACCTGGATAATATAGGATACCGCGATAACCAGGGCGGCATCCGCACCCTTGCTTCCGAAGGCATTGATGGCGATGGCCAGGGCGATGGACAGATTGCGCATCACCGTACCGTAGACCAGGGCGATGGCATCGCCACGCTTAAAAAACATCCTGCCGATCACGGTGCTCAGGCCGAAATTCAAGCCATACATGATGAGCAGCGGCACCAAGATACCGCCCAAGATAGCCGGATTCTCGGAGATTCCCTTGGCCTTCAGGGCGATGGCCACAAAGACAATACCCAATACCCCCACCGTGGACAGTGAAGGGAACCGGGGCGCCCAGGTCTTCTTGAATTCCTGCGGTCCATATTTTTTCAGGAACACCTGCCGGGTGAGATAACCAAGAAGCATGGGCAGAAAAACAATGATCACGATCTGCTTAACCACCAGCAGCAGATCAACATCCACCTTGGCGCCCATGAGCACCTGCACATAGAAAGGGGTGGCCAGCGAGCCCAGGGTAAGACCGATAACGGTCATGTTGACGGCGGCGGCGAGATTGCCCTTGGCAAAACCGGTCCAGGAAATGGTCATGCCGCTGGTGGGGAGCAGGGAGGCAAGGAGCAACCCCAGGGCCATGTATGGCTGGTCCCGAAAGAAAACCAGCCCCAAGCCATAGGCGACAAAGGGAACCACGAGAAAGTTGATGCACTGGGCAGAAAACTGCAACCGGACATTCTTGATCCCGTCCTGCAAGGCCTTAATGTTCAAGGTCACCATCATGGGGTAGACCATGAGAAAGGTAAAAGGCAGGATCAGCGCCTTGAGGATACCTAATGATGCAGGAGCGGCGCTGAGCCCGAACAGGTAGCCCGCCGCCATCATGGCCGGAATCACCACCACCAGCCGCTTGTTGATCTTGATCAAAAAATTCCACATGGAGATGCGCCTCGCGATCTTGAATTTACAGAAAAAAACTTTAACCCATCCCGGTTATCGTGCCTCGTCGATCATCTCACGAATCTTCTGGAAGGATTGCGCCAGCGAACCGGGGAAAACTTCGTCGGCAACCACCGCGCTGATATCCCCGCCATTGTAACTTAAAAAGCGCAACTGGGTCGTGCCGTCCTTGGAAAAGGCCATGACAAACTTGGGCATCAAGACAGCGCGTTCCGGATTGGCAGCCAAACTTTGTGCCGCCTTTTCCGGTTTGCAGATCTGGATCATATGCAGATCAAAATCCGCTCCAGCCTCAGCCCCGTGCTCCCTAAAGGTTTTGCCCATGTCCATGGTCTCGGCGTTGTTAATGATAAAACCGTATTTCCCGGCGACCCGGTCAAAATCACGGGCAAAATTGGCCGGGGACTTGCTGGTTTCAGTAACGTACAGATCTTCCTGCTGCATGACGCACTCCTTTCATTGTTCCTGTTTTTCCTGAAATTGCGGGCACACACCCGCAACCATGTTCTGTGCATATGCCCACAATAAACAAGAGGAAACCGGGTGTCAAGCTGGAAATTAAGTAAAAAATAAAACATTTAAACAGCCAGCCCAAAAAGTTGCCGAAAGGTTTGACAGAAGGGTTCAATCGCGATAGGCTATCGCGCATTCAGCCGACATATTATTGATACTCACTTTTCATAATAAGGACTGTTGCCATGGGGAAAAAAATCGTGATCATCGGCGGGGTTGCCGCCGGACCTAAATCCGCCTGTAGAGTAAAACGCCTGATGCCCGATGCCGAGGTGACCATCATCGATCAGGACAGCCTGATCTCCTACGGAGGCTGCGGCATCCCCTACTTTGTCTCCGGCGATGTCTCCGACGAAAAAGAACTGCGCAACACCAGCTTCCACATGACCCGGGACGAGGCCTTCTTTCTCAAGGCCAAGGGGGTAACAGCCAAAACCAACACCTTGGTCCTGGCCATCGACCGCAAGGAAAAACTTGTGCTCGTTGAGGATCTCACCTCCGGCGCACAGGAGTCCATCCCCTACGACAATCTGGTCCTTGCCACCGGCGCCCGACCCAATGTTCTGCCCATTCCCGGCGCGGAGCTTGACGGGGTGTTCACCATCAGCGATCTGCACAAGGCCATTGCCATCAAGGAACGGGTCGCCAAGGGTGAGGTAAGCCGAGTGGTGGTCATCGGCGGCGGCGCCATCGGCATCGAGATGGCCGAAGCCTTCACCGAACTGTGGGGCCTCGAAACCACCATCCTCGAATTCATGCCCCAGGTTTTGCCCCGCCTGGTTGATTGGGATTTCGCCCGAATGCTGGAGACGCACCTTCGGGAAAGCGGGGTGGCGGTGTTCACCGGCGAGGGGGCCTCGGCCATTGAGGGAAAAGACGGCAAGGTCTGCCGGGTTGTCACCCCCAAACGGACCCTGGAGGCTGATCTGGTGGTGATGGCCGTGGGGGTTCGGGCACGAAGCGAGCTGGCCCAGGCCGCCGGGCTGCTCGTCTCAGCTTTTGGCAACATCGTGGTCAACGAGAGGATGCAGACCTCGGACCCGAACATCTATGCGGCCGGAGACTGCATAGAGGTGAAAAACAGCATCACCGGCAAGGGCGGCATCGCCCCCATGGGCTCGCTGGCCAATCGCGAAGGGAGGATCGTCGGCGACAACATCGCCGGTATCCCCACCAAATACAAGGGCTGGATCGGCAGTTTCGTCATGAAGGCCTTTGAGCGAAGCATTGCCGCCACCGGCCTTTCCTTGGATGCGGCCCTTGCCGAAGGCTTTGCCGCTGCCGCCGTGACCACGGCCCAGTCGGACCGGGCCCATTTTTTCCCCACTCAGGCCGTGATCCCGCTGCGCCTCATCTTTGACACCAAGACCCGTAAGGTGCTTGGTTGCCAGGGCTTCGGCCCCATGAGCGACGCGGTGCTGGCCCGGATCGACGCGGCCGCCGGCATCATTGGCCAGGGCGGCACCATCGATGACATCAGCCAATTGGAAATGGCCTATGCCCCGCCCTTTGCCACGGCCCTCGACGCCTTAAACGCCACGGCCAATGTGGCCGACAACCTGTGTGCCGGACGGCTGCGCTATGTGAGCACCAGGGAATTTTTGGACTGGATGGACGATTTTAGCAGCCAGCCGGACTGGGTGGCCCTTGATATCCGCCACCCCAACGAAGCTGGGGTCTTTGTCGAAAAATACGGCAAGGACAGGTGGCTCTCCCTCCCCTACATCGAGATCCGGGACCGCCATCAGGAACTGCCCAAGAACAAAACCATGCTCATCATCTGCGACGCAGGCACCCGCTCTTCCGAGATTCAAATAGTCCTGGACCATGTGGGGCTTGCCAACAACCTGGTTCTCGGCGGCGGCTTCAACCTCATCCGCAGGATGGGCATGGCCTGGTGGCCCAGCTGATTTCTCCAGCCGCTCCATCATGGAGGATTGCCCGCCCAATGCCCTTGGCGGCCGTCATCCTTCTCTGCCTGCTTGCCGCAGGGTCGGCTTTGGCGACCACCGCCGTGCCTGCGGTAAAAGTCACGGCCCAACCCGGCACGGTCCGAACCCTGACCGATGCGGCCTACGGCGACACTTTGGCCACGCTGATCAACGGCGCGACCCAGCGCATTGATCTCGCCATGTTTCTTTTTAAAACAAGCCCGGCCAAAGACAACCAACCGGCAGGGCTTGTGCGGGAACTGGTGGCGGCAAGGCAACGGGGAGTGGCGGTGCGGGTTATCCTGGAATATTCCGACCATGACCCGGCCCTCAACCAGGCAAACCAGGAAACGGCGCAAGCCTTAAGAAAAGGCGGGGTCGCGGTTTTTTTCGACTCGCCCGAGCGGACCACCCATGCCAAGCTGGCGGTCATCGATCGCCGCTACTGTCTGGTGGGGAGCCACAATCTCACCCAATCGGCCCTCAAGTACAACCATGAGCTTTCCCTGTTGCTTGACAACCCTACCCTAGCCGAAGAGATCCTGGCCTACATGGAGACCATCCTCAAGTAAAACCAGCTGCAAACTGGTATAGAGATAAGTCATACCCGAATGCTTTAGTCGGGCATCCATCCCCCTGGATTCCCGCCTGCGCGGGAATGACGGTTGAGATGTTTAATCACCGAAGCAATAGCGGCAAGCCGTCCTTTCTCACGCCTTCCTCCTGACAATACGGACCTTCTTTGTTGCCCCGCCTGCCCCCCCGCTTCCTGGCGCAACGCGGCGCACCAGCACCTTTTTTTTCAAGGGCGCGCCGACAGCAGGCCCCTGCTCCGCACCGCCTGGCCCGGACAAATTCCGAGTAAAGGTGCAACCCGCCCTAGGACAGCGCAGGGAGAGTCGGCCATCAAGGTTCTTTTTTTCCACCAGAAACGGAGAATCGCACACCTGACAAGCAATGGCATGGGGCTTGGACCAAGCCATGAATTCACAATCCTGCTCGGGACAAACGTAAAAAATCTTCCCAGTCGGCGTATGCTTGGTCACCACGGTGCCAATCTGGCAGACCGGACAGAGCAAGCCCTCCCCGCCGTCTTTTTCGTAGGATTCAGAATGTCGGCATTCGGGATGCCCCGAACAGTACCAGTACTTGCCGAAACGATCTTCCTTCAACAACAACGGTCTGCCGCAAGCGGGACATGCCTTGAGCGCCTCGGTCACAGCTGGCCCTGATTCCACCGCAGGAGAAAGCTCCTTTGCCGCCGGAGGTGCCGGCTCTTCCATGGTGGTCGCGGCCTCGGCAAACATCTTTTCCGTAGCTGCGGCAAGCTCTGGAGAGGCAATCTGTTCCGCTGCCGCAGCTTCATCCAGGGCAATGGGCTCCTGATCCTCCTCCTTGCCGGAATCGACCTCTTCCCGTTTGCGCTCCGCCGGTTCCGCTACGCCGCGCGCAAAATCATCCTCTTGCGCCGATACCACCTGCGCACCCTCTTCCACTGCTGGCTCGACTACTGGTGCCGGGGCAGCTACCTCCTCCATACCCGTTTCCGGCGACGGCGCAGCCGCCCCTGCCACCACAGGCGGCTCCGAAACGGGAACAGCCCGCTCCCCTTTCTCTGCCTGGACCGTTGCGGGCGCCCCTTCCTCCGGCAGCCTGATAACGCTGCGTGAACTGAGGCCCCGTTTCTGGGTGGCAACCGGCACCGCCATTTTCACCAACACCTCGCCCCGCATCATCATGGTCTGATCAAACTGTTGCAGGGCGAAGGTCAGGAGTTTTCTGCCGCTCACCGCCTCCTCGATGGTCTGGGCCAGATAGGCGGAAAGCTGAATCCCCTTCATGGTCGGAAAGGCGCGGTTCATAACGCTGACAAGCTTGATGGTGTTCTCGGCGCAGCGGAAAGACCCATCCGGCATCATTCGGAGATAATTGTTGTCGAGCATCTGCTGGAGCATGGCCACGGCCATAGGGTCGATCTCCAGGGCGAAATCGGCAAGATCGGTGGCCAACCCCTCAAAGCTGTAATATTCGGGAGGAAGGCCGGTATTTTTTTCCGGGATGATCTGCACACAGCGCAGCGCCTGCCCGGGCTGCGCACCGGCCAACGGGGAGGGGGGCGCCAGAAGCTCATGCTCCTGACAGCCAGGATAGATGGCGAGAAACCCCTTGTCCGACAACACCTTGGTGCTACCCTGAAAGATGCAGTCTTCCCCGGCCTCCACCGTCACGGCGAGCAGCTCCCCTTGCGCCTCTTTCATCTGGCTTGCCAGGGCTCTGGCCCAAACCAGCCGGTAGATCTTGTCTTCGGCAGGCCCCAGTTTCCCGGAAAGCTCTTTCGGGCCAAGCGCAGGCTCGGTGGGCAGAATCAGGCCCCTGGTATTTTCCGGAGTAATTTCCGGCCCCATACAAGCCGCGCCCAGCCTTTTACCAACCTGCTCCCTGATTTTGGCAAACAAGGCGACCGAGGCGTCCTGCGCCATGACCGGGGGGAGAAAGGCGGTAATAAGCCCCAGCCAGCGGCCATCCACCTGCACCCCATAATAGAGATTACGAATCGCGGTCATTGCCGCCAGCGGCGAAAGGCCCCCCTGCGCAACCGCGTCCCGCAGCAGTTCCATGAAACGATACGGCTCCGGCGGAGCGACGGCAAGGGGAGAACCCACCACTTCGCGGACCTGAAACGAGGCATTGTTAAACAGGTTGACGGCGGTATGCACCTCTTTTTCGTTGCGCAAAAACCCGTCATCCGTGACGCCGTACGCCTCATGCAGACTGAGCAGATAGTCCCCAGCCTCGCTGCTGATCTTGACCTTTATTTTCCATCTGGCGATCGGAGTGTACATCCGAATCTCGGTTTCCCTCTCCGCCAACAAAAAAATGGTGGTGAGACTCAGATAAGTAAGCGGGAGGCCATTGGGGCCGGTACGGCTGCCCAAGAGGCGTTGCAGATGCCTCCCCAGATAGGATTCGAACAACATCTTGACATAGGTCGCCGCGCCCTTCTCGTCGCTGACCGGCTCCACCCGCCGAAAAGAGCCCTGGAGCGCCTCTCCGGCAAGGCCCGTCAATCCGAGCCTTTGGGGTTGTTTACTGCCGGGGGCGACCGTGGCCCAATAACCGCTGATCAGCCAGGCCCAGAACTCCCCCCGCCAATCGCCATCAAGGGCAAGATATATTTCCCGACCCTGGCAGGCCCGAAGCCTGTCCAAAAATATTTTCTCCTTGGCCTCCGGGGCAAAATCAAAATGCGGCTTTTCCCGATGCATATGGTCCTGGGGAGGGACATAGGTCGCCTTGGCCGGAGCCGCCTGCACCAGAATGGTTTCCACTTCTCCGCCAAGCTGATCTTCCAAGGTTTTGGCCTTGGCCGCCACCTCGACAATGACTACGGGCTTTGCCATGTTGCTCTCCCACGGATTTTCCAACAATAAAAGGGCCTTGTCTCACAAAAAAACAGTGAAGGAATTCCGTTTCCTTCACGACAAATAGCATATAATCTGCAACGATTTTACACAATGAATTATGATGGCCTTGAGAAGAAGTCGCCACACCGGAAAAAACCGACGTTCAGCCTTTCCGCAGCCATCCAACCCTTTGCACCGGAGCCCCCATGCCTTCCCTGTTCACCCTCCAAGGCATTGAAGAAACCTTTGACAACCTGGCGTTGAAGCCGGGAACCCTCAAGGCGGAACTGGCCAAGGTTATCCGCTCCTATTTCGTTGACGATCATGCCTTGCAGACCATCACCAGCATCCCCACCGACGAGATTGTCCGCAAAATTTGGGGGCCTTGCAAGGGCGACGAACTCAAAGCCAAAAAGAAAAACTTCAGCTCCCTCAAGTCCGCGCTCAACAAATCCCTCAAGGACCTCGACAAGGCAGGGAAAAATCAGGCCGGTATCATTCTGGGCCGGGACAATGTCTTCATTGTTTCCGAAGAGCGCAAGGATGATCTCCTCAAACAGATGGGGATTTCGCCAAACTCCCCGCATCTGCTGCACGACATGTTCGCGGCCTTCAAAAAGTTCTTTTCCGAAAATATCAAGGATCAGGACACCGAGGAGGTCAAAGACCTCCTGGCGGAATTCGAGGAAACGCAAAAAAAATTACGCAAGATAGCCGGTCTTGAGCCGGAGACAGGCCCGGGAGAAA
>Ga0334722_10007855_pt1 | contig 10281 bp, 9 predicted proteins | sample C3_bottom_MG_FD_207210 | JGI IMG/M metagenome (GOLD analysis project Ga0334722, IMG submission 207210) | Sediment microbial communities from Yellowstone Lake, YNP, Wyoming, USA - C3_bottom | ecosystem: Environmental > Aquatic > Freshwater > Lake > Sediment | place: USA: Wyoming | collected... | reverse complement strand
TGGTCGGTAATGAGAATGCCGATCCCCTTCTTTTTGAGCAGGGAAATGATGCCCTGAATGTCCTGTACGGCCAGCGGATCGATGCCCGCAAAAGGTTCATCAAGCAGGATGAACTTGGGCGACATGGTGAGCGCCCGGGCGATCTCGACGCGCCGTCGCTCGCCGCCGGACAAGGTATACGCCAGGCTTTTGGCAAGATGCGCGATCCCCAGTTCGGCCAGCAGGCTGTCCCGCCGATCACGCATCTCGAGATCGGATAAGCCGAGCGTTTCCAGGATGGCCACCAGGTTCTCGGCCACCGTCAGCTTCCGGAAGACCGAGGGTTCCTGGGCAAGGTACCCGATACCATGCCGCGCGCGCTGGTACATGGGCATCCGCGTGATGTCCACGCCGTCAAGGACGATACGGCCGTGGTCCGGTTTTACCAGCCCGACCACCATGTAGAAGGACGTGGTCTTGCCGGCGCCGTTGGGACCGAGGAGCCCCACCACTTCCCCATATTTGACCTGGAAACTGACCCCTTTTACGACTTTTCGGCCCCGGTAGGTCTTTTCCAGTTTTTTTGCTTCGAGGGCATCCATAGTTCTAAAGCGCTATCCTCGCGGTGACGGGGCAACCAAGATATGCCCGCATCCTTCCCGCCACACTCATTTCAATTTCCGTACTGCCGGTCTTTGCTGGGGCTCCGTTTGCTTGTCCTGATAGAACAGTACCTTGCCGCCTTCGACGATGCTCCGGTCATCTCGCATGAACAGGGTTATCCGCTCGCCCCCCAGCTGGTTCTCGTTCTCATTGATGCGCGCATCGCCGGTCAGAACGATCTTTTCATCCTTGCTGTAATAGATGGCCTTGTTCGAGTAGGCGATACGGCCCTCTTTCTTAACGACGACGTTGCCGAGCGCCTCGATCTCCCGGACACCTTTGGTTGCAGTGTCATAGAACACGACAAGGTGATCGGATGTCAGCGTCATCGCCTCTTTCTTAAGGATAACATCGCCGATGAACGTGACCGTATTCCCCAGTTCATTTGCCTCCATGCTGGAGGAGGTAACCACCATGGGCTCCCGTTCGCCCTTCTCGAGGGCGACAGATGCGGATCCCGGCGCCATCTGGCAGAGCGCGGCGCACAGAAGGAGGCTATTCCTGAAGAACCGCTTTGACATTGCTGTCCACCAGCATTTTCCGCATGTCCACGTCGGCGGAAAAGCCCTTGCCCTCGAGATAGATCTCCTTGCCCAGGACCTTGAAAGGATCGGCCGTCCGGATGACGCGCTCCTTTGCTTTCCAGAGAAGAGAATCCGTCGTCATCAGGTAGCCGTCGCTCGTGATGATCCGGACCTCCCGCGCACCCCGCCGGACCGTCCCGTTCCCGCTTATCATGTCCATGACCCCGGTTTCACCGATCAATGCGGCAGTTCTGCCGTCGGGATTGTTGAAGATCAGTTCGATGTCCTTCAACTGGGCCTCTTTGTTCTCGAACAGTTCGGCTTTGCCTGCTTGTACCCGCAGCGATACCCTGCCCCCCTCCGATTGGGTCAGGCGGAAACCGTCCATGCTTATGAACAACCGCTTCCCGGTAGCGGGGCTGAACAGGGAAGGCATCGTAATATCGGCATCGCGCAGGAACAGGTAACTGCCATAGAGTACTGCAGCAAGGGCAATGAACAGGGAAAGGACAGCAAGAAATCTGACACGTGATAGTATCATGGGCTGAAAGATAGTATGGCGACCTGAAATGGCCGCCATATGCATAATTTATACCATAACAACGTGGGCGATGTAAAGGTATAAATGGGCGTTCGTGCATGGGAACGCCCTCGTGCGGGTCGGGCGACGGGCTCTCCGTACGAATTGGAAGTATTTCGGTTTACTTTTACCCTCTGTTCAGGAATAATACTGGTGCACCGTATCAGACGTTGTTCTTAAGAACCGCCGCACCTATACGAGTGGCCCATCATTACCCGAAAAAGGGTCTTCCCTTCGTTCGGGCTGTGGAAACCCCTTAACTGCTCCCCCGAAGGAACGCGCAATGCAACTGGCAAAGTGGCCCAAACCCTTTCAATATTTCAAGGATGTCAGGGTATTCCTCGTGACCGTCAGTATCGTGGTCACTCTCTCCATGACCGCCATCTATCTATTCCGTTATCTCACCGTGCGCGAGCTCCTGATCCAGACCGTGCGGCATGAGGCAACGTCCTATGCACAGCTCATCGTACTTACACGGCACTGGAACTCGCAATACGGCGGGGTATATGTCGAAAAGAAGCCGGGGGTCGAATCGAACCGTTTCCTCAAGGAGATGGGGGTGGATCCCGATGTGAGGACAACCGATGGCAGGACACTCACCCTGCGCAATCCCGCCATCATGACGCGCGAGATATCGGAATTGGCACGTCAGGAGAATGCGGTCCAGTTCCATATGATCAGCCTCAAGAACCTGAATCCCCAGAACCTTCCCGATGCCTTTGAGCGAACGGCCTTGGAGCGGTTCGAACGGGGAGAACGGGAGCACTGGCAGATAGATAGCTCAAGCGGCAAGCCGGTTTTTCGGTATGTCCTGCCGCTCATCGTCGAAGAATCCTGCCTCTCGTGCCACCGTCGGCAGGGCTACAAACAGGGGGACATCCGGGGCGGCGTCAGCATCATGATCCCGGGAGAAGGCCTGCTGGCCCAGTTGAGGACCAACCGCAACCAGATACTCATAGATACGATCACGACGATCGGCGTCCTGCTGGCAATACTCTACTTCCTTGCATGGAAGCTCGTGAGCAAGCTGGACGAGACGCAAAAACGGTTAAAGCACATCGCTGTTACCGATGAGCTGACCGGGCTCAAGAACCGGCGTCATATCATGGAGCAGCTGAACAAGGAATACCAGCGTGCGGCGCGGACCGGAGGGACGATCTCGCTCATTCTCCTCGACATCGATCATTTTAAAAAGGTGAATGACAGCTTCGGGCATGCGTTCGGCGACAGGGTCCTCAAGGACGTCGCTCAGGAAATGCAGGGAAGCCTCAGGGACTACGACCTGTTGGGGCGGATCGGCGGAGAGGAGTTTCTCATAGCCTCTCCCGGATCAACGCTGGATGACGCTGCGGGGCTAGCGGAACGGTTGCGGCAGAGGATCAAAAGCAGGAAGATCTCGGATGGGGCCCACGAGATCACCATAACCGTGAGCGCGGGCGTCACCTCGCTGAGCGATCAGGACGCATCTGCCGGAGTTATCCTTAAACGTGCCGATGACGCCCTTTACCTGGCCAAACAGCAGGGCCGCGACCGCGTGGTTTCTGTGTAACGAACACCCCGGGACAGGTCGCTAAAATATGTTCTGGATGTCGCCAAAGACCATATCGAGCCTGAACAGGATCCCCGGCGTATATTCAAAATTTCCGCTCCGCGGGAACCTGGCCTGCGGCGCGATCTCAAGGAACAACCAGTCCCGCCAGAACCGCTGCCGGTAGCGGAATATCAGCAGTTCCTCGGTAAGAAGATCGGTCGGCCGTGTTTGAAAGCTGTTGACCCATTCATACTGCAGCGCGCGATTGCCGTCCAGCGGCTGCCGGACAAGAAAGCTCAACGCATAGGGATAACCGTTCACCTTTTCGGTCCAGATGCCCTCAAGGCTTGTCCGGAAGAACAGGTCGTACGGCAGCGGCCGCTCAAGGTCGAACCGCGTCCGAGACTGAAATCCGATGTCCGTGGTCCACAATTCTTCCTGGGTAAATCGGGCGTCCCAGGTGCCGAAATGTACCAGATACCGGTACCGGGGCCCGATCAGGAATTCAAGCTTCCCGCTGTGAAATTTGAGGCCTGCACGGATGCTGAGATTGCTGCGCTTCGTTTCCAGGGGAACGACCTGGAGCGCCGTCGTAACACTCTTATCCGGACCTTTGGCGGGCTGAGCGGTGGCGGACCCCGGGGCGGTGGCCGTAGCGTCGATGTCTACGGAGGGATCTCCCGAAATGACCAAACGGGTCTTGTGCCTGAGCTGGGGCAGGACCAGCCTGAGGTCGAAGTTCGGCCTAACGTAATCCATTCCGCTGGATCCGTCACGCAGTACGTCAAAACGCACCTTAAGCTGGGAACGGTTGACCTCCGCTTCATGCCGTTCATCTCCAAAAAAGGAGTCCAGCCACATGGCCGAGGAAAGGAATCCGTGGGAGATCTTCTCATGCACTACGTCCACCAGCCCCTCGTCAGGGTTAGCGGCAGCCGGTGAGGCAGGAGCAGTTGCGGTCGGTGCGGTCGACGGCTGGCCCGACAGTGACGGCGCTGTCTGTATTCCGTCCTTCTGAGGCTGAGGTGCGTCCGGTCCTTTGTCCTCCCGGAACGTCCGGGTAACGGACGATACCGTCTGTCCCGCCGGGACCGGGTCTTCAGGGCCTGCCCAGGCATCCGGCCTGGTCATGGGATTCGCCGTCATCAGGAAGGTTATGACAGCACAGATGACCAGCAACGGCTTTTTCCGGACGAAGGACATCAAGCACGGTTCCGGACGTGCCTGCAGGGGAGTGCGAGTGATTTTTTCCTTATCCCGGGTCTTCACTGTGTCACTGCTCCATGATGAAGGGCGCATTTATCTGAGGATAGGCAAACAGGTCGGGATTGTCAAGAGTGTTATGACGAAAGGCAAACGATGTTCATCGGTGGCCATGCAACGCGTGTTGTGTTAGTGGCTAACCTCGCGGTGGACAGTTGATCCGCTCTTTCCTCAGCATAAGTTCGTTGCAGGATAAATCACTTGCAAACAAAAAACCATTGTGAAATAATCCTGACCGTTTGGCCCATATCGCTTCTGAGACCGGGACCGATGGTCGGCCCTTGATGGAGGTTCCATGGCACCAAGAACGGATACGCTGCTGATCGCAAAGGGATCGAACGACATAGCTCTCCTGCCGAGGATGGCAAACCGGCATGGGCTCATCGCCGGCGCCACCGGCACGGGCAAGACCGTGACGCTCCGCGTCCTTGCAGAGCAGTTCAGCCGGATCGGTGTTCCGGTCTTTATGGCCGACGTCAAAGGCGATCTTTCCGGCATGGCGATGCCCGGCGGCGACCGGCCCGAGCCGAACGAGCGGGCGAAGCAGCTCGGCATCAAAGATTTCGCCTTCGAAAGCTGCCCCACGGTGTTCTGGGATGTCTTCGGCAATCAAGGGCATCCTGTGCGTGCAACTGTATCCGAAATGGGTCCCCTGCTCCTCAGCCGGGTCCTGAACCTGAACGACGTCCAGAGCGGCGTCCTTACCCTCCTTTTCAAGATAGCCGACGATAACGGCCTCCTCCTGTTGGACCTCAAGGACCTGCGCGCCATGGCGCAGTTCGCAGGGGAGAACGCTGCCGCGTTCAAGACCGAGTACGGGAACATCTCGGCGGCCAGCATCGGCTCCATCCAGCGCGGACTGGTCGCCATCGAAGAACAGGGCGGCGGCTCGTTCTTCGGCGAGCCGGCGATCGACCTGAACGACCTCATCCAGACCGGCCCGGGAGGCAGAGGGGTGATCAATATCCTCGCCGCGGACAAGCTCATGCAGTCACCCAAGCTCTACGCGACCTTTCTCCTGTGGATGCTTTCCGAGCTGTATGAGAACCTCCCTGAAATGGGCGACCCCGAGAAACCGAAGCTCGTATTCTTTTTTGACGAAGCGCACCTGCTGTTCGAGGACGCGCCAAAAGTCCTGGAGGACAAGATCGAGCAGGTGGTGCGGCTCATCCGGTCAAAGGGCGTGGGTGTTTACTTCGTCACCCAGAACCCGCTGGACGTGCCGGATGCCGTTCTGGGACAGCTCGGGAACCGGGTGCAGCATGCCCTTCGTGCGTTCACTCCCCGGGATCAGAAAGCCGTGCGGTCGGCGGCGGATACCTTCCGGGCCAGTCCCGGCCTCGATGTAACGAAGGCGATAACCGAGCTCGGTGTGGGCGAGGCCCTTGTTTCGTTGCTCGACGCCAAAGGCTCCCCTGCACCGGTAGAGCGTGCGCTCATCTGTCCGCCCGGAAGCCGCCTCACCCCCCTTTCTGCCGAGGAACGAACAACCGTCATCAAGGGATCGGTCCTCTACGGCCACTATGAGAAAACGGTGGACCGCGAGTCTGCGTATGAAAAACTGAAAGCAAAGGCCGCGGCGCAGCAGGCGGAGGAAGCACAGCCGGAAAATCAAAAGGGCCGGACAGCCGAGCCGCGATCCGATGCGTCGAAGATATTCGGCGCCATGGTCACAAGCGCTGCCCATGCCATGGGCAGCCAGCTCGGGAGACAGATCATCCGGGGCGTGCTCGGATCGATCCTGGGCGGCGGCAAGCGGCGGTAGCGGGACGGTCCGCTCCCTTGACAGAGCGCCCGCGATTGGCTATAGTTCTCTTTATTCTCTATCCCCGAAGGAGGTACTTATGAATCGCATCGCGGTATTCGCAGTCGCATTGGCCCTCGTAGCAGCAGTGGCATTCGCCGGCAACAAGACCTACCAGTTCACCGGCAAGGTCCTTGAGATCAAGGACAACATCATCATCGTGGAAAAAGGCAAGGAAAAGTTCGAGATGACCAAGGACGGGACCACGAAGATCAAAGGCGACCTCAAGGTCGGCGCCAAGGTCACGGTGAAGTACGAGTCCCATGCCACGGACATCGAGGTCAAGGCGAAGTAACGTTCGACCTCACCTTCAGGAAACAGCAACGGCCCCGGAAAGTTCCGGGGCCGATTTTTTTTGTTCAGGACAGGCGGGTGTCGCCTGCACGATCCCTCGATCAGCGTTTCCGCAGTTCGGCGATCTCCCGGTCCTTGTCAGCAAGTTTCTGCTCCAGCCGGGCATAGGCGGACATGTCGCGGGCGACGGCCTGGATGAAGCGCCTGCCCATGAGCGTCAGGCCGACGCAGCTCGTTTCAACGGGAACGACAACGCCGTCGTGGCGCTTCAAACCTGCGTTCTTGAGCGACTGGCCGCTCTGGACCGTTTCGGCGAGCATACCCTGCACTTGCGTCGCATCGGACAGGAGCTCGGCAAGGTTCTTGTGCACAAGGTCGAACTTTCCGAACCCCGACAGACGCACCGCATGCTCGTTGGCAAACACGATGTCACCGCCCTCGGACAGGACGAAGATAGCTTCGTTGGCGTTCTCCACGAGGGTACGGTACCGTTCTTCCGAGGAACGAAGCTCCTCGGTCTTTTCCGTTACCCACTGCTCCAATTCCACGTTCATCTTCCGCAGCTCGGTCTGGAGCAGCTCGTTCTGGATGGTATTGGAAAGGATGCCCGAAAGCGTCGTGAAAAAGTTTATCTCTTCGTCGCTGAAGTTCTTTGCCTTTTCATAGAGCAGTTCAATGACGCCCATCAGCGCACCGTTGGAATACACATAGAGCGGCAGGCAATAGAGCGACGAGTAGCTGGAAAGCGCGAGGCCGGGTGCTTCACTGAATCGTTTGTCCTTGGTGAAGTCCTTGAGCGTGACCGGTTCGACCCGGCGCGCCACCCATCCTTCGATGCCCTGTCCCTGCGGGATCCGCACCATGCCGACGGCCTCCTGGCGGTAGCCGTTGGTCGCGGCAAGGACCAGTTCGTCCTTTTTCTTATCATAGCGGTAGATCAGACAGACATCGGCAGACATGACCCTGGCGGTGATATCGGCGACATCCTTCAGCCGCTCGGGGAAGAGGCGCGGCGAATTTGCCGCGTAATTGGCATCGTGTATCCCCAGGAACTTGATGAACAAGTCGTCCTTCATGTCCAGGAGCTCTTCCTGTTTGATATGCAGTTCGAGGTTGGCATCCTCCAGCCTGCGGTAGTAGGGTGCGATCATGATGCGGAACAGCACATAGGCCACGATCGGGATGATCAGGAAAAAAAGGATGGTCAAGGCCAGACCCCGTGCATCATGATTGGAGATAAAGTAACCGCCCACCGTGCCTGCCGTAAGGGCAGCGACCAGCACCAGGGCGAGGAGAATGGTAATGAGGCCCTTCCTGCTTCCCTGTTCAACATCGGACAAGGGCCCGATGCCACCTCTCATATTCGCCATTATTCCTCCTCGTCCTGCATGCTTATCAATGAGTATATCACTTTTTAAAGAAACGGATCAGGCCATTCAGGGCCTGGTCGATATTGACCGGCATGGCAATGTCGATGCCGTTCTGCCGGAGCCTGTTGAACAGCTCGGTCAGTACCGGCGGGTCGATGCTCGATCGCTTCAATGCTTCAACCTGCGTAAAGATATCCAGCGGCGTCCCCGCAGTGACGACGCCCTCTCCCTTGGCAAGGACATATACGCGGTCGGCAAAGCTCCCCACAAGGTTCAGGTCATGGGTGGACATGATGATGCTCATCCCCTCCCGGTTTCGCCGGTTCAGGATATCCACCAGCTCTGCCCGCGAACGGGTATCGAGGCCTTCGAACGGCTCATCGAGGATCAGCAGTTCGGGGCGCATGACCAGGGCGCCGGCCAGGGCCACCTTGCGTTTTTCGCCGCCCGAGAGATAATGGCAGATCCGGTCCCGCAAGTGGGCGATGCCGAGCTCGGCCATGACCGCGTCGACCATCCGGCCGGCCTCGTCCCGGCCGATGCCGTAGTTCCGCGGTGAGAACGCTATGTCCTCCCAAACCGTCGGCGACAGGATCTGTTCCTCTACATTCTGCAGAAGAACTCCGATGCGCTCGCGGATTTTATTGTACTCGATCGCAGGATCGACATCGAAGACCGTCACGCGGCCTTCGTCCGGCTTCAAGAGGCCAAGGATATGATAGATGAGCGTGGTCTTTCCTGACCCGTTCCCGCCCAGTACCACCACCCGCTCCCCGCGGTTCACCACAAAATCCAGTCCGCAGATGTGGATCTCCGTCGTATCGGGATAGATGTGTTTGAGGCAGCTGACGGTCACGATGCTGTCGGAGATAATGGGTAAGTTGATCATGTTTTGTCCCGGCCCTGCATCTATCGGCAGAGAATTGCCGTCGTCAATACGACCAGCCCGGCGGTTACAGGCATCCAATCGTTCCAACCGATGGCCCCTACTGCCGTTTCGGCCATTTTACCATTGTACCCGCGCACCACCATCACCGCATAGAGCCGCGAAGACCGTTCAACGGCCCGGACCAGCAGGCTGCCGATGCCCTTGGCGATGTTCGCGCTGTTCTTTACGATGTTCCCCGGCGAGAACCCGCCCCGGAGCCGGATCGCCGTTCCAAAATTATCCATCATGTCCAGCAGGAGAAAGAGCGTCCGGTACGTCATGAAGAGGCCGGCTGCCAGTATCTCGGGAAAGAACGTGCTCAGGAACGAAAATATCTTCGGGTACGGCGTGCTGACAATGACCATGCCCACGGCATACGCGGGGGTGATGGCCTTGAGCAGGAGCACGGCATAGGTCCACCCGTCGCCCCGCAGGCTGAACGCGTAGAGCAGAGCAAAGACCGCGGCGTACATCGACAGTACTCCGATGACCGCCCAGGGAAGGCCCGCCAGGGCCGCGAGCACGATCAGCATGAACGTCCCTGCCGCCAGCGGATAGGGGTCCCTGCTCGCAACGGCAGCGGTCACCACGAACGCGAGGAACAAGAGCTTGGAAAGCACCGAGGCCCGATGGAACGGGCCGGATCCGTTGGCCGCCCAGTAGTCGATCCTTGCCACGTCGATCATGAGGTGCACCCCGAACGGTCGACCGGGCAGGTGTCCTTGTGCAGGGTGTGGGCAAGCAGGTCCGGCCGAACCTGCGAGATGAACCGTATGACAGCGCCCGTGATGGCGCCTTCTATGATCCACCCTATCAGCCCGAGGGACAATACGACTATCGCAAACGTGGTGAGCGATTCAGGAACAGCGGCGTTATGCCCGTGCTCCGCCGCTTCGGGCCCCTGGTCGTGGCCGTAGGTCTGGGGATCCACATGCGAGATGGCGACAATGGAGATCAGAAGCAGCGAGACCAGGAAGAGCGCCAATACCGTTGCAAGCGCGGCGCGCCAGTAGGTCGAAAGCCTGTCGGTCAAGATATAGAAGAACATATGGCCGAGCATGGACTCGGCACCCAGAAGAATGGTGTTCAGGCCTATCACGGTAATGCCGCCATGGCCCATGAGTGCCAGCATGAGGTTCACGATGACCGCGGCAACGAACCCCAGCGAGGGGCCCAGGAGTATCCCGGTGACAACTGACAAGTTCAGGTGATAGGCGATGGGAATGATCTCGAGGCTCATGGCGACCAGCATGACGGCAGCAAGAACGCCCAGAAGCGGGATCTTCTTCTTCATGTCCATGCCGCGAAGCCGGTAGAGGCAGACGGCGAGCAGGCAGGCCATGAT
>Ga0334722_10007854_pt1 | contig 10281 bp, 15 predicted proteins | sample C3_bottom_MG_FD_207210 | JGI IMG/M metagenome (GOLD analysis project Ga0334722, IMG submission 207210) | Sediment microbial communities from Yellowstone Lake, YNP, Wyoming, USA - C3_bottom | ecosystem: Environmental > Aquatic > Freshwater > Lake > Sediment | place: USA: Wyoming | collected... | reverse complement strand
GTCACTTCGGGGGGGGGGGTGACGCTTCTTTTTATTCTGAACAGATGAAGCAAGGATTGCCTTGCACTGCGAAAGCGGGTAAGGCGCGGACCACATGCTCTGTCGTGATGCCGCTTTGTTTTGGCGGTATGAAATACAACTCCAACAGAAATGAAGGGGTGGTGAATAGTTGAACACGATGGGGCTACGCGTTTGCGGGCCTTGATTGTCAACAATGCTAACAATTCAAATGCGAATAGCAACAACAATCTCAACAACAATGCCCGCTTCGCTCGAATGGCCCGTGCCTGCAAGGTCTTCATGACTTCGTTCTACGATACGGTGTGTGATTACAAAAACGTAGAGTTGGCATTCAGGAAGGCAAGACGAGGGAAAACGCAAAGGCATTACGTGATTGAGTTTGAGGCGGAATTAGAGAAAAATCTTCTGCAACTGCAAGATGAGTTGCAAAATCACACATACGCACCAAGGCCTCTTGATACGTTCATTTTGCGTGATGGAAAAACGCGGCGTATCAGTCGTTCTGATTTTCGTGACCGGGTTGTGCATCATGCGTTGTGCAATGTCATCGAACCATTATTCGACAAGACGTTCATTTTTGATTCATATGCAAACAGGAAGGGCAAAGGTGTTCTCAAGGCGCTCCAACGTTTTGATGTGTTCAAGGGCAAGGTGTCGAAGAATCATACGCGTAGGTGTTTTGTGCTCAAGGCTGATATTCGTAGATACTTTGATACTGTTGATCATGGCAAGCTCATGGAGATTTTAGGAAAGCAGGTCGAAGATGAACGAGTGTTGTGGTTGGTTCGTGCGATATTGGATAATTTTGAGCGGGGAAGAGGCAAGGGGATGCCTCTTGGGAATTTAACCTCGCAGTTTTTCGCAAATGTGTATCTCAATGAGTTAGATCAATTTGTAAAGCACAAGTTAAGAGCGCGATACTATCTTCGCTATGTTGATGATTTTGTTCTTTTGAGCAAGTCGCGATGCGAGCTGGAAATATTCAAAGAACGCATTAATGAGTTTCTGAGGCAGTGTGTTTTATTGCAATTACATCCTGAGAAGTCTCGAATTATTGCATATGAACAGGGAGTTCCTTTTTTGGGCATGCGGGTTTTTCCGTTTCATAGATTGCTTTTGCGCAAGAATCTGAACAAGTTCAAACGAAAGCGAACAATGCTAGAGCAGTCATTCAAAGAAGAGCACAGTTCATACGATGTCCTCTTTGAATCATTGGAGGGCTGGCTGGCGTTTGCAAAGAGTGCGAATACGTTCGGATTGCGTAAAAGAATTTTGAAAGAGTTTGAAGAGGTAAACAAAGGGGAGTTTTCGACAAAGGAACTGAATAACTATGTAAAAGAAGAAGAGAAATTTAGACTTTCTTGAACTGCGCAACAGTATCGAGTAAGTCTACTTGTCCAAGGAACATTGCGCGGCAGCAATACCGGTCCATGCCAAGGTCGTCAAGGATTTCTTTCTTATTCTCTCCTTTCTTGGACCTCGCTTCGAATTCTTCGAAGAGGTGTGCGATGGGTTTTCCGCAACTCCAGCATCTGACGGGGATGATCATTTTTTGTTCCTCCTAACGGTAACTCTTCTGCCTCTTCGCTCGTGCTTTTCCGTGGCAGTTGGGCTTGTGTGTTTCTTTGCGCCGAACGTCTGCGACAAGGAGTGCACGGTCGTACTCGAGGTACATTGAGTGTAATTTTTTGTCGTAGTGGGTGAGTGCTTTTGCGATTGCTTGGCGTGCGGCTTCTGCTTGGGCGTTCATGCCGCCGCCGTTGACGGTGATATTGATGTTGACTTTTTTTGCCGTGTCTCCTGCAAGGATGAGAGGTTCTTCGATTTTTGCGCGGTAGAGGTTTTCAGGCATGCTGCTGACGAGTTGTTTGTTGATGCGTACGACGCCTGCTCCTTCGAAGAGGGTTGCTCGTGCGACGGCGCGTTTGCGTGATCCGCTTTCTTGGATGAGTTTCATAGTTTGCCTCCGAGGCTGGTGCAGAGTTCTCCGACGGTTTGGTAGCGTAGTTTGGGGAGTTCCGATACGTCTTTTGCGACGTGGAGAAGTTTTTTCTTTTGGAATGCGTCAGGGGTGCCGATGTAGCACATGACGCGTTCAAACGCGTTTCGTCCGCGTTCGTTTTTGTGGTCAAGCATGCCGCGGATGACTCGGCGTACGAATCGGTCGGGCATTCTGCTCAGGAAAGGTCCTTTGGTTGGCCTGCCGAGTTTGAACATGTTGTGGTAGTATTTTGCGCGAACTGCGTGTCGGTTTCCGCTAATGATTGCTTTTTCGCAGTTGACGATGTTGATGGTTTTGCCAAGGAGTGCTTGTTTAGCAGCGTGGCTGGCAAGGCGTCCAAGGATTGCGTTTGTTGCGTCAAGGTTGAGTTCTTCCATGTGTGTTTATCCGATGAGTTTGAGGTCTTTTGCTTTTGGTTTTGTTTTGATGAGTGCGTCAAGGGTGAGTGCTTTTCCTTTGGCCGCTTCGATGCGTTCTTTTGCGCCTGCGCTAAAGCCCAGGGCAGCGACGATAATGCTGTGCGGCATTGCTCCTGATCCGAGGACTTTTCCGGGGACGACGACGGTTTCGTTGGGTTTGGTGAACCGTGCAAGTCTGCTGATGTTGACTGCTCTGCGTTCGCGGGTTGGTTTTTCGAGGTCGTCCGCGATTCTATCCCAGAGTGGAGCCTTGGAAGTAGTGCTTTCTTTTCTCAGGCTCATGATGAGCTGTTGCAGTACAGGGTTTGTTGGTCCGGTTCGTTTCATTGTTATCTTGTTTTCTTGTTTGCAGGATCTTCGAATCCTGCTGTTTTCTTACGAGTCAGGCGGAAACCGCCTGAACCGAATGCGGAGGGCAGGATTCGAACCTGCGCACCCACTAAGGGACTGGAACCTCAATCCAGCGCATTTGACCAGGCTCTGCCACCTCCGCGTGAGGGGAGTTTGCTCCCCACATGCGGTTCCGACGAATTTTTTCGTCGAGACCGCGTGCAAATGCATTACTTGCCAAGTGCTTCGCTGAACTCGTTACAAAGTTCGATGAGGCGATCGCAAGCGTTAGTCAATATTTCTGGTGGAGTGAGTTGTCCCCAGGGTTCGATTGTGAATATGAATGTGGTTGGGTCACGTTCGATTTTGACGATGTCGTCGTTAACGCCTTCGCACGCTTCGTAGAGGTTGTGTTGTTCGATGAGTTTTGCGTCGATTTTTCCGTTGTTGAAAATCTGGGGCGGATATTTGTCTTTGAATTTGTCGAAGTCTTTGTGGTTGTTGTTGACGGTGACTTTGGATTGGTAGGTGTACCATGCAAGGCAGGGTGCGAATTTGACGTGTTGTTTTCCGGTTCCAAGGATTGCGGTTGCTTCAAGTTCAAGTTCTTGTCCTTTGAGGAGTTTGACAAGGGGTGTTTTGGGGTTGACGGGTTTGACTTTGGGGTCTTTGCTTTTGAGGTCTTCGGCAAAGACCGTGCAGGGTCCTTTTGTTTTGAGGGTGAGTTTGAGTGAGTTTTTGGCGTTGTATTCTTCGTCTGCTTTTTTGACGTCATATCCTTTGAGGTCGGTGGTGAGGGGGAGTAGGCCCATGCGGTGTGCGAGCATTTCGTCGTAGAGCGCGCCGTCGTTTTTGACGAATTGGATTTCTTCGATTGCCATGGTGGGAACGGAGTCTATCATGAGTCTGCGTAGTGCATTGGCAAGCGCAGGGTTTGCGTTTTTCAAAAGGAACGTGACTCTGCCTGTTTTTTTGTCTTTGCTCAGTTGTTCGATCATACTCTTCGTCCTCGTTTTCCGCCCTTTTTGCGGCATCCGCCGTGGGGGACAGGGGTTACATCTTCGATGATTCCAATTTTTAGGCCCATTCTGCTAAGCGCGCGAATGGCGGCTTGGGCTCCAGGTCCAGGGGAGTGTGGTCCGTTGTGTCCGCCGGGTGCGCGAACTTTAACGTGCAGTCCTCCGACTCCTTTTTCAAGGGCGGTTTCTGCTGCGCGTTTTGCTGCCATCATGGCTGCAGTGGGCGAACTTTCAAGGCGGTCTGCTTTAACCATCATGCCTCCGCTTGCGATTGCAAGTGTTTCTGTTCCGGTGATGTCCGTGATGTGGATGATGGTATCGTTATAGGAGGAATAGATGTGTACGACGCCCCAGCGGATGTCTCTCATGATTTAGCCTCCGGCTTTTTTGCAGCGGGTTTTTCTGCAGGTTTTTTGTCTGCAGGTTTTGCTGCTCCTCGGGGTGGTCCGCGCATGGGTCCTCTGCGGGGTCCTCTTTGGCCGCGTTGGTCGCGTGGTGTTGGAACGCGTGCGGGTTTTGGTTTTGATTTGATTGTGCGTTCAGGATGTTCGGTGTTTGCAAGGGTGCTGTTGGAGACGAATGCGAGTTGTGGTTCTTCAGAGATGGGAACAATGTAGCTTGGCGCGGTGGTTTTTTTGTTGTTGACGATGATGTGTCCGTGGACGATGTATTGGCGTGCTTGGGTTGGCGTGCGCGCGAGTCCTTTTTTGTAGACGAGTGTTTGGAGTCTGCGATCGAGCAGGTTTTTCACGTTGAGTGCAAGGACGTCATCAAGGACTGCGCCAGTAGAGAGAATGCCGATGCGTGAGAGGCGCGCAAGGAGTTGTTTTTTTTCTTTTTGTGCTTGTTCTGTTCGAAGGGCAGTGAGTCGTTTTGCTTGGTCGGCAAATCCTTTGAGGCGCGTGGTGAACTTCCATAGTTCGCGCTTGGTTTTGAGGCCGTATTCGTTGATAATGATGCGTTCTTCTTCGATGCGTTTTGCTTGCCAGGGGTGTCCGGGGCGTTGGAATTTTGCTTTGAATGTTCTTGGATCTCCCATTTACGTCGCCCCTTTCTTCTTGCCGGAGGTTTTGACTCCCATGACTTTTCCTTTGTTGACTCTAAAGTTGCTGCGCGTGCGTTGACCGCGTACGGGTTGTCCGATGCTGTGGCGAACTCCTTTGTAGCACTTGATGCGCTTCATGAGTTTGATGTCGTTTTCTTTGTTGAAGATTAAGTCGTTGGTGATGACGTGTTTGTCGGTTCCTGTTTCAAGGTCTTTGCGTCGGTTGAGCATCCAAGAGGGAATGCCAAAGTGCGCAGGTGCTTTGACGACATCGTCTAGTTTTTTGATTTCCACATCGGTGAGGTTGCCGATTTTTCCCATGCCGTCGATTTTTGAGACAACGCATGCAGCGTGTGCGAGTGGAACTCCAACTCCTCTGATGTTTTTGAGCGCGTACACGACTGCTTTTTTCCCGTCAAGGTCGGTGTTCGCGATGCGAACGAGGTGTTTGAAATCTGCCATATTTTTCTTTGGGTAGAATGAATAAGTTCATCCCACCCTAGTATCGCTCCGTCGTGGAACTCGGGCGTGATGTGGTGGGAAAGAAGGGGGTTTATAAAGGTTGTGGTGGCGCGGATGGGTCGTTCACATGAAAGGAAGGCGTTAAGAAAGGAATGGTCAGAAAGTTTATTAAGGATTCTTACCGTGTCAAAGGATACAAAAACGGTGAGAACAGAGATGGCAAAGAACGGTGAAGTTATTCTGATGTCAGTCAAGGGAGAGAAGTATCACGCCACAGTTGAGCGGTTGATACGCAAGTTGAGTAAAAAGAAAGTACTATATGTGTCATACAATCGAACGTGCGATGCCTGGCGTGAATCGTGCGCCAAAAAGAAGTTGGTTGCGAAGAACACTTTTTTTGTTGATGCAGTAAGCAGTAGCGTTTTGCGCAGTCCCGCGCCGGGTGCAAATTGCGCGTTTGTTTCTTCGCCAGGCGCGTTGACCGAGCTTGCGATTATAATTTCGGAGGCGTTAAAGGGCGGGTTCGAGTATTTGGTGTTTGATTCGCTCACCGCGCTCGCAGTGCATGCGACGAGTGATGAATTGGTGAGTTTTGTTGCGAACACGATTGCTCGGTTGCATGATCGGAATGTCAACGGCATTTTCTTTGTGATGAAGTCAACGCCTTATGCACGATGGCTCGAACAAGTGAAGGGGCTGGTTGACAAAATCGTTGAAAAATAAGCGGGGTTAATAGAGTGTGAGGGCGACCGCCGAGAATCGAACTCGGTCTAGGGGAGTTCTGCGTTTTGTTTCACAGTCCCCTGTGCTGCCATTACACCACGGCCGCCATAAGTGAAAAGCAAGTGTGGTGGCTTATAAATCTTATCAGAGGGCGTTAGATGTTTTGTTCTAAGAGGTGTCCTTCGTGTCCTGTCTTTCCCCGGTAGTGTGCGATTATTTCGGGGAGGACGTATCCGCTGACATAGTAGGTTCCGACGAGGAGTGGGTTGTGGGGCGTGGTGGAAAGGTGCAGGCTAATGATGATTTTGTTTGAGAGCAGCGTGATAACGGCGAAGTTGATGAGTGCGAGTGCGGGGATGAAGATTGTTGCGATGATGTGTTGGGTGGGTTTGAGTTTTTCGATGCCGTGGATGATGAAGCTAAAGAGGGTGCCAAAGCTTGCGCTGATGATAAATAAGGAGAATGCAAGGAACCCTCCTGTTAATGTGAGGAGAAAGGGGACTAGTGCGACGGATAAAACCAGGTTGCAGATGATGGCGACAAAAAGGACGATCCAGTAAAGTGCGTTGTCGATGAATGTGACGAGTGTGCTTTTGCGTTTTTCGCCGCGATCAAGGATATTTTGGGTTTTTTGTGCGAGTTCAGGGGTCCAGTGTTTGTGGGTGTGGGTCATGGAAGGATGCCGAGTTTAACAAGGAGGGGCGTGCTTTTTCGTGGGGGGTGGTATTCGAGATTCATAAGGTTTGCGGCGATTTGGTTAATGGATGCGGTTGCAGGGTTGTCGGGGTAAAGTTCAAGGAGGCTGTAGCCGTTTCGGATGGTTTCGCGCATGCGGGGTTCTTCGGGGATGGTTCCAAGGATTTTTTTGCCAATGATGTCGCGCGCATTAGAAGGTGTGATTTCAAGGTGGTCGTGGTGTGCGCGGTTGAGGATGATGCCGTTAACGGTTGTCTGGCGGGTGAGCTTTTTTGTGTCAAGAATCGAGGGAAAGTCAGGGGTGGTGACGAGGATGGTTTCTGTTCCGAGGGGGTAGAAGCGGAGATCGCGCGAGGGCGTGTCGATGATGACGATGTCTGCAAGGGTGGAAAGTTGAGGAAGAAGGGTTGCCGGGTGGGGAAGGGGCGTTGGGTTTTCTGCAAGCCCTGCGAGCAGGAGTTTGATGCCGCTGGGTGCTTGGTAAAGAGCTGAGGTAAGGGGAAGTTTTCCAAGGAGGACGTCTTGGATGGTGCGTTTTACGAGGGGGATGTTGAAGTGGTGGCAAAGTTTTGGCGTGGAAAGGTCGGCGTCGACGAGAAGGACGTCATAGCCAAAGTGTTTGAGTGCGATGGCAAGGTGCCGAGCTACGGTTGTTTTTCCTGATCCTGCAGTTCCACAGAGAAGGAGGGTTTTATTCACGGGCGTGAGCGTTGGTGAGTTGGGCGACGTAGGTGAGGAACTCTTTGGTTCGCTCAAAGTAATCGGAGATGATGTCGATGGTGATTTGTACGTCCTGGCCGTCGTCAAGGTGTGCGGTCATGGTGACGTGTCTGCGGTATTCTTGGGCGCGTTCGAATTTTGCTTTGTGGATTTTGCGAAGCATGAGGTAGAAGTTGCAAAAGTCGGCGATATGTTTGTCGTGTGCGTAGATTTTTTTGACTTCGTCGACTTTGAGGCGTAGGATTTCAGGGACTTGTGCGATTTTTTTTTGTTGTTGTGCGTGTGCGAGAAGAGCGTCAAGGCATAGGCCGATGGTGTTGATTAAGCGTTCGATGATAGCTCGAATCACATCGACCGTGCGCGTGTATTTGAGGCTGACGGCGATACTGTGGTCTGCTCGTTTAAGTTCTTGGGCGGCAAGTTGTATTGCTTCCCCGGGGGGCATCATTTGTCTTCACTCTACTCCGCGAAAAAGAGCGGATTCGCACCGTTAAGTGATACTAGTATTTAAATATTGAGAATCGACGACTGTATTATTGGCCAAGATTGAGAATTGCTGCGGCAAGGTCGCCTTCTGCGTCTTTGATGGCGGCAAGTGCTTCTTCTCGTGTTTTGCCTGTTTGGGTCATGACTGTTTGGATGTCTTCTTCTTTGATTTCAGGAGTTGCGCTGCGGGGGGTTTCGGTTGTTGGGCCGGAGATTTGCCAGGTTTCTTCTCCCATCATGTTGACTTTGGCAACATGGGGCTTATTGATGATGATGTCTTTGTCAGAAGTGCGGATGATGACTTGTTCTGCGTCGATTTCGCTTTGTTGGATGCCCATGCGTTGCATGGCCTTTTGCAAATCTCGTGGGTTGATGTTCATGGGAGTTCCTCAAGATGGGAAACAAGTGTTATTTGCAAAAGGACTGGAAAATCCCAACTATTTGGTCTTTTGGGATTTTTCCGGCTTTTGCAAGGTCTTTTGGGTTGAGTTTCATGGAAGTCCAATAAGGGATGCGCCCCAAAGGCGCAGCGCGATAACGAGCATGATGACGAGGATGCAAAAGATGACGACGTGTCCAGGTTTGATTTCAATGTTGGACTTGTATTCGCCAAAGTAGCTGGTGATTCCTGCTGTGCTGCTAGGGATGCGCGCGTTGTCTCGTGCCATGGTGCGTGGGTTACGGTGGTGGTTTATAAAAGGTGGGGTTGGGTGGGAATAAGCTACCTTTTGTTGGCCCCCGAAAGAAGCAATCGCTTCTTTTGGGTCACGACGGACCGTAGTTCGTCGATACCCAACTCGTGATGGTCACAAGTGGCAGTTTGACCTGCCGGGACGGGCCGTGTTCTCAAGCATTCTACTAAGCGCACGTTAAAGTGCTTGCACCAGCGGGGGCTGTCCGTTTCATCCAATCGCGCAGGATCGTCCGCACGTAGTGCCCAAGTCGCCTCGGGGGTCATGCTTCATCCTTCGAGCGCAAGGTTCGTTTCTGTGACGTTGCCACCCATTACTGAGTCTCAAGCGTTGTTGAGCCGCTGTGTTGTGGTGGGTAGACTTTCCGCAGCAGTTGAGCCGAGGCTTGAGTACCCACCCAACCCTCAAGAATACTGGATTTTGGGGCTTTAAAAAGGTAACGGTTGCAAGGAAGCGAATTACCGCTGTTCTGTGATGGCAAGTGTTTTAATAGTTGTACAACGGTTAAGAATGTAAGGCAAAAAAGCGGGTGAAGTGTTGTATGTTTGATGTGAAAATACAAAAGAAGATTGTGGAGTTTGTGCACGCAAAGCCGCGTACGGTTCAAGAGATTGCCGTGTATCTTGGGAAGAATTGGCGTACGGCCGATAGGTATGTGGAACGGATCATGGAAGAAGAGGGGTCTTTGGCTTCGCGAACGTTCAGAGAGGGGACGCGTGGCGCGCTCAAGATCGTGTTTTGGAATAATGTGGAAAGGATTGCGAACACGGAGTTTCAGGAGCGGCTCTTGCAGCGGATTTTGGATGGGCGAACAAAAGAGGATTTTTCACCGCTGGACGTTTATCAGTATGTGGACGCAAAAAAGCGCAGTGCGTTTTTGGAGACGCAAGCGGCCGAGTCGGCAAGAGTTGAGCAGGATGTAGTTTCGTTGTTCAAGTCTGCAAAGCAGCAGGTGATGATTTTTTCTGGGAATTTGTCGTGGTCGCATGTCGTGCAGGGCAAAACCAAGGTGGTTGACGTGCTTGAGGAGCTTGCGCGTAAAGGGATTGCGATTAAGATTTTGACGCGTGTTGACGTTGCAAGTATGAAGAATCTTGGAGTCGTGCAAGAGATTAATGAGCGGCTCGGGCGTGAGGCGGTTGAGATTCGTCATTGCGAGCAGCCCATACGTTGTGTGTTGATCGACACAAAGCACGCGCGGTTTAAGGAAGTGAAGTATGTGGAAAATTATAAAGCAGGGGAGTTGAAGGAGAACACGTCGATTTTTTACGATATTTATGATGAGGAGTGGCTTGAGTGGTTGCAAAAAGTGTTTTGGCACATGTTTCGAAGCGCAATTCCCGCGCCGCGAAGGCTTGAGACGTTGAAGAGTATTCAAAAGATTAGGTTTTTGGGTTAGTGTTCAGCGTGATGGGATTGAGTCCTGCATTTCGAAGGAGTGTGACAACGGTAAAAATGGGCATGCCAAGTGCCGCGTAATAATCTCCGTCCATTTTGTGGATGAGGGCTGCTCCGCGGTATTGGTATGCGTATGCTCCTGCTTTTCCAAAGGGTTCGCCGGTTGTGATGTAGGCGTCTATTTCTTTACTGGTGAGCTCGCGAAAGTGAACCAAGACTTTGCTAACGTCGACAAATTCTTTTCCTTGATAAATGACCGCAACTCCGG
>Ga0334722_10007853_pt1 | contig 10282 bp, 7 predicted proteins | sample C3_bottom_MG_FD_207210 | JGI IMG/M metagenome (GOLD analysis project Ga0334722, IMG submission 207210) | Sediment microbial communities from Yellowstone Lake, YNP, Wyoming, USA - C3_bottom | ecosystem: Environmental > Aquatic > Freshwater > Lake > Sediment | place: USA: Wyoming | collected... | reverse complement strand
ACGAGGCGCGGCCCTCGGGTCGCGCATTGTTCGGTCAACTCGTCGAGACCGCGGGTGTCTCGGGCGATGAAGCGGCGGTCCGGGCCGTCATCGCGTCGGCGCTGCCGGAGTGGGCGAAGCCGAGAGTCGACAGCATCGGCAACCTGATTGTCACGATCGGCAAGGGCAGCCCGCACGTGCTGCTCGTGACCAACATCGACGAAGACGGCTTCCTCGTCGCGGGCATCACCGACACGGGCTATCTGCGCCTGAACCGGTACACCAACGGCATCCAGCACCGGCTGTTCGAGCAGTACCACTACAGCCAGCCCGTCGCGGCGAGAACGAGCCGGGGCAAGCTCGTGCCGGGCGTGACCGCCTCGACGTCGCAGCACCTGGGTGGGCCGCAGGTGCTCGCCAAGGCGATTAGAACAATCGACGACCTCTGGGTCGATACGGGGGCGTCGACCGCGGCCGAAGCCGGGTCGCTCGGTCTGAATGTGCTCGATGCGGTCACGCTGCGCGACCGGCTGCAGGCGCTGGCGGGGGACCGGGTCGCCGGCGTGGTGACGCAGGGGCGGGCGAATGCGTGGGCGCTCGCGGCGCTGCTCGCGTCGCGCGCGAAGGCGCCCGAGATCACCGGCACGCTGACGGTCGCGTGGACGACTCAGGGCGTGTATCGCGGCCGGGGGCTCGATCGCCTCTCTCGCGAGATCGAGCCCGACCGCGTCGTCCTGCTCGACCGCGTGTCGTTGTCAGGCGAGACCACGCCGCGCGGTTCGGCCGGCGTGCTCGGGGGCGGACCGCTCGTCCGCAAGGGCGACACGGCGTCGGACGCGGCGGCGTCCGGGGCCGGCGTCACGACGCAGGCCGCCGCGCTGCCTGCCGCCAACCTGCCGTGGCGGAACGCGGCGCTGTCGGTCGTCGGTCTGCCGGTGCTGTTTGCACAGACGCCGGTGGAGACCGTGGACGCTCGCGACGTCACGTCGCTGGTGCGGCTGCTCGAAGCCCACGCCGGGTTGCCGGCGTCGGGCTGGACTGCGGGGGCCGCGGCACCCGGATCCGCGAGCGCCAGGCCCGCTCCGGCGGTGTCGACTCCGCTTCGCGCCCCGGCCCCCCCGGCAACGCCGGCTTCCGCGGCCGGCGCTCCCGCCGGGCCGTCGTTCTTCTCGATCCTCGCTCCGCTCATCGGAACCTCCGGTGTGTCGCCACACGAACCGGCCGTGCGCGAGGTGGTCCAGCGGTTGCTGCCGCCGTGGGCAAAGCCAACCGTCGACGACAAGGGCAACCTGCTGGTGTCGTTCGGGCAGGGCGGCTCCTCGATGGTCTTTGTCGGGCACATGGATGAAGTCGGCTACGACATCAGTGCCATCAGGGACGATGGCACCGCCACCGTGCGGAAGCGGGGCGGCTTGATGGATGCCGTTTACGAGGCCCGGCCGGTGGTCGTGCAGACCGCCCGCGGCCCCGTCAACGCCGTGATGGCGCCACGGGTGAACTACGCGAAGGCCGCCGAGGCATTCCCGGCACCCGAAGACGTCTACGTCTACTTCGGAACCGACTCGCGCGGCGAGACCGCGGCGCTGGGCGTCTCCGCCGGCGATACGCTGACGGTGCGCAAGACGTTCGCGCGGCTGGCTGGCGAGCGGGCCACCGGCCGCTCGATGGATGATCGTGTGGGCGTCAGCGCCATGATCTCGGCGCTCTGGAGGATCGATCCGGCGCGCGTGCCGAACCGGGTGACATTCGCCTTCGTCATCGGCGAGGAAACGGGCCTGGCGGGTTCGGCTTTTGTCGCGGGGAAGTCCCCGGCGGACTACGCCTTCGCGGTCGATACGTCGCCGTCGTCGGACACGCCCGTCGATAACCCGCGGCTGGCGTTCATCAAGCTCGGCGGCGGGGCGGCCATCATCCGGGGCATCGACGGCAGTTCAATTGCGCCGAAGCCGATGATCGCCGCGCTGGCGTCACTGGCGCGGTTGCGGGGCATCCCCACGGTGTTCGGCACGAACGCCGGAGGAACAGACGCGGCGAGCTTCGTCCCGTACGGCATCGCCACCGCCGGCCTGAGCTGGCCCGGGCGTCACTCGCACTCGACAGTGGAAGTGGTGGACGCGCGTGACGTCGCACCATTGATCAGGCTGATTGTCGCGGTGGCCGAAGCGTTTCCGGGTACGGCCGCGAAGTAGCGCGGCGCGCGTCAGTGGCCGGACTCGGCCAGGCCGACGAGTGTCTGCAGCAGCACGTTGGCACCCGCGGCGAGGTCGTCGGGCGACGTGAACTCGGTCACGTTGTGGCTGACGCCGCCGTGGCTCGGCACGAAGATCATCGCGGCCGGGAAGCGGGCCGACAGGATCTGGGCATCATGGCCCGCGCCGCTGGTCATGCGCATCGACGAGTGACCGAGCGCGTCTGCCGCCGTCTGCACGCGGGCGACGAGATCCGCGTCAAACCGGGCGGGAGGCACCCGCACGTCCGTTGCGGCGGACACCGTGACGCCTTCCGCCGCCGCGGCGTCGTGCACGAACGCCGCCAGCCGGCGCTCCGCGAGGGCCAGCCGTTCCGCATCCGGATTCCGCAGGTCGACCGTCAGCCGGACGCGTTCGGCCACCACGTTCACGATGTTGGGCGCGAACGCCACCGCCCCGACGGTGGCGCGCTGTCCCTCGATCTCCTGCGACAGCGTCCGCGCGAACTGGATAACGCGGCCGGCGACCAGGCCGGCATCGCGGCGCATGTCGATGGGCGTCGTCCCGGCATGCGCGGCGGCGCCCGTCAGCGTGTACGTGATCCACGTGAGGCCCTGGACCGCCTCGACCACGCCGATCGTTCTCCCGGTGCGCTCCAGCATAGGGCCCTGTTCGATGTGGAGTTCGAGGTACGCGCGCAGGTCCAGCCGCGAGAAATCATCCGCGCCGGCATATCCGAGGCGATCGACGGCCGCGCCGACGGTGACGCCGTCGCGATCGACGGCGCGCCGGGCATCCTCCACCGACAGGTCGCCGCGGACGACCAGGCTGCCCATCATGTCCGGGACAAACCGGGCACCCTCCTCGTTGACGAATGACAGGACGCCGACGGGCAGGTCGGTCTCGACGCCCGCGTCGTTGAGGGACGCGATGATCTCGAGCGCGGCCATGACGCCGGCGGCACCGTCGTACCGTCCGCCCGTGGCGACGGTGTCAACGTGGGAGCCCGCGGCCACGATCGGTCCCTGGCGGCGGCCCGGGCGGGTCCCGAGGATGTTGCCGATGCGGTCGATGCGGACCGTCAGGCCCAGTTCCCGCATCCGTTGCTCGACGAAGTCCCGCGCGCGTTTGTCGGCGTCGCCGAAGGCGAGCCGGCAGACGCCGCCGCCGTCAAGGGCTCCGATGCGGGCCAGTTCGGCGATCGAGGCTTCGAGCCGGTGCGCGTTGACGTGCAGTGTAGTGTTCATGGTGACGCCTCGCGTCCGTGCCGCCCATCGTAGCCGAAACCGGCCTGGCGGCGCTCCGCTGCCGTTCCCGCCATCCGCCGCGCCCGGGTAGTCGCGATGCTACAATCCTGCTGCCACCAGGAGGGGGTGATGGACACACTCGGCCCCCGGGCGCCTGCCGAAGGCGGCCGGCCGGAACGCGGTCGTGGCGCAGTGGACCTCCTTCGTCAGGCCATCCTGGCCTGTGTGCTGCTGGCCGGTATGCTGTTCGCCGCCGGCTGTACGGCGGGCGGGCCTGCGGCGCCAGACCCGCTGCCGGCGTGGCTGACATCCCTGATTCGCCAACTCGAATCGGAGCCCGTGGCAAATCCACCCGCATCCATCGCACGGTACGACTACCGTGGCGAGATCGTCTACTACCTGCCATCCCGCTGTTGTGACGTCTGGAGCACGCTGTGGAACGCGGCCGGCGCCGTCATCTGTCATCCGGACGGCGGCCTGACCGGTCTCGGGGACGGGAACTGCCCGGCGTTTCGTGCGGAACGGACGCATGAACTGATCGTGTGGCGGGATTCGAGACGGTAGTGTGCTACGGGCGATCGTCAGGATGAGGCAGAGCGGCCGGCTGGCCTGGCTGACAGGGGGGTGACCAGTGGGTGATCGAACCGGCAGACGTGCTCGACGGGTGCTGGCGCTCCGCTGGACCGCGAGGATCTGGAGTCTCGCCAGCGTCGGCCTTGTCGTGGCCTTCATCGTCGGCGAGGGCCTCAGTCCATCCGGACCAGCCGAGTGGCTCGGGTTCCTGTTCTTCCCGTTCGGCATCTGCGCCGGCATGCTGCTGGCCTGGCGGCGGGAAGGCCTCGGAGGCACCATCACCATCGCCAGCCTCGCGGCGTTCTATGTCGTCCGCCTTGCGACGGAGGGCGTGTTTCCGGAAGGCTGGGCGTGGCTGGCGTTCGCGGCGCCTGGGTACCTGTTCATGCTGGCGTGGTTCCTGTCGAGGCGGCGCAGCGTGGTGGCGTCTGCGCCACACCGGCAGAGCGATGTCAGGAGGCCCGCGGACCCTCCGGCTGCGATCGCCAAACGGGGATGGCGTTACCATCACCTGGGCATCCCGTACGCCGAGCCCCGCGCGGGCGAGCGCCACCTGCCGGATCTCGGCGTCTACGTCTGCGGCTTCGAGACCAGTCCGTATGGCATCGAATGGATGCGGTTCGAGCCGCACTGCCGTGTGCCGGACATCGTCCGGCAGGTGCCGCATCTCGCGTTCGCAGTCGGCGACCTGGACGAAGCGCTCAAAGGCGAGCAGATCCTGATCGCGCCGAACGCGCCGTCGGAGAGCGTTCGCGTGGCGTTCATCCTCCATGATGGCGCGCCGGTCGAGTTGCTGCAGTTTGGAGGCTCCAATGGCTGAACGTCGCCGGGGAAGTCTCGTCGCGGTCGCGCTGGTGACGTGCGTGGCGCTCTGGCTGATCTGGGCGGCGTTCCACGACATCGCCCATCGCGAGGCCGATCTCACAGCGGAGTACACCATCCTGGCCGCGGGTGCGGTCTGGCTCGGCTGCGTGGCCGTCGGTCTGCTGCGGGCGGGGCAACGGGTCCTGGGTGCGGTTTCGCTCGCGGCGCTGGCTATCGGGGCGTGGGGACAGGCCTCCGGCATCAGCGCCGTAGACGAACCAGGCCCGACGCCCGGCGATCTCGCGACTGGCGGCGCGTACCTCTGGTTTCTCCTGCTGACAGGCATCCTGGTGGTCGCGAGCCTGCGAGCGCCTCGCACGAACAGGCCGCCAGCCTAGGCCCGCGCGCTCTTCGGCGTGCGCCTGTGTCCGCCCATCTTCGCCTGCCTGTTGCCTGCCGCCGCCCGCCCGGCATATCCTTTGGCGCCCGGGCCGCAGCCCGCGCCCGCGCCGGTCGCGGCGCGCCCGGATGGCGTTGGAGCGCTGACATCATGCCCATGAAGTACGTTGCCCTCTGTTGTGCCGTCATCCTGCCGGTGGCCGTCACGGCCATGCAGCAGGCGTCCGAGAAGCCGGACCCGCTCATGGCCAAGGCCATGGCGATTCACAAGTCGGTCATCAGCATCGACACGCATGTCGATATTCCCGGCGGGAACTACGCGACGCCCGAGCAGGATCCGGGCGCCCCGACCTCCCGGTGGAAGTGCGACATCACGAAGATGGAAAAGGGCGACCTGAAGGGAGCCTTCCTCGCCGTCTACGTCGGCCAGGGGCCGCTCGACGACGCCGGCTTCAAGCGGGCGTACGACCAGGCGATGGAGAAGTTCGTCGCCCTCAAGCGGCTCACGGAGCAGATGTATCCGAACCGCTGCGCGTTCGCCGCAGCGCCCGCAGATGTCGAGCGCATCGCAAAGACCGGCAAGCGGATCATCATGACCGGCGTGGAGAACGGCTACCCGATGGGAAAGGACCTGGCCAATCTCCGCAAGTTCTACGAGCTCGGCGCGCGCTACATGACGATTTCGCACAGCGGAAACAACCAACTGGCCGACTCGTCGAGCGCGCGTGAGCCCCTCAACAACGGCCTCTCCGATCTTGGCAAGCAGGTCGTGGCCGAGATGAACCGCCTGGGCATGATGATCGACGTGTCCCACATTGCGGAGAAGTCGTTCTGGGACATCATCGCCATCACCAAGGCGCCGATCATCGCCTCGCACTCGGGCAGCAAGGCCATCGCCAACGTCGATCGCAACCTCACCGACGATCAGCTGAAGGCGCTCGCCAAGAACGGCGGCGTGGTCCAGACCGTGGCGCTGGCCGGCTACCTGAAGGTGGACGACCCGGCCCGCCGGGAGGCGATCGCGAAGTTGCGCGAGGAACTCGGGCTGCCGGCGCGCGGCGGCGGCGGGCGTGGGGCAGGCGGCGGGACCGGCGCGGGCCGGGGCGCCGGCGCCGCAACCATGACCGACGAGCAGCGTGCCGAATACGACAAGAAGATGGCCCAGTTCCAGGAGCGGATGAAGGACATCGACGCGAAGTGGCCGCCGGCGTCCGTCAAGGACTTCGTGGACCACATCGATCACGCGGTCAAGGTGGCGGGGATTGATCATGTCGGCGTCGGGACGGACTTCGACGGCGGCGGCGGGATTCCCGGCTTCAACGACGATACGGACGCGCCGAACGTCACGCTCGAGCTGGTGAAGCGCGGCTACACCGAGGCGCAGATCCGGAAGATCTGGGGTGGAAACCTGCTTCGCGTCTGGCGTGAAGTGGAGAAGGTCGCGGCGACGCTGCAGAAGGTCAGATAGCCGCCAGGCCTACCGGCCCCGGACGGGCTCGGTCTCGAACACGTAGCCACGGGCGCGCAGTGCGGGAACCAGTTCTCTCACTGCGCGCGGCGTGGCCGGCGCGTTCGGCCCGCCCACGTGAAACAGGATCGTCGCTCCGCCCCGCACCCTCGACCGCACCTCGCGCACAATCGCCTCCGCGTCCGGGTTGAATGCATCACCCGACGTCACGGTCGGCCGGTCGATCTCCAATCCCGACTGCCTGACGAGCTGGTCGTCGTGCGCCGACCGGCAGAGGCCCGGATACCGGAAGATCGTCGGTGTCCGGCCGGTGATGCGCGTCAGGACCTCCTGGGCGCGGGCGATGTCGGCGAGTTTCTCGGCGTCGGTGCTGAGCAGCCGCAGGCCGTAGCAGGGCGCGGCGAACGCCGCATGTGCGTAGCTGTGATTCCCAATCTCGAAGAGCGGATCGGACGCGAGGGTTCGCACCACGTCGGGATAGACCTCGGCAAACAGCCCTGTGACGAAGAACGTGGCCTTCACGCGCTCCTGGCGCAGGTAGTCCAGCAGCTCCGGGTCGTACCAGCGGAGTCCGGGCTCCGCGTCGGCGCGGGGGGGCGTGTCTGGCGCGGCGTCGGCGTGCGGGGCCGTGCCGGACGCGGCGTCTGCGGCTGCACGCTGCGCCATCCGCGGCGTCATGTCGGCGTCGAACGTCAGGTAGAGCGCGCGGGCAGGGCCGGGTGAGGTCGGCATCCCGGCGGCCAGCATGGCTGCGCTGCCGGCGGTGGCCAGCGTCAGAATCCAGACCGTGGTGCGTGAGCGGGGGTGATGCCGCATCGTGCGATTCCCGCTACGGTATCACCTCCGGCTGTGGCTCGCCACGATCTAGAACGACAGCATGGCCGAGAGATTGAACGTCCGGACGCCCTGCACGGTCGTCGGCTTCCCGAAGAACGGTGACGTCATGGTCCCGCTGTATCCGTAGTAGTTCGCGTGGTTCGTCAGGTTCTGGATGTTGAGGCTGATCCCCAGGCGGTAGCGGGGCTGCGCTGCGGGAGCCGCCATCGCGGGAAGCGACACGCCCGCCGCGCGCGCGATGGCCGACAGGTCGAGCCCGCCCACCAGCGGCATCGTCTTCTTCCCGAACCCGATGGTGTAGGTGAACATCCCGAACGACGTCCATTGCCCGGCGCCGCGCAGGCTGTTGCGCCCGACGCCGGCGGGGCGGTCGTTGAACATGAGATCGCCGTTCTCGTCGCGCCCGGTCAGGATCGTATAGGGCATTCCCGACGATCCCGTCACGTACACCATCATCGTCAGGTTCTTGATGGCATTGCTGGTGAGGCCGACGGTGTACCGGTGCCGCACGTCGAATGACGCGGGGCCCCATTCGGTATCCGGCGTCCCGCTGGCCGGCGTGGTGAACGCGCCGTCGACGTTGTTCTCGGACTTCGACCACGTGTACCCGACGTTCAGCGACAGCCCCCGGCGCAGGCTGAAGAAGGGACCGCTGCCGGTTCCGCCTCCGGCGCCGATCATCATCGTCACGCCGCCCCCGCCGCCAATCATCACAGGCCCGCCTCCCGTGGGCGCGAGGTTGATCGACACGTTGGTCGAGACGGACTGCGTGTGGGATTTCCCGGCCGCCAGCGCCTCGATGATGTTGGCCAGCGCCGGGTTCTGGCGCACGCCGTTGATCGGGGCGTTGAGGTTGCGGCCCGTCAGCAGGCCGCGCGCGTGCGTGTCGGCGTAGATGACGTTGAGGCGTACCGTCTTGGTGAGCTGCTGATCCACGCCCGCGCTGAGGCGAGTGTTCTTCGCCAGTTGCAGGTCCGGATCGAGCAGGTACCGGTTGGTCGGCGGGACCAGTCCGCCGCTGCCGCCGTACGGGTAGGACGGGTTGAAGATGTTCAGTTCCTGCTGCCGCACGCCATCGACGCGCAGTGTCTGGTCGTAGACGCCCGAACTCAGCCAGTCGAAGAACTGGCCGAAGCTCACCCTGAGCGTCGTCTTTCCGCTCTTGAAGGGCGCCCACGTGGCGCCGAACCTCGGGCCGATGTTGTTGGCGTCCTTCACGTGGGTCTGCGCTTCAGCCCGCACGCCTGGGCTCAGCGTCAGGTTCTTGCTGACCCGGATGTCGTCCTGGAGGTAGATCGCCATCTGCCAGTTCTGGTACGCGATGTTGGGGTCGCCCAGACGCTTGGTAAACGTCCGGGGAAGACCCGCTTCGTACGCCGCCAGGTTCTCGAACGTGTACGTGCCCAGGTAGTTCGAGGCGTCGTCGCTGCGGTACGACCCGCCGTCGATCGAGATGCCCAGCCGCCACGAGTGGATCCCGCGCACGTAGTCGAGGTCGGACTGCAGAGAGTAGGACCTGGTGTGGGTGCCGCCAGACCGTTGGGCGCCGCCGCTCCTGAACGCGTCGAGGACGTAGATCGTGGGCCCTTCGAACGCCGACGTATTGCCGGTGTCCGACCAGTTCATGCCGAACCGCGTGTTGATGAAGAACCGCCGGCCGACGGGGCCGGCTTCCTGGATCCGCAGGGAGAAGTTCCGGCGGTCGGTAGTGTAGGCCCGCTCCGCGAGGTCGTAGGCGCCGACCCCCTGGTTCTTCGCCGTGGTGGTGCTCCAGCCGACGCCGGCGCGCAGCGTCTGATCCTTGGTAATCGCGTAGTCGAATGACCCGTTCACGCTGAAGTACGTGGTGGGCATCCGGAGGTTCAGGTTCTCGGCGCGCGTGCCTGCCGGGGTGGCGGCGTACACGTTTGGCGTGATGAATCCGTGGTTGACGTTGGCGCCGATGTTGAAGCTGCTCTTGTCCTTGATGAGCGTGCCGCCGACGTTGACGCTGTAGTTCTGCGATTGAGCCGGTCCCTTCTTCGGGACGAACGGATTCCGCCCGTCGAGCGAGCTGTCGTACAGGCCGAACCGGGCCATCCCGCTCAACGGACGGATGCCCGGCTGCGTGATGATGTCGATGAACATCCCGCCGGCGGAGTGATTCTCCGCCGCGAACGAATCGCGCGTGATGTGGATCGCCTTGATCATCGACTTCGGCGGCAGTTGCGCGCCTTCGAAGCTGTCGACGCGCATGACCGCACCGGAGCCGGCCATGTCCTGGAGCTGGCGGGACATCTCTTCGGGGTCGTCGGAGAGCGCCTCGATCTGCTCGCGGGTCAGCGCCGATCCGAACGTGGCGCCCCTGTCGGAGGCGGACGTCTGAGGATCGCGCCCGACGGTGACCGATTCCGTCATCCGCACCATCGGCAGGACGAGCACGTGCCTGTTCTCGCCGGCCTTCAGCCTGATCTCCTTCACCACGCCGATTTCAAACCCCGGGAACTCGCCGCTGGCCGAGTAGCGGCCCAGCGGCAGTCCGTCGAGGGTGACGACGCCCTTGTCCGACGCCCTCACCGGGTGAAGCGCCGCCTTCCTGGTCGCGTCCTCGAGCCCGACGACCGTGACGGTGGCGCCCGGAAGGACCAGCCGGCTGGGATCGACGACGGTGATGACCAGTTTGCCGGTCGGCGCGGGCTTGGCGGCCGGCGCCGGCTGGGCGGCGGCCATCGGGACGACAACGAGCGCGGCCGCCAGGAAGGGAATCAGGGTCTTCAGGGGGTGCTTCATGCGAACCTCTCGACGGT
>Ga0334722_10007852_pt1 | contig 10282 bp, 9 predicted proteins | sample C3_bottom_MG_FD_207210 | JGI IMG/M metagenome (GOLD analysis project Ga0334722, IMG submission 207210) | Sediment microbial communities from Yellowstone Lake, YNP, Wyoming, USA - C3_bottom | ecosystem: Environmental > Aquatic > Freshwater > Lake > Sediment | place: USA: Wyoming | collected... | reverse complement strand
CCAGTCCGTGGTGATGCGGATCGCCTCCCGTTCATGGGCGAGCCTTTCAAAAGTGTGCCCGGCCCCGGGGATGACCACCTGCTTCACCGGGTGCGTGCCGGTCCGCAGCCCTCTTATGTAGAGGCTGTTTTCCTCCATGGTTATTACTGGATCCGCCTCCCCTTTCAATACCAGGACTGGAAACGGACGGCAACATTTTTGAAGGGCTTTAACCGGGTCGAATCCGCCCGGATTCCTGAAAAATACCGCGCCGACACCCAGGCCCCCGATATCCATGAGCCGCCCGATACGGATGGCTCCCCCTCCCCAGGACTTAATCCGCTTCATCATCGAGTGGGGGTCAGCGGTGGCGCACCAAAGGGCCAGCGAGCGGACACAGGATTCCCTGGCGGCGGCATTGGCAGCCACCATTCCCCCGAGGGAAAGGCCCATGATGCCGATGCGGCGGGAATCAATGGCGCGATGGCGGGATACAAGGGAAAGCGCTCCGCGGGCGTCCGCGATTTCACCCGGAACCGTCATGTGCTCAAACTTTCCACCGCTCTCTCCCGAGCCGCGGCAATCAAAACGGAATGCGGCAATGCCCGAAGCGCACAAGGCCCGCGCGGTTTTCACGAACATGAAGTGGGCTTCCATCTTGTTTCCGGTGAAACCGTGGCACATTACTACGGCAGGCGGCTTTCCCCTCCCCGAAGGCAGGTGGAGGACGCCGGACACCTTTGTGCCATGGACGCGGAACACTATGGGTACTTCGCGCATAGCCTGCCTCCTTTGGCCGCAGGAGCGGCCCACAGACCGTTACAATACAGCCTTTTTTCCGCCCTAGTAAACGAGTGCCTTGACGGGGGCGGCACAATATCCTTGTGGTATCCTATTTATCCGCCGCGCCACCTCAAGTAGCGGGCGATTCTCTCTGAAAGGCCTCCGTAGCTGTGGGATGGCCTCTCTACCAAGGAAGGGAAACAAAAAGATGCTGAAAATCCGTCTTATGAGGACCGGGAAGACAAACCGGCCGTTTTACCGAATAGTCGTTCAGGAGTCGGGCAACAAACTGAACGGCAATGTCAAGGCACTACTGGGCACCTATGACTCAATCAAGGGTGGGGCCGTAAAAGTGGACCAGGTGCAGGTCAAGCATTGGGTGGCCCGTGGGGCGAAAATGTCGTCCACTGTAGCCGGCCTGGTGAAAAAAGCGGCCAAGGCCGAAAGCGCGGCCTGACAGGCAAGGGCCAGTCAGAGCCGGAGGAAAGCCGGAGGAAATAAATCATGTCAAAAGAATTAATCGAAACCATTGCCAGGGCGCTCGTCGACGAGCCGGACCACGTTGAAGTCAACGCGGTGGAACGCGAGGATGCCGTGGTGTTTGAACTGACCGTGGCGCCGGACGACATCGGCAAGGTCATTGGCCGCCAGGGCCGTACCATCAAGGCACTGCGCACGCTGCTCCATGCAGCGTCCATTAAATCCCAGCGCCGGGCCGAGCTGGAGGTAATGGAGTAGCAACAAGTGTCTGCCCGGGTTGCGGTCGGTGAAATCATGGGTGCGCATGGATTGAACGGGGGGATGTGGGTAAAACCCCTGACAGACCGGAATATGCGCGAAAACAAGATCAGGGATGTGTTACTGATAAGCGGGGGCGGGGAACGGCCCGCGGTGGTCAGCTCCATAAGCGAGACGGAAGGACGGTGGATATTGACTCTTGAAGGCGTCCACAACAGGAGCCAGGCTGAGCTGATGCGGGGCGTGATTATCGGAGTGGCCGAGGAGGCCTCGCCTGTCCTGCCCGAAGGCACCTTTTACATCCGTGAACTGGTGGGCCGCGAGGTAATAACGGAGGACGGCCGGAGCCTGGGCGAGTTGACCGGGGTCTATTCAACCGGCAGCAATGATGTGTATGAGATCAATGGGCCGGAGGGAGAAATCCTTTTTCCGGCATTGAAGGATCTGGTCCTGGAATGTCCCCGCGATGGCCGGACCATGAAGGTCAGGGTCCTGCCGGGATTGCTCGAGGCGTGCCGCCAGGGAAAGAAGGGTTGATGAGGTTTTGTGTCATCACCATATTCCCCGGGCTGGTACAGGAATGCCTGAAGTTCGGGCTGTTGGGCAAGGCAGTCGAAGGCGGCCATATAACGGTTGAAATAGCCGATCTTCGCGGCTATACGCATGACCGGCACCGCACGGTGGATGACACACCGTTTGGAGGAGGAGGCGGAATGGTGATGCGGCCGGAACCCGTATGCGAGGCGGTGGAAGCCCTTAAGAGAAAGGGGGAAAGGGTAGTGCTCCTTTCCCCGCAGGGCGCCCCGCTGGACCATGCGAAGGTGGTGGAGCTATCCCGCCAGCCGGGCCTGTTGCTGGTGTGTGGGCGGTATGAGGGCATCGATGAAAGGGTCAGGGCGGCCGTTGTCGACGAGGAAATATCCATCGGCGACTATGTCCTGATGGGCGGAGAATTGCCCGCCCTGGTGCTGATGGAGGCGGTTTCACGGCAGATTGCCGGGGTGTTGGGAAACCCGGAATCGGCTGAGAATGAGTCTTTTGTGGGGGGGGTACTGGATTACCCCCACTATACGAGGCCGGCGGAGTTTCGGGGAATGAAGGTTCCTGATACCCTGTTATCCGGCAACCATGGGGCCGTTGACCGCTGGCGCAGGCAGGAAGCCCTGCGCCGGACGATGGAGAGAAGGCCGGACCTCCTGGAGGCGGCTGAACTTGACGAGGATGACAGGAATTATCTTGATTCGCTCAAGAAAAACACTGGCTTGCCCGCGGCAGGCTACAGGGAGAAAGAGACATGAGACTTGCAGTATCGGCAGGGGAACTGATGAAGGCGGTTGAAATGAAAACGGTGGAAGGAAACCGGAAGCAGGCCGTTCCGGCGTTCCAGCCGGGAGATACGATCCGGCTCCAGTTGAGGGTGCCGGAAGGCGACAAAGAGCGCCAGCAGAGCTTCGAGGGCATTGTCATTGGGCGCCGCGGCGGAGGGTCGCGCGAGATGGTTGTGGTGCGCCGCATATCATTTGGAATTGGCGTGGAAAGGATCTTCCCCCTGCACTCCCCCTTTATTACCAGGATAGAGGTTATACGCAAGGGGCGGGTCCGGCGTTCCAAGCTCTACTTCCTCAGGGACAAGACCGGCAAGAATGCGAAACTCAAGCAGGAAATGGCCGGAGCGGCTGCGGCCGAGGAAGTCATAGAAGTTGTCCAGGAGACACCCGAGGAGGCCAAGGTGCGCGAGGATAAGAAAGTCGCGAAGAAGGCCAAGAAGGCGGAAAAGGCTGAGAAAAAGAAGGAAGCAAATAAGTAATCCCTCTTCCCCGGAGAACGAAAGGGCGGCCGCGGGCCGCCCTTTTTGTTCTACACGGGAAAACTTCTTGAAAATAATGCGTCCTGGCAAAGGAATAATTTACATCGGTACATAAGTTGCGTAAGTAGAGGGTATAAATAGCGTTTCTTCCGGCTCCCCCGCGGACCCCGGCGGTTGTCTATCATGGAAGCGGTTTCATGAAAAAGATTCCGCTTCTGTTCGGCGTCGCGCTGGTCGCGGCGGTGCCCCTCTTCCTCTCGTCGCACGTCGAGGATGTGTTCTTCCTGCCGTGGCGGACCGGGTTGTGGGTTTACCTGGGAGGGCTAAGCATATGGGCCGGACTCCGTTGGTTACGCGGACTGGACTCCCCCACGCTGTCGATGGACGAACTGCCCTGGGCGCTCTTTGCGATGTGGGCCTGTCTCTCCCCGCTGTGGTCGGTAAATCCCGCCGACAGCATGAGAAGGGCGCTGGAATTGGGAGCGACCATCGCTGCGGTGTGGGTCGGGGTGGCCTGCGCCCGGGAATATACTAGGGCCTGGACCGCGGTGATGTTTTCCATCGGCGCCACTTCCGTCTATGGGCTGGCCCAGTCCGCGGGATTTGATCCGATGCCGTGGACCTCGGCTTTTGGCGGGCGCGCCTTTGGGACGCTGGGCAACCCGGACTACTATGCCGGCCACCTGGTCCTGGTCCTCCCCCTGGCGGCCTCATGGTTGGTGGGCCGGCCGGCATTTTCCCCCGTGCTGGGAGGCACCTTCGTTCTTTTTGTCGCCGGCTTCCTGCTGAGCCAGGTTCGCGGAGCCTGGCTGGCGGTAGTGGGGCTCGCTCCTGTGGCGGTCTGGTACGGCTGGAAGATGCTGATGACTCCCCCGGAAAAACAGCGGGTTAAAAGGAGCGCCGGGATTATCGCGGTAATATTTTCGGGAATGTTGGCTGTGGATCCGGACATGCGGTCGCGCACTGCCAGCATCCTCCAGATGGGCGGATATGACGGCGCAGGCCGGCGGTATCTCTGGCGGGTCGCCGGGAACATCTGGCGGGACGGGTTAATAAAGGGGTTTGGGGCCAGCGGTTACCGGTATCATTTTCCCCGATTCCAGCAGGTTGGCGAATCGATGAATTCACCCGAGTTTCGCACCTACAGCTACAGCGAACATGCCCACAACGAAATACTGCAATTCGGCGCGGAGCTGGGATTGGTGGGAGTTGGCCTATTTCTGTGGGGTCTGGGAGCCTGGTGGGTGCGCTGGCAAAGAGGCCTTAACGCGGCAATTGTTGGGGGGCGCCGGCAGGACGCCTGGACCTTGTACGGCACGGGGATGGGGATAATCGGGTGTTTTATCTATTCCTGGGTCAACTTTCCACTTCAAATCGTGCCTACTGCCCTGCTTTGGTGGTTCATGATCGGGGCGAGCCTGGCGAAGACCGGAGGGGCCAAACGCCATTTAATATCAGGCTCCCCTGCCCGGATGGTGGGCTTGGTGGCGATGGTGCTGGGACTGGTCGTGCCCGTTCTGGGTGGTATTGACCTGGTTGGCAGCGGGTATCTAAAGGAACTGCGGGGGCGAATTTCCATAGGAGATAACCGGGGTGCGGTCTGGGCCGGTCCCCGGGCGGAGCAGATGCTGGGCTACGATTATCGGGTCTTTCGCTGGATGTCCCGACTGGGGATCGTGCTAGGCAACGAGGAGATGACGGAAAAAGGCGTGCAGGCCCGCCTGCGGTTGCACCCCTATATGGCGGAACCCTATGCGGACCGCATGGACTTGATGAGGAAGCTGGGGCGCAATGCGGAGGCGGAGAAAAGGGCGCTGGAACTGGTAAAAGTGGCCCCTAATTACGCCAATGGATGGGGAATCCTTGGCGAGCTGTACTTCGAAAAGAAGGACTATGCCCGGGCCGCGGAGGCTTTCGGTAAGGCGGCCTGGTGCCAGGACCGGAACCCGACCTGGCACCATAACCAGGCTGCCGCCTATGGATTAATGAAGAAATACCGGGAAGCTATGGCAGCCGACCAGCGGGCCATTGATGTGGCCCCTACCTTTATCGAACCCTACTTGACCATGGCGCTTTCCGCCAAGACCATGGGGGATTATCCAAGGGCCCGGGCCATAGTCGAAAAGGCCCGCGAAATAGCCCCTGAAGACCCCCGGATTTTCTCCCTCCTTAACCAGCTGCCCAAGTAGCCTTAGGCCCGGCCCCAATCGGGCAAAAGCCGTGGGGAGTGATAGAATCCGTTTATTGGAGTCTTAATAGTTGTAAGCTGTAGGCTTTAAGCAATAAGCCGTTTGCAACCTCATTCTGGCTTACAGCTTAAAGCATATAGCTGAGAGCTTCGAAGCTATAGCGATTTCTTTATAGGGTATAAGGGTATTGGTGGTAAAAGGTTTAAATTGGCGGGATTGCCAAGAGGCATACGGACCTTAAGCGCCCCCTGGGGGGCGCGGTAAATATATACCTTGGTCCGGGCGGCGGCTCGGCGACGCCAAAGAGCGCTGGATAAAGCGGATAAGGATTATTGGTGGTAAAAGGTTTAAATTGGCGGGATTGCCAAGAGGCTAAGGCGGCAGTCTGCAAAACTGCTATTCGTCGGTTCGAGTCCGACTCCCGCCTCGCTTGGTTAAAAAGGTGGAATCGGGTCGATAAAAAGGGCGGTTAGCTCAGTTGGCTAGAGTACTTCCTTGACATGGAAGGGGTCACAGGTTCGAGTCCTGTACCGCCCAGGCTTCATTAACCGCAGGTGGTTCATAGCCTTTTTTTATGCCTTCAGGGCCTTTTCCCGTTCGACTCGTTAATCGCTTGTGCGATTAACTCGCTTACCACTCCGGGCTGTCGCCCTTCGGGTATTTCCCTCCGGCTACGCCCGATACCAGGCAACGCCTTCGCCCTCACCAAGTTCGGGTTCGCGACCCACAAAGTGGGTACCCTGCTCAGGTCACAGGCTCCCCAGGGTCGTCGCCAAAAACCATCCCAGAATGGACTGTTCCACGTGGAACAATCCGCCCGGGCCGGGGGGGTAGGGGTACAATGTTTCACGTGAAACATTCCGGCAGGGATGTGCTTCTGGGGGTGGATGTAGGCACTTCCGGACTAAAGGCTCTCCTGATCGACTCCCGGGGGAGGCTCCTGGGTTCCGCTTTGGCCACCTACCCCTTAAAAATTCCCCGTCCAGGCTGGGCCGAGCAGGATCCGGAGGCCTGGTGGTGGGGGTGCGCCCAGGCCATCGGAAAGCTCCTGAAACAGGCCAAAATGACGCCTTCCCGGATAGCCGGGGTTGGCTTGACGGGTCAAATGCACGGGTCGGTGTTCCTGGACCGGCGGGGGAAAGTTCTAATGCCCGCCCTTTTGTGGTGCGACCAGCGAACCTCCCGGGAATGCGGTGAAATCACCGCCAGGATGGGGGGAGCCCGGTCCCTGCTTCGCCTGACCATGAATCCAGCCCTGACGGGGTTTACCGCCCCCAAGGTGCTCTGGGTTCGCCGGCATGCCTCCGCGGTATACCGGAACTGCGCCAAACTCCTGCTTCCCAAGGACTATGTGGGGTTTCGCCTTACGGGACGATATTCTGCAGATGTATCGGATGCTTCCGGCACCCTCCTGTTTGATGTGGCCAGGCGGGTCTGGAGCGGGCAGGTAATAAAGGCGCTGGGGATACCCCGCGAGTGGCTTCCGGAGGTCCGGGAATCATGCGAAATCGCCGGAAAAGTATCCAGAGAAGGGGCCCGGGCCACCGGCCTGCTGGAAGGCACTCCCGTTGTGGCCGGGGCAGGGGACCAGGCGGCCGGGGCGATTGGCTGCGGGGTGGTGGAGCCCGGGATTGTATCCTGTGCGCTTGGCACCTCCGGCGTCGTTTTTGCCGCCTGTAACCTGCCGCGGAAAATCCCGGACGGCAGTTTGCATCTGTTTTGCTCCGCGGTAAGGGGGGGGTGGCACATGATGGGGGTCATGCTTTCCGCAGGAGGGTCGTTCCGCTGGCTCAGGGACGAAATGGCCAGCCTGGGAATCAAGGTGCTCCGCGGGGAAGATCCCTATCAGGCAATGACTGCCGTCGCTAGCAGGGTGGCGGCTGGTTCAGAGGGCCTCGTGTTCCTCCCCTACCTGACCGGGGAGCGGACACCCCACGCCGACCCCTCCGCCCGGGGCGCCTTTGCCGGGCTGTCCCTGCGCCATGGGCCGGCGCACCTGGTCCGGGCGGTTATGGAAGGTGTGGCTTATGGGATGCGTGATTCACTGGAACTGATGCGGGGTCTGGGATTGAACTTGAATCGGATCAGGCTTTCCGGCGGGGGAGCCCGGAGCCGGTTGTGGTGTGATATCCAGGCTTCAATATATGGAATGCCGTCCCATACCCTGGTCCGGGAAGAAGGGCCGGCAATGGGTGCCGCCCTGCTGGCCGGCATTGGAACCCAAGTGTTCCGGGATTACTCCCAGGCGTGTGCGGTTGGAGTGGCGGAAAAATCCCGCTTCGATCCCCGAAAAGAATGGCGGTCATCCTATAAAGCGGGCTACCAAGTGTACCGGGATCTTTATCCGGCGCTGCGCCCGATATTTTCCATGCAGGCCCGGGCTGAGGCGGAGAATCCCGGAAGATAAATTCTGTGCGCTTCCAGTTGGGCGGCGGTGTCAGGGAGGAAGGTGAGCAGGAAAGGAACAGCTGAGATAATTTTTCCAGGGCTGGAATTTATCACCGCAGTCTCCACTTTGATCCAGAATTTTCTGCGCTTATTATTGCGGGGTCCGCGTTGAATCCGGGCCGGAATAGAAGGATGTTTCCGCTTCAATATGCGACACGGGGGTGTTCTGGTATGGGTCTACTTAACAGGTAGTTATTTTTCTGGGGGTATATTTCATTGGTTTTTTAGATTGGCACGCCTCCTGCATTTACACCTGTGGATTCGTCTTTTTTCAGTTCCATTTTGGATGAAAAAAGAATACGCCATCCCTTAGGGGGAGGCGGGGAAACATCAAAATTAAAAGTAAAGCAAGGAGGAGAAGTAACGATGAACCTGAGGCCGTTAGCTGACCGCATAGTGGTCAAACTCATCGAACAGGAAGAGGAAAAGCGGGGGGGGATTATCATCCCTGATACCGCCAAGGAGAAGCCGGAAAAGGGCGAAGTTATCGCCATTGGTCCGGGCAAGCTCCTGGATAACGGGACCCGTGCCCCCATGGAAGTGAAAAAGGGCGACAAGGTCATTTTCCAGAAGTATGGCGGCCATGAAGTAAAGGTGGACGGCAAGGAAATCATGCTCCTCCGCGAAGAGGACGTGATGGCTGTCGTCGAGTAATAAATCAAACATTAAGAACAGGAGGAGATAGAAATGGCTAAGCAGTTGCTGTTTAACGAGGATGCCCGCCGGGCCCTCCAGCGCGGCGTGGACGCCGTGGCGAATGCCGTGAAGGTCACGCTGGGACCCCGCGGACGCAATGTGGTTATCGAGAAGAAGTACGGCTCGCCGCTCATCACCAATGACGGCGTTTCCGTGGCGAAGGAAATCGAGCTTTCGGATCCCTACGAGAATCTGGGAGCCCAGCTGATCCGTGAGGTTGCCAGCAAGACTTCCGACATCGCCGGTGACGGGACAACGACCGCGACGGTTCTTGCCCAGGCCATCTATCGTGAGGGTCTGAAGAATGTAACCGCCGGGGCGAACCCCATCGCCATTAAGAGGGGTATCGACAAGGCCGTTGAGCTCATAATTGCGGAGCTCAAGAAGCAGTCCAAGACGGTGAACGACAAAAAGGAAATTTCCGATGTCGGCACCATCTCCGCCCATATGGACCGCAAAATCGGCGATCAGATTGCCGAGGCCATGGAAAAGGTCGGCAAGGACGGGGTCATCACGGTTGAAGAAGCCAAGTCCATCGATACCACCCTTGAAGTGGTCGAGGGAATGCAGTTCGACCAGGGATATATTTCACCCTACTTCTCGACCAACGCGGAGACGATGGAAGCGGTCCTCGATGACCCCTACATCCTCATCCACGAAAAGAAGCTCGCGTCGATGAAGGACCTCCTTCCCCTTCTGGAGAAGGTCGTCCAGCGCGGCAAGCCCCTGCTCATAGTGGCAGAGGATGTCGAGGGGGAGGCCCTGGCCACCCTCGTGGTCAACAAGATCCGCGGCACCTTCACCTGCTGCTCGGTAAAAGCTCCGGGCTTCGGTGACCGCCGTAAGGCCATGCTTGAAGACATCGCCATCCTTACGGGTGGAAAAGTCATTGCCGAGGAACTGGGCGTGAAGATCGAGAATGTGAAACTCGAGGATTTGGGCCGCGCGAAGCGGGTGACGGTGGACAAGGAAACTACGACCATCGTTGAGGGTGCGGGCGAAAAGGAAAAGATCAAGGCCCGTATTTCCCAGCTCAAGACCCAGATCGATGACACCAAGTCCGACTATGACCGCGAGAAGCTGCAGGAACGCCTGGCGAAGCTTGCCGGCGGAGTGGCTGTTATCAATGTCGGAGCCGCGACCGAGACCGAGATGAAGGAGCGGAAGGCCCGCGTTGAGGACGCCCTGCATGCTACCCGGGCGGCCGTTGAGGAAGGAATCGTGCCAGGTGGCGGAGTAGCCCTGGTCCGTGCCTCCAAGGCCCTCGATTCCATAAAGGTGGAGGGAGAGGAAAAGATCGGTGTTGACATCGTGAAGAGGGCGCTCGAGGAGCCCCTCCGGCAGATCGCCCTGAATGCGGGCGCCGAGCCTTCGGTGGTTATTGACGCCGTGAAGAAGGAGTCGGGCAATGTCGGCTATGACGCGTCGGAAGGGAAGTATACCGACCTCGTCAAGGCCGGAGTAATCGACCCGACCAAGGTGACCCGGACCGCCCTGCAGAACGCCGCGTCCATCGCGTCGCTCCTGCTGACGACCGAGACACTTATTACGGAGATACCGGAGAAGGAGAAATCCGCTCCGGCTGCTCCACACCCGGAGTACTAAGGAAGAGGGACTGCAGCCCCGCGGCCCTTTGGGGCCG
>Ga0334722_10007851_pt1 | contig 10282 bp, 10 predicted proteins | sample C3_bottom_MG_FD_207210 | JGI IMG/M metagenome (GOLD analysis project Ga0334722, IMG submission 207210) | Sediment microbial communities from Yellowstone Lake, YNP, Wyoming, USA - C3_bottom | ecosystem: Environmental > Aquatic > Freshwater > Lake > Sediment | place: USA: Wyoming | collected... | reverse complement strand
CTTGGTATTGGTGATCAGCATGGTCATCTGGGCGGCCGGAAAGGTGGAGGTGGTGTTGCCGTCACCCAGCTGGTTCAGGCCCTGGAAGGCATGGACGGCGCCTTTGCCGTCGTCGCCCGAGGCGTACAGGAAGTTGGCGCGGGCCGTACCCGGGCCAGCCTTGACCTTGCCCCCCACATTGGCGGCAAAGGCCGTGACCTTCTGTCCGACCTGGCCGAAGTTGTTGGCCGGGTTGTCGCCGATCTGGTACAGCAGGAAACCGTCGATGACGCCGGGGCCGAAATTGTAGGAGGCGTTGACTCCCAGGGTATTGAGCACATTGTAGCCGGCGCTCAGGTTCTCATAGGTGAGATAATAGGAGCCGCCGACCTTGAACTGTTTGCTGATGTTGTAGGTGGCGTCGAACATGAAGGCATCGAGAGAATAACGCCCCGGCACCTTGTCGACCGATTTGCCGTCCTGGGCGCCGCTGTTGCCCGGTATGGCGGGGATGGTTGAGGTGCTGCCGTTGAAGTTCTTGTTGTCGTAACCGCGCACCCACCCCAGGTTCAGGACGGTCTTGTCCAGCGTGGTGACCGTGGTAAAGGCTGCGGCGTCGGTGCCGACAAAGATGCCTTTGTACATGTCGTCTACCGGCTGGATGCCGACGCGCGCGACGGTCGGCAGGTAGGGCACCTTGAATTCCATGAAAACGTTCTTGGTTTCCAGGTTGACCTGGTCCGCCTCCATGGCGCCGCCGAAATTCCTGCCGCCGGACTTGACCACATCCTGGGAGGTGTCGCCCCAGCGCGAATCGATCTCGAACTGGGTGATCAATTTGACGCTTTCGGTGAATTTGCCGGTGTATTTGAGCCGCGCACGCTGCTCAGTGTAGAAGAAGGACTTGCCCAGGTTGTTGTAGGAGAGTTTGTTGAGTCCGGACGCGTCATTGCCGCCGGCCTGGTCGAAGTTGGTGAAATCCCCCTTGATGCGCAGCAGGCCGTTGAACTGGTGTTCCATGGCATAGGCTGCCGATCCCATACATCCCAGGGCCGCCAATGCCGCGACCGATACCTTCAAACTGCGTTGTTTCATGTCTGCCTCCTCGTGATGGTGTGTTCACGGAAAACTCGGTGAACAAAACGGTGATGTGGGCGTGATGCCCGGGGAAAACGATCTGCCTCCTTTCCGTGTAGTGTCGAATATGTCGGCTCCTCAAAAAGTGGGGGCAGCTCATAACTGCCCTCCATTGAAGGAGGTACTGCCGGGAGCGGTGGTGCGGCTGTATGTAATCTCCCAAAAAGTGGGGGCGGAGATCCGCCCCCCATCGCAGGAGGCACTACCGGGTACTAAGAGCGCAAAGAGGCGGATACGGGGCATCCCCGCGATCCGCCTCTAATCCTTGCTGGCTACCAGCCTTGCGGCTCTGGCTTGCTAAGAATCAAGCGTGTTCTATTGCCGTCATGATCAGTTTGCCGCTTTTGGTGCGCTCCACCTGGTATTCCCGTGTCCTGTAAGTGAAGCGCAGCGGCAGGTCCTTTTCGTCAAGCACCAGGCTCATGTCACCGGTGCGGTTCCTGCGGAGCAGGAACATGCTCTTGGGTGCGGCTGCCATGATCAGAACAGCCAGAGGTGTTCGGCCGGGATATCCACCAGCTGCTCGCCCGGGTGCATGAACTCGGTGCCGTATCCCCGGACAGTGCTGCCGGCTAGGTCGAAGACGTACTCCCAGGTGTTGCCCAGGTAAACCGAGGCGGTGAGCGGCAGGCGCAGGGTGTTCTCCGCCGGTGTCTGGGTCAGCTTGATCTTTTCCAGGCGCACGACGGCGGTTGCCCGGTCACCGGCCTTGAGCGGCGTCCGGAGCCGGCCCCGGAGCGCCCAGCCATTCCCTTCGATGCGGGCCGAGTCGCCATCCACATCGGTCACCAGGCCGCTGATGGTGTTGTTGGCCCCCATGAATTCGGCTACGAAGAGGGATTTGGGCGCGCCGTACATCTCCTGCGGGGTGCCGGCCTGCTCGATCAGCCCGTCCTTGAGCAGCACGACCTTGTCGGCCATGGCCATGGCTTCGGCCTGGTCGTGGGTGACGCAGACCGCCGACAGGTTCAGGTCGATGATCAGCTGGCGCAGCCAGATGCGGGCCTCCTCGCGCAGCTTGGCGTCGAGGTTGGAGAGCGGTTCGTCCAGCAGGATCACCTGGGGTTTGTAGACCAGGGAGCGGGCCAGGGCCACACGCTGCTGCTGGCCGCCGGAGAGCTGGTGCGGGTGGCGTTCGCCGAGATCGCCCAGCCCCAGGTTGCCGAGCACCTCCTGGACCCGCTGCCTGATTTCCCCATCGGGCACCTTTCGCAGCTTGAGGCCGTAGGCCACGTTCTCGTAGACGGTACGATGCGGCCAGAGGGCGTAGGACTGGAAGACAAAGCCGAGGCAGCGCTTCTCCACGGAAACCTCGATTTTCTTGGCCGACTCGAAGACCATCTGCTCGCTGATGCGGATGGAGCCATGGCTCGGGAGCTCCAGCCCCGCGATGGAGCGGAGCAGGGTGGTCTTGCCGCTCCCCGAAGGGCCCAGCAGGGCGACGATCTCGCCCCGTTTGACCTCTAGTGACACCCCTTTCAGGATATGGTTCTTGCCGAGTGTGACGTGCAGATCTTGGACAGTTAATTCAATCATGTAATTTCACTCCGTAGCGCAGCGCGATCCCCATGCCCACGCTGACCAGTAAGATATTGATAAAGGAGAGGGCTGAAATGATCTCGATGGCCCCTGCCCCCCAGAGGGAGACCATCAGCGAGCCGATAACCTCGGTGCCGGGGCCAAGCAGGTAGACGCCGGTGGAGTATTCCCGTTCGAAGATCATGAAGATCATGAGCCAGCTGGCCAGAAGGCCGTACTTGATCAGCGGCACGGTCACGTGGCGGTTGACCTGTCCCGGTGTGGCGCCGGTCACCCGGGCGCACTCTTCCAGTTCCGGCCCCACCTGCAGCAGCGAGGTGCTGATCAGCCGCATGCCGTAGGCCAGCCAGACCACCGAATAGGCCAGCCAGAGGCTGATGAGCGTCTTGCGGAACGGGGCCAGGGGGGGGAAGAACAGGAACACCCAGAGGAAGGCCAGACCGGCCAGGAGGCCGGGTACGGCACGGGGGGTCATGACGGTGTAGTCCAAGAGCCTGGTCCAGCCGTTGTTCTTGCGGTGGGACGACAGGCCGATGAAGGTGAAGCAGATTACGGACAGGCCGCCGCCGATGACACCCAGCAGGATGGTGTTGACGACCCCCCGCATCAGGTTGCTCTGCTCGAAGACCGAACGGAAGTTTTCCAGGGTGAATGCCTCCAGGAAGGTGACCCCTTCGCCCCAGTTGGTCACGAAAGCGCGGAACACCACGCCGACGACCGGAATGACCACGGTCACGATCAGCCAGACCGCCACGAGGCCGGCCGCCACCCAGCGCCACCCCCCCAATGGCAGCGTGCGCTGGCGCGCCCCTTTCCCCTTGAGGGTGATGTACTTGTGGGCATTGCGCAGCAGGAAGCGCTGGGACAACACCATCGGCACCGTGATGGCCACGATGCACATGGCCACGGCCGCCATCAGGTGATACGACGGGATGCCCAGCTTGTTGGTCAGCTTGTACAGGTAGGTGGCCAGCACCAGGTGCCCTTCCGGGTCGCCCAGCACCAGGGCCAGGCCGAAGACCTGGAAGCCGAGGAAAAAGACCAGTACGCCGCTGTAGAGCATGGCCGGCATGACCATGGGGAGGCTGACCGTGGCCGCCACCTTGAGCGGCCCGGCCCCGGATACCCGTGCCGCCTCCTCCACGTCGGAACCGAGGCTGCGCAGCGCCGACGAGGAGTAGAGGTAGACATGGGGCACATGGGACAGCCCGGCGATCAGGACGATGCTGGTCATGGAATAGAGATTCCAGGGGATGCTGCCCAGGATGTTCTGCACCCAGATGGAGATGAAGCCGACCGGTCCGACCGCTACCGTGTAGCCGAAGCAGAGGATCATGGGCGACACGAAGACCGGAATCAGGAGCATCGGCTCGATCCAATTCCGGCCCGGCAGGTCGGTGCGTACCATCAGGAAGGCCAGGAGCCCACCCAGCGGCACGGAGATGAGACCCATGCCGCAGGAGATATACAGCGAGTTGAGAAAGGCCCGTTTGAAATCGGGGTCTTCGAAAATGAACCGGTAGGCGTCCAGGCCGATGTTCTTATCCTGCTGGAAGAACGGCGCATCCAGGAAACTCTGCCAGCAGAGCAGGCCGATCGGCAGGAACACCGCAATCGCGGTGAGGACGATCACCACAATTTTGGAAAGGGGCATCTTGTTCATTATTTAACCGTCCCGAGTGACTGCTGCCACTTCTTGAGGAAATCGAGCCGCTTTTTCTGGTCCAGAAACTCGATGGTCTCTTTGCTGATGGGGATCGGCCGGGCGCCGGCGCCCAGCTGCTTGGACAGTTTGGCCATGGTGGTTTCCCCCTTGATGTCGGAGCGGATGGCGAACAGATCGGCCTTGTCGGAGACGATCTGCTGGCCCCTGGCGGAAAGGAGGTAGTCGAGCCAGAGTTTGGCGGCATTGGGGTGCTTGGCGTGCTTGGAGATGAAGATGACGCGGGACATGACCACCGTGTAGTCCGACGGGTAGACATAGCCGATGGAGGGGTCTTTCTTGGATTTCAAAAAGGCGTAGGAGCCGATGATGTTGTAGCCCATGAGCGCCTCGCCGGAGCTGATCTTTTCCATCATGGCGCCGGTACTGGTATAGACCTTGACGCCTGACGTTCCCATGGCCTTGGCCATCTCCCAGAAACCCTTGTTGTGCTTCAGGTCCTGGGTCAGATAGGAAAAGCCGACCCCGCTCCGCTCCGGATCGTAGGTGACCAGTTTGCCCTTGAGTTTCGGATTGGCGAGCAGCTTGACCAGGTCGGCATGGGACTTGGGAATCTCGTCCCCCTTGAGCAGACGCTTGTTGTACACGATGGAAATCGGCTCATAGGTGGTGCCGTAGGCCTGGTTCTTCCAGTCGGCCCAGGCCGGAAGCTTGCTTGCTTCGGGCGATTTGTAGGTGATGGCATGGCCGTCGTTGATCAGCTTGACCTGCAGGTCCATGGCCGAACTCCAGGTGATGTCGCCGGTGCCGCCGCCGGCCGCGGCCTCGCCGATGAAGCGGTTGTACAGTTCGGTGCTGTTCAGGTCGTTGTACTCCACCTTGATGCCGGGATAGAGCGCTTCGAAGTCCTTGACGATCGGTTCGGCCGCCTTGGTGTCGGTGGTGGCATAGATCACCAGCTTGCCTTCCCTTTTGGCGGCATCGATGATCTTCTGATAGTCGGCCGGGTAGCCGGCCGGAGTGGCCGCAACGGCGAGAAGCGGTAAAAGCATGACAATGCTGCTGGCCAAAAACGTTGTTTTCCATTTTGATACGATGGTGCGAAACATAACGGTCTCCTTTTCTGGTGTGATGATCTGTCTGGGATGCACAATGGTGTCCGCGGTGACGTGTGCTGGTTGTAAAACGGTATTTGCATTACAGGTGCCAGGCGGTTAATTAAATTGCAACATGCTGAAATATATAAAAAAACATGGTTTTGAAATCATGGAGGGGAGTGGGAAAGGGTATGACATCAGGAACAGGCCGGGTTTGACAATGGCTTAATATGCTGAAATTACGGGGATGAGAGGGCTATGACGAGGGGCAAGGGTATTCCTGCAGGCATACCCTTTCGGTTGTGGCGCTGTGAGGTGTGCCTGCAGGGCCGGGAGAAGCGCGGTTTTCAGAGCAGATGGAGTCTTGGCTTAAAGGGGGGTCAGGGGCCGGCGACGCGGTTGCGTCCGCGCTCCTTGGCTTCGTAAAGCGCTCGATCGGCCCGTTTGAGCAGGTCTTCGACACGGAGGTCTTCCGGGGTGGTGACGGCAACCCCGGCACTGATAGTGACCGTGATCGCGTTGATGCCGTCGCGGAATGGTTCGGAATGGATGGCCGTGACGATGCGTTCGGCCAGGTTTCTGACCTCATCGCCCGGAATGCCGGGGGCCACGACCAGGAACTCCTCGCCGCCGATGCGGCCGAAGATGTCGTAGGCGCGGAGCAGGTTCCGCAGCCGTTCGGCCACCTGTTTGAGAACCTGATCGCCGAAGGGATGACCCCAGGTGTCATTGATGTGCTTGAAGTGATCGATATCCAGCGAGATCAGACCGATAGATTCCCCCAAGCGCTCGGCGCGCTGGAACTCTTCGGCGAGTCGCGCCATTACCTGGCGCCGGTTGTTGATGCCGGTCAGCTCATCGGTAGAAGCCAGGCGCTCCAGCAGCTTCTGGGTGGCGCGCAGTTTGCTGGCCAGCCGCCAGGTCAGGAAGTAGGTCACTGCGACCATGACGCCGATGGACAACAGTGCGGCCAGGAAGATGAGGATTCGGGTGATGCGCGCGTCTTTGGCCATCTGGGACAGGGGGATGGAGATGCTGATGGCGCCGAATATCTCATCAAGCTTGATGTCGCGGGTCGTATGGCATTCCAGGCAGGATTTGTCGGCTCGCAGGGGATACAGATAGCGGAACACCGGCTGGGCTTCCTGGAAAAAATAATGGTATTCCTCGCGACTGCCCTGACGCAGGCGGTTGATCCCCTCGCGCTCGAAAGCATCGGGTGTGTTGGCCTTGTCTAAAGGCCAGAGGCTCGTGATGCGGAAGGAGATGCCGTCCTGGCGCTCACTGCGGCGGGAAATTTCGGCAATCATGATGGCATGGTTGCGCATGGTAAGGGTGCGGCCGTCAACCGTGGCCACATCCGGTTTGATGCCGAGTGCCGTAAGGTAGGAGTTGGACTCCACGCCGGGGCGTTTTTCCACATAGACCCCGCCATAGTCGAAGTTCCATGCCTTGGCGTGATTGACCAGATCGGCGTAGGTCATGGCCTGCTCGCGCACCCGCTGATACATCAGATCGGTTGTGCGCTGATAGATCACGCCAAAAAGCAGAGTGACAAAGAGGGCAATGACCGCGCACAAGGTCAGCAGGAACGGTTTGATCTGTTCGAGCTTTTGCAGGGGGCGTGGCCAGAAATTGTGAGACATTGACCCGAGCCTTTCGTGGCACAATGGCGACATGCACCGGTACAGCGGCAGGTATTGCAATAGTTTAATTTTATAACGTTACCAATTTGTTTGCATTAAGGTCAAGAAATTCAATTCTATTTAGGGCAGCAGATTGGCAACTGTCAGGAAGTTGTCCAGAAGACGTTCCGCAACGCGGCAGTAGTCCCGTTCATGGCTGCGGAATGCCTGCACCAGCTCTTCTGCCCGTTGCTGCGTGGCCTGGTCCCAGGCGCACCAGTCGCGAATGATGGCTTCGGTTACTTCCGGGTGAAACTGGGTTCCCCAGGCGTGTGCCCCGACTCTGAAGGCCTGATGCGGACAAGCGGGTGAGGTCGCCAGCAGGGTTGCGCCGCCCGGCAGGTCGAAGCTGTCATGGTGCCACTGAAAGGTGGGGAACGGGTCGACGATGCCGGTGAACAGGGGATCGTCTTTGCCTGCAGCCGTCAGAGTCACCTTCATGGTGCCCAGCTCCTCCCAACGGTTGGCTGCTACCTCCGCTCCCAGCGCCGCAGCCAGGAGCTGCCCTCCGAGACAGATGCCCAGGTAGGGGATGTCGCGCCTGACAGCTTGCTTGATGAACAGTTTCACCTCGGCCAGGAACGGATGGCCGGCGTCGTCGTTGGCGCTCATGGCACCCCCCATGACGATCAGCGCCGTGACATCCCGCAGCTCGGGCAGGGGGTCACCCAGGTAGGGGTGGTGGACGATATGGATCAGGCCGCCCGCCTCCAGACGGTCAGTAATGTTTCCCGGCGGCACCTGGGGGTCGTTCTGGATGATGTGAAGCACGTAACCTCCTTGTAACCAAGATTACAGTTTCTTATTTCAGGGGATAGTCCGACATGCGGACAAAGCGCAAACCGCGTTTCTGCAGCTCGGGGACGGCGGCAATGACGCCTCCCGCGGTGCCGCTTTCCGGGTGGTTCATATGCATGATGACGATGTCGCCCGGCGCGGTTTTCAGCAGGGCGTCACGCACCTGGGTGCTGCTGTAGGTGGCGCCGGCATCCCCCAGAATGCTGAAGCCGGCCACCGCATGGTCAAGGCTTTGGGCAATCTCCACGGCAACCTCGTCGTAATAGGCGGTGCCGGAACGGTACAACCGGGGGCGTGTGCCGGTCAGCGACTCGATTTTACGGGCATTGACCTCGATCTCGTCGATCAGGTCCTGCGCCGATCGTGTCCCCGCAATGCCGTAGACCGAGCGGCCGGTCACCGAGGCCGGCATGTGGCGGGTGCCATGATTGGCGATCTCGAACAGCGGCGATGCTGCCAGCCGCTTGAACAGTTGCGGATTGGCGTCGATCCAGCGTGCGTTGATGAACAGGGTTGCCGGGATCCGGTTGCGCTCCAGGAAATCGATCAGCCGGGCATCGACTCCTTTGCCCTTGGTGCTGCCGCAGGCGTCAAAGGTCAGGGCGATCACTGGCTCTGTCGTGTCCAGGCGTGTGTGCACGCCGGTTACCCGCTCTCCCCACTGGTTCGGGACCCGGCCGGCGAAACGGGCGGCTATCGGACTTACCGTGGTGGTCAAGGCCGGCGCAGCCGGGTCGGCCGCCACGGCATGGGTAGCTGTGATGCAAATCAGGGCACATGCCACAAAATGGATGCTCATCGTATGTCCTTTTTACTCAGTGGTAATGTGGCAGCCTAGCATGTTTTGACGATTTGGAAAAGGGTGGGCGGCTACGCCCGGTCGCGACAGTGTTTGACCCTGTGCGGTGAACAGTGGTATTAACATCATGCTATGCAAGCATTACAGGCAAGGTGCACAAGGAGATGGGTATGGCATTAGAACCGGCTACGCTGGAATCGGGAAACCGGATACCGCTCTTGCAGACTCTGGGAATCCGCCTGCTTGAAATCGGCGAGCGTCATGCCGTCATGCAGGTCGTTGTCGGCGAGATTCACCGCAATTATTTCGGCGGGGCCCATGGGGGGCTGCTGGCCACGCTGGTGGACACGGTGGCTTTCTTTCCCCGGCCGCTCTTGCCGGCCGGCATGCCCTGCACCACCGTCAACCTGAACGTGACCTACGTCCGGCCAGCTGCGTTGGGCGATACGCTGACGGCCCGCTCGGAGCTCATGCATCTGGGGCGCAGCCTGGCCAGCGTCTCGGTGCAGATTACCAACCAGGAGGGAAAACTGGTGACCCATGGCACCGCCACGCTCATGCTCCTGGCTGACAAGGCCTAGGGTGCGCTCCGGATGCACAGTGACGGGGCACACACCGGGACACGCCGGAGCGGCTGGCGCCGGGTCATGATGTCGTTCGTGCTTATAGTTGCGAGTGTCTATGGCCTGCTGGTACTGGCGGGACTGTTCCTGGCCGACCGGTTGATGTTTCTGCCCCAGCCGTCGTCCTATGCGGACGATGCCCGCATCGTCAAGCTCACGTCGGCGGATGGCGCCACGCTGTCGGCCCGGCTGGACAGGAATCCGGCGGCGACGTTCACCATCCTGTTCAGTCACGGCAATGCCGAAGATATGGGGCAGCTCGACGAGCTGTTCGACGGTTTCAAGCGTCTCGGTTTCTCGGTTGCCGCCTACGATTACAGCGGCTACGGCACCAGCAGCGGCCGCCCTACCGCCCGGGGAGCGGTGGCGAATATCGAGGCGGTCTATGACTATCTGACCCGGTCGGCGGGGATTGCGCCCGAACGGATCATTGTCTGGGGACGATCCGTGGGGAGCGGCCCCAGTGCCCATCTGGCGGCAACCAGGAAGGTGGGGGGACTCGTGCTGGAAAGCGGTTTTGTCAGCGCCTTCCGGGTCATGACCCGCATTCGCCTGCTGCCGTTCGATAAATTCGACAACCTGCGCGCCGTGGTGGCGCTCACCCGCCCGCTGCTGGTGATCCACGGCACAGAGGACGAGATCATCCCGTTCTGGCATGGCCGCGCACTTTACGAGCGTGCTTCCGTGCCGAAGATGCATCTGTGGGTCGAGCGCGCCGGTCACAATGACCTGGCGTGGGTGGCAGGGCCTGCGTACGGGGAAACGGCGCGCGCATTTGCCGCCATGATTGGTAAGGAGACACATGAAAACAAGTAATCGCCCCAAGCTGCTTTATGCCGATGACAAGGGAAACATCTTCGACCATCCCGAACTCTGCATGGCCGGTATGAACGGCACCACGCCGGTGTTGCCCGAGGAGGTGGAACTGATTCCGCTGCCCGAGGACAGCCGCCTGTTCACCA
>Ga0334722_10007850_pt1 | contig 10284 bp, 7 predicted proteins | sample C3_bottom_MG_FD_207210 | JGI IMG/M metagenome (GOLD analysis project Ga0334722, IMG submission 207210) | Sediment microbial communities from Yellowstone Lake, YNP, Wyoming, USA - C3_bottom | ecosystem: Environmental > Aquatic > Freshwater > Lake > Sediment | place: USA: Wyoming | collected... | reverse complement strand
TGTTGTTGCTCCTGTCCACGCTAGCCTGCCAGCAGCAGGCTTCCGCTCCCGCCCCCACATCGCCCCCCAAGACTGAGGCCGCCAAGCCGGCGACAACGGCCGCACCAGGATCGGCTTCGGCTCCGTCTCCCCAGGCGAAGACTTCGGAGACCATCAACCTCGCCGCCTTTCTGACGCTCACTGGATCCCAGTCCGACATAGGGGCGATGGCGAGAAACGCGGTGACGATGGCGGTGGAGGACATCAACAACAGTGGAGGCATCAAGGCTCTTGGGGGAGCCAAGGTGAATGCGGTAATTACAGACATCACCAGCGACGCAGCCCAGGTTCCAACGATAGTCGAACGCACCTTGAGCCAAAACAAGGTGGCGGGCGCAATCGGCTGCAGCGTGAGCCAGTTCACCCTGTCGGCACTCCCCGTGATAGAGAAGAGGGGGGTGCCCATGGTCACGTCATCCATATCTGACGACATCACCAAGCAGGGCTACAAGTACATTTTCCAGATCGCCCCCAAGGGTAGCCAGTTCGGCGCCATGCAGGTGGATTTTCTTTCATACCTGAAGGAGAGGTATAAGCTGCCCGTGGAGAAGGTTGGGTTCATCTATGAGAACACTGCGTACGGGACCTCCACGGCCAGCGGACTGCGAAAGATAGCTGAGCAGAAGGGTTACAAGGTTGTCATCGACCAGTCGTATCCAGCGGGCTTCTCCGACGCGGCCCCATTGGTGACGGCCGTGAAGTCGGCGGGAGCCGATGTGGTGTTCCCTGTCTCCTACACGGTCGACGGCACGTTGATAGTGACAACCATGTACCAGATGAACTACCTGCCACTCCTGGTTGGCGGAGGCGCGGCATTCATCTGGCCGGACATCGGAAAATCGCTTGGCGACAAGGTCAACGGCATCTTCAGCGTTGGCTCTTGGAGCTGGGACAGCAAGAACATCACCTCGGACCCCGCCAGGGCGGACGTAACCAAGCGCTACAAGGAACGATTCGGGACCTTCATGCCCGAGCAGGCGGGCGAGCACTACGCCGGCATTTGGACCTTGAAGGAGGGCATCGAGGCCGCAGCCTCGTCGGATCCAGCCAAGGTACGCGACGCGCTCTCCAAGATCAAGATCACAAGCGGTCTGGCCACCATGATGCAGCCTGGGATCATAGAGTTCGATGAGACCGGATGGAGCAAACATGTCACCCCAACCATGATCCAGTGGCAGAAAGGTGAACCCCGTACCGTCTATCCCGAAAGCGTGAAGAACGTCGACGTCATTTGGCCGCCAAGATAGCCTTGCAGAGGAGAACCGAAGCGGGAGGGGCTGCGGGAGATGCGCCTGTCCGCGCCCGTCCCGCTCCGGCGCCGATGCGTACACCACACTTTGCGCGCAGGTGGTTTAGCCGATGGATGTGACACCCTTTGCTCAGGCCGTCGTCAACGGTCTACTGATGGGAGGTCTCTACGCGCTTGTCGCTGTCGGGTTGACGATCATTTTCGGCACGATGAATGTGGTCAACTTCGCCCATGGCGAGTTCCTGATGCTGGGAATGTTCGGCACCTACTGGCTCAATCGCTACACTGGGCTTGACCCGCTCATTCTCATATTCATTGTGGTGCCCATCATGTTCCTCTTTGGGGCACTGGTCCAGCGGATTCTCATCCAGAGGGTCGTCTCAGATCCACACGAGACCCAGATCCTGCTGACCCTGGGCATCTCGGTTCTGCTGATGAATACAGCGCTGCTGCTTTGGGGACCAGAGCCCAGGTCGGTACCCACACCATACACCTTCGCCGCGCTTAACCTGGGCACGGTGCACGTTCCGTTGCCCAGGCTAATAGCCTTCGTCTTCGCCGTCGCTCTGGCCATCACTCTCTGGCTGTTTCTCACCAAGACTGACCTGGGTCGGGCGCTGCGCGCCACCTCTGAGAACAAGGATTGGGCGACGCTGATGGGAATCGACACCATCAGAATGTACATGATCGCCTTCGGTATCGGGGTGGCCTTGGCAGCGGCCGCTGGCGCACTAATGACACCCTTTTTCAACACCTTTCCAAGGGCCGGGGTGTTCTTCGGTGTCATTGCGTTCGTGGTCGTCGTGCTGGGAGGCATGGGCAACATCGTCGGTGCGCTGCTGGGGGCACTCGTCATAGGGGTGACAGAGTCGCTGACGGGACAGTTCGTGGCCCTCGATCTGTCCATGTTTGGGGTCTTCGTGATCTTCATATTGGTCCTGATCTTTCGGCCGACGGGCATTATCGGTGGAGGCAGGCTGTACTGATGGAAGTGAAAGGGCTTCGAACCGCGGGCAAAGCTGCAGCCCCTCTCTCGGCATCAAGGGTGCTTCTGCTCATGCTGCTGGCAGCCGTCGTTGTTTTCCCGCTGGGCGATCAGGACGAGTACACCCTGCGACTAGCAACGAACATCTTCTACTTCGGGGCACTCGGGTGCGCGTGGAACCTCATCGGTGGGTTTGGAGGGCAGCTGTCTCTGGCCCACGCCGCCCTCTTCGCACTAGGAGCCTACCCCACTGGGCTGCTGCTCATCAACTTCGGTGTCACCCCCCTAATCGGCGGCCTTGCCGGCATCGCTGCGGCCGTCGTGGGCGCGCTCCTGATCGGCTACCCGACATTCCGACTGAGGGGGCCGTACTTCGCTCTGGGAACCCTCGCCTTCAACGAGATCACAAGGATCCTGCTGCTCTACTTCAAGGACTACACTCGTGGGCCCTTGGGCTTGATAGTGCCATTTCGGGGCGAGAACCCTCTATACCTGCAGTTCGCAAACCCTGAGCCCTACTATTACATAGCTCTCGGAATCCTGATGCTGAGCGTCTACGTCGGTTATCGAGTTTCGCGATCAAAGATCGGCTATTACCTGATGGCGATACGCGGTGACCAGGACGCTGCAGAGTCGATCGGAGTCGACCTGACCATGACCAAGCTGAGGGTGCTGGCGATGAGCGCAGCGCTCACCGGCCTGGTGGCGGTCTTCTACACTGTGTACATCGCCTACGTCGATCCCGAGAGCGTCGCCAGCATCGACCTGTCCGTAAAGATCGTTCTCATAGCCATCATTGGAGGCATGGGAACCGTCTGGGGCCCTGTTCTCGGCGCGGCGATCCTGATCCCTATTACAGAGTTGACCAACGCTTGGCTCGGGAGCGGGAAAGCCGGAGCCTCTCTAGTGCTGTACGCCATCCTTCTGATCATCATCGTGCTATTTAGCCCTCGGGGCCTCATCATCTGGCTCGAGCGCCCCTACCGAACCTTGATCAGCCACCTCTCCGGCAAGGGGTGAAGACAGCATGCTACTGAACGTCGAAGGCCTGTCCAAACGATTCGGTGGATTGGTAGCCGTCAACCGCGTTAGCTTCCAGGTCCACAAAGGGGAGATAATAGGCCTGATCGGGCCCAACGGTGCCGGGAAAAGCACCCTCGTCAACCTGATTACAAACTACTACAGGGCCGATTCCGGGCGGGTGATGCTGGACGGATACGACCTGGTGGGCCTCAAGCCAAACCAGGTGGCACAGCTAGGGGTAGTGCGTACCTTTCAGTCGTCCAAGCCCTTCATGGAGGCATCCGTTCTGGAAAACGTGATGATCGGCGCGTTTCTGCGCACGGACAACCCGAAGCAGGCCAGGGCCGTTGCCATGGAGGCACTGGACCTCACTGGCCTGCTGCCTTTCGCCTCCGTTCCAGCCAAGAGACTGACGGTGCAGAACCGCAAGCGTCTGGAGCTGGCACGGGCACTTGCCACCAAGCCCAAACTGATGATGCTGGACGAGGTCATGGCGGGCCTGAACCCGAGAGAGATCGATGATGCTCTCGAAACCCTGAGACAGCTGAAGCAATCCGGACTCACCATGCTGGTGATTGAGCACGTCATGCGGGCAACGATGAACATCTCCGACAGGATAATCGTTCTGGATCACGGCGAGAAGATCGCTGAGGGGTCGCCCTCAGAGGTGGCGACCAACCCTAAGGTCATCGAGGCATACCTGGGGCAGGGGTACCGCCATGCTTGAAGTCTCCAATCTGCGTGCGGGCTACGGCGACATAGAAGTCCTTCACGATATCTCCTTTGCTGTTAACCCAGGGGAGATAGTCGCTCTTCTGGGAGCGAATGGAGCCGGCAAGACGACCACGCTCTGGACTATATCTGGCTTGGTCAGGCCGACCGCGGGCAAGATCCTCTTCAACGGAAGCGACCTCCTCAGTATGCCAGCTCACAGATTGCCAGAACTGGGCATAGCCCACGTTCCACAGGGGAGAGGCGTCTTCCAGACACTCAACGTTCAGGATAACCTGCTCATCGGGGCTTACTGCAAGCGGGCGAAATCAGAGCGCCAGGAGACCATGGAGATGGTTTTCACCCTCTTTCCAAGACTGGCTGAGAGGAGAAAGCAGGAGGCCAGGACTCTATCCGGCGGCGAGCAGCAGATGCTGGCGATCGGGAGGGCCCTGATGCTCAGACCATCGCTCCTGATGCTGGACGAGCCGTCGCTGGGTCTGGCCCCGGTAATTGTCGAGTCACTCTTCCAGAAAATCGCCGAGATCGGGCAGACCGGCGTCGGCATCCTGCTGGTCGAACAGAACCTGGCGCAGGCGCTCTCCATTGCCCATCGCGGTTACGTGCTGGAAACAGGAAGGATAGCGATCGACGGGACGGCAGAACGGCTTCGTGCCGACCCATATGTGAAGGAGGCCTATCTCGGCCTCTGAGATCCGGTCGGATCCAGTTCCCCGCGGCCTATGGGTGGATCCACTGCCGCAAGGTGGCAATGGTGCTATCCACCCACGGCACACGGCAGCGGTTCGCGGGCGTGATCCTCTCATCATGAGGGAGCACTGAATTGGCGGATTTGGCAGTGACCGCGCGCGGCTTTCAGGGCTACGAAAGACCCGACGGGAGGTACGGCGTGCGGAACCATCTGGCGGTGATCTCGTCCGTTGGATGCGCCAACGAGGTCACCAGGCGAGTAGCCCAGGAGATAGGAGCCGCTGCGGTCCTGCATGGCCAGGGCTGTGGTCAGATGCCCTCGGATCTGGAAAGGGTGCGAGCGACTCTGGCTGGCATAGCTACAAACCCCAATGTTGGTGCCGTGCTGGTAGTGGGACTTGGGTGCGAGGGGGTCCCCGCCCGACAGCTCGCCTCCGACATCGCCGCCTCCGGCAGACCAGTGGATGTGGTGGTGTTGCAGGAGATCGGGGGGTACTCGAAGGCCTGTGAGCGAGGGATCGAGCTTGGCCGCAAGCTGGCCGCGGCGATAGCTGGCCAGAAGCGTAGGGAGGTCGATATCTCGCACCTGGTCGTGGGGATCAAGTGCGGGGCATCGGACGCCACCTCGGGGATGGCCTGCAATCCAGCGGCCGGCATCGCGTCGGATATGCTGGTCGCGGCGGGAGGCACCTGCATCTTCTGCGAGACCACAGAGCTGATAGGAGCCGAGCATCTCATGGCCCGGCGCGCCATCTCGCCAGAGGTGGGACGCACACTGCTGCACGTTGTGCGCCGCCTGGAGGCAGAGGCGGGACGGTTTGGCAGCGACATGCGTGGGGGCCAGCCGTCTCCTGGGAACATGGCTGGGGGGATCAGCACTATCGAGGAGAAGTCGCTGGGGGCCATCTGCAAGGCTGGGTCGGCGCCGTTGCAGGGCGTCTTGGAATACGGTGTGCGACCAGCTGGAAGGGGGCTCTATTTCATGGACTCTCCAGGCCGCGAGATTGAGGTCTTCGCAGGCCTTGCCTCGGCAGGAGCGCAGCTGATGCTCTTCACCACCGGCCGTGGTGCACCCCAGGGTTTCCCCATCGCCCCGGTCGTCAAAGTCTCGGCCAATGCCCGCACCTGCGCCTTCTTGAATGAGCATATCGATGTAAACGTAAGTGGCATCCTGGATGGGTCCCAGCCCTTGGCACAGGCAGGTGAAAGGATCTTTCGCCAAATCCTCCAGGTGGCTTCGGGCCATCCCACCAAAGCGGAGACGATCGGATACGTAGAGACGATGGACATTTTCGTCAGAGGGCCGGCGATCTAAGGATCGCACCGGTCCGAGCACGGGAGGAGAAGAGATGAGGATAACCAGCGTGGAGCCCATCGTGCTTGCTGCCCCCTTGGAAGAGCCATGGCGCCTGGGATCCGCAGTCTTCAGCAGAATGACGGCCACTCTGGTGAGGGTAGAGACCGATGAAGGCATCGTCGGCATAGGCGAGTGTCTGGTGAGATTCTCCCCAGAGGCGGTCGCCGCCATCGTCGACGGTATTCTGAAGCCCGTCCTCATTGGAAGGGACCCCTTCGATGTCGAACTGCTGTGGGACAGGATGTACAGCGTGATGAGGGGGAGGGGGCATTCGAAGGGGTTCATGGTGGAGGCCATCAGCGGCGCCGACATCGCACTCTGGGACATCATAGGCAAGGCCTTGGGGCAGCCGGTGCACCGGGTATTGGGAAGCTACGGGAGGGAGAAGCTCCCGGTGTACGCCTCGTCGCTGATGTTCAAGCCAACCGAAAGCCTCGTGAAGGAGGCCGAAGGATTGGCATCGCAAGGCTTTCCAGCAATCAAGCTGAAGATCGGCCAGGGACCCGACATCGACCTGAGGAACGTCAGGGAGATTCGTAGAGTGCTGGGTGACGGTGTGAGGCTCATGACAGACGCCAACTGCGCCTTCGACACCCTCACCGCCATGGAGCTCGGGAGGAGGCTGGAGGAAGAGGGCGTGTACTGGTTCGAGGAGCCAGTCCCTCCGGAGAACATCGACGGCTACTCCAAGCTCGCCAGCTCGCTGGACATGGCCATCGCCGGGGGGGAGTCTGAGTTCACCCGTTGGGCCTTCAAGGAGCTGATGTCGCGCGAAGCCGTCGACATCATTCAGCCGGATGTGGGACGGGTTGGAGGTTTCACCGAGGCGCGCAAGATCGCCGCGCTGGCCAGCGCGTTCGATGTCCCCATCGCACCACACACCGGCGCGTCGTCCGCCGTCGCCATCGCGGCCTCCCTTCAGTGGTCAGCGACGCTGCCCAACCTGCTGACATTCGAGTACATGTACCCGCCCAACCCACTTCGGGAGGAGCTGCTGCTGGATCCGCTTCCAGGAATGGAAGATGGGCAGATTCGGGTGCCCCAGAAGCCAGGACTTGGCGTGGAGATAGACCCGGCCGCCTTGAGGCGTTTCCGCGTCTGAGAATTCTGAACTCCGCGAGCCGAAAGCGCAGTCATCATGCTGCGGCGGCCTGGGCGCGGTTGCTTCGACAGGTGGTGGCCGCGCCCAGGCCGCACCCGCCCCAAGCTTCAGCCGCAAGGTCCCCAAGTCCACGGCGGCTACGACATCCGGCCTGCATCGTCCTTTCGCAACGAGGTTCGGCGCTGCATGTACAGGTACTCCTGCGCCCACCCAGCGAAGTGGCCGAAGCGCTCCTGGAACAGACTCGCCACCTGGGCGTAGGTCGCCGGCGTCAGGCTCCGGGTCCGGATTCGCGCCCCGAAGATCTCCCTAGCTATGGCCCAAACGTGGGTGTCCACCGGCACAGCCTCATCCATCCTCAGGGAGAACAGGCAGACGCAGTCCGCGATCTTCGGTCCGACGCCCCGAAGCTTCATAAGCAGGGCCTTCGCCTCGGGGTATGGAAGCCCTCGAAGCTGCTCGGGCCATCCCCCCGGCCTATCCAGAAGCTCCTCTGCCACCCTCTTCAGGTTGGTGGCCCGCCAGCCCAGCCCGCACTCACTCCACAGCTCCTCCTCGGGCGCCTGAACGAGGGACTCCGCGGAGGGAAAGGCATAGAAGGTGTGCCCATCCAGCGTGGCTATGGGGCGTCCGAAACGGCGGGAGAGCTCTTCCACCGATCGAGAGATCCGGGCGACCGAGTTGGCTGTCGAGCAGACATATGACAGCAGGGTCTCCTGAGGCTCCTGACTCAACACCCGAAGCCCGGCAAATCTGGAGACAGCCTTTGCCGCTAGCGGCTCGGCAGCCGCGAACCGCCGATAGAGCCCGTCCAGATCCACATCGATCCTGAGATAGGCGGCGAGGAAGGATTCGGCATCGATCCTTGGAGGATACACCTCACCCACCACCGCTCCAGCCTCGCGCCGCAGACGCAGCACGTGGCCTCGCACCACGCCCATCCACCAGCCGCCCAGATACCTCCATCGAAACGCCTGGCCACACTCCAGGGTGTGCGAGAGGTTCAGCAGCCTTTCATCCATGTGGAAGACGACCCGCGACGCCTCCGCCCACCCGGCCAATGGAAGCCTCCTGCGACCAGCGCCTACAGGGGGTACCGCCCCATTTCATCCCAGTTGTGCCCTACCTTCAGGTCCACCACCAGCGGGACCTGCAACGGCATGGCCGACTCCATGATCCGCTTCACCTCGGGCGCCAGCAGCTCCAGCTCGGCCATGGGACACTCGAAGAGCAGCTCGTCGTGGACCTGCAGGATCATCCTAGACCTCCACCCTCGCTCCCTGATGAGGTGGTGCAGGTTGATCATCGCGATCTTGATGATGTCCGCGGCTGTGCCTTGGATGGGCATGTTGATGGCCATCCGCTCCGCCTGCTGCCGCAGCCCCTTGTGGGTAGCCCTGATCTCTGGGATGTACCGCCTCCTGCCCAGCAGCGTGCTCACATACCCCTTCTCAGCCGCGTCCTGTTTCACCTTCTCGAAGAAGCCCGCAACCGAGCTGTAGCGCTTGAAATAGCTCTCGATGAACTCAGCGGCCTGTTGACGGGTGAGTCCCGTGTCGCGGGCGAGGCCATAATCGCTCATGCCGTAAAGCACACCGAAGTTCACCGTCTTCGCGATCCGCCGTTCATTGGCGGTAACCTCGCTCAGTGGGATCCCGTACACCGTAGCGGCGGTGGCCGCGTGGATGTCCTCGCCCCGGCGGAAGGCCTCCACCAGCGTCGGGTCTCCGGTCATGTGAGCCAGCACCCGCAGCTCGATCTGGCTGTAGTCGGCGGAGAGAAGAGTCCAGCCATCGCGCTCCGCCACGAAGGCCTTCCTCACCCTCCTACCCAGCTCAGTCCTGATCGGGATGTTCTGGAGGTTGGGGTCACTGGAGGATAGACGCCCCGTGGCGGTCGCCGTCTGATTGAAGGAGGTGTGCACCCTGCCGGTCCGGGGGTTCACCAGCAGCGGCAGGGCATCCACATAGGTGGACTTCAGCTTGGAGATCTGCCGGTGCTCCAGGATCATCTCCACTACCTCATGGGTGCCCCGAAGCTCCTCCAGCACATCGGCGTCCGTGGAGTAGCCAGTCTTGGTCTTCCTGGTGGGAGAAAGCTTCAGCTCCTTGAACAGCACTGTCGCCAGCTGCTGGGTCGACGCCAGATTGAAGCTGTGGCCCACGGCTGCGCAGATGGCGGTCTCCAACTCGCGCTCTCGCTGGTACAGCTCCCTGCTGAACTCCTTCAGGTACCCCACATCCAGGGCGACACCCGTGCGCTCCATGTCCACCAGCACCGGCACCAGCGGCATTTCCACCTGCATGAAGAGGGGCTCGAGCCCTGTAGACTCCAGCTCCGGCTGCAAGCTCCGCATCAGCCTGAGGGTCATGTCCGCATCGGCACAGGCATAGCGAGCAACCCGTCCGATGGGAAGTCGATCGAACGTCACGGCGTTCTTCCCCTTGCCGGCCAGCGACTGATAGCTCTCCATCTCCACGCTCAGCCGCGACCAGGCCAGGTCCTTCAACCCGAGCGATCGCTGGGTGCCCTCCAGAAGGTAGGCCGCCACCATGGTGTCGAACTTCATCCCCCTGACTTCGACGCCGTAGCGGGCAAGCACAAGCATGTCGTACTTTCCGTTGTGGGCGCACTTGGCTCTTCGCTCGTCTTCCAGGATGGGCTTGAGCGTCTCCAGCACCAGGCTCAGCGGGAGCTGCCGGAACTGTTCGCCATCATCCCGCTCCCCGGCCTCCGTTGACAGCAGATCGAGCCCGCGAGCCGCGGGAGGGAGGTGGCCAACGGGAACGTAGTAGGCCACCCCGGGCATAGCGGCAAAGGAGAGCCCCACCAGGTCGGCCCTCATCGCGTCCAGACCGGTGGTCTCCAGATCGAAGGCAAACCAGTCCGCGCCACTCAGCACTTCCACCAACGCTCGCAACGATTCCTCGTCGTCGACCACCCGGTAGGTGACGCTCTTCGACTGCTCACCGACGGACCGCGCGGCTTCCGCCACCCCCTCCACCTCGGCCATCCTGCCAACCATCACCGAATCCGGCTCGAACAAAACCAGCTGGCCCTCTGGCAGCGATCCCTCCTCGGCACCGGCATTCTGGCGATCGCTCCAC